>ERZ773079.810-NODE-810-length-19848-cov-20.541252_pt1 | contig 19848 bp, 10 predicted proteins | sample MGYA00511355_ERZ773079 | MGnify/ENA primary metagenome ERZ773079 (study PRJEB29015, sample SAMEA2737979) | human oral metagenome | biome: human oral; feature: human-associated habitat; material: dental | place: China | collected 2117 ... | reverse complement strand
TCTCCTACGACCGCAGCCGCGGCTGGGCAAAATACGCACACGGCATGATGGACGGTCCGCAGTTCGACCGCGACAGCTACGGTGTGAAATTCGAGCACGCACACCTCTCGCCTGTGGTCGAGAAGCTCACGGTTCAGCTCAACCACAACACGATTGATCACATCATGGACAACTACACCCTGCGCCCCGCAGGAGGGATGGCGATGGGCACAGATGTGAAACGCGTGCAGTAAGTACGGTGCGCGCGCCGCCCTTGATCTGCGTTTCTCGCCAAAGAGCACCGGTGCCGTCGGCATCGAGATGCGGCATGACGCGCATTTCTTCGCCGAGGCACATCGGATGCTCAAGGGATCGTTCAGCAACGACATGGACATCAAGAATTTCGGCATATTCCTCGAGTACAACCGTGATCTCGCCGCGCGCAGCCGCCTCCTCACGGGTCTGCGCTACGACAAGATCGACACGGACTATCATAACGCGCGCTTCCGGAATCCGATGGGGATGCTCACGCGCGATCTCGTCCCCGGCAGTACGAGCGACCGTGCCGTCAGCGGCTTCGTTCGCTGGGAACGCACGGCAAAGAAGCAGCCGCTCACGTTCTACGTCGGCGTCGGCCATGCGGAGCGTCCCGCGGACTACTGGGAGGCCTATCATACCTGGCTCGCTTACAGCAATCGCCGGCTCGGCATGCACGCCGACCCCGCCGCCCACCGTCCGCGCCGTGAGAAGAACACACAGCTCGACCTCGGATGGGTCTACAAGGGCAAGAAGACGAGCGCAAACCTCTCGCTCTATTACGCGCACATCCACGACTACATCCTGCGCCTGCCGCAGATCGGGATGGGCATGAACGCGCGCACGCCCTACGGAAATGTAAATGCGCGCCTCTACGGGTTCGAGGCGGAGATCACGCGCAAACTCTCGCCGCGCTGGACGCTTGGCGCCTCGCTCGCCTACACGCGCGGCGAGGACCGCACAAACGGTGCGCCTCTCCCGCAGATCGCACCGCTCGAGGCAAATCTCACGGCGAAATACAGCCACAAAAAAGTCGAGGCAAACGCCGTCTGGCGCCTCGTCAGCCGTCAAAACCGCTATCATAGGGGCTACGGCAGCGTCACGGGCACGGACTACGGTCCCACGGGCGGATTCGGCACGCTTGGACTCAGCATTGCCTACCGTCCCGATGAGAATCTGACGTTCTCCCTCGGCGTCGACAATCTGTTCAACAAGACCTATGCCGAGTTCGTCAATTACAGCGAGGCCGCCATCGTCGGTCTCGGCATCCCCGCCGGCGGTCATATCTCCGAGCCGGGGCGCACCCTCTGGTTTCGGAGCAATTACCGATTCTAAATAACATCATTCCCCACGGAGCTGCCGCCCCCAACGCGACAGCTTCTTTTTTCTTCCCCTTTTCACTCCGCTATGCTATAATAAAACATTATTAGAACGATGCGTGCAAAGACGAGGAGGTGATTGGTCGTGATCGAAGCGGCCAAGACATTCGAGGAGTATCTCAAGAAGGAAAACATCTCGGGCTTTCAGGTCCGCGAGGCAGGCGACGACCGCGATACGGCGATCTTTGAGAGCGAGGTTGAGATCGAGGGGCGCCGTCTGCCCATCGTCGTCCTCATTGACGCAACCGCCTACGCCACCATCCGCATCCGCCTCGCGCAGAATGCCGTCGATGATACGAATGCCATGCTCCTCACCGGCTGGCTCATGCGGCAGAACCAGGACAGCCGCCTCATCAAGTTCTACCTCACCTCCGAGACCGCCATCCTCGCCGATGTCGTCATCCCGCATAATCCCGAGGTGCTCGACCCCGAGGTCATGGTATCTGTCCTTCGCGTCTTTATCCGCGACATCACGAAACTCATGCCCGATCTTGCCATGCTCCTGCCCGAGGAGTAATCTTTTTCCTGTAAGGAGTTTTTATTTTGAGCGATTACCGGACAACCGAACCGATCCGCATGTACATCTTCGGCAACAGCATTTCCTGTCACTGGGCTATTGAGGGCACGCCATGGCAGCGCACATGCGGCATGGCGGCAAGCGCCCCGGAGCGGGACTGGGTGCACCTTATCATAGAGATGCTCCAGGAACGTACGCAAAGAAAATTTCCTACGGAAGTCAGTAATGCTGCCGATATTTTTGAGAGGAATTTTCGTGCATTTTCCCCCGAAAAATTCGCGGACGCATTTCAGGCAATATCCGCCGACATCATCCTCTTTCAGTTGGGCGACAACGCACATTTCTTTGAGTCCGACGACAAGGAAGTATTCGTCCGCAGCTATACGAATTTCATCAATGCCCTCCGCAGAGAGAATCGGCTGCTCCTCATGACCTCGCCGTTCTACCCGTACCGGCGACAGGAGGAGGCAACGCGGGAGGTCGCTCTGAATACGGGCATCTTCTACGCGAACATCGCCCACCTCCAGCTCCTCGATCAGCGGAACCTCGCCATCGATCAGTACCAACACCACGAGTTCATCGAGCAGCACCCAAGCGACCGGGGGATGCAGGGGATCGCGGAATCCGTCTTCGCCGTGCTCTACCCCGCCTATCAGCTGATGTTCGGACAGCACGACGCACAGTAACGGGATTTTTGCCCGCGGGGTGAATCACACATTGACATTTCCCTCAATCCGCGCTATACTTTGTACCATATCTGCGGGCATAGTTCATCGGTAGAATGAAAGCTTCCCAAGCTTTAGAGGTGGGTTCGATTCCCATTGCCCGCTCCATATGAGCACTCAGCACTGTCAGGGATGGCGGTGCTTTTCTGTTTTTCTAACACTTTATTTATCATTTATAAACGGTTTTTGTGGTTATAAATAACATTTTATGCTATACTATCCTCATAGGAGGAGATTTTATAATGGATTCTATCAAAATACTCCGTATACGGTATGAGAATATCCCTCTGTTTCACGATGGTTGCTTTGAGTTTAGCCTTATGGCAGAAGATCGTGTTTCTGACCCTACACAGGTGTTTCAGCTCCGCAAAAATCTCTATACGCAGAAACTTATCGGGCTTGCTGGGATTAACGCCTCTGGTAAAACATCTGCACTCAAGCTTATTTATTTTGCCATGTCCATTCTCCTAAATCGCAAAAGTCTTAACGAAATTCCCTATGGCTCTGAGCTTCTGCAAGACGGAACAACCCTCATATTGGATTTCTGTTATCAGAACATGAGTTACGAACTACGCTCTACTATCGGGAGAGCAACGCTCTCTCACGACGTAGATATAGAATTTTACTTCAAAGAAGAATTTCTATTCAAAAAAACTCTTGCATCTATGAAATCGAAGAAAGATCTATTTCATTTTGATGACATAGAGCCTATGATTCGTCGCTCAAGATTACCATCGGCGACTCTCGATTTTCTTAAGGATGACGATAGCGTAGTAACCGGGATCATCCGTAGTCAATCACCCCCCCTAAGATCGTTAATTGGCGCTGTAAACATCAACTTCTGGCGACCAAACGAGTCTCCTGCCACTGAAATTCTTCACGCTTTTGATGCAAATCTGGATGAACTCACGGTTTCGATGACAGATAATAATGTCACATATACCATAAAATTCAAAAACGCGCCGCGGCGATTAAAAATCGAGACTGCATGGGGGCTGACCAATTTCATCTCCTCCGGCACCATCAAGGGACACAATCTCATGGCATACATTGAGGATGTCCTCCAAACGGGTGGATATCTCATTGTTGATGAGCTTGAGAACCACATGAATAAAGAACTTGTGCGTATGATTATGAACATCTTCAAAAATGAGCGCATCAACAAGTACGGCGCATGCCTGATTTTCTCCACACACTATGCAGAAATCCTCGATTTTATGGATCGCAAGGATAACATCTACATCACGCGCCGCAATCAGACAGATGCCTCCATCGAGGTGCTGAACTACGCATCCGAGGTTAAGCGGAACGATGTCAAGAAGAGTGATGTAATCCTCTCGAACTATATCGAGGGTACAGCGCCGTCCTACGAGAGTATTCAGGCGTTGGAGGACTATCTATGCAGAAAGATGGGCTAAACTTCGACCACCTGAAAGAAGAATATGTCATCTGTATCTGCGAGGGAGCGGCGGAGCAGGCAATCATCGAATTGCTGCTCGACCATAACAGCCTCGTATTTGCTCACGATAATCTTGTCGGAAGAGAAATCACCCGTAAGAGGAAAGTCTCCGAGATTCAATCTTCCTTCTTGAACCGTGCCTACCAAAGGCGGGTGAATATCCTTCGAATTCTGGACTCCAAAAAGGATTCCTTCAAACTTCCTCCGCTCTACGCAGAACGCTTCCCGGTACATAATATCTACACACGCCCCGAGATCGAGATGCTGCTGATTATTGCGGAGGGGCAGAGCGAAAAGTATCTGCAAAAGAAGAAAAGCCGCTATAAACCCAGCTCCTATTGTGCAGAAATTCTTTTTCCAGGTGGGGATATCAAAAGTCGTGATTTTATACAGAACTACTTCACGGATATTGAAAAACTACACAATGTCATTCGTCTCTATCATGAACAATCAGGAGAGCGAGATGAAGCACATCTGTTTCATCTGCTATCTAAATCATTGATATGGACACCGTAATCCGTTATGAGGATTCAGAGCCGCCAAATATGGACGGCTCTTTTTGTTATGCTCCGGCAAGTGCCCTCTTTTGGCAGTCCATGCAAAGTGCACTAGTCAACAAAAGCTGGACACAAAAATCTAAAAATTAGTCATGAGAACCTGAATATCATAAGACCCATCGCAAAACTCACTTGCGATAGCATGGGCAACATTTTCAAGCTCGGACGCAAGCCATTCGCGATACTGCTTGTAAGGTATCCAATCGTATGTACGGGGTGTTCCTCATTGAAGAAGCGAATATCATCAAGTATCTGGGCGGGGCGTTATCCGGCGAAGTGATATGGAAATCGGTAAATTTAAATTTGTACAGGCTTAACATTTAGGCACCTAGCAATTCCAATTTTAGCGTTTGGAAATATCTGGTCTGTAAGTCCCTTCCCTGCGTTTTTTAAGGCATCTTCACTACCAACAAAAACAATATCAAGCTGATGCTTTGCTCTGGAGCATCCCACATAAAACAGTCGCTTACTTTCATCATTCGTAAAGGTATTTCCATCCATATCAATAATAATTATGGCATCTGCTTCCAGACCTTTGAATTTTCTTGCCGTAGTAAACAGAACACCTTTCCCATCCCTGTCCTTCCTAATTTGGTGGTTTCCTACCTTGTCAATATCCTTAAGAATCGAACGATTCTCTGTCTTGAGCGTAAGCACACATATTTGATCATAAGAGTAATTTGCAGCACGATATTCATCTATTCTTTTGCTTAATGTCTTCAATGCTTCTCTGGCATTGCTACACAGATAAAATCTTGGCATATCACCTTGAACGGATCGTTCTTTAACCCGTGGCCGAATGTCAACAGGTCTTCCGGCGGTATCCGCAATCTGATATGTATTCCGGCAATTTATATTCAACACGAGCCTGCATTCGGCATGAGCAAGCCAATCAGGGAACTCAAGCCCCTGCACAAACTGCTTCTTATCGTAGAAGACATAAAACGCACCGTCTTGAAGCAAGGCGATATCATACAATTTACTAATCGCCTCGCCATCAAAGTCCTGCCCCTCATCAATGACTATGTGTTGATAGTTCCAATCGTAATGTTCAAAATTCGACAGGAAGCAGATCACATCGTCATTCTCTACAGCCGGGACTTTCATGGCAGCACAGGCGAGTTGCGGAAGATTATAAAAATCTATATTTGTGTATTTGTCTGGCATCTCTTCTTTTAGGCTCTGCAAATACTCTTTCAGATACCTGTTGAAGCATAAAAAGAGAACCTTTCCTGACGTTGCAAGCTTACATGACTTTTCAACCGCAAGCATGGTCTTTCCCGTTCCCGCGGCTCCCTGAATGGCAGCGACACGCTGTTCTTCGAGATAATCCAGCAGATAATTCTGCTGCCTCGTCAGACGAACAAACTCTTCGTTCTTCTCCTGTCGTTTCGACTTAAGACTTGGTATCGCGCTAAAATATGGAGCAAAACTATTTATGATTTTTTTGCAGGAGTTCGGATTTAACCTTGTGTGGTTCCTTCCACCATAAGCATCATAAATCCCTATGATGAACTTCTGCGGATGATCCAGTGCATTCTCGTACAGAACAATCTCATCCCTGTACTCCATGGGAAGTTCACCTTCAATCTCCCTCTTGCTTATGGAAGGGAACCATACAGCCGATTCAACAAGGCAATACTGATCATCGGCTCCCGGAAAGCGTTCTAACACGTCGCTTACCAGATCCTGAAATCTATACTTTGACCGATCTGCCTGCTCCAAGGGACCGCGCTTCATAGGGATCTTTTTTCCATTGTCAGTACGAATATATGCCCAGGAGTTATCGCTGCATTCAATACCGCCGGACTTTACTTCAAGAACAAGGATTCCGTAGGTCGGATGGAAAATGGTAAAATCACATTCTCCCCACCTAATTGTATTTTTTTCATTGGGAGCATTCCATCTGACCGAATGAAAAACGGTGAAATCATCATCCAGTTTGCTTTTAAGGGCTTCAAATACCACTCTTTCGCCAAAACTTCCATGATCGTCCCCAAGCGTGTTAGGTATCATCCGTGCCATAATCAAATCCTCCGTTAAAATCTTCCTATAAACTCTTCTGCTTTGATATCGCTCACTTTCATAGATGTCCATCCCACGACATCAAGCTTTTGCTTGTCATCCTCAAACACCATTATTTTCTTATCCTCCCAAAGAAGGAAAATTTCAAATTTATCATCCATCCCTTGTACTGTGCATTTGTAATATGCACCTGTTGGCAGAGGAATATGATAATAATCAAAGTCCGCAAAGATTTCCTGGCAGTCATCCGGAATCATCACCGAGAATTCACTCCAATTGTTATAACTGCACAGCCATGATTCGTCAAAACGCAGACGATCTTCCGTAATTTCTGCTGTAGGATTCGCACCATGTTTCTCTTGAAAATCTTCGTCCGGTATCACAATCGCCTCGCCGCTAAATGCTTCGAGGAAGGCACATGCTTCGCGGCGATCCAATATGTCATGCACCGCCTGATTGTAATAATTTCTCAGGCAGCGATAGCAAGAAGGACTGCAATTACAGTTCTTTGTCAACGAAACAGCCTTGGACACGATCCGCTGGAACACCCCATAGTCCTCCGTCACAAGTCTTCTGACATGACCGGCACCTCCGGCAACGCCATCATACAAGATGATGGCGTATACCATGCTGTTCTCATATCGGACTTTGTGGAGACAACCTTTAAGGTCTGTTCTTTCGATATCCAGCTCATCAGACATTGCCTCCAAAAGTGCATACATTACAGAAAGCATGACCGCCTGATTCTTTGCCCTTGATGTCCCGAATACAATTTGTACGACATCTGTCTTAAACGCATGGCAAAGCTCTCTCTTCCATAATTTGCCATTACAATCCTTGCCCCAAGGGCTTATATGTTTCTTTTCAAAGCTCCTTGCATTAGAATTAAAATCCTTTTCATTCTTACCGGACACAGAACTAATAGAATACCCACAACGATCGCATACAAAGAAGTCATCCTTACATACAACCATCAGAGAGTCATTCGTAGAGGTTTCCATCTGTATCTTATGGCTTCCCTCAATCAGAAATGTCTTTTTGGTCATAATCTGACGCTGTGGGTCGCCGATATAATAATCCTCGCTCTTAAATGATCGATCCGGTTTTCTGAGCGGCACCGCCATAGGTTTAGGTTCTGCAATAAACCCTTTTCTCGGCTCTATCGCTTTCTTCCATTTCGCTTTTTCTATGATTAAATGGCAAGAGATACATTTTTCCCCATCTTTAGACGGCTCCGTTCTTCTATAATTCCACGTCTTGCAAAATTTATTCTCGCATTCAGCAATATAAACTTCTTCCCAGTCCTGTCCTGTAGTCTGCGGCAGTTTTCTTATATATCTGCTGGTATAAAGCATTCCATCCGCAACAACCTGTGCGTCAGGAGCATATTCCGCAATTGCAAGCTGAAGATCGCGCACCATCTGAAGTTTTTTTTCTGACGTCGAATTCGCTCCTTGATATAGTTCAACCGTATCAACCGGAAAACCATATTTCGGCAGAACATTGTTTCTGACGAGGAACTCAATCAATTCGTTTCCTCCACGCTGATCTTCCGGCTTTCTGCGATATTGCTTCAGATGCTTTTCACAGCGAGCCGCAGCCTGAATATCGCTCTTTCGCTTTAACCTAGCAAATTCCTTTACATACCAGTCAACGGTATTTCTGAAATCCTCAACAGCAACCTTTAATACACCATCGTCTCCAATGAGCTTTTCTGTCCATGACCAGTCAGTAATTCCCATAACATCATGAAGATTAATAGGAATGGAGCTCTTCAAAACAGAAAAAAGCCCGTCTGGTCTGTTTCCAATGTAATCCACCAGTCTTTCATAACCGTCATTGTTCAGAAGTTCATCCGCATTGTTCTGGTTATAGACCTCTTCGTAATGACCAAAGAAATCAGCCAACGCAACGGCAAAGATATGCCGTAGAACAACCTTTTCATTGGAGATCGAAAAAAGTGGAACCCCAATCTTCCCGGAAATCATCCGCTCAGGTTTATCAAAGTATGTAAAGTCATGTGACCCCAGCTTCGCATAAGTTAGTGCGTATGCCGCTGAATGTATGCTTCGGCCCGCACGTCCTGCACGCTGAACATAATTTGCCGGTGAAGGCGGCATATTTCGAAGATACACGGTCTCAAGATCACCAACATCCACGCCCATCTCAAAGGTCGTAGAACAGCTCAATGCATTGATTTCCTTGTTGACAAACATCTCCTGATATGTTTGCTGCTCCACTCTGCCAAGCTGTGCAGTATGTTCTTTTATATGCATCGGATGCATCTGCTCGGTAGAATAAAGCCTTGCAAAATGATTATCTGACAGCAAAGCCTCATGAGAAATCCTTCGCAGCTTCCCGTCGCACCTTATAGATACACACTTGCCCTGACAATTCGTCATCGTAGTTTTGCCGCATTTCGCGCAGACATAAACCGGCACATCTTCAGAGCCGGCTTTCACTACAAAGCGGTTGGTTGAAATATAGTACTCTGCATCGCTATCATGGGTCATAGAAAATCCACTTTGCACAAGAACGGCATCCCAGAAATTCGAAAGCAGACTTATTGCTTCCTCCTCACTGATACCAAGCACCTGCATAGTTCTTGTCACACGGCCATTTTTAAATGCGGTGCCATTCGGTCTCTGTCTCGGAATCCATCCACTAAGATAGTTTTTCTTCCTTTCCGAATCAGACTGCCTGCATTTTACAAATCTTCTCGGAAATGCCGCATAATATATGTATTCACGCTCATCGTCCGTAAGATTGGCGCCTTCTCCCTCAAGCGCCCCGTTATAGACTAAATCCATCACAAGCAAATGAAACAGTGCCATAATATCCTCAATGGACTTATGGTATTTGTTGGCAACTGCTGTCATGATTTGTGGATTATTTCCCTTATAGGAAAAATCCAATATTCCCATCGATACCAGACTGGTACTCCTTCTGGCGCCAACCATCTCGTTCAGGACAGCGATCCATGCCTGATGTCTGCTGATAGCAGTAAGATTTTCCTTACCGGTATCTCCCGGTGCAGCAAACGTCCTGTTCGTGTCAAAATAAGCTGTGAGCTCATCGACGAGAGTAATGATCTCCCAAGGATTTTCGTTGATGCTGTCCTGATTCTTTTTAATCACATGCCAAATACCTCTTCTGCGAAGGAATTCCTGATAGAAGGACGTCATATAACATGCAAAGAAGGCTGCTTCACTGCGGCTATCAGAGAATGACAGAAACTGTCTTTTTTTCTTTATAGTTTCAACTACTGGTTTTGAAGCAATCGTCATAGAGAACGGCCCTTCGGTTAACTGTTCTTCCTTGTTTTTACTCTTGAGTACCGCCTCATGTTCCGGAAGCTGTTCGAAAAGCTCCGTACCAAGCACTGCAGTAGCAGCATCATATCCTAGATAAAACAGTTTCATACGACCTGTGTTACAGCATGGACATCTATGCTCACTTCGAGCCCCCTTTACTTCAGCTTTTCTGACTCGTATATGATTAGCGGCATCGCAATCACAGTCAAATTCTTCCCTCCGGCTTTCGTGAAGGATTTTTCCACACGTTGCACAGATCAGAAAATCATTTTTCCCACATCCATTTTGCTCTGTCACATCATCCTCATCATCTTCCTGCTCATCCCACCGCTCATTCTGTTCACGAAGAAGATATACTTCTGTTTCTTTATCCCATCTGTTATTAGCAAACTCGAAGAAATCATGAACTTCTTTTCCAGCGATACCTATGCGGCCGCAATCATCACATACCGCCGCCTCAAAAGCTCTGTATTTCCCGTTCGGAGTATACTTGGAGCGATTCAGGAAGATGCTCTTCCGCGCCCCGATGGTGATGTAAGTACCTTCAAGCGCACGTACGAACATGTGATATCTTGCCTTGATAAGTGCCGTCTTATTCTTCTCTGCACAAGATGCGACATGGATAAGATTAACAATATCATCTTCCGTAACAGGCATGAGGCTATTGACACGAGAGGTGATTTGCTTTACTGTCATTGGACCGGTTGCACATTCACGAAGTGCCTTGTACAGCGTTGAGGACATACATAGGTCGAATAGAGTCTCCGCATCGCTGAGGCTGTTGTCATACTCCACATGATATGCATCAAGGATTTCGTTCAGTGAACTTTCAGGATTGGAAAGTTCGGAAAATAGCCGAACAGGATAGTCAATCATCTGGTTTGGAAATTCCGGCATGACCGTGTTAGACCGGATGATATCGTCCTCCTGAAATTTTGCCGCACACAAAGTTTCAGCAAATGTTACGATATCCTTATCCGCTTCCTTTCCTCCGAGCGTAGCACTGGTAAGAATATGCCGGACTTGCGCTGGATTACTGATTCTGGCCTTCAATCGTCTTAGGAGCAGTGATGTTTCCATTCCTGTTGCGCCTCTGTATATATGCGCCTCATCAAGAATAAGAAACTTTAACTTCGCCCCAGAGAACACCCGATCGTCGTTCGGTCGAAGCATCATGTATTCAAGCATCGCATAGTTCGTCACTAGAATATGCGGCGGTGTCTTCTGCATTGTTTCTCTGGATAACACTTCATTAGGAAGCGGATTCAACGCGCGACCGTTGGCATCCTTAAATATATGACCATATTCTGCTATACCTTCCTCATTATTCTGTTTAGTGCTGCTGTTGTAAACACCAAAGGTAATATCAGGATAGTTCTTCAAGATCATTCGCAGACGTTTCATCTGATCGTTCGCCAGCGCATTCATCGGATAGATCAAAATTGCCCTGACTCCACAGGAGAGCGCGCCATCCTCTTTTTCTCGAAGCAGATGATTAATGATTGGCAAAATAAAACATTCTGTCTTACCAGAACCGGTACCCGTTGTTACGACCAGATTATGCTCCTGATTGATCTTTCGGATGGCTTTCTCCTGATGCAGATAAAGCTTTCTCTCGAGTTTTATCTCCTTGTCGCTTTCCGCTACATCTTTTTCGAGCTCCCTGAATAAAGGAGAAACTTCTCCCTCTCCAATAAGGCTTTCTATATTTTTTCCAACTTCAAACGAATCACTAATATCAAGATAAGGACCTTTCGCCACGGAATTCTCTTTATTCAGCTCTGCAGCAAATTGGTTCGCATAGTCTCTGTCTGCAATATGGAAACTGGTAGATACATAGCTGATGAATTCATCTTTTATGTTCTCAGACGCTTCAATTGGATTAAACATTTATTCCACCCTTTTCTTTCTGTATGTATATAAATCCGCCAGAGAGTAGACGCTCTGATTGTGGTTGGTTGGTTCTCTATCAGTGACAGCATAATGATTTTTCCTTGCCAATTTATCAAAATATCTGTAATAATAGAGCCCCTCACCGTCCTCATTGGTGATGCTCAGCGTGTGGTCGCCGATAAATATGATTTTCACCGGATTAATTTTGTATAGCTGAACTCCCGTTTCTAATGTTCTCTCCGCAAAGGAAAATTCATGATGTTTCATACTATCTCTCATAAAGAACATGATACCTCGATACACAGGACATTCTCTGTTCTCACTGTCCACAAACTGAATTCCCTGAAATGATATCTGGTCAATATAGGTATTTTGAATATCAACGCTCCTTAAATTGCTTCCCTCCTCATAAGTGATATGCGTTATCTCTATCATGCTGTTGTTAAATCTAATCTCATTTTTATCACCTATAAAAAGTGTTCCCTCATAAAGTAACGTTTCATTCCCCAGAAAGATATTTTCTGATTCTTTTACGATACTGAACTTATATTCATCTAGAGACAGTTCAGGCGCGCTTATAACAACCTCATCATTCAGGTTAAGAGGATACTCTTTAGAACCTTCCACCGTTTCTATGCGCAGCTCAACCCTCCCATTCGGATTCCCTATAAAGCCCATCCCCTTATTCCAAAAAAGAGTATGGTCATGATAGTCAAATCGCACTTCTCCTACGAACCGTTCCGTCGTCGATATACGTCCGATATTGTATTCCTGTATCTCCCGGTCTTTCGATATAGTAAGTATAAGATCGGTCCATGTTGGATCGACTCCACCGGAATATGCAAACACTGCATTGCCATAATCAAAACAGCCCTTTGCCTCTTCCGTAATATCAACCGTACCGAGCTTCATATTGCAGGAACAGTCCTTGGGGGTCGCAATATATATTTTTTCGTTCTGTTTAATCTGTTTTATCCATGCCGTATACCCTCTGTTCCACTCCTGCCCTTCATTATTTCTAACATATACCCTAGGTATTTTGAGTTCAACCATTCCATCATCATAGGGAAAAGAAATCTCTTCATCGCTGCTATTAATCTCATATCTTTTCGAACCATGCAAACTCACAACATTTACATAGGCACCTTCAAAGTCCTCGCTGCTGAAATAAAAATCCCGATTGAAATTGATGGAGAATCCCTGTATAACTTTTACTGAAAATCTCGAAATAATTCTGTTTTTCTCTAAATCGACAATCTGAAAATTACAAGTCTGATCCTCTACCGTCTGAAGTGGTATGGTGTAAATAAAGCTGGTACCTGATACCTCCGGAGCAATGTCGCCTAGTCCAAGCCGCGTCGCGTTCATTGACACGACATACTTGCGCAGCTTTTCCTTATCATCCAATATAAGAAGAATGCCTGTTGCCTTTGTGACAACACAGTATTTATGCCCCTTCTTTGTAAATACCACTCCCGCATCTGACGCAGGATGTATCACTCGGATGCCACTGTCTGGTGATCCATCTGAACGATCAAATACTATGATCTGGTCGTCATATTTGACTACAAAATTCTCTCCAAGTCTCACAAAATATGACTTCCACCGGCTGCCGGCATCAATATCCGACACCTCACTCCCTATGAAATCCAAAGCGTTACATTCAGTTGTAAAGAAGGAATACGCTCCTTTTTCACAATCACGAACATCACATTCCTTTGAGTTTGAAAAACACAGATATTCTCTGTAAAGCGTATCTCCTGAATCATATATTTCTTCATCATCGCAGGATAAAACGATACGGATATGAAGGGTTCCGTCCCCCCTTTGCAGACACTTATTTACATCAACATGAAATCCATGCAATGTTTTTCCAAGTTCATTTCCGTAATAACTTAACGATCTGATATCAACATTAACACCTCCGGTGTAAACTAGAAGTTCAACTTTTTCAAATTCGGTCTTTTTAAGTCGTATGTCGGGAAATAATATAATAACATCTGTCTCATTCTGTAGAATATATGCCGGCCGGATTCTCGTGTAATCAATCGCGACGCTTCTTACTACAGAAACACTCGGCTCATATTTCCTATCCTCTCTTGCTCTCTTTAACTTGCTCTCAAACCATTGATCGCACAAAACATCCACATACAATTGCGCCGGCATTTCTGTATGGTTTATTATGCCATCGATCCTGCGAAGCATATGACAGATGAGCTTAACTGCATATCCAGTCCTGTATATAATGAGTTTGCGGATTCCCTCCTGAAAGGAATAAACTTTTGTACTAATCTCCAGCTGGTCATCATTAGCCTCATCGCCTGCGATCAGCTTGCTTCGGAGTGCCGTAACCATTCTTTCTATAATTGGATCATCCTCAATATACGTCCACTTCATATTTGTCTTGTAAAAATCAAAAAGGAAATCATACATCAGCATCCATGATCTTCTAGTAGTCAGTGCATGAGCAACAATTGTAGACTTGTATTGACATTTTTTTTCATTTGAAATAAACCACCTGTGGTTCTTCACAGCGGCTTCCCACACGCAATCACAGAGTATTTCTCGAAGTTGATTCATCTCATCTCTATAGCCGAATTGCGTCGTAATATATTTCCAGAAACCGGTCTCATCTTTGCTATCCCACTCTTTGGCATAAGTAATAACAGCAAGCGTAATTTCCATTTTTTCCCTTAGCGGAAATTCTTTTCGAGGATCTCTCAGCCTCTCATCGATATATCTCTTTGTAATCGTATACAGATTTTCTTTGCACTCCTCTGAAAGTATTTCATTTCCAAGAAGTGGATTTTCTGCAAAGGTTTTTTCAACCGGGATTTTCGAATCAATCTCGTATGGCTGCATATCTTCCTCCACAGAACAAAACCTCTGCACATCCCCCTCCATCTGTTGTTCTGCAAATCCATAAAGGTCTGCTATATCCTCGATGGAATATCCATGTCGGGATATAAATGAGCGAAACCACAGTGTATCCTTATTGGATGGAATCATCAGTCTGCCGTTAATAGAGTAAGCATTCAGAAATGCAACGATCTTCTCATCATTTACCGTTGACTGTGCTGTAACATATTCCATTTCAGTTAAAAATTTACAGTATTCCTCTGTACTCATCCCCCTTTTGCTGGCAAACTGACGAAAATTCCCTATGTTCTCGGGACAAAAATATTCCTGTTTAAGAATCGAGACAATTTTTCCACTGGATATAATTTCAAGTTCCTCCATGGACAAACAGTCAAGTCTACTTTCTTTTATTTTGGTCTGTATATATTCCGGCATCATGTTCAGGAAGAAGCATTTTATTTCATCGTCTGATACAAATATGGCTGCGCAGTCACCCGTACCATTGCTAAGAAAGTACGCTTTTATTCCTTTATCAGATTCAATGCTTTCGACTTTCTTCTCTATCATGTTGAGAAGAAGCCCCTCATCTGACGCATTCATTTCTCTATTCAGCCAATTTCCACGATTTCTACCTTTATTTAAAATTTGCTGTATTCTGGATCGAGTAACATTGTACCATTCTGTAAGCCATCCAGGCTTAAAACCGTAACCTTCTTTAAGCCTCTTTACGGTCTCAGCATCTATAGTTCTTTTATTTCTTTCATCTACGGGTGTACATTTCACTCTATCATCAGCAAAATAGCCAAATCCTTCTTCGTTTATTTCATGTATGATAGTTCTCAGTTCATCTGCAGTCTTTGCCCCCATCCCTCGAACAGAATTCATATCGTCTCTAGTCATTTTGAGGATTTTTCCAACTGTATCAAATCCACTATGAACAAGGCCATTACGTAAACGGGTACTAATATCCAAGTCATAAACCGAAACATTTTCAATCGCTTCAGGAATCACATATTGCTCAAAAGATTCCTCTTCTCTATAATCCTCCACAAGTTGAAAACCACTACCGCCGATCTCTTCAATAGTTTCCTTAATGTCCTCATAACTTTTCACACCAAGATTTCGAATATCAAGAAGCGTTCCATGTTCATAGGCTGTTACTAATTCTGCCAGCGTTTCTATACCCGCACGTTTAAGTGCGTTATATGACCGCACCGATAAATCTATTTCGTCTATACTTATCTGTTCATATCGTAAATTATTCATGATACAACGCTCCATACACGCCCTAAGATCATTTTCAGAAGATGCGTTTCACGGATTTAAACTCAAAAATGAAGTTCATCAGATTGGTGTTGAATGTCTACTCTCCCAAGGAAACAAGCCAGACACATAGTAATGTCTATGTGGAAGATTTATTGACGATGGCAGAGCAAAAAGGATGCGCGCTAAGATGGTGGACAATTTTATTTAGATATTCCTTGGTCTTTCTTGTATAGTGGAATTTAAAACATTAAAGCAACATTAACTTTTACTCCAATCTATCACTCTAATATTAATATTATAATTCCTTCTACATAAGTTTTTTCCTGCTTATCAAAAAATATATTTTGGAACTTCTTCCTGCTATCCATACCTCCTCACCTCACTTCCATCCCCTCACGAAATGCCGCCGTCAGCCCCTTATCTGCGCCCACAGACACGCACTCCACCATGCATATTGTTGTAGCAGTAGATGACGCGCCTGCACTTATCCGTGAAATACCAGACTTTAGCCTCAAAGCAGCTCGACACCTGTCCACATTTCTTGGTGAGAAATTCTGGTGTGAACATCTTTTGAACTCTCGCGCAGTCCATGTATTTCTTGTTGCCGAGGATGCCCTTGATGTTATTGGCGACCCATTTCTCCTTGCCCGCGACCGTCAGAATATGCCGCGCAGTCAGCTCATTGGTCTCAAGCTTCGCAGATAAATAATCTGCTGTAGACCTTGAAACATCTATCATATTGACAAATAAAATAGCATGAGCGACATCTATTTGATATAATTAATCAACGATCAAAAACATCCAATGATTCTTTGCATTTTAAAAAGGAGGCGCTCGATGGCAGGATTTCGATACATCAGAGGATGGGGCATGCTCGCCGCACTTTGCGCCTCTCTCCTCACAGGCTGCTCATCGACGCTCGCGACGGAGGGCAGCGATCCGTATACGGCGGACGATGTGATCGGGATGGTGGAGAAGGAGTTTGCCTCCTGCAAGCCGCAGCTCGTCCTGCAGGAGATGCAGGTCGAGAAGGAGAAGCCGTTTGAGCGGCGCATCTACACGCTGCGCGATACGGCGAATGATTTCACCTTTTCCGCACATGCCGTCGTCCGCCGCCCGACGCTCCCGCGCCCCGGTGCGGAGCGGGACACGAATGCGTTCTTTCAGTATGCGACGGGGTATGCCGCGCACCTAAATGCAGCGATTGGACGAGTGGCGGAGGGATACGGCTTTCGCGCCGCGACCGCTGAGGAGGCGGAGGCACTGATTCATTCGGGGGCGAAACGCAAACACCTCGATCGGGAGGTCTCGCTCTTTGACGAGGGAGACTTTATCTTCGTCACGGACGGCGCACGGGGCACGGATCTGGCGGCGGTCTGTAAAAAGCTCCACGGGCTGTACCGTCCAAACGGGGACGGCACTGTTCTCTCCGCACTGTACGGGCGCAAGATCACATTCTACTATCTGCCGCCGAACGAAACGGATCTGACGCAGGCGGTCTTCGCCGCGTCCTTCACGCTGAAGGGACCGAACGACTGGGCTGCGACGCTCGCCGATAATCCCGGTTCCTCATCAAGCGAAACAAATCCCGCTGTGATGGAGAAGAATCTCGCACACTACTTCGACACCTGCCTCCGCAGTGCGCAGGATCAGGCGGTGCAGAGACGTGCAGCCGCTGCGAAATAAAAAGTCCGCGGGCGTTTTCTCCCGGCGTTCAAAGAGCTCCGCCGTCAGCCGCGGGGCTCTTTTGGCGCTTGTGAGGTCCCGAAAGCGTCGTGTGCGGTACTGCCCCCATCGGCTCGTGAATAATCCTTTGATTGCCTTTTTTACGTTTCAGTATATGATAGAGGTGCTAAATTATACGAATATCCAGAAAGGAGCAATTTCAATGAAAATGTTCTCTCCGATCCGTATGATCACTGCCGTGTTCTTCCTCATCGGCGCCGCCCTCGGTGCGCCGACCCCGGTACCGGACGCGGGGCTCTCCGTCGGGCAGACGGCGTATGCTGCGCAGGCGGCTGCGAAAGAGCAGAGTCCCTCCTACTGGCAGATGTACTACAACTTCGCCCCGCCGACGGATGAGTTTATCGCGGGTCTCGCCGCCGAGCAGGGGCTGCCCTACACGCCGGGCAGAGCGGGCGAGGCGCGCTTCTACGCTGACGATGGACGGCCGATCTACCCGAGCAACGACGGCGCGGTTGGTCTGATCGTGACCGTCACGCTGCCTGCGGGCGATGTGCTGACGCGCTACGGCGGGCCCGGCGGACGCTACGTCTCGCCGGACGGCATGACGTTCGAGGAGCGGGCACTGCCGAGCACGACGAGTGAGGGCGACTTCCACGTCTACCGCGTCGAGCGCCCGATCGACGGCGTGCAGAAGGGGAAAATCGCTCCGTGGTTCGGACGCCTGGGCGGCGGCATCCAGTACAAGCTCCCCGACCGCATCACGAATCGGATGGAGTCCTCCCTGCTGCGCGAGGTGGACTTGGCCGAGGAGAACGAGGCCGCATAAACTGCGCGCTGCATAGCGAATTTTTTGACTACACTTTTTTCTTGCATTTCCCCTGTCTCCGTCCCATAATGAGGGAACGTATTTAGACATGGGGGCTTTGCTATGAGAATTCCAATGCGTCAATATATGGCGCTGCTCGGCATTACGATTGCCGCATTTATCTTCAACACATCCGAGTTCATACCGATCGCCCTGCTCATCGATATCTCGGAGTCGTTCTCCATGACGGAGGCGGCGGCGGGGCAGATGATCACGATCTATGCGTGGGTGGTCGCGCTGCTCTCGCTGCCGCTCATGCTGCTGACCTGCCGCATGGAGCTGAAGTGGCTCCTGCTCCTGATGGTCGCGCTCTTTGGCATCGGGCAGCTCGTCTCGGGACTCGCGTCGAGCTATGATATGCTGCTCGGCGCACGCATCATCGTCGCCTGTGCGCACTCGATTTTCTGGTCGATTGCCGCACCTCTTGCGACGCGTCTCGTGACGCGCGAGCATCGGTCGATGGCGCTCAGCATGATCGTGACGGGCAGCTCCGTCGCGACGATTGTCGGGCTCCCGCTCGGGCGTGTGATCGGTCTGGCGGCGGGGTGGCGCATGACGTTCCTGCTGCTCGCCGTGGTTGCCGCCATCGCGTTTGTCTATCTCGCGCTTCTCCTGCCGAAACGGGCACCGGGAGAGGGGTTCACCATCGGCGAACTGCCGTCGCTCGTTCGCCAGCCTGCGCTTGCGTGCATTTACATCATGACGGCACTCTTTGCAACGGCGTACTTCACGATGTACAGCTACATCGAACCGTTCCTGCACAATGTCGCGGCGTTCTCGCCCGATCTTATTACGGCGGCACTCATGCTGCTCGGGGTCAGCGGCATCCTCGCGAGCCTCGTTTTCTCCAGGATGTATGGAAAGCAGCGCTTTTTCCTGCTGCGCTGGTGTCTCGTGGGAGTCGCGGTCATGCTCTTCCTCTGGCAGGCGGCATCCATCTCCGTCGGCACGATGATCGTGCTCACGATGCTGCTCGGGATACTCGCAACGCTCTACAACACGATGTTCCAGGCGGAGGTTCTCGCAACGGTCCCGCGCGACGCATCGACCGTCGCGACGGCGATCTACTCAGGCATCTTCAACCTCGGCATCGGCAGCGGAACGTACATCGGCGGGCTCGCGGCGGGGGACGGCCACCTCGCCCACATCGGCTACATCGGCGCGGCGATTGCCGGTATCGCCGCACTGCTCTGCCGTTACGTCTATGTGAGTGCCGTGCAGCCGAGATAAACCTGAAGTGGTAAACTAAAACTGGACACAGAGGGGGTAGAAAATGGACACTGTTTGC
>ERZ773079.794-NODE-794-length-20080-cov-15.957803_pt1 | contig 20080 bp, 28 predicted proteins | sample MGYA00511355_ERZ773079 | MGnify/ENA primary metagenome ERZ773079 (study PRJEB29015, sample SAMEA2737979) | human oral metagenome | biome: human oral; feature: human-associated habitat; material: dental | place: China | collected 2117 ... | reverse complement strand
TGCTGCCATTCCAAGCTGTTCTGTTGTTACCGTCGCATATTCAATGTTCGGAAGTTCAACTTCCCCAACACCTTCAAGATTGTTTGTTCCATTTATGTATAAATCGGCATCCACAATCGCTAAAGGTAATTTTGTCTTTGCCATTCCCTAATTCCTCCTATTTCCCTAAACTGTTTGCAAACTCAGTTAATGCGTCTACATCATATTTTTTCTTAAATGTTGCCGATTTCATACCTGGAATTACTCCTAGCTTTATAACCCAAGTTATATCACCATTCATAACATTAATAGCGTCGTTATCCTCGCTTGATAAAGTTGCACTTGCACTTAACAAATCATTTCTAGCTACAATAGCATTCAATCTTATATTCATTGATTTTGTTACTGTTTCAGCTAATTTTTTAGAGAATGTTTTATCCACTTTATCAAAAAGACTTATAACTAGTTCGTTCCCGACATATTTAAACATTCTACGAGTGTTTATAAATTTGTCCTTCAGATCTGTTGCCATTGGATTAAGTGCAGTTTCAGACCCCCAGCAACGCCAACCTTTAAAATTAATAGCTGTAACTACTCCATTTTTATTTAAAAAATTTATTATAATCTATAATCTTGTCATTTTCATTTAGCTCCTCATTGTCTACTCGACGCGATTTTTTTATAGGGTATTGCTTTGTAAGGTGTTTCAGAACACTTCTTAAATCATCCTCGCTAACTATCGTGCCAGCTGTTGAGCAGCTGTCTTCTCCGGACTGTTTTGCGCCAAATTCTTTATGATAATTTCTGTACGCGATATTGTTCTTCTTTAGCTCGGGTTCAAGTCTTTCTTTGTTATACTCCTGAAAATACGAAGAATGAGGGTCGCTTCTTACATCAATTAAAACATCTATTTTTCTGTCTTTAAGTGTTTTGATAAAACAGGCTATATCCCCTTCTTTAAATCCAGAATAGCCAATGGTGTAAATTAATCTCATAAAATAATACCAATTGTTGTCTTGGCAGGGGCGCTAGGAATCGAACCTAGACCGGCGGTTTTGGAGACCGCTATACTAGCCGTTGTACTACGCCCCTTCGCTCGGCAGCGTCTCTATTATAGCAAACTATCCCGCCCTAAAAAAGAGGAAATGAGCCTTGTTTGATGAAACCGCTGCTGCTGAAACGATTACATAACGACTTTTCGCGGCTGGTGAATTTGGCGCTGCTGGCGCGGCCGCGGCGCGCTGGGACTAGGATTTTTTGCCGGTTCATTCGGTGTCAGCATTCTGGTGGCTTTTTTACGCAGTTGGATGGCTAGCTCTTCCTGACCAGCGTTGTCGTATGCTTCTGATAAAATCATCAAGGTTTGCGGAATCGGCTCTAGCTCAACCGCCTTCTCTAAGGCGCTGATCATCTTCTTACTGCGCCCCAGTTTTTCCTGAACTTTAGCATAGGCGATGTAGCGCGCTGCCAAATCACCTTCTATCTCCAGGGCTTGCTCAAACGCTAGCGCTGCCTTTTCATAATTTTCTGTTTCGTAATAAATCAAGCCGACGTTGTGCAGGCTTGAGGCGCTTGGTTCCAGGCTTTGGGCGATCTCGAAGCATTCGATGGCGTCTTTGTAGGCACGCTGCTTGGCGTATAAAATCCCCAGGCGGTTATACGCCGTGGCGTTTTTTTCATCGACGCGCAAGATAGTCAGCAGCGCTTTTTCAGCGCGCAAATATTTGTTCTCGCGAATCGAATCCTGGGCAATATTCCATAGTTGATCAAGTTTATTGGTAATTTTTGTCGGCAAATCGCCCGTTTCTTTGATTGACGGATGATAAAAAACCGCCCAAATCATCAAAATTAGAATGAGTAGTAGTCCAAACATACCGCTATTAGTATATCACAAGTTGCAATAAAGCTAGGCGTACATTACCGTTGGCTTTCAACGATTTGGCGGCTGTTTCGGCGGCGGCGAGCTTGCTTGATACGGCAGCGTCAATGCCGCGGGAATGCACTTGAAAACGTATCATATTGACGATGATGTCGGTGAGCAGCAATGCTTTTTGGCGGTCGGTAAAGTATTTGGCGAGCGGTTTTAAGGCTTGATAATTGTTTTTGGCGGCTAATAATTGCTTGGCATCGACAGCGATTTCTTTATATTCGGCAAATTTTCCCGGGCTGTTTGCTAATTGGTTGATCAGTAGCGGCCGGCCGGCAGCCAGGAAGAGAATTTGCTGCTTGGTGCTGGCGTCCAGATTATGCTGAGATAATAGCTTGGCGTCTTGGCTGGGAGAAGTTTTATGAAGCTGGAGTAGCTGGCAGCGGGATTTGACGGTGTCTAATAGCAGCTTCGGGTTTTCTGCGACCAGGATAAAATGGGTATTTTTATTCGGCTCTTCCAGCGCCTTTAATAGCGCGTTTTGGGCGGCTTCGCTCATCAGATTGGCGTCATTAATGATGATCACGCGGCGCTTATCGGCGTACGTTCTGAGATTTGCTATTAGGCTGCGCACTTGCTCAACGGCGATGGTTTGCTTTTTTTCTGCAGGTTTGATGTAAAATACATCGCTGCGTTCTGAACTCGCAAGCTCATTAGCTGCACCGATTCCGTCTAGTCCCTGCTCTGCCGCGATAAGCAGCGCGTGCGGCAGGTTGCTCGCAAATTCGCTGATTGTAGAGCGATCTTTGATGGACAGTATCGGTGCTTTCATGGTTTTTCCTTAGGTAATGTCTCAGGGAAATAGATAAAAAACTCCTCTAGGATGGCCGCTTCAAAGGTTTTTCGCTCGCCAGATGGCAGCGTGATTTCTAATTTGTGGGCGTGGAGCATCAAGCGGCTGGCATTGGGCTTACTATAAACGCGGTCGCCGACAATTGGCGTGTTCAGGTGCGCCATATGGACACGGAGTTGGTGGGTGCGGCCGGTGGTAGGTTTAAGTTCAATCAGCGCCTGATTGTCAGTTGCTGCCAGCACGTGGTAGGTTGTCTGGGCGGGCTTGCCGTTCGGGTCGACGCGGAAGGTGCTGGGTGCGGATGGGTTGCGGCCAATTGGTAGGTCAATCTTTGCGGCGCTTAATTTTGGTACGCCGTCGGTTACCGCGAGATAGGTTTTTTTGGTGGTGCGCTGGGCGAATTGCCGCTGTAAGTGGGTCGCAGCGTCAGGATTTTTAGCGATGATCAGCACGCCCGAAGTGTCGCGGTCGAGTCGGTGGACGATGCCTGGTCGGTCGGTGTCCGAGGCAAACGAAGTCTTGGGACGAATAATTTCCGCCACCGTCGGCTCGGTCGATAGTCCACCCTTGGCGTGGGTCAGCAGGCCGCTCGGCTTATTTACCACCATCACGTCATCGTCTTCGTATAGAACCGGCAGCTCTGCACTGGTCTGCTCCTGCTCTGGCAGCTTGACGGCGATCTCGTCAGTCTCGTCGACCTCAAACTTTGGCGTCGTCACTGCGTGGTGATTGACTGAGATGTAGCCGGCTTTGATGTATTTTTGCCAGAGGCTGCGCGAAATTGATGGGTCAAATGCCGTGGACAAGTGGATGTCCAGGCGCTGCTTGGTCGGTACAATTCGAAACATCATGACAAACTTGCCCTGAAACGGCGTCTCGGTGAAGCTCGGATCAAGCGGGTTTGGCAAAATCTCAGCATTGGCTGGCTTGTTAGGCCACAATTCGTCAATTGATTCTTCATCGACGATCGAGCCGTAGAGCACGGCGAAGTGCTGTTTGTTTAGGATGAATTCTGCCAGCACGTGCGATTCGTCCGTCTGAACCTTCAGGTGACGCAAGGCTTTGATGGGCGTGTTGTCATCCGCCAGCTGGTATAGCCTGGCAATTTTGAGGACGGTGCGCGGCGAGATTTTCACGCGGCGTGTCCTCTGCGGTTTGGGCGGCTAGACATCTGCGGCGCTTGGTCTGACGGCGTTCCCTGTTTGGTGAGACAACTTGCTATCACTAGGCTATCTCCGTAGTCCCACGGCTGTTTGGACGCGGTGCAAGGTTTCGTTGGCGACGATGTTCATGTCGCGCTCGCTGGACTCTAGTTTACGTTCGATAGCCTGTTCGTTAACTGCCGCCAGGCGCGCCTGGAAATTTGCCAAGAATTCTGCTACTTCGTCGGCGACGATGCGCTTGAAATCACCGTAACGCTCCATGCCAGTATACTCGCTGATGGTCTGCTCCAAGCTGACGTCTCGTCCGGCGTCCTGGCGTACCAGGGTCAAAATCTCCAGCAGATTGGAAATGCCCGGCTGGTTGTCACGGTCGTATTGCACTGTGCCCAGCGAGTCGGTGGTGGCGCTCATGATTTTTTTGTGCGCTATCTGCGGCTCGTCGCCAAGGAAAATGACGCCCTTGCCGCTGTCGTCGGATTTACTCATCTTTTTGGTTGGGTTGACCAGGTCTTTGATCCTGAGGCCTTGGTCGTTGCCGAAAAATTGATGCTGCTGGGCGACTGGTTTGGGTACGACGAATAAGTCGCCAAATTTGCGGTTCATCCGCTCGGCGATGTCGCGGGTAAATTCCAGGTGCTGGGTTTGGTCGTCGCCGACTGGCACGTAGGTGGCGCCGTAGAGCAAGATGTCAGCGGCCATCAGGACTGGGTAGTTGAAGAGTCCGACGGAAATCTGGTCACCGTGAAGCTTATCAGACTTATCCTTAAACTGCGTCATTCGGCTCATCTCACCAAACCCGGTGAAGCAGTCCAAAATCCACGCCAGTTCGCTGTGGGCTGGGGCGCGGCTTTGGCGGTACAAGTGAATCGCCTGGTTGTCCAGCGGCAGTCCGGCAGCCGTATAAATCCGGGCGTTATTGAGAATGCTGTCGTACAATTTACTGTGGTCGATCGGCGTGGTGAAGCTGTGAAGATCGGGGATGAACAGATTGATATCAAAATCAGCCGAGCGGCGCTTCGCCATATCAACAATCGGCAAGATAGCGCCAAAATAATTGCCAATGTGAATATCGTTGTTGGCGCGTACGCCAGTGAGGATGACGGGTTTGGATAGTTTCATTGTATTCATTATAACACTCCTTTGGTTGTTAGGTAACGTAATAAAATGTTCATTGGGTCAATGGTGTTTGGTTTTTCGGCGAAGGCGCAGGATAGCTCGGTGCAGCCTAATAGTGTCGGCGGATAGTTTGCTGCGTTTGCCTGCTCGGATTGGATTGTTATTGGTATTTTATCCAGCGCTGACTGAGATATTGTTTGCCCAGAAATTACTGCGCGAATTATCACTTCCAGCGCTTGTTCTTCATTCTCATTCGGCGTTAATACGGTTACTCCGGCGGCTTTCAACGGCTTGTCATATAGTCCAGTGCGGATGGTCGTCGGCGATGCTAGCAATCGAATTGTTTTATAATACCGGCTAGCATAATCAATTGCGGCATCCACCATGGAAGTTATGCGAATATTCAGCCGCTGTTCAATATCGGGCTGTAGTAAATGCGCGGTATTGCAAGCGATTATGATAACGTCGTCCATCGACGCGTCAATGTTTTTCAGTTCGTTTATGATAATTTCCAAGGCTTCGCTGCGCCGCGATTCGTTGGCGATAAAATCAGGAACTGGTAGCGACAAATGAACTATATGCGGAAAATCCGTGCCATCCTTCGCGCCGTTTGCCAGCGCCTGCTGAATCATCCGCCGGTGTAGCTCCAGACTTGCCTGCGGTCCCATACCGCCGATGATAATTATTCTTTGCTTCATAATTCCTCCTTTGGGTTATATAAAAAAGACCGCGCGCGGCCTCTATTCATGGTTGGTATTTTCAGAAGAAATTTACGAACAATTCAACAAGCCGCGGCGAAAACGCGTGCTTTGCCAGGCGGTGCTGATGAATTGCCGTTTTATGGTCATGGGGTGATTATAGCGCCAACGGCTAAAATCCGCAAATATTCTATAAAACAGCTCGCTTGGATATGCGCCAAACCCATAAAATGATGTAAATAGATAAACCGATTGAAAACAAGAGCGACAGGACAGCCATCGGATTTGCTTTCCATAATATTGTCCATGTTGGCGGCGAAATGATAAATTCTACCATTGCTAAGAACCCGATTTTAGTATAAATATGCAGCGATTCAGCCAGACAAACGGCGAAACCGATTACCGTACCGAACACAGAGGCTGCGATTAATAAAATGACATCAAGGAGCGGCGGTTTTTCTTCCTGGGTTATAAAACTATATATTAGGTAGACGATGCCCGCGCCGATGGGCCCAGTTAAATACGACACGTAGTTCCACCGCCACAGCAGCAGCCATAGACCGATTATCATGGGGATACCTAGTAAAAATGCTAATAAAATACCAATCCAGCGCGGTCGGTGTCTACGCTGTAGATTATAATATGGAGGTTCTTGGTTCATGTTATTTAGTATAGCATTTGACAGGAAGTATATGGTTTGGATTTGACGATTATTTATCTGGCGGCTGCGCTTGGTCTAGGATATTCGACAGTTCGCTAATAAGCTCGCGCAGTTGAGGGTTGTGTAAGATTGCTCGGCGGGTGGCTGGCGTCCAAATGAGCGTGCGGGAACGTAAAGTTTCTGCCAGCGTTTCGCCCGACGGCGTCAGCAAACCTTCTTTATCCAATTGAAACAATTCAGGCAGCAGCGCGTCGCAAAGCAGTGCCAGCGGCGCTTGCGACCGGGCAATGATTCGGTCGTGTTCATCGACTGGCATAGAAATCGGATTAAATCCTAATTGCTGCAAATGGCTGGCTGCCGCCTTGGCGTTTGGCTGGTCGCTGGCGACAACCGCTCGCTGAGCGCTATTCATTAGCAAATGGACAACGGCAGCTTTCTGGTCAAGCTGATCGTTAAATCGGCGGCTGGTGTCCATAACGCTATCGTGTAAAATTATCAGACCCCTTACGGGCGGTACGATAAAATTTTCCAGGGGCGCGCACACGTGAATAATTTCACAATCGGATAGTTCTTTTGTGCTAGTGTGGCGGTCGGCTATGTCAAATTCGCGGACTAGAAAGCCGTACCTCTTAGCGCGCCGCACCAATTGCGAACCCAAATCGCCCAGCGAACCGATAACCCCTATAGTTTGTTTTACTGATGTCATGCGGTCTCCTTTGATTTTACGGGGATGACTCATATTGTTAAGTATACGTTACTCGGCACAACATCCAAAACTTTAAGTTTGATGAACATTATTGCTAGTCTTTACGATCACTTTATGCAGACATATTTATGGTTTAACTTCTCTATGAAGCTAACTTCTTTTTCTTCTTCAAAACTTAAGGCTGTTATGTCTATCTGATAGGAAGTTTCTTGCTCTAGGTAATATATAATTTTACTAATATTTTTTAAAACATCCGAAGAGAAGGTTGAATACAGTAATAGAATATCAATGTCTGCTGAATCTTTATCTTTTTCCAGAATAGAGCCAAAAACATATACTTTATCAAACGCGCAGAATAGATTCATATTCCTTTCAATTAAATTAGATAGGTTTGCTTTATTAAATTCCTTTGACATATTCGTAAAACTTTTCTCTTGTAAGTAATTTTACCTCAAAAGTTTCAGCTAATTCTAATGCCTCTGTTGATATGCACTTTTCTCCATTCCAATTGTGTAAATTTACAATTATATAATTGGGTTTTGGCGCCATTCTAGATAAAAACTCTTTACTTAAACAGTACTCATAAATAAAGACTATGTTAGTCTCATTTATTCTGATTTCTCTTAATGTATCTTGACTACTGTATTTAAACGATATATTTCTAGAGTTTAAATATTTTAAGACAGAATTTAAACTTTTAATCTAACACCTGCTTTCCTAAAGCAATTATTGTCATAATATAATTGCCTTAATCTAGGAGTGTCGTTGATAAATATTTTTTCATTACCTTTTAATAGTATATATGGCTTGTCTATTCCTAGTACAACCTCTTCCAGTAGGTCTTTTTTTCTAAATTTTTGCATCAATTCTTCTAATGACTCTGTAGATGCCATTAAAGAATCACTTATTGGTTTGATTCCAAACATTGAATTAATCTCTTGTGGAAAAAGTACTGCTCTATTTTTTTCTTCATCACGCCTGGTCATTTTAAATTCTTCAACATGAGTTATGAACTTTTGAATCAATTCTAAATTCGAATATCGCTTATCATGGTAATCCTGAAATAATTTAATATTATTTTCAAATAGTAATTTTAGTTTTTCATTATTTGATAATATTTGAGGCTCAAATTTATCCCATAAAGATTTATTATCATCCAGATAGTAATTGTTATATATACTATAATTTTCTCTTAATATAGGTACAACTTTTTCCTTAAGTTTATCAAAAGAAACAAATTGGGTGCAGAAAAATTCTTCTAGCTCTTTTCTTCTAGACTCTTTCCACTCTTTAACAGTACTCTCGCTTATAAGACTGGTCTTGTCAAAATTTTTATGACAAGTTGGACATAAGATTATTAGATTTTCAAAAGAATTATTTTCTGTTTTACAGTATTCTTTGATATGTGCTTTTTCCATAATATCATTATTATTCATAAACAACGATGCTCGACAGTCTGGATTCATACATCGTCCCATGGATTCAGCCCATAATCTACGTTTTACATTTTCAGCAATTGGTTTTCTGCTCATTTTCTAATCTCCAATTCATCTTTAACATTAAGATTCGCCCATAGATAATTTTAAGATAATTTAGCGTGTCCAGAAAGGTTGATTGAATGGCTGGTCGTGAGCCCTACCTATTTACCTCATCGTACGCCCTTAAAATCGCTCTACAGTGGGTTCTATTATTGATATATATATTATCAATCTTTGTGCTTGCAGTGGCGGCGTGGGTGTCGGCGGCGGTCTCGCCGACGGTGCTACGCACTACTCGTTCTTTGAGAGTAGCAACCACGACCACTACGGATCCGGCAACGGATCCAACAACAACGGCACCTCCCGCGGCCAGTACACCGGCCCCGGCCACTAGACCCATCGTCCTGGACATGACCTGAAAAATGTCTTATCCTGAGTATGATATAAAACTGCTCACTTACCTAGAGGATTCACTATGTCAGAATGGACAGAAAAAGATTTTGAAATATATGACGCGATTGACTGGAAGCTGTTCAAGGAGATTAAAGCGTTAACCGATGAGAACTTAAATAATCTAGCTGTTTTACGGCGAGCATATCAGTTGTCACTCATAGCGCTTGATTTAAGTATTAGACATTCAGACGACAACGGTGCAGATGCACTAGTTATGGACTTACACGAATACGTAGGAGAACGCTTGTTTATCGCTGAAGGAAAGAACGACAACGATAGTTGGGCAAAGGAATTCGCTAAGCCGATCGATCAGTTCATTGCTTATGGAGAGAAGAAGTTTGCTGAGTAGGTTAAATCTGCTGTGATGGTCTGCAGTATCAATACGCAAGCTCACCCTACTACAATAAACCCATGATCCACAAACTATATTCTGCTTACAACTTGCCAGCCGACCATGATGTCTGTCATTTGTTCGAGCATTTGGTTATTCGGCGGTTTTTACGAGCGGTAGAAAAATCTGGCAATGAGCGCGCGTTCGTCGGCAAATTACATGGCACAACATCCGAATCAAGCGTGTTTTTTGACATCGCGTTCTTTACCCGCGAATCAATTACGCTATTTGAAAAAGTTATCGCCGACGTAAAACCATTTGATCTATCTATGATTCACGAATCCGTCGCCCACATTGAGGCGGAGATGAAGTCAAGCGTTGTCATTTGGGATAAAGCAGAACTATACAAACAACTGGCGCGCTGTCAAAAAGATTTCGCAGATCGCCGCTCCATCAAGCCTAAAAAAGCTATCAAATCAACCAAAAACCCGCCGCTGGAAGTTGACTACCAGCCAGAGGATTTTATAGATATTACGCTGACGGTTGAAATCCCTGATGCCAGCACTCAGGCGACTGCCGCCTTTTTCTGCATGTACCCGATATTGCTTGATTTGGTGCGCAGTGCATGCTTTGACCGAGCGCCAGTTTATCCGTCCAGTCGCGATGAATTCACCGCCTACCATGACGGCAATTCGGTCAGCCAAGCCTACACCGTGAAAAAATCCTTTGATTGGCAAAATGCAGGCAAAGTAGCACAAAACTATTTACGAACATTTGACCCTGCGCCGCACACCAGCCGCCTAAATGATCTCGCCGAGGCGTTTACAACCGACCCATTCTATAATTCCACGCCAATTTATTTTTACCAGAAAACTGCTACGCCATTTACTAAAGAAGACTTAGCAAAAAGCATTACTGTAGCGAATCTGCAGGTAATATTGCAGCAGGTTGTGGTTAATGTTTCTGCGAAATAACTTACATTACCAACCGCAAGCTTATTGATGGGTACTAGGATTATTGTACGAATTAACACGTTTTCTTATACTTAATTTATGAATATTACCCGTTACCTCGCCGCTGCCATTCGCGCTAACGACCTGCCAGCCTACCAGCGCGAGCGCTACCCCGTCATCCCAGACGGCGAGATTGTTCAGTTTGTTGATGAAAATTTTTCTGGTGTTGATTTTGATCAGTTTGTCATGGGATTTTTCGTGTTTGAAAATTGTAATCTGGATGGCGCAAGGCATATTTACGGACAGCCAATTTATTTTACCAATTCGTCGGTTCGGAATGTAGATTTTTGCGGCGTGAAAGCTATTATTGAAGCAGAGGGCTGCGACTTTCGCGGCATGAAATACGACGAGGAAACGCAATTTGTTTATGGTAGCGGCGAATTAGCGGCGCGATCGCGCTTTATGAATTGCAGGTTGGATGATGAGGCGCAAAAGTTTTTAATGCGGCAGGGTGTGGATATTAGTCTCTAAACTCTTTTTATTTCATGAACCATTATCAGTGTAGCAATTGAGCTGCTTATATTCTCTACTCCTGCCACTTTGTGCAGCTCCTGAATAAACGCTACCTCTTTCTTGGGCCACTCGTGGTAAGGCAAGGCTTCCCTTGCGTAGAAGCGTATTGCCGCATCACCATAGGGATATGTTGCAAGCTCGTTTGTATAATCTGCAACAGTTGCCCGTGCAGTCCAGCTTCCGACTCTATGTATTTTCATAAGCTCGTCTAATAGATCCGGCGCTTGAATCTTCTCCAGTCTATCGGCGTGTTCTAAGATAAATCGTGCTGCGCTCTTAAGCGCATCTCTCTTGAAGCTCATTCCCATCCGCTGATATGTACTATCGGGGGTTTCCAAAACCTTCTGTGGACTAGGAAATAGATGGTAGCGTATGCCACCTGTTATAAGATGACCCTTTCCCTACATATTCTGAAAAGGTGCGATACATATTCTTTGCTTGACTAGCTCGTATTACCTGACGAATAATATTAGTGCCAATACAGTCCCATAAATTTGGGCACTGTATACGATAGATGTACGCCGCAGAAGGGCTATCTACAAGCTTGTCATTCTTTTTAAATTCCATGTAGGATGCGTTACCCTCTAGTAAGGTATGCTTGTCTTGAGATAGTATAGAGTATGCTAATCCGTCAGCGGTTTCATGTGCACACATAAACGTTCCAGTTTCTGTCTTCACCCACGAATAGTGGTCGGTTAGATAGTACTTGCTGCTGTCTTTCATGCTAAGCTTTTTTGTATTTATAATAAATTTACCGCGTTATTTAGTCTGCCATGATTAATTAATGATACTTAAATTTCTAATACTCGTATCATAAGGAATCGTCCATAATTTACCATCAATATTTAGATTTTTGAGGAATGTATGCATTTGTCGCTGAATATCGCCAGCGTTCGCGTCGTCTTCTGCCAGGACTTCCAATTCAATAAACAGCCCAAGCTTAGCTACTTCATCAATGCAAATCGTGTAATCTTTGGTTTTTGATTCAAGGCGGATTTTATCAACCGTAACGATTTCTTGCCAGCCTAGTGCTGTGAGTATTTGGCGCGCTGCGTTGCCGTCACCAACGGTAGACTCGTATTCATTAGATACTAATTTTGCTTTTCCTTCAACTTTTAGTGTCATCAAACTCTGCCGTAGTTTACCAGTCTCCGGATCAAGGGTGTCGCGCACTCGCATAATTTTGGAGCCGGGAACAATAGGCGCGTCAACTTGCTCGGGAAGAAGGAATATAGTGTCGATTTGGTGTTTGCTTGAGATGGGTGCGATGAATTGGCTTTTTAGTATGGCGATGAGATTATCGCAAGTAATATTAGATGATAGTTTGAATTTGGATTCGATTTCAATCATAAGTTATTGTTATTTGAGAATTAATTATATTTTAGCAGATTTACATAATTAAGTAAGTCGCTAAATAGGTATTGATTCTGTAAATTAGCTTGATATAGAATTATACATGTTTTTCCCGAATCTATTGGGTTTGAAGCGTTTCATCTCGAAGACTGCAAATAACATATTAATAATGGTCGTGTCATAGGGTAACGGCATATGACGTCAATCTTCCAACTTGGAGAAGTCGATAAACTGTCCATATTCTCTGTGATAATATAATAGATGACGATGAACGAATCCTTATCTGTAAACAAGCTGCTTCGCCCATTGAGGCGCATATCTACGAGCATTTAGCGATGACTAAGTTGAAGCAGATTATGCAACAATCTGGATTATTACGGCAAACGTCCTAAACCGTTTCTCTGATTATCTCTCGTCGCTATCCTACACGAATAATCCATGCGCGACGCCAGACAGTTGCCAGATTGCGCGAGAATTCGGAATAATCATCGGCGCGACAGGTTGGGAAAAACTTGCTACCACAGAAAATATAACAAAAGCTTTGAAGGCAACGCATATCACTCTCCTTTATAAAAATAATATAACTAATTCTATTAGTTGTCATATAAATTAGGTTTATAGGTTTAGTTATTTGTACTTCAAGCTGTCTAGTAGAATGAGTTATAATTAAAGTAGTAAATTTTTACAAAGAATTACATTGATAAATATTTACTCCCAGTATGAAGGAGGTATTCACTACAATTTCCCTGTGCCCCTTGATATTCCCGTGAATGACAAATTTAATTTTTATTTGAGTTGTTGTACTTACTAATTGTTTGTATATATATATCTATATAAGATTTAGCGGTTGCTTGGGGTGATAATTCACTAAAGACACTTTTTGTGCCAGTAGCGAGTTTTTTATGGAAATGTGGCTTGGCGATCTGTGTCATACCTTCTGCAAGACCAGTAATACTAGGATCTACTAGCAAACTATTAGAATTATTCAATCCAACATCAAGTCGGTCATCGCAATATATAATTGGTAGTCCAACTACAAGTGATTCTGGTATGACTATCGGTTGATTATCGAATCTATATGACGCCAGAACAAATATATCAGCATCGCGTAGGAGTTGAACTATCTCTTTTCTATTACTAATATGACCAGTAAATATAATATTAGGCGAATTTTCAGCAAGATGTATTAATCTTTTATATTCTGCTCCATCGCCAACTATATACAATTCGCTATTTGGAATAGCGGCTTGTTTAAAGGCTTTGATTATAACGTCTAAGCGTTTTTCTTTAACGAGTCTACTAATACTAATAAAACGAATTTTTTTATCAGAGCGTTGGCGTTTTATAGCTTTAGTGTAAGCTTCAAAAGTGCGATTATAGCCTGTCGGTATAATAGCTCCAGGAAGATCAATATTTGCGCATACCTCCCTTATGTAGTTGAACATGTAGTGGGATGGTGTTGTTGAATAATTTACTGCGCGGGCGATTATGGCTTGAGTGTGCCAATCAAACCGCCCAATTCGGCTTTCTTTGGAAAGCTGCATAGATGCTTTATGGTGTGTGATATTTAAATACCTTTTATGAATATGTGCAATAATCAGTGCATAAATTCGAAATCCAATACTAGCGAAGAAGGTTGACACTATCATGGTGTGCGACCCAGCTATATTAGTATGGAACGTGTGTATGTGTGGAATGTTTTGGATTTTAGATATTTTTGCGGCGAGCAATAGTGCTCCAGTGTCGGTTTGACTGTGAACTATATTAAAAGAGTGCTTTCGGCTAATATCTTTAGCTGATTTCCATGAAGCACATAAAATTCGCGTATGGAGTGGTAATCCTGGAAATTTTATTGATTTTACTGGAATAATCCGGATATTACTTGGTGCTTCAAGGTCTGTACATGGTGCTATTAGGGTAATATTATGACCGATCTTTGATAATTCTTCTATTTGAGTCTGAACTGATCTGCTTACGCCACTTGAAGAGGGAAATTTATCATCTAAAACAATAGCTATAGATAGAGATCTCATGGGTATAAGTATACCAGATGTCAATAATAATTTCCTAGGATTATGAATGTGTTATTATTATTTTATACTAGCGATGATGGATTATTTTGATCCAATAAATTAGAGTGAAGAATTAAAATGGATTTCTTGTAAATTTAAATTTAAATTTACATATCTAATTAAGCAATAATATAATAACCATTATCTAGAGTTTTGCTTTAGCGAGGATGTAGATGACGTTTTCTTCATACCAGACTCAAATAATTATTATAAGATACTATTTAGTCATGACGGGATATAAGTTTAATTAGTATCTTTGTAGCCACCTAGATAAGACCTTATGAAAGATAAAATTACAAATTTTGAATTTATAACAAAATTTAGCAATGATTTAGGTGTAGATTTTTTCGCAAAATATCTACCTCTGCTTATGCTGGACTGGGCGCTAAATATAGACGAAATACAGCTTGAAAATGTTCGAGAAGAACATTCAAAAACCAAGCGTAAAATAGATAATGTGATATATTATATAAATTATTCATTATCTAAAATCAAGTCCGGTCTTGGTAGACCAGCAAATGATGACTTAGAAGAAATTGTCTATTTGTTGAGAGGAGTTTTATAGATGAAAGAGATAAATCAACCCGAAAGGCATAAATATAACTGTTTGTTTCTTCCTGGATTACCAGGGAAGATTAAGAGATTTAGTTTTTTGATGATATTACAGACACAGGGGGTAAAATATATTGGTTACAATATTCTGGAACATATAATAACATTGGGATTGACAAGTTCACTATAGATTCTAGTATCCATAATATAAAGGAGTCTTTAGATCGGCTTTCAAAGGAAGGTCTTCCTATACTAGTAATTGCTTACTCCTATTCTACATATTTAGTAAATCTGGTAGATTTTAGCAGCTATCCGCTAGTATTCGGTATGTCTCTATTCTCTCCTATACACGGTCTATCTAGTAGATATATAAGGGAAGACTTTATAAAAACCATTAAACAATTAGTAGATGATAATAAAATCGATAGCGATCTTTCTTATTGGGAATATTATATAGAAAACACAATACCTACCAACTTTAATGACAATTTTAGACGCCTGTCTAATTACAACTTTCCTGTTATGATAGCTTATACACAAAGTGATACGGTCATAAAGGCGGAAGTTTTATACAGGGAATTAGACCGATTTTGCGAAGGTGCCAATAGCAATAAATTACTAATTTTTGTCAACCTTTTGGGTGTCATCGCATAGATAATTATTATAGCGATAACATAAGTGTATTCTTTAAATCTCTCTAGTACTTTATCAAGTTAATCATTTATCACAAAGTAGCTAATAATATTACTACTTAGTTTATCTATATTGCAAGGAAGATTACTGGTAAATACATACTTTGCCGAAATGTCTGGTAATAAAATAGCTACATACGATGATATATTTGTCGTTTTTGTGGGTGATAATAAAACTCTCCCTACTTAGCACTATGCTAGCGCAAACGCACTCGCCTGAGGATAAAAAGACAAAAATCAGTAACGTGGTTATAGATGGTATTTCTATTCACACACACGAATATACCCCCTAGAAATAATAAGATGCCCTATTGCTTATAATTGTTAATGCGTTGAATCACCATCTTTATTTATGGGTTCGGAACTATAAAAATATAGCTCTTTCGAGCTATATTTAAAACGTGTATTTTTTGGAAGCTATTTTTACGCTTTCAGTTTTTTATCCTTCAGTTTCAACACCACATCGGCCTGCTTAGCTAGCTGTTTACTGTGGGTGACGACGATGACGCATTTGTCGTTTTCGTGGGCGGCGCGGCGCAGGATGTCGATGATGTCGGCGGCGGTAGTTTCGTCCAGGTTGCCAGTCGGCTCGTCCGCCAAGATGATCGGTGCTGAGGACACCAACGCTCGGCCGATTGCTACACGTTGTTGCTGTCCGCCAGAAAGTTTCATGACATTGCGGTGAATATGATCGTCGTCCAAGCCCATGGTGTGCAAGGTTTCGTTGGTGGCCTTGGCATTAACCAATTTCAAGTTTTCTAGCGGCGTCAGATAATCGATCAGGTTATAATTCTGAAATACCAGCGAGATATTGTGCTTGCGATGATGCGAGTAACCCTGCTCGGCGATGTCTTGATCATCAAACAAAATCTGCCCGCCAGTCGGCGTGTCCAGCCCGGCTAGTAGCCCGAGCAGTGTCGACTTACCAGCGCCAGAACTACCGATGATGGCGTAGAACTTGCCTTTTTCAAATTGATAATTGATGCCGTTGAGCACATTGCTAGTGCCGTCAGCGTATGAGTAAATGATATCGCGTAACGTAAGTATTGACATAATAACTCCTAACTTAATTTTGCTAAAATTTGCTTTGGTGATTGGCGCATGATTGGCGCGGTGGCTGCGATGGCTGACAGCAGAACGACCATGTAGCCGAAGGCGAAAGCCTGCAGGTAGGTCGCTATTGGCGCGGCTTGCACCACGGTTTTTTCTACGCGCTGGCTTTGGTCAGTTTGCGCTGTCAGGGCAGTAGAAATCTGCGACGAGGCGACCGAACCGATGGCGAGCGCAAACACCGAACTGACTGCGGCAATGATGGCGAGTTCCGCCAAGAACTGCCCGATGATCTGCCGCTTCGACGTGCCGATGGACAGCAGGATGCCAATTTCATGCAAGCGGCCGCGCACCCAGAACACTAGCACCAGTGACAAAACTGCCAGCCCTGCCCCAGCCGCGCCAATGGTGGCAATCGTCAAGATGTTTTGAATGCCAGCGATGTTTTGGAGGACGCCAGCGAATGCCGCCCCGTTGTCAGTGAGGCTGAATTTTTGCCAATCGACGTTTGGTAGGCTTTTGACGCGGTCCGTTAACGACTTCAACTGGTGCGGATTTTCGGCAAAATACGTCGCTCGCGTCAACTGCTGGCTACCTGTTAGCTGCTGTGCTGCAGTCAGGCTGGTGATGAGATGATTCTCCGCCATGTCGGACTGCAAGACCGCCGGCTTCTCGCCTTTGCCGCTGAAGATTCCTGCGACAGTTACCGTCACGCGCCTGCCGTCTTTGGTGATGTCCAGCTTGTCGCCTGGCTTGATATCGTTTTTCTCGGCGAATGTTTTATGAATCAGGGCCGCGTTTTGATCGTGTTCGGTCAGGTGCTTGCCCTGCTCCAGTTGGTAGAATCGACCGGTGAACTCGCCGAGTAGATTACTCTCTGTCGCACCCGTCACTTTTGCCTCGCCAGCCACGTTAGCGTCCAGCTGCACGCCGCTGCCTGCCGTGTCGATCAATTGTTTGCCTGGCAGTCCCGCGGTAGTTTCTGATTGGAAATTATGTGCTTTGACCTTGTCCAGGTGCTGCACTCGCTGCGCGATATCCATCGGCACCTCGCCCGACGGCTGCTTGTTAGCGATGCTAAAGCCAGCGCGAATGTTCCGCTCGACCGATTGCTTCAGCTGCGCCATCGTCTGCTGCACCGTCAGCGTACCGATCAGCAGCGTGAAAATCAGCGTCATGATCAGGGCGATGGTCAGGCTGCGACGCCGTTTGCGCGCCACAGCCGTCCAGGCTCGTTTGATAATCGTCATCATTCGCCCCTAGTCCACTTCGGTTAGTAATTCTTTTGGCGTTGATTGGGTAATCGGCCGCGAAGCCAGTAGCACCGCGATGATAATCACTGCCAGCCCAGCGCCCCACACCGCCAGCAGATCTGTCGGTTGCACACCAACCGTCACCTTTTCTAGTGTGCGTGATGATGTCACCGAGTCGGCGTCAGCACCAAGCGACGCACCGTTGAGGGAACTGCCAGCTTGACGCGTGGCGCTCTGTGCCGCCTGCGACACCACGTGATCACCCATTTGTTGAGCAATCAGCCCCGCGGTAAAGTACGACGCACCGAAGCTCAGTACCGCGATCATCACCAACTCAGCGATATATTGCAACACAATCTTTGACTGCGGCACACCCGTCGCCAAAAGTACGCCCGCCTCGCGCTTGCGTTCATTCATCCACAAGTACAGCACCATGCCGATAACCGCCACGCTGACCAGCGCCGTCGCCCACAACATACCGTCGATTAAGCCGTACACGCCGTTTACCGCGCCAGTCACGCCAGCTAGCTCCTGGCTATTCTTGTTGAGCTGGTATTTTTGCCAATTGACCGGCAATTTATTTGCCCGCGCCATCACCTCATCCAGCTGCTTGGTGCCTTTGGTGAAGAACGTGGCGTCCTGGTAAATCTCATTTTGCTCGGTATAGGCGTTCAACTGGCGAGTCGTCGCGATGTCAGTCAAGAACAAATTCTCGAACAGCTCCACCTGGTACGTCGCCTGCTTTGGGTTTTTGCCGTTAAATATACCGACGATTTCTACCTCGACCTCGTCCTTGGATGGATGCTCATTATCGGTGTCGTATTGATTGGCCTTTAACTTAATTTTACTGCCAAGTTTCAGGTTATTAGCCTTGGCGAAGTCTTCGTGCACCAAAATCTTGTGCGAATCGTTCTCGGTGATGTGCCGGCCAGCGATGAGTTTGAGCGACTCGGCCCGGAACTTTTTCTCGGACTCAGATTTATTGACGCCGATGATGGTAGCGGCGTTGCCAAACTGTTTGTCTTTCTCGGCATCATAACCGCTGCCGCCACTTGGCAGTGGCACTAGTTTTGTATTGATAAAATCGACCGTAGCATTCTGGCGCTTGACATAATCCGTCACACCCTCCAGATTCTTCACCGCGTCGATGTCTTTGTTCGACACCGTTCCCGAACCGCGGGCTGTTCCCGGATTGGTGCGCGGATTATTGCCCAGCGTAAAGCCGGCCTTGAGCGTTTTGTCGAGCGACTGCGCCGCCGCGTCGGTCGAATGCTTGATGGCAAATCCACTCAGCATAATCGTCGACATACACAGCAAAATCGCCAGCAAAATCAGCGTTTTGAGTTTTTTCCTGGTGATATACAACCAGGCACGTTGTACAAATGACATAGATCTCCTTTCTTGGTTCTATGCCAGTGTAGCAGGGGTGTGTGAAGGGAATGTGAAATGGGCAGGAATCTTATTTAGCTATAATTTCTGGCTGTATTAATTCAAATTCAATCCCAATAACCCCATTCTGTTTTTGATCATAAAGAGAATAAAATTCACTAATTTGATTCTCCAGCCATTCAACACTCTCGCCGCCAAACTTATGCGGATCATTGTGCGAGAATAAATCGTGAAACGTTGCGTAGCGTAGTAAACCAACTACTTCAACAGTGGCAGTTTGGCTGGGTTTGTCTCGATTGGTAAAAACTATTTGGTCACCGATTTGAATTTTTTGCCGCTTGTCGTCGAACAGGCGCGACTCAATGGTTTTATTGCCAGAAGTGATGGCGTTAAACGGTTCTGCGGCTAATTTCAATTGGTGAATAATCATACCGAGTTATTATAACAGATTACTTAACGTCTAGCTACTAGTTGGAGCAAGATTATCTACTTACTTCTTCTCCAACTCCGCAACTCGTTTCTTTAGGTCGTCCAGCTCGGCGCGAAGCTCGCTAGTGCTTGCTGCGGGACTGCTTGGTTCTGTCTTTTCAGGTTTAGTGTCTTTCCCCTGCTTAGCCTTTTGCCCTTTGTTAGTTCTTGCGGCAGCATACGCAGAGATGACGATGCTGGCTATTGCAATCATTGATACTATATCTAGCGGAGTAATTTTCATGTCGTCTTCCTTTGTTTATAGATTACTAAGTTTATAATATTTGATTATACACCTTACCGACAATATATATAACTAAGCCGCCCCGACAGAATACGGAGCGGCCTGGCGTTTTACGGTTATTTACGCCCCTGGCTTCGGCGCTGGGGTGTCTTTCTTTGGTTCGGCGTCCTTTTCGA
>ERZ773079.790-NODE-790-length-20109-cov-3.966740_pt1 | contig 20109 bp, 20 predicted proteins | sample MGYA00511355_ERZ773079 | MGnify/ENA primary metagenome ERZ773079 (study PRJEB29015, sample SAMEA2737979) | human oral metagenome | biome: human oral; feature: human-associated habitat; material: dental | place: China | collected 2117 ... | reverse complement strand
TTCATAAGCACCTCAAAAGTTGGTAGATTTTATAGTTATATACTACCATTTTTTACTAACTACAACAAATCAAAAAATTGGTTTAATAGAATTATCAAGAAAACATCTTGATAAATAATATTTAATACAGTCCCCTAAATAGTGGCCACTAAATGGACGGATTGAAACAAATATGACGATATGACAACAAAGGTCATATCTCGCATTAAATTGTTTCGCCGTTTATTTGGTGTACTTTTTTTGACATCTCTCGGCATTCAATATTTGCTCATATACGTTTCTTTCTGCTCCTAAAGTTGGGCTGTTAGAAAGAGGCGGATATGGAAATCCATTACCCAACAAACCTTGAACTAGTAGCTGGTCTTGAACCAGCTGAACAAGAATTTTGGCTTAATGAGCTAAAAGCCTTAGATAGACTAGAAGAAAATTATCAACGTAAAATGAGATATCACCAAATATCTAGTTTGGACTTTGTCGTGTCAAAATATGGGCGTGAAACCACACTTCAAGAGATTATCACAAGTGAGGCTTCTTCCAGCGAGGATTATGTAATTGAGAGTGTTAACAAGCAACTTTACCATGAAGCATTAACTGAACTAGATGAAGAACATCGTATTGTCTTTGAAGCTGTGTTTGAAAATGGGCTAAATTTTACAAAGGCTAGTCAGTTAATCCGTCGGTCTGACAAAACTGCTAAAAAATACTACTTAGAAGCCTGTAAACATGTTCTTAAAAAAATTCAATCATAATAAACTAACTAGTAGCCAATAAAAGTGGGCTACTAATTTTTTTATTTGGGAATTATATAGCAGTTTACACTAATCACAATATTGTAGTATTTAAAACAAGATTTTTGTAAATTTGACAACTATACTTTGTAGTTGTGTAAACAGGTATATAATTCCCATAAATTTTTAGAAAGAGTGTCTTATGCTACCTTATCCATTTAATTATTTTTCTAGTATTTACGGTTTTAAAAAGCCTTTTGTTAATCGCAAATCACTTACATGGTTTCAGCTGATTTTTACAAGCATTTTTTTAATTTCTCTATCCATGATTCCGATCGCCATGCAAAACGCATCTCTCAAAACTTATCCACTCACTACTTTTGTAGATGGTGTTTTTGACTCGCTAACAAAAGAAACGATGGCTGATATTGCAGAGAACGCTAAAATAGAAAATCATCAATTCAGCTATGCTGGTCAGCAATCAACTCACAATAGCAAAGCAGGAACTGTCCTTCTTGGAAAAGGGAATACAGCCTTAGGAGAAAAGCTGACCCTTGCTTTTGAGCCAAAGCAATTGGTTATTAGTAAAAAAGGAAGAAAACTAGCAGAAATTCAATACCAGCATATTAATCAAGCTGCTTTGAAAGATAAAGCCGCTCTGAGTACTGCCATTTCTCAAGACTGGTTCCAACAAAATCGTGTTACCGTCAGTCTATTTTTGATTCTGATTTCAGGATTTCTATTGGCATTAAACTTCTTTATTGTCCTTCTAGGTGCCACTTTTTTCCTTTACTTAACGAAAAAATCTCGTCTTTTTTCTTTTAAAACAGTCAAAGAATGCTATCACTTTGCTTTGAACTGTTTAGGTTTGCCAACATTGATTGCTGTCGCGGCAGGGTTATTGTTCGGTCAAGCCATGACCACTATGATTACCATTCAAAACATTCTGTTTGTTCTTTATCTCGTCATTATTTTCTATCGGACACATTTCCGTGATGAAAAAATGAAAAAGTAGGAGGTTTTTTATGCGAGTTACTATTAAAGAAGTTGCTAAATTGGCAGGAGTTTCGCCTTCTACCGTTACCCGTGTGATTCAAAACAAATCCAGCATTAGCGATGAAACAAAAAAAAGAGTCCGCAAGGCTATGAAAGAATTGAATTATCACCCTAATCTCAATGCACGTAGTCTTGTTAGCAGTTACACACAAGTCATTGGGATTGTTTTACCTGATGATTCAGACACTTTTTATCAAAATCCGTTCTTTCCTTCTGTTTTCCGCGGAATTGCTCAGGTGGCTTCCGAGCATCACTACGCTATCCAAATTGCAACCGGAAAAAATGAAAAGGAACGCATGGAAGCTATTTCCCAAATGGTTCTTGGCAAACGAGTAGACGGACTCATCTTTCTCTACTCTCAAGAAAATGATCCACTAGTGAAAATGGTCAGTGAAGAACAATTTCCTTTCTTAATTTTAGGAAAATCTCTTTCTCCGTTTATTCCTTTGGTGGATAATGACAATATCCAAGCTGGATATGACGCAACAGAATATTTTATCAAAAAAGACTGCCACAATATTGCTTTTATTGGTGGTAGCAAAAGACTATTTGTAACGCAAGACCGCTATAAAGGATACCAAAAAGCGCTAGAAGATTACCATTTAGAGCTTGACCCTCAAAATACAGCCTTTGCAAATGAATTTTTGGAAGATAAAGGATATCAATTTACCAAGCGCCTTCTCAGTCATGATACAAAAATTGATGCTATTATCACAACAGACAGTATGCTGGCAGAGGGAGTTTGTAATTATTTAAATGAAAATCAATTATCTGTTCCCACTCTAGCCTTTGACTCTATTAAACCCAAACTTGATTTAATAGCTTATGTAGATATTAACACATTAGAGCTAGGGCGGGTTTCGTTCAAGACTATTCTACAAATTATCAATGATACCAAAGAAAATCGACAAATTTGCTATCGCCAATTGATTCCACATCGCATTATCGAACAATAAAGAAAGGAAGTTTATGGCTTTCCGAACATTCCAAGCCTACTTAGATGACCAAAGTCTCATCACGATCAAGTTAGAAAAACAATTTTATACTGAACAATTACAATTTACAATCGAAACGGTTGATAGCACACAAACTTTACGGATAAGAGCTGTAGGAGAACATGACAACTTCGTGCAATACAGTCTTGCTCCTCTTGAGCCGTTAGATTTAACCAGTCATTATTGGATTTACGACCAAGATCGCAATAAAACCTTTTTGCAATTTCGCCATATTGTGAGAAAACCGATTTTTGACCAGACCTTTGCTTATGATGGCGATGACTTAGGAGCTCATTACACTCCTAAAGTAACGACTTTTAAACTCTGGACTCCTATTTCCGAGCAAGTTTTGCTCCATTTACAAAATCAAGTTTATCCGATGACACTTGGTGAAAAGGGCGTTTGGCAAACAGAGGTCTCTGGAGATTTTGATGGGGCTGCTTATTACTATCTACACAAAGTGAATGGTCATTGGGTGGAAGTCCACGACCCTTATGCCCTATCTTCTGAAAGCAATTCTGGTGTTAGTTATGTTGTCAATCCAGAGAAAATTACCCGCCCAATTCACCGAGCAGCAACACAAATTCCAATAACAAAAGCTGTTATCTACGAGATGAGTGTGAGAGATTTTTCCATGCAAAAAGAAGCTGAGTTTTCTTACCCTGGGAAATTCAAGTCCCTAACAGAGTCTCCTGATTTGCAAGAACACACTTTGGGAATGGATTATGTCAAACAACTGGGCATTACTCATATCCAACTCATGCCAGTGTATGATTTTGGCAGTGTTGATGAAAACCATCCAGAACTCGTGTATAACTGGGGCTACGACCCTATGCAATACAATCTTCCTGACGGCAGCTTTGCAACAAATCCACATGATCCTTATACAAGAATCGTTGAATTGCAAGAAGCAATCGCTGCTTATCATCAAGCCGACATCAGTGTTATCATGGACGTCGTTTACAATCATGTCTACGATCCCCAAACCTATGCTTTTGAAAAAATCGTCCCAGGCTATTTCTTCCGTTATGATCACAATGCCAATTTAACAAATGGGACTTTCTGTGGGAACGACGTAGCAAGTGAACGAGCAATGGTTCGTAGCTATATTAAGCATTCCCTCAAACAATGGCTAACTCTTTATGGAATGGACGGCTTCCGCTTTGACCTCATGGGCATTCTAGATATAGAAACCATGAAGCAGATTGCAGAGGAATTGAAGTCGCTTTATCCAAATGTTTATTTGTATGGAGAAGGGTGGCGTATGAATACGGGACTCGATAGCAATCGACTTGCACATCAATTCAACGCTGACAAATTACCAAGCTATGGATTTTTCAACGATCATTTTCGCAATACAATAAAAGCAACCATTGCAGAAGGGCAACAATTATCAGAGGTTCATTCGCTAAATTCCATAGAGAATGTTCTAACTGCTAATATTGGCTTCTCAGGTACTGGTACTGAGCACTTTATCGCACCGCAACAAGCAATCAACTATGTAGAATGCCATGACGATGCAACTGCTTTTGACTATTTTGCGATTCAAAATCCAAAGATTGATTTGAAGGAACGGCTTGATAATGCCCGTCTCGCTCTGCATCTCTCCTTACTTGCACAAGGGGTGCCTTTTATTCACAGCGGGCAAGAGTTTTTCCGTAGTAAAAACCTCATGGATAATACTTATAATGCTCAAGACGCCATCAACCGTCTTGATTGGCTACGCTCAATTGAATATGAGAAAGACGTAGATTTTGTTCGCCAGTTGATCCAATTCAGAAAAGCAAATCTGCTCCTCAGTTTGGAAACAAGAACAGAAATTAAAGATTACTGTTCTATCGAATGGCTAACTGATTCTGTGGTCGAATATAAAATTAAAGAAAAAGAAGATCAAATCACAATCCTCATTAACTTTGGAAACGAAGCATTTAGCTATCCAAATCAGGATAAACAAGCTATTTTTATCAACTACCCAGAGATCAGCCTTGACGTTCCTCTCAATACTAACAAAGATTCCTATACTGTCCCTGCAAAACAAGTTCTCGTACTTAAATAATCGTGAGGCTGGGCAAAAACATCATTTTTAATCTGAAATAGATAATCAACAACATTATAAAAGGCTTAAAATCAAGATTTATTTAAACCAGATTCTAAGCCTTTTTGCTTTTATGCTTGTTTTTGCCCAGCCTCTATTTGTCCCGCACCGAAGGCCGCGAGACAGACTGCAAGTCATATAACAAAAAACAATCAGATTGGCTAAACGAACCAATCTGATGTTTTATTCTTCTACGAAACGTCCAAGAATGTGAACATTATCTGCTACCGATACAAAAGCATGCGGATCGGTTTTACGCATGATATGCTTGAATTCATTAAATTCAGCACGCGTAATAACTGTAATCAAAACTGCTTTTTTCTCATGATTGTAGGTACCTTCTGCACCATTAACCATGGTTGCACCACGATGCAATTTGTTATGAATTTTATCAATAACTTCTCTGGGATGACTGGTAATAATCATCGCCTGCATCTTCTTTTGCTTAGTAAAGACTGCATCTGTCACACGGCTTGACACAAAAATCGTAATCATCGAATATAGTGCATATTTCCAGCCGAAAGTCACACCGGCAATAATCATAATCATGCCATTGACCATAAAGGAAATATTTCCCACATTTCTGCCGGTTTTCTTCCGAACCGTCAAGCTGACAATATCCGTCCCACCACTGGAAATATTGGAACGCAAGGCAAAGCCGATTCCCATTCCCATGATAACCCCACCAAACAAGGCATTGATAATCGGGTCATTTGTTAAACTCACTTCAGGAACAAACTGGATAAACAGCGAGCTCATGGAAACGGTTATAAAAGTAAATACCGTAAACTTGTGCCCAATTTGATACCAAGCCAAAATCATCAGCGGGATATTGATGAGGTAGAAAGTCACAGAAACCGGAATAGTAAATCCTAAAAAACGCGTACTTAAAGCGGCTAAAATCTGTGCCAATCCAGTCGCACCGCTTGAATAAACATGTCCCGGTTGAAAGAAAAGATTCACTGCAACCGCAGATAGAAAACCATAAATGAGCGAAGCAGAAATCTTTTCATCGTACTTCTCACGAGAAATACTCTTAAGTACTCGTATCAACTTAAAATCATAGGCTAGACGGCGCAAATAATAACGCAATCGTTTGTAAATCTTACTTTTCTTCATGAGTTTCTACTTGTAAACTTAATTCTTCAAGTTGTTTAGCGTCGACTATGCTTGGCGCCTGAGTCATTGGATCACTTGCTTTGTTGTTTTTAGGGAAAGCAATCACTTCGCGGATATTTTCCTCACCAGCCAGCAACATGACAAAACGATCTAGCCCAATTGCCAGTCCACCATGCGGTGGAAAACCATAATCCATTGCTTCTAGCAAGAAACCAAATTGATCAGTAGCTTCTTCTTCAGAAAAACCAAGGGCTTTAAACATTCGTTCTTGCAAATCTTTGTGGTTAATACGAAGACTTCCACCACCCAATTCATAACCATTCAAGACAATATCATAAGCAATAGCACGAACCTTGCTCAAATCACCTTCTAATTCATGAGCTGTGTCTGCTTGTGGAAGAGTGAATGGATGGTGCGCACTCATATAGCGACCTTCTTCTTCCGACCATTCAAACATTGGCCAATCCACAACCCAAAGGTAATTAAATTTCGATTCATCAATCAAGTCTAGATCTTTTGCAAGACGAACACGAAGAGCTCCCAAGGATGCATTGGCAACTTCAAGCGTATCCGCTACAAAAAGAACCAAATCATTGTCTTCAAGCTGTAAAGCATCTGTTAAGTCACTTGTCAAGTCTTTCAAAAACTTAGCAACTGGTCCATTTAATTCACCTGATGCCACTTTCACCCAAGCAAGTCCTTTTGCTCCATACTGTTTTGCTTGCTCTATCAACTTATCTATATCTTTTCGCGAATAGCTGTCAGCTGCATTTTTCACAACAATAGCTTTAACGGCTGGTGCTTCTGAGAAAACTTTAAAGTCAATTCCCTTGACAAGTTCTGTCAAGTCTTGCAATAGCATCTCAAAACGTGTATCTGGCTTATCACTTCCATACAGAGCCATTGCATCATCATATTTCATTCGTGGGAATGGCAGTGTAACCTCAATCCCCTTCGTTTCTTTCATCACTCGAGCAATCAAGCCTTCTGTAATATCTTGAATTTCTTGATCAGATAGGAAAGAAGTTTCTAAGTCAACCTGTGTAAACTCTGGTTGACGGTCTCCACGTAAATCCTCATCACGAAAGCATTTTACAATTTGATAATACCGATCAAATCCAGCATTCATCAACAGTTGCTTGGTAATTTGAGGACTTTGTGGCAGAGCATAAAAATGACCTTGGTTCACTCGACTTGGTACCAAATAATCACGCGCCCCTTCTGGAGTTGACTTAGTAAGAAACGGCGTTTCCACATCAATAAATTCAAGCTCATCCAAGTAATTGCGGATAGAATGTGTTACCTTAGCTCGCAATTTCAAATTTGCCAACATTTCAGGACGACGAAGGTCTAAATAACGGTAACGGAGACGGGTATCATCATTCGCTTCAATACCGTCTTTGATTTCAAATGGAGTCGTTTTGGCCGTATTGAGAACTGTCAGATTCTCCACGTGTAGTTCAACAGCTCCCGTTGCCAATTTATCATTCGCCTGCGTACGGGCTTCTACTTTTCCAGTCACTTCAATCACATATTCGCTGCGTAAACTTTCAGCGATTTCCATGACTTCTTTATCCACATTTTCAGGATTGATAACTAGCTGCATGATGCCTTCACGGTCGCGCAAATCAATGAAAATCAACCCTCCCAAGTCACGACGACGGGACACCCAACCTTTCAAAGTGATTTTTTGACCAACATGTTCACTACGAACACGCCCGGCATACATTGAACGTTTCATTTTTATTCTCCAAACTTTTAATTCTTTTACTATTTTACCACAAAAGCGATGAAAAAGAAGACATGCTTTTCAAAATCTTCATATCTTAACGTAATATTTCACAAAAGAAGATGACGACTCACCTCTTACTTTCTTTGTCATATAATTCAGGATGCAAAACCTTGACCACATAACTTGATGCTAAGCGCAATAGCCCTGCTGCCAAGCCAAAAATCGGTGCTAAAAACCGAAAAAAGAAATCCCCTCTTACAAAATAGGCAATTCCTCCTATAATCAAAAAAACAATTAGAAACTGAATTACAGACGGAATGATTATTTTTTTCATTGTTCTCTCCACTTCTACTTCAACACTCTACTATGTTATGAGAAAAAAAGCCATTTGACTGGCTTTCTCCCTTTTTAAATTAAAACCCCAGTTGTTCAAAAATTGTTTGAAAATCTTTTTGAATCTGATTTAAACTGACTGTCAATTCTTCACGAGTTTGATTGTTTTTGATGGTAACTTGATTGCTTTCAATCTCACTTTCACCAAGAGTTATCAAAGTCTTAGCAGAGAAAGTATCTGCTGACTTGAATTGCGCTTTTAACTTACGATTTAAATAATCACGTTCAGCTGTAAATCCTTGCTTGCGAAGTGCTTGTACAATTTCCAAAGCTTTGTTATTAGCACCGTCTCCCAGAACCGCAATATAAACGTCCAAACTATCCTCTAGCGGCAAGGCTACACCCTGCTTTTCAAGAACGAGGAGCAGACGTTCTACGCCCATCCCAAAGCCAAATCCAGCCGTCTCTGGTCCACCAAAATAAGCAACAAGGCTATCATAACGACCGCCTGCACAAATAGTCAGTTCATTACCGACTACATCTGCAGTAAATTCAAAAATCGTGTGATTGTAATAATCCAATCCGCGGACCATATTGGTATTGATAACATAAGGAATTCCCAGTGCTTCCAACATCGAACGCACAGCTTGAAAATGAGTTTGGCTTTCCTCATCTAGATAATCCAGAATAGAGGGTGCATTTTCAACAGCGAGTTTATCTTCTTTTTCCTTACTGTCTAGCACACGGAGAGGATTTTCTTCCAGACGACGCTGACTATCTTTAGAAAGACTGTCTTTCAACGGCGTCAAATAATCAATCAATGCTTGACGATAAGCGGCGCGACTCTCTGCATTCCCCAAACTATTCAACTGCAACGTTACACCTTGAATACCAATTTCATTGAAAAATTGAGCTGCCATGGCAATCGTCTCTACATCAGTCGCAGGATTATTGGAGCCAAAACACTCTACACCAATCTGATGAAACTCACGCAGACGCCCTGCCTGTGGACGCTCATAACGAAACATAGAACCCATATAATAAAGTTTCACCGGCTTTTGGACTTCTGGTGCAAAGAGCTTATTTTCCACATAAGAACGTACAACTGGTGCTGTTCCTTCTGGGCGTAACGTGATATGACGGTCGCCTTTGTCATAAAAATCATACATTTCTTTGGTTACAATGTCAGTCGTGTCTCCAACAGAACGACTAATCACTTCATAATGCTCAAATAGCGGGGTGCGAATTTCTGCGTAATGATATTTTTTAAATGTTTTGCGAGCAAATTCTTCTACATATTGCCATTTGACAGACTCTTGAGGGAGAATATCCTGAGTCCCTTTCGGTTTTTGTAATTTCATAGCTTTCCTCTTCATTCATATAATATAATTATTTTACCACAAGTAGCAGATTTTGAGGACTGTTTCGGTATATTTTCTCTAAAAAGCTAGCATGCTCTGCTATTTTCCAAAAAGTAAAAGAAAATCTGTCAAGTAACTTTACTTTACAAATTTTTTTTGATATACTATTACAGTTGATGAAAATCAAAGAGATTGAATCGAACTTATATTAAAAGGAGAATAAAGAAAATGGCAGTACCTGCACGTCGCACTTCAAAAGCGAAGAAAAACAAACGCCGCACTCACTACAAAATTACAGCTCCATCTGTACATTTTGACGAAACTACTGGAGATTACTCACGTTCTCACCGTGTATCCCTCAAAGGATACTACAAAGGACGTAAAATCGCCAAAGCTGCAGCAGAATAATAGAAGGGAGCTATCATGCGCGTAAATATCACACTTGAACACAAAGCATCTGGTGAACGCTTGTACCTTACTTCTAAAAACAAACGCAACACTCCAGACCGTCTTCAATTGAAAAAATACTCACCAAAATTACGTAAACATGTAGTGTTTACAGAAGTTAAATAAGATTTCATTACATTTCAGTACATGCTGAAAACCTTGATTTCATGCGATTTTTGAAATATTGAAATTCATTACAAATCATTTGAAATCAGTTCTATGGCAACCTTTTTGGCAACCTTTTTTGAAATAAAAAAGAAAGTCAACAATCGAAGAATGTAAAGTCCTAAGAATTTTCTAGGACTTTTTTCATTCCTAAAAATTGTTGGAATAGCGCAGTCTTTTCAATAAATTTTAGGAATCCAAAAAAATCTTCCTACAATAAGTAAGAAGATTTTTTATTTTTTACTTTCTTAAGTTCTTTTTGGTATACCCTAACCCTAAACTTGCTAATAAACTAAAACCTAATAAGCCTAGCATCGATTCCTTAGTTCCTGTATTTGGAAGTTGTTTCTTAGGTTCTGCTTTTGTATTTGTAGCTTGTGCAGGAGCTTGATATGTTTTATCGTCTTTAGTTCCTACTGTCGCAACAACTACTTTATCTTTATCCTTAGCCTTAGCATCTACAGTATCAACAACTACTTTATCCTTATCCTTATCCTTAGCCTTCCCATCCACAACATCAACTACTTTACCGTTAGCGTCAGTAACTTCCTTAGGTTGACCACCTGCTTTACGGATTGCGTCTGCTCTGTCTTTCAAAGCTTGCAAGCGTTGTTGTTCAGCAAGGTATGCGTCATGGTCAGCTTTGAGTTGCTTAAAGTTCTCATACCCACGAGCCTTAGCTTCTGCGATACCCTCAAGGCGAGCCAACTCTTCCTTAGCAGTCTCCAACTCAGCACGAAGTACACCAAGCTTAGATTTAGCATCAGTAAGCTCTGTTTCCAAAGCCTTAAGGACTTCATCATGCTTAGTAAGGGCAAGAGCAAGGACTTCATAAGTGTCACTAGCTTCTTTAGACGCTTCACGTTTACGAGCAAGGTCTTGACCAGCTGACTTACGAGCCAATACTGCTACATCATGAGCCTTAGTAAGGACTTCCAATTCACCTTTGGCAGTGGCAAGAGCCTTGTCAGCAGTTGATTGTTCAGCTTTAGCATTGGCAAGAGCTGTTTTAGCATCTGCAAGAGCCTTAGACTTGTTAGTAGCATTTGATTTAGCTAATTCGAGAACTTCTTCGGCAATTTTTAGGGCTTGTTTGTCTTCAGCCAACTGAGCTTTAGCTTCTTCGAGAGCCTTTCCAAGAGCTGGGACGTCAATCTTGTTCATTCTGATGTTAGAGAGATGAGAACGAGCAGAGTCAAGAGCAAAGTCAGCTTGACTGTACTTAGTCTTAGCAAGATATACTGCATTTTCAGCATCTTTGACCTCTTGATAAGCGTTGACGTACGCTTTTTGAGCTGCTTCAACTGCCTTTTCATCTACTTTTTGAGTAGTTGTGGTAGTTGACTGAGGAGCTGACAAAGTGATAGATGCTTCGTAGCCCGTAGATAGCTGACTGTTCATAGTACCGATACCTACACCGATATTAGTCTTGTCAACATCACGCAATCCAAGAAGAGAAAGTGCACTGCTGTAGCGCTCTTCGCTTGAGGTGTTTTCATTAACCCCCATCAAAGCATTTACAATACCCTGATACATGACTTGCTTAACGTGAGCCATAGTGGTTACTTTTGAACTAGAACCCAAGAAGTGAGGAATCATTTTAGAGCGAATTGCAAGAGACGGTACAGTTACATTAGAGTCTTTCTTAGCAATTTCATGCTTTTCTTTGATACTTTTAAGATTGTACTCAGAGTAACCTCCACCATTTGCAGTCTTATAAGTATTAGCGTAGTTGTTAAAGGCTTCAGCCAATTTAAGAGAACTATCACTTACTTTAACAGGCTGAGTACCAAACTTAGCACGCAAGTCGTTAATGATTGACGCTGCATAGGTAGCCAACTGGATTTGTTGCTCTTTAGTTAGGTGTTGGAAATCAACAATCTCAGTTGCATCTTTGTCTTCTGAACCGTAAGGAATTTCTTGACCTTTGTAGTAACGTGTACCTGTAGAGTTGAAATCACTTAGGGAATCAGCACTTGAACCATATTTAGGGTCAGAATAAGGAACTTCATACACTTCAGTGTCTACCTTATCTGCAGTACCTGTACCGTTGGCAAGAGCTTTGATTGCGTCGATATACCCTTGGGATAGGGCTGGAGAGTAACCTACCTTATAAGGAGTCTTCTTATCAGCAGAGAGTAAGCGATACTCTGTTTCACTAACAGTGGTTGTTTCGGTAACACCTTGTTTAGCTACATCAAGAGCTGATTTAGCTTTTTTGAGGGCATCTTCTTTTTCAGATAAGGTAGCTTCAGCATTATTACGGTCAACAGTAGCTTGTTTGAACTTAGTTTCTGCAGAGGATACCAAACTTTGAGTATCTTTGATAGCTTGGTCTCTGTCTGCAATAGCTTTTTTACCGTCGTCAAGCTTCTTCTGAGCTTCTTCTACCTTTCGCTCACTAACCCTAACTTGTACAGTAGAGGTGTAAACATCCTTTTCAAGCTCATGAGTATCTTTAGTAGATGATGAAAGGGAATCTACTTTCTTCTGAGCGTCAGCAACCTTGTTAGCTGTAGCTGTGGCAGTTTTTTCAGCATTAAATACTACCTTGGTTTGGTCTTCAACCTTTTCAGCAGTTGCAGAAACAGACTTATCAGCATCAGCTACAGTCTTCTCAGCAGTCGCAAGCTCGCTGGCTTTCTTGTCAGCATCTGCTTTAGCTTCAGCTACCTTTTCAGGTGTAACAGAACTAGCTTCTTCTTTCTTCTTAGTAGTATCAGCGATAGTCTTTTCAGCAGTTGCAATGTTTGCTTCAGTAGTTGAAACAACTTCTTTTTGCTTAGCTACATCCTGACTAGCCTTGTCCGATTCAGCTTTAGCCTTGTCAACGTCTTGTTGGGTAGGAACTTTAGGGACAACCTCGTCCTTAGCAACTACCCTAGTTGCTGGTTCGTTAACGGCTACTTCGGTTTCGCTAGCAGATACAGTAGTAGATACCCCAAATGCTGTAAGTGCTAAAGTAGAAACGACTGCGCCAGTACGCAATTTCTTGATGGTTCCGTGACCTTGTGTGTTTGATTCTAGCATGTAAACTCCTTTATGTCTTAAAAGACTGTTTTATGAATAATATTATACCATATTTTACAGTCTTTTAAATATTATTTTTTAAAGAATTTCAGTCTTTTGATAATGATTTATTCAATGAGATAAACTTGTATGATAGTTATGAGGTACTATCATGACTGAAAAAATAAATTTAAGAGAATTTGTTGCAAAACAAATCAGACTTTTAAGACTGAAAAGCGGAATGACACAAGAATATCTAGCAGAAAAAGCTGATCTTGGATTCAACTATATTTATAGGTTAGAAAATAAACAATTAAACGTTAAGCTGGAAACTATTGAAAAAATCATACAAGCGCTTGAAGTTGATATGAATACTTTTTTTAATATTGAAAATCAAAATCAAAGCGGAGAGTTTTCACAACTCATTGAAGACATTAGAAACCTACCAACAGAAAAAAGAGAACCTACTATAAAAGCTCTCAGAGATATATTGAAACAAATAAATTAAGCCAAGCATTTTTGAACTTGGCTTTTTTTAAATTTGCTAATTTAGTTTTTAGTTGCTCCCTTTATATCATGCCTTGTTTTAATACCATCGTAAATTAGTTCAGGTATCTGCTCCCCAGCCAAGCCTTGTCTCGCATTATTGAATAACCAATCCAATAGAAAATATTTATCATAATTTTTACCTGTTAGAGAATTGTAATAATTCATTGCAACTATCCCACTAGTTGCTTTTTCTAGACAATCTAATAAACCTAGTTCTTCTAATTGCTTAGCAAATCTAAGTGAATCTTCTTTTAAATAATCCTGAAATATTTTTTCTTTATATATCGTATCTACAACAGAGAAATTTAGAATTATATCAAATATTTTACTATTTTTTTTAGGTACAGTGAAAGGAACTTGCTTTTTATATTCTTTTTCATATCGTTTTAATTGTGATAAGGATAAATAACCAGATTTTTTAGTATAGATATTATAATCAAAGAATTTTTTTAAAAATTGTTCTTGTGATAGATTAAGTTCATGTCGTTGCTTAAATAAAATTTCAGATAGATTTTTAGAGATAAAGTCTATCTGTTTTTCTTTCTTTAAATCAGAAAAATGAAACATATATCTCCTCCTTTTTCACCATTATAACATCTTTTTAAAAAAGTGTCAAAAGTAGTGTATTTTACGACACCAAACAATAACAAAACCTTATTGAATAAATGTTTTTATTGGTATAAAATAGTGTCATAAGTTAGCTAACTAATTCAAATATAAAATGATTATAAAGGGGGTGATTCCAATGTAAAATAGCCTAACACTCTGTTACTTAGTGATTATTATTGCTTAACAAGTCCCACAAAGCAATAGTATTTAAAGATTGCGGCGAAAGGAATAAAAGAATGATTTCTTGTGAAGAGGTTGTTGTAACTGTAACTTTATTAGGTTTGAGTCAAGAACTAGACTTTGAAACGAAGCAGGCAACTGGAAACGTAAAACTGGACGTTGGTTTTCGAAATGATACTGGAAAATATATTACTAGAGTCATAAAAGTTAACAACTCGACAGTTTCAGAATACACTTCGTATCTAGATGAAAAAATCAATCTGAGATTACAAAATGTAACATTCTCAGCTTATCTATCTAATAATAGAGCAGCGTTATCTATTAAAGCTGAGAAAGCAACGGTAGAGGAATAAGTATGATTCTAAAAAGAGCTAGATCACCAACTGCTTAAGTTATTTCGTGCTGACAAAAAAATATTTACAAGGAGAGCAAAAATGAAAACAATTTTTGAAGAAGCAATCAGACAAAATCCTTCTATTACTTTTGATCGATGTGTCAAAGAGTGTGAAAAGTTGCTAGGAATACTGGGGAGCGATCAACTAGTTAACTTAAGTCTAGAAGATCGTTTGAATCTAGTGAGTAAGTTTGAATATATATCTTATGAGAGCAAAGGATATCTACACTTACAAGCACTTGTCCCTAGTTATGCTGTAAAAAAAGACTCTCTGCTATTAAAACACAGAGAAAATCCTTTTATCACAACAGCTCAACAACAGCATGCTCAAAAACTATATGATTTGGTTTCTTATAAAACGAATAGCTACCCCTATGGGATGATAATTTATTACGATTTTGAAGCGTGGACGGATGATAAGTTACGTTTGAACATTACGTTAGAGTATAACGATGCGTTTAACAGGAGATAAACTTTAATGATATACATTTTACAGTTAGTACTCTACTTAATATCCATCTTTTCAATACTATACTCAGGGTTTGTATTTGTTAATATGATTATTCTTATCTATACATTGCCTAGCGAAGAGCTACTTCCGAAAGCTATCAAAAACACAAACTTGCAAATTCAACATTTGTTAAAGTTATTTATTGACTCTCAAGAAGAACAAAACTATTATTCAGATTTTCATGCTGAGCTTATACATCAAGCTTCAAAGCTCAGCATATATCTGAACACAATTCATTTTCCAAATGGGATACAACGAGAGGGTCAAGATTTCTATCTCTGGTTATCAAAAATGCCAGTTCAACAAGACTTTGATGATTGGAAAATTCAGCTACGTCAAACGGTACGTAGTTACAATGATAACCTTGATGTTATATTTAACATGGTAGAGGAAGAACCTTATTTAAAACTCAAAATTAATCTGATCACTAAGGAAGATTTAAATCGTCTTAAACATAGTCAGGCTAAACCCCTCTACAGTGACGAAGGAGAAATTTGATGACACTTAAATTGAATGTACTGAGAAAAGAAAGCAGCAACGAACCTATTGAATGGAACTGCAACCGCTTTCCACATCTCCTCATTTCAGCACCCACAAATAGCGGGAAATCTTACTTCATTAAATATATATTAAGTATATTAACAATTCATTCAGATGATGCTTCTATCATGATACTTGATTACAAACAAGGAAGTGACTACTGGCAATGGCGTGACTATGACAATGTTTTTCTTGGGGATTTTGTCTATGACGGTTTCCAAAAAGCCTATAGTATCTTTGAAAACCGCAGAACCAATCCTGATAAAAAGTACCCTCCGTTCTTTTTGATTTTTGAAGAGTATCAGAGCACGGTAGAAAGTATTTCCAAGAAAGCGGATAAGGAAGCATTCTTGCAAAAAGTAGGAAATTTGCTACGTCTATCTAGGCAGGTTAATTACCACCTAATCTGTATTTGTCAAAGAGGAGATTCTTCCTCCTTTCCTGCTGGAAGTCGCGAGAACTTCTCTACTAAAGTCTCCATAGGGCGATTAAGTCCTCAAGCCAAACAGATGCTGTTCCCCGATGATGAGGTTAATCGGAACAAAGGACAGGGAGAGGTTAACATTCAATTTGATGGTCAACACGTTATTGAAGCTAGAACATATACCATCAGGGATATGGATAAGGCGGAGCGATTAATTACTGACTTACTTAGTCGAGGACTTCCACTAACTGATGAGGCTGTTGCCCGTAGCCCTTAGGCGGAGGTTTGGCTTACAGCCTCGCCAGCTTTAGCTGGCTGAGTTCGGGATAGTATTACCCCGAACTTCATGACAACATGACAAACTAACTAAAACATTACTATACCTAGTATAATTGACTATAACATTGTCACAATAAGTAAATGACAAAGGAGAATACTAATGACAAATTATAACGTTTCATCTGACTTTCGCGCTCGTAGTTTCTGTTGTGTTCTGAACAACGTTGATAAGTTATTCGATAAGAAATCAGATTTTTTCGATAGCGATACATACAATGAAAAAACTAAAAAAAGAATTCAAGAGTTTCGCGAGCTCCTTCCAGATACCGATGATCCCCTCAGTCCCGAGGAAATTGTCGATTTCTTAATGGGACGGTGGATTGCACGTAATGATAGCGTTGTGTGTGCTGTTAATTACGAGATAGGAGACAATGGTACTCATCATTGTCACATGGTACTTGAAGATAAACAAGCTTTCCGATTCTCGGCTCTTCAAAAACTCTATCCCACTATACATATAGAAGTTACACGCGGGACAAAAGAACAAGTCATTGCTTACCTTGAAAAAAGCGGAGAGCATGAAGAAAAGGCACATACTATTGTAGTGCCTATGAAGATTCACGGTGAGCTTAGAGCTGGAAATCAAGGTTACCGAAGTGAATTTGATTACATTCAAAAACAAATAGAAAACGGAGCTACTCCTGAAGAAATTATGGGGAGTAACTTTGAGTTCCGTAAATACTCTAAAATGATTCGTGAACACTTCTTTCAGTATCGACTTTCTCATACTCCAGACGAAAAAGAAATGGCAGTATACTGGCATGTGGGAGATTCTGGAGATGGAAAATCGCACACGCAAGTTGATTTAAAGAAAAAGCATGGTCGGGATAATGTATATATCTGGACTGACTTTGACAATGGTGGGCTTGACCTATATTGCGCTGAATCTATACTTTTTATGGATGAATTCAAGGGCATGCCATACAAAGAATTTCTTAAGGTGACAGACGTTTACCCTATTCAGCTACACGCCCGTTACACAAATACAATCGCTCTTTGGAATGAAATCCACATCACATCAATTTTCACTCCAAAACAAGCTTATGACTTAATGGTATCAGAGGGTCAACGAGAAGTTGATAGCTATAAACAGTTACAACGGAGACTTACTGAGGTTATCTTTCATTTTAAAACTAAAGAAAATGATGGTAGCTTCAAGTATAAAACCATTACATTTACACCTGAAGAGTTCGATAGATACAGCAGGGAACAAATTGAAAAATTTGCATACCTATTCGATAAGTTTAATTCAAGTGTATCAAACTATGACTACGGAAAGGATGCATTTCACAGTTCTATGAACCCAAGCAACAATCGAAGAAAAAAAGCTACTACTTCCAAACCATCCAAATCAGAAAGTAATAGCAAATAAGTATTCTGAGATAAGCTACGGCTAATCTCTACTACTATTATGCCACATTTCAATTATTGTTGCAAAGAAAGAGAGAATAGTATGTCACAAGATTACCTTGAAATGAAGCAAATAGAACTCCTGCTTCACACTATCATTGAAATGCTAAAGAATTTGAACAGCGAAAAAAGAAGTTCATGCATCTACACACAAAAAGAGATTTTAGATCTGCTCAGTATTTCCCCTAACACATTAAAGTCATGGGAAAATAGAGGTCTAAAACGTTTAGAACCACCTATTGAGGGTACTAGAACCGTTTACTATCATATTGATACTGTTTTAGAGTTTTTAAGCCACAACTAAAAGTGAAATGTGCTAGAATAGAAGTATCAAAAAAGAAAGAAAGTGAGATACTATCTATTTTAGCTTTTTTCAATTCTTCGATTGATTGAGGAGAGCAACTATGAATATAGAAAAAATCATCCATAAAGGCAAAACAGTCCTCAAAAAAGTAAAGGAGAATGGCGAGATTAGTTATTCAGTAAAGAGCGTCTATCTAGGCTTAGATATAAAGACTGGAAAACCTGTAAAAACAACTGTAACAGCTAAAAACCTACGATCCTTAGATCGTAAAATTATTCAAGCTAAAATTGATTGGGAAGAAAGTGGTTCAACAAGGAAAGAAACTTTTAGCATTGCTACCTTGTCAGATCTAGCTGAAATGTGGTTCTCCAACTACGAAACTTGGGTCAGCTCAGATAACACTCTAAACCGAGTGAGGAACTATCTAGACACCTATATCCTCCCCAAATTCGGACACTATCAACCAGATAAAATCACTTCTTCCGATATACAAAAATGGATTAACGAGCTTGCCCAAAAATCTAAAGAATCTGTCGATGCCGGTAATAAACGAGCTAAAAAAGGAAGTGCAAAAGATTTTGGAGCAATCGCCCACAAGTTAAGAGAGATTTTTAATTTTGGAATAACGCATTTTGAACTCAAATATAATCCTGTTCAATCTATCAAGATTCCACCAAAACCAAAAAGCAATCAAAAACGCATTATGGTTCTTCATGATGAAGATTTAACTATCTGGCTAAATTTCGTCGATACTTTACCTAATACTAGGGCTAATCGGCGATTTAAAGTTATCTGCGACAGTCTACTTGCTTCAGGAATGAGAATCAATGAGCTATTAGCTTTGACTATATATGACCTTGATTTTGAAAGTTCTGAAATATTAGTCACTAAAACTCTTGTATGGAAAAATGCAAACCCTAAGTTAGGATTAAAAGGAAAGGTTGTTTGTAAAAATACTCCTAAATCTGATTCGGGCAATAGAAAAATAGCTGTTCCGTACCAAATTATTGAGCAACTTCAAAACTTCCATGATGAAATGAATCTTTATTTCAAGAAGAACGGTCTTTCAAAAAGCAAGTTGATTTTCCCAACAATTTACGGAAACTATATGTGCGATAGGAATGAACGTGCTACACTCAAAAGACGATTACAGGAAGTTGATCTACCTGACTATGGTTTTCACTTATTCCGTCATACACACGCTTCTATGATGTTAAATGCTGGTATGAATTGGAAAGAGTTACAGGTTCGCATGGGACATAAGTCTATCAAAACTACTATGGACATATATGCCGAGCTTGCCCCTAAAAATCAAACACAAGCGGTAGATATTTATCTAAATAAAATTGCGGAGCTAACCTCATAAAATTCATGGCAACCTTTTTGGCAACCTCTGACAGTTTTATCCAAATCAATAGCTTATAAACATTGATTTAATAGGGTTTATCACAACTAAAATAGATTTTAAGTATTCCTTACAGAGGTTAAGTAAGGGTTTCAGTACACGTCAATAGACGTCAAAATATTGATTTTAAGTAATTTTTGATTTTTTGAAACTCATTATATCGCACTACAAATCAATAAAAACTCTACCTTTTACTCTACCTTTTTTAGATAAATATATCATCTGGATATTGAAGTTAAGCCCTGCTATCATTTCGATGGCAGGGCTTTTTAATGTTTGGTACACTACCTTCTTATCTATATTTTGATGGAGCTGAAGTTGACATCTACAAAGTTTAATGTTAGAATACATTCAAAAATATATTTGAATGAGGTGTTTTATGATTCAAAATGTTGTTACTTCAA
>ERZ773079.787-NODE-787-length-20135-cov-3.223157_pt1 | contig 20135 bp, 14 predicted proteins | sample MGYA00511355_ERZ773079 | MGnify/ENA primary metagenome ERZ773079 (study PRJEB29015, sample SAMEA2737979) | human oral metagenome | biome: human oral; feature: human-associated habitat; material: dental | place: China | collected 2117 ... | reverse complement strand
GAACAAGCAGAAAGAGCCACACTTGAGAGTCCAATGAGACCTATAGATAAGAACTTTCTTCTGTCAATCATAAGAGCTCCGAACTGTGGCAGTCGCTATAAAGGTAAGGAAGAACACGCTTCTACTCCTTTGAAGGTTTTTCAAGTTTGTATGGCCTTGCATCACAGTAACCCTCATCTGAAAAGCCAGAAAAAATATAGGAGAAGCATGCATCGGATACAAACTCTTCTTTCGAATTCATAAGACGATATAAAAGATTTCTTCTCTTTGGAAGAACAGGAACTATGTCGCACTTTTCATTATATGGTCGAACATCTAGATACTTTGGCTCTACTACCCACTCACCAGAAAGATTAATAAAGCCCCAAAGCAAGTCTCCAGGACGTTTCCCTTCTATATATTCTTCGGCCGGAATAAAGTCTGATTTGTTAGGAGTATGAATGTGAGAAAACTTTGGTTCTATAACCCAGTTACCCTGCTTGTCGATAAGGCCAGCCAGTTCCGTTTCTGCTGACTCAGCATCAGCATAGCCAGTTTTTCCAAAAGCACCAATTACTTTGAACTTTGGCTCTACCACCCAATTACCTTCAGTATCAATAAGTCCGTATAAAGGACTGTCTTTTTTGGTAGCTACATACAATCCTCCAGTACTCATCGGATTAATACGAGCAGCAAAAGGCTTAACCACCCATTCACCTGATTCGTTTATAAACCCATAAAGGTCAGATGTTGCATCATGAGCACTGGCCACCTGAAGCTCAGAATCAAAGGTACCAATAGTCGTAACATTCTTTTTTCTTTTGAGGTATGGCTCAACTTGCCACGACCCATCTTTTCTGGCAATGCCCCAAAGGCCACTTTTAGCATTTTGTGCTCCAAAGTAGTCAAGCTCAGAAAGACTTCCGACATCTTTCCACTTCGGCTCTATTACCCACTCACCAGAAAGATCTACAATTCCGCAAAGTTCGTCATTGTTTTCAGAAAGTAAGTCTTTATTCTTAAAAAGTGAAGCTGTACAGAGCCCTTTAACAGGAGTAGATATCCAATCGAATTTTGGCTCTATTACCCACCTACCAGTGGTATCAATAATACCATGTGCTTCCTCATGGTAGTACTCCACTGCCTTCTGTTTCTTTACAGGAGAACAGGAAGAAAGAGCCACACTTGAGAGTCCAATAAGACCTATAGATAAGAACTTTCTTCTGTCAATCATAAGAGCTCCTTTGGGGTGCTAGCGTTGCTTTTCATCCATTTGAGCTTTGAGTGACTTCTTTTGGTAAGCATACTCTTCATCAAGCTCTTCAAGTTTTCTTTTGAGTTTTACCTCATGTACTTCAAGCTCTTCTATTTCTCTTAAAGTCATATTTCTCACTTCATGGCGCTCGTCCAAGACATCACTTAGAAGTCTTTGAAACTCAACGAGATCTTCCTCATTGCAGTATCTCATTGCATAGAGCAGATCATCTTCAGTATGCGCGGAGATGATACTTATACGTGCTAAAAAGCCTTCCCAGAAGCTCTTTTGCATCTGAGCAGACTTTTGTCTGTCAGTAAGCTTCTCTCTGTCTTTGAGGTAAGCACTACTGAGCGTATGCAGGGTATTTGATTGGTTAGTATACATAGAGGGTACCTATGTGTTGGATGAGGCGGAGGCGAGACCTTTGTAGAAGCTGCTTGCGTAGCGAAACTGCGGCAGGATCACCCACTCGCCGCTCTCATCGATATAGCCCCATAAACCTGTTTGTGCATCTTGTGCTGGCAATAAGCTTCCCTTTGATGAATATGAGATATCTTTATATGTCGGTTTTATCTGCCATATGCCATTGGCGTCGACCAATCCCCATAAATCAGTTTCTCTATCCTTAACAGCAATAAAAGGTCTATCTTCGACGTAGAGCGCATCACTATACCACGCGACCAGTATTGTTGATCCGTCTATGGCCGAATAAACACCTAAACATTCAGAATCAGTTTCTTGAGCAACAATCGCAGTCGAGGAAAGTCTTCTGATTGTCTTCCACCGCGGTTTTACTCTCCATTCGCCTGTACTGAAATCTAAAATGCCGTAAAGCTCACTTTGAGGATCTTGGGCAGTACAATATACTTGGTTAATGCAGAATAGCTTGCTAAATTCTGGATGAAGTACCCAATCGCCATCTTGATTAATGGCACCGTGCAATCCGGTAGAACTTTCTACTACCTCAGCGTAGTCACCTATAAACGCATATGCTTCTTTAAAGATGGGCTGTATTTTCCAGTTACCCTTTCCATCAATAAAGCCCCAAAGAGAGTTTTCCTTATTGGTTGTGTCCTGTGCCAAAGCAAGACCAACTGTCAGCTCTCCATGAAATGAATCCCAAACAATAGATCGATATTTTGGTTCGATGATCCAGTCACCTCTTTTGTCTATAACACCAACAAAGGTAGAGTTATTGCTCTTATCAAAAACATTCAGAGCTTTTGCATGAGCCTCATTAATGAGTACATCGGGTTTCTCAAACGAGAAAGGAGTTTTATTGCTACCTAGATCAAACTTCGGCTCTATGACCCAGTTGCCTTGTGTATCCATATAACCACCAAGGTCATCCTGTTTTGGATAGCCTAACTCCTTCTTTATTTGAGTAGCTCCAACGAGGCTTTCGCTGAATTCATAACTAAAATACAGACTCTTCTTCGGCTCTTTTATCCAACGACCTGAGGTATCAATAATCCCCGAGTAAAAAATGCTCTCTGATTGCGGATCAGGATCTCTTTTACATACAGCAGGAGCGACCTCATTATCAGAAAAGAAGCAGAAGTCCTTAAACTGCGGCTTTATTGCCCAGTCACCGGACTCATCGATAAAGCCGTAGAGTCCCTTTGTGGAAGAAGGCGGGGTCTTCCAGAGATCATCTTTGCCTGAGCCTCCCTGCAGCTCTCCTTGTTTGCAGGCGCTCAGTCCACAAGCTAAGGCACCCGCACATGATAGGTATATAAGGTTTCGTCTGCTAATATACATGCCCATTGAAGTTCACCTTTTCGCTACTGTGCAGATTCACCCATGCAATCGAATAGTCACGATTTTTTGGATGCACTTTATTTTCGTCATCAACAGGTAAATCTATGTGCATTTTATTTACCAGTTCATCAATAATTATTCTGTCTTTTTCATCATCCATACTCAAAGAATAATTCGAGTTATTTGACCAGTCACAAAAATCCTCACCTTCCTTCTTTGTTGCGTTATAGTCTTTTTGAACCTGCACATCGCATCTTATTTCATAGTCACTTTGATCAGGGAACAAATATGTCTTGGATGAATTGATCCCTTCAAGTCCTACCGCATGAACTATTGTTCCTTGGCTAATGAAATGCGTATGCGCCTCATTGCTCATTTCCCCTAAATTTCCAATCTTCGCGTAATTCTCATTGTTTTTCACGGCATCAAAAAACGCACTCGACCCACCATCGGCTACGTCATACAGAGTTCCAAAAAAGCTACTACCAAAAATCTTATCAAAAGGTACAAGACTTGAAATTCCTGAGATAGTTGCTCCGTAAACAGCTTGAGAAGCAGGATCTTCCATGCTGTTTCTCGCATAGTATCCCTGCATGTCAGCAGCATTGCCAATCACATCTTTACCGTATGCTACTTCAAAATAGACAGACGGCCTAAAGAAGTTATCATCTCGATTATTTTTGTTACTCGGGATGTAAATTCTATCGTGCTTTAGATTGATGTGGAGTAGTTTTATGTTATTTTCCTTAACGTCTTTACCCTCGCCTACAATCTTCTTTTCATCTTTAAATCTAACATCAATATCAGAGTCAAGAGGCGCGTAATCAATACTTTTTTCTGAAGTTGCAAACGTCAAAACAGTATAGTTACCCGCCTTTAAAAGACTGGAGCAAATCGTAAACAAACAGTTTTTTATATCTTGAAACTCATTATTGTTAGAATAGCGACTATAAGCCTCACATTTTGGATTTGAACAATATACTAAAAACTCGTAGAACCCCGGACGCATATTTCTTTCAACAAGATAGGCCTGGCTGGACGTATTGCTATCATAGCTGACTCTTCTTACGCTACCGTTTTCATACCCAAGATTTAAAAATACGTTGAGTTGCTCTCCATGGCCCCTTCGAGAACTTTCTTCCAAATCAGCAAAGGCCATTCCAAGGGCTTGCTTTTCATAGATAGTAAGCTTTGGTTTATCGAAGAGTTCCTTAACGTATGCTTCATCCATCACCCCATTAACCATGATTTTTGCACGTATTTCAGCTACTTGATAGTCAGTATCTATGGTCGTAAAAAGAGCTATGTTATTTTCACTTTTCGTATGCACTCTGCACAGCTCGTCGGCTTGGTTGAGGATTTCTGTAACTTTAGCGCGTGCTCCCTCGTAAACACTTGCCGCACAGCCTTTGTACGTATCGACAGCATCCAATGCTTTTTGATTAGCTTCTATTATTTTGTCTTGCACAGAAATGCTGTTCCCATAGAATTTATCTATTCTAATCATTGCAGCACGAGGAGAGGTAGAAACATGCCCCTTTTCTGGATAAAGGTCTGCAGCATTGTTGATAGTATTCCAAAGCCTACTCTTTTGTATTTCTGCATCAGCTAAAAGTGATTTCTTTGCCTCTTCAGCTTCCCTAATCCTCCGCTCGCATGCATTAGGATCAACGGCATCTTTTCCGTCCATTGCTATCAGGCTGTCTAAGGCATTTATGTTTTTTCCATTCGCAGCCTGTATTTCTTGGTAGGCCACATAATGGGCTTTAAGTATTGCTATGCGTTTTTTCAGGCGAAACTCAAGAGCCTCATAAGCTCCTCCTTCAAGTCCGCATTCCTTAAGCGAGATACTCTCAATACCACGTATTTGCTTTTGAGCTTGACTCATCTTGGTATCAAGGACCTTATTTTCTTTTGCTAGAGCATCTTTGGCTGCACCGAATTGGATGAGCATTGTCTCTCACCTACCCCCAACATAGCCTTTGCTAGTTTATTATCTATCTGGGAAAACTCTTGTGCAGCTGCACAAATGGCAAGTGCGTCTTTCTCTACCAAGTCATTCCATGCTCTTAGGGCCTGAGAGATAGAAGTCTCAAAGCTATCGTGGACATCATTATCTGAATAGGATACGAAATGGTATATGCTGTGTATGGTACCCATACTAAGATAGGTTCCCATACCTTTACGATAGGAGTCTGAAAGTCTTTTTGCTGCAGATACGCTTGACTGAATAGTATTTTTCATAAGCATCTACTCCATTTCTTCTTCTGGAAGATATATGAACTGAACACGTCTTGCACGTCCAGAGGTAAGTGTGTAACCCTGATCAGTCTCAATGTCACCAACCATTTTGTCCCCTGATCCATAAGACACTCTAAAGGGAATTGAGCTATCTGCACCAGATCCTATCCACATACCGTCTCCTTGACCTACATGCTTGAGGTACCAGCCTTCCCGAAGAGAGGTTGCATTTTGTGCATTGTCTATAAAAAGAACGAACCTAGAACCTTTGCGCTTTAGGTTGCCAAGCTCTTCTTTAAGCTTGATAGCTGTCTGATCATCTAGGGTCGAAAAGGCACTCTCTATCCCGGTGACCACGATAAGTTCAAAGCTATGAGTCTCCTTCATTTTAAGCCAAGACAAAAGTGTAAAAGAATCAGTTGTATAGGTGTCTTTACTTGCATATGGATTATCTAAAAGACAATCTATATCAGCAAGCTTGTAGGAAACACCTTCACTTTTGGCCAATACATCCAGCGAGCGTACAAACTCACGTCCTGTTTGAGGAAGCAGATAGAAAACTCTGCCTATAGGACTTATCTCGCAAGAGAGATAGAGTGGCTCAAGGTTATTCTCATAAAGCCCTATAGCCAAAGCAGAAGACTTTTGGTGGATGTGTAAATCTGTAATATGTATATGCTCAGGCATAAGCGCTATGGAAGGAACACTATTTTTAGAATTAGAGGTCCTACATAGCTCCTCAATAACCTCTTGCTTGTCTTCGTCTTCCGACTCAATAAAAGCTCCCTGAAAGAGGTATTTGGTATTCTCTCTCTCAATGATTCCCCTACCAAAGCCACGAGGGGTTGATATGTCTCTCATGTTTGAGAATATCTGTAAATAATCATCATCATGTGCAAGCTCACAGGCTAGATATTGTTTGAGACCCTGACGAAGTCGCAAACGGATCTCTGAAGCTGAAGTAGCAATAACGACAGTATAGATGCCAACCCGTACTCCATCTCGAAGTACTCTCACAAGCTTCTGCTCATAGCTCTCATAAAGCTCTGTAAAGGATCCCATACCATTCAAGATAAGGAGGATTGAAGGAAGGGGTTCTTCACAGGCTTGTACATAGGCCCCAAAGCTCTTTTTCGCTCGCGCAAGCGTCTTTCTTCTTGTCTGTATTTCTTTTTCCAAAAAATCAAACAAACGTCTAACTTTTTCTGCCTCATCACTCACAGCCACATCTCCTACACAGGGATGTTCCTCAAAAGAGCGTAAGAGCTCGGACCCAAAGTCCAAGATATAGAGGTTGAGATCGCGCGGGCTATGATCTTGTAAGAGACTATATACAAGAGTTGACGCAAGCTCTTCCGCACCCGTTCCTACCGACCCATAAATCACCGCATTGCCTTCGCGACTTAAAGGCAGCGTCAATGCACGCTTTTCTTGGTGTGCCGGATCATCTATCTCACCTATCACAGGGTTAAGCTCCCAGGGTGCATCATGTGAGTGAACATCCGGGTAGCGCTCTTTTAAGGAGGTAAGGGTGGGGTGTGCCTCCAGAGGATCAAGCCAGAGCCTGCGTGCACATCTGCCTTCTGCTACCCGCACAATCTCTTGTAAGGTAACGTCAAGCTCGGTGGCGCTAAAAGCATCACTTTCACCCTCATCTACGACAAAGCGGTCCAGAGTGCGTCCGGTGGCACTTCTGAGCTCCACGATGTTTGTATCATCTGTACCTTTGGTGTGCGCGTGATAGGTGGTCCCTGCATATGCCGCCTGACCTAAGGTATATCTCTCCTCATAGCCAACCAACAGATAAAGCCGACCTGGTCCTTCCAACGTAGCGGCATCTGCTCTTCTGAGCATCTCTTTGGAGTCAGCCGCATCAGCCACTCTCAAACACACCCGAAAGCGGGAGTTTGCCGCTATCTGCTCTGAGATAACACCTGTTGGCTTTTGAGTTGCCAGGACAAGATGCACTCCCAGTGAGCGTCCAATACGAGCCGCAGAGATAAGCCCTTCCATAAAGTCACTCTCTTGTTGTTTTAACTCCGCAAACTCATCGGCCACGATAAAAAGATGTGGCATGGGGACACTGACGTCTCCTTTTATGAAGTGCCTCATATAAGACAGTGCGTCCATGGTGGCCTCACCGGTTATCTGTTTGGCCTTGTCAAGCAAGCGTTGACGACGTGTAAGCTCTGAGCGAAGAGAGGTAAGCGAGCGGGCTATCTCAGATCCGTCGAGATTGGTAATGGTTCCTGCCAGATGCGGAAGCGTGAGATTTTTGCGTGTAAAGGCTGAGGCAAGTCCTCCTCCTTTGTAGTCAATAAGAACAAAGGAGACTTGTTCGGGAGGAAAGTTGACACACAAAGATGCTATCCAGCTTACTAAAAGCTCACTTTTACCGGAGCCGGTTGTTCCTGCCACAAGGCCGTGCGGTCCGTCTGCCGCCTCATGAGCATCCAAGATGAGAGGCTCTCCGCTTACGTCAACTCCGATGGGAGCACCAAGCGTTTTGGTTGCATCAGCCTCCTGCCATCTTCTGGCAATATCCAAGGTCTCAAGAGAGGTTGCTCCCATGCTCTTAAGAAAACCAAGGGTTGCGGGAAGCACAAAGTGTTCTGTGCGCTTTTGTATGTGTATGTGTGAGAGTGCACACGCAAGATCTTTGAGGTTCTCTTCACTTGGGTAGGCATCGGGCAAAAAGCAGTATGTCGTGGCTCCTGTATTTTTGGCCACAAAGAGACGGGAGCGGTTGTGTGCGTTAGAAGAGAGATCCCCGTCACAGGAGCTTTTCGTCTGAGAGTTTGTTGAGGTGTCTTTTTTCTTTAGATCCACAATAAGCTCTGAGAAGTGTGGAAGGCCCTCAAGGCTCTCTGCAGTATAGATAAGCGTGACCCCTTTTGGATGCTCACTTGCAATACGGGAAAGTATCGTAAGAGATGAGGTGAGACGCACACTGTCTGCAAGTATCACATAGTGAGGAACAAAGACACTCCTCTGGTCGCTTCTGGCAAAGCGAGGACCTAGTGTGTGTGCCAAGAAAAGATCAAGGTCGTGAGCATCTGTCTGTCTTGTTGCAACCAAGATGGTTTTGTTATCTGGAGCATGGGTGAGCGAAAGTGAGCGCAGCGTCTTTGCAAGACGCTTCTTGGAAGGATCAAGAAATGCCGCAAGCACTACCTCTGTAGGAGCAATGCAGGTGGACATCTGGGTAATAAGCGAGCGGATAAGGGCGTCTCTGATATCCTGCGCACCTGCTATACCCAAAACACTGTATGCTCCCATATCAAAGGCAATGGGTACCTCTTTGAGTACCTGGGGCTTTTCTGAGAGCGTGAGGGCTGCCTCTAAAAGAGGATCAGGGACAAGCGTAAAGCCTGCCTTGGGCCAGGAAATATCTGCCTCAAGAGGAAGATCTCCTGTACCCACTCTCAAAACCAAAGCGTCCCCGTCTTGAAGGGTTCGCTCAAAAAGATGTCTGTCTTTGGTAAAGGCACGCTCAAGACACAAAGAAGGTGAGGTGCGCATCTCTTTTAAGATGGCTGCCTGTGCCTCTTTTTCCTTGGAGAGCCTCCACTCGATATGTGCAAGGTAGCTCTCATAGGCACTGTAGCGGACTTTCTCACTCTCACGTGCCCTGCGTCTCTCATAGCGCCTGGATATGGGTGGCCAGATGAGCATGCCCACAAGAAGTGAGACACACATGGCAAGTGAGGGAGCAGATGTAAGTACATCTGCGCCTTGCAAGATACGCACACAAGCAGATGCCCCCATAAAACAAGAGGCCAACCCCATCACGGCAGAAGGCCCCATACGTACGATAAGCGGTGTATCGTCCACCTCTTTCTTTTGTGGAGGAGCCTCAACCGAAAGAGCAATGGGGTGTACCCGTTTTATCAGACGAGGAGCAGGCGAGAAGAGCTTTTGAGGCTTTTGCGTATGGCTCTTAAAAGCTGCGGGCAGCTTTTTGGCCAGCTCTTGAAAGCTCAGAAGAACCACATCTTTTGGAAGGTGTTTTGTGAGAGCTTCCGACTCATTGCATACGATAAATCTGGGAAAGACTGAGATGGTGAGATCTAAAAGACGCAAGGTATCTGTGGGCTTTAGGCTATAGGTGCTATCGGGTGTAACTCTTTTGCCGTTGAGATAGAGATATCCTGAAGCCTTCGTTGTCTTTAGACTAAAGGTGGTGTGGTGAAGGGTCAGTGTTGCCTCAAGAGGAGCGATGTGGGGATCTCCATAGCTGAAGGTGCTTTGGGGATCGGAGCCTATGGTAAGTGTGGTGTCGTGGGCAAAGCCCCACTTGTGACAGGTACGAAATCCAAGCGTTGAGGGACGGATATAGAGACGCGCACCTCTACAGTCACCCTCCCCTTCAAGCACTAAAAAGAGGGGCTTCTCAACATTTTTAAAGAAGTACTCTTGTGAGGTCCTTTTCCCAGAAGCTACAGACGTACTTTCAGACTCCTCTTCTGAAAAGCAATATGGGGGCTCTGCGGTAAGGCTCAGGCCCTTTCTTGTTGAGGTAAGCGTGGCTATACACTTTGCCGTATCATCTGCTGCTTTGTTTGAGATAGGAAAGATTCCATAGGAGGTGGCATCGATAGGTACCGTAAAGCTCTCACGCTCTCCCAAATAAGTTATAAGGAGATGGTGAGGGCGCACGTCCATAGGAAAACTCCTTTCTCACTCAAAAGATATGTTTTATAAAAAGGCCGCCCATATCTCAATAGGCGGCTCTTGGCGATTACGTTAAATAACTAATGGGTTAGCCGCGAAACTGTGCTGCAATATGGGCATCAGTCTCTTCAAGAGAGCGTGCGGTTGCATCAAGGGCCTGTGCGATCTCACCGATAAGCTCTTGTGCTTTTACAAAGCCGGGACGAAGCTCACTAAAACGCTCGGCATAAGCCTGGGAAGCAGATCCTTCCCATTCTCCTTGAAGTTGTGAAAGAAGGGAGTCCATACGAGAGATTACCTCTCCCACCTGATCTTGCTGCTGACGATATTCTCCTGCACGGGAGCGCATTTGATCTGGGGTAATCCGAATTTGTCCTGCCATAAAGATCCCTTCTCGCTAAAGACTTTTTAGCAAAACTCTCTTAATTTGAGTATAGGAAGGCTGACACCAAACTGAGCCGTGAAAAAGGCAAGCGGTAGTAAAATTGGCGTGAACGGTAGTAATCGGTGTAAACGGTACTACCTGAGCTACTTTTTAAAACACTCGGCTTCAAGTTCAGCAAACTCTTTTGGTACGGCACTCAAATCACAGTTGAACGATTCTGCTACGGCTTGTGCCTGAAGATGCCGAAGACCTGATGCGTCAGTATCTCCCAGTTGATCGTATATGCGAGAAGCGCGCTCAAGTGCATAGCTCACATACTCTGCCACGGAATCCGCTACTCCTGACAGGAGCATCATTGTTACCAGCGAATCCGGAGCGAGAGCGCATGCAGTCTCAGGAGACAAATCGATAAGCTCTGCAACTTGTTGCTCAACTATCTCCAAAGATTTGGGATCTTTGGTATCGTATGCCTGTTTAAGGGCTTGCGTAACAGCCCTGCTAAAGTCAGCAATAATCTCAAGTATGTAATCACGCTGCAACATATAAAATCCTAACGTTGTGAGGGGAACGGTATACTCAAATGATTGAACGCACTCTGGGTGGCTTGGCGTCCCTGCGGCGTTCTGATAATAAGACCTTGCTGTAACAAAAACGGCTCATACACATCTTCAAGCGTAGAAGGATCTTCCGAAACAGCACTCGCAAGCGTCGTAAGACCAACCGGACGACCGTGAAACGTCTGGCACAGCGCGCGGAGCACGCTGACGTCCATAGCGTCAAGCCCCAGCTCATCAATATCAAAAAATGACAGAGCCTGCGCTGCAATTTCCCATGTAATCATTCCGCCTGCTTTGACCTGAGCATAGTCTCGGACTCGCTTCAAAAGACGGTTAGCCAACCGAGGTGTACCACGGGAGCGAGAAGCAATTTCCAGAGCCCCCTGTTCGTCAATGGAAACATCTAAGATGGTAGCCGAACGCAAAACAATAGTTTTGAGCTCCTCAACGGAGTAATAGTCAAGGCGATACGCAATACCAAAGCGATCACGCAAAGGACCCGTTAAAAGACCTGTTCTTGTGGTTGCCGCTACAAGAGTGAAGCGTGGAATATCAAGCCTGATTGAGCGGGCAGCCGGGCCTTTACCAATAACAATATCCAAAAAGAAATCTTCCATGGCAGGATAGAGGACTTCTTCAACTTGATGATTTAAGCGGTGAATCTCATCAATAAAAAGGATGTCTCCCTCCTCCAAGTTTGTAAGAATGGCCGCTAAATCTCCCGTTCTTTCAATAGCAGGACCGGAAGTAGTATGAAGTTTTGAATTCATCTCGCCTGCAAGGACACCGGCAAGCGTTGTTTTACCCAATCCCGGAGGACCCGAGAAAATAACGTGATCAAGCGGTTCATCTCTCTTTTTTGCAGCCTGAATAAGAACTCGAAGGTTCTCTTTTACGCGCGACTGCCCAAGATATTCATCAAGCGTCTTTGGTCTCAAAGACCGTTCCTGCTCAATGTCTTCAGGACCAAGTTCGCCAGAAACCATCCGATTTGATTTTTGAGTCCTTTGATGGGTTTGCTGTGGAGATGACTTTCCAAACAAATCCTCTGCGTCCGCTTCCCACATTAGTTACCACCTCCTAGACGACGAAGTGCATAGCTCATGGCCTTCTCAATGGAAAGAGCGCCCGCCTCTTGCCTACCCTCAAGAGCCAAAGCGGCTTCTTGCGAAGTAAATCCCATGGCGAGAAGAGCTTCCGTTACTTCATCGTCAAGCGACGTATGAGCGGAAAGTCCTCCCGAAACGTTTGTATCAGATAAACCAGAAAGACCCACAAGGTTTCTGAGCTCTGCATCTTTTGCAAAAACATCCGAAAGTTCAACAAGCATCCTGCCGGCTTTTTTCTTTCCGAGTCCCGCAACCTGCGTCATACGGGTTACGTCTTCAGAGGCCACCACACTTGCAAGCTGCTGGGGCGTGAACGTTGAAAGAACAGAAAGCGCGAGCTTTGCACCAATACCGGAGATGGCACGCAAGCGATCAAAAAGAGCACGTTCTTCTCGCGAAGAAAATCCATAGAGTTCCATGGCGTCTTCTCTCACCACCATCCGCGTAAGAATGGTAACGCCCGCTTCTCCTGCCTGCGGAAGAGATGCCGCGGTATTAGCCGAAACGCCAAGTTCATACCCAACGCCGTTGACGTCAAGAACCACAAGAGATGGTGAAACAGAAAGCAGTGTTCCGGTAAGCTGCACAATCATAGACGGACTCTCCTTTTGCCGAGCTCTTCCGTTCTTGTGAGATTTGCATGACACACCGCTGCCGCCAGTGCGTCTGCGGCGTGATCGGGGTGAGGTTCATGGTCGAGCGCCAAAACGGAACGAATCATATACATAACCTGGGCCTTATCGGCAGAACCCGTACCAACGACGGCCTGCTTAATCTGCATAGGTGTGTATTCTCCCACGGTAAGGCCGGCTTTTGAACACGCAACGATTGCCGCTCCCCGCGCCTGAGCCGTTGGAATGGCGGAGCGAACATTCTGCCCAAAGTAAATACCTTCAATGGAAAGCGCCGTAGGCTCATATTTTTGGATAACCCGAGAGAGCTCATCGTAAATTCTACCGAGACGCATATCGATAGGCTCATGAGCCTTTGTCTCCACGCAACCGTAGGCACGAGCGCGGCACACCGACCCGCGAGTTTCAACAATGCCCCAACCGGTATGTGCGAGACCCGGATCGACTCCTAAAATTACCACAGCACCTCCTTGGAGACGATAAGAACGTTCGTTCCATTTTATCACAGAGATTGTATTAGTTTTCCGAAAACGGCCCCCGCCACATTTTTGGCACGCCGAACATGACACCCGCCCCTTCAAGACCTGAGAATTCCCGCAGGTATTCAAGGATTTCCTGAACGCTTTCAGGAGAAGGCGCCTCCATTTGCTCGGGTACTGAATTTGAAAAGGCGTGTTCCGCCGATGAACGTAGTCCGTCAAAAAGAGTGGAGGTATCCTGCCTTGGTACTTCACTTGTCCTCGTGTCTCTCCACATGGAAAAGAGTGGGAAACTTTCTTCAACAATCGAATGTTTTGAGAAGGTAAGAATGGGCCGCATACTCTGTCGAGCAAACGTATTTTTTTGAAATGCCTCACAAACACGCTCTGCGACTTTTGGATGCTCAACGCTCAAAAGGAGGCTTCTGACGCTTTTGTTTCCCTCAAGCATCTGAGTCAGCACATGATCGACAAAGGCATCCCGCTCCGTCTCATCTGCAAACGGTGTCATATCTCCGTCTAGCCCACTGACCATACTTGGGGCCTCTTGGAACTCAGTCTCTCCATTCAAAGAAGCCGACTCTACAAGATCTCTTACTTCAGACAAATAAAAATCCCCAAGAATATAAAGTGAACTCGTAGCATGTACACCACTCGGATTCAAAGCGATATCGGTCTTATTCTCGGTAGCTAAAACAAGCAGGTTCTTCTCGCAAGCAACCGCAGCCAAACGCGCGTATTCAACATTCTTCTCCAGCCGGTCATGAGCATGCGATTTCTGTATGTACACCTGGTTCTCACTCAGCACACTCTTTGCAAGAGCTTCCACCACATGGGCATTAAGCGAGTTGTCGAGAAGAACGGCGACGCCCTCAAAGCCTCCCTGGATAACTGCCTGCGTCAGTCCCAGCTGAAGTGCCCTCCACGCAACGTCGGTCATATCATACGTATTCAAAGTCTCTTGATGTGCTTTATTGGCGAGCTCGTCCGCAGCAGATACGGATGCGTCCGTAGCAAATACATCCGAAACGGGTGTGTCCGTGACAGACGACTCCGTAGCAAACGTATCCGTGTCAGACGGCTTTGAGAGGTTGGAAAAAACAAGGTCTTCCTCAAAAGCTTTTCCGCAACTTGTCAGCCGACCATCTGGGGTCATAACAAAACTTGATCCAATGTACACGTGCGTACCATAAAGGCCAACGGGATTGGCAGCAACAATCCACGTACCCAGCTCATTGGCATCTGAGACAAAGCGGCTATTTTCTGCGTGAAGCCCCATAGCCGTGTTTTTGTCATGGAGGACATACCCCAACGAACTGAGGTAGAGCAGGATATCTGCCGACTGATCCGTATCTTTCCACGCATTAAGCTCTTGATAGGTGAAGGCAACGCCTATAGAAAGATCCTGCATTTCAAAGCAGGGTAAATCAAAACTCAAATCACCAAAACCCATCATTTTTGCAGCGGCATCTGTAAGAGAACCCCGTGTCAAAGCACTGAGATGGGCAATTTCCGCTGCAAGACGCAGGGGCGTTACATGTCCTTTTCGAAGAAACATGGCTTCTTGGAGAAGTTCTCCATCCTTTTGCACAACCACCGGTATAAGCGCCGGTATCGGGAGCTTTTCAGCAAGTGCCTGCAAGGCCGTAAAAAGATCTCCGAGGAAGTCGTCAATCGTGGCATCACTGAGCGCCATAAGACCGGTGATGGTTGGAGCCGGATATATAACAAGATCCGCATCCCCCTCTTGTGCGCGACAAGCATACGCAAGCATTCGCTCACATGTTTCCGACAAGGCTCCGGTATGGGTATTCATTTGTGCAATGGCAACTCTCATGGTTCACTCTCTTTCGCGCTCTACCACAACAAAACAAGTATGCCCAAAAGCAATAAAAAAGAGCTGTACTTTCTACAGCTCTTAAGAAAACACGTAATGCGCGTACATAAAACACGAAACGCACGCATTATGAACGCACGCATTGTTGCGAGAAAATCATGCCAAACTTTAGAACTCTGCCTTCCAAAGACCATGCAGGTTACAAAACTCGTATGCAATGCCACCCTGGTTTTCGGGAAGTGCAAAGTGAGCCTCAGGTGTCTCACCTGGGTTCAAACGCTTCAGATTTATACCTTGCTCTGTTTCAAGAGCGATGAACTCAATATAGTGCTCAGGAAGCATAGGATGCGCAACCTCGCCAACCTTAACGGTTAGCTTAATGCCATCACGAGAAACAACGGGGACGTGCTTTTCTGTAGCACCGTCAGTTGTATTGGCCTTAAGAAGTGTCATTGGCTCACCACAGCAAGATGGAGTAACCCCTTTGTCCTCAACAACATATACGATAGCTCCACAGTGCTCACAACGGTAAAACTTGGCCTCTGCCATTTTTTCTCCTCTCCTTGACACCGCTCAATGCAAGCGATGATTACTTCAACAGTATTCCCCATACCTTAGATTCTCAATCGCAAATGTTACAAATTAAATAACATTTTTGAAACGTCGATTCTAAACTACATGAGCAAAGCCCTTCTCGCCAAGCACATATGAAAGCTCTGTAATCATTGCCATATTGCGAGCATCCACACGCGTAGCTATCTCCATGTGCATAACGTCGCCTTGAGTGCTTTCAATTCGGAGTTCAACGCAGTCATTTCCACGGTACTTATTAAAAATTTGACTGAGCATCTCATAGTTTGAGCGAGAAAACTTTGAGACGGGGATCTGAATCTCAAGCACGCGCGGACGCTTGTTAGCTTCATTCAACTCAATGGGAGTAACTCCTGAACAGATAAACTGCGTGCCTCGATCCGATCGCTCAAGCTTGCCGAAAACACCCACGATAACATCGCCCTGCGTCTCTCCGGTTTCTGGGTCAACACTTCCCGCCAGCGTAGAGGCATATTTTTTGTATGCCTTCGGAAACAGAACCAAAGAAAGCTCTCCTTCCATGTCCTCCAAGGTAACGATGGCCATGGGGTCGCCGTTTTTTGTTATACGCTTTTGAATGTTTGTAACCATACCCGAAAGACGGATATTCTCGCCCTCAGGCACCTTAAACCTTTCTTTAATGCCACCGTCAGGGGCACGGTATTCTTCTGTTGCATCAATATCGACAAGTTCATAATCACGTGCAAGCGACAGAGCGTACGCATACGGTGTGAGCGGATGATCGGAAACGTAAATACCCAGCACATCGTATTCCTGGCTCAGCTTAAAGCGGCGCTCCCATTCCACTCCATCGGGATCCGGAAAATCCTCCGTAAACCCTGAACCCTCAACTTCAGAGAAGAGATCAAACATCGAAATCTGCCCGGACGCTTTATCCCTTTGGCGCTTTGCCGCAGAATCCAAAATATTTTCAGGATTACCCTTATCAATAAGCTTCATAAGCTGCATACGGGTATATCCCGTTGAGTCAAATGCACCGGCTTTAATGAGTGCCTCGACAACATTACGTTTTGCCTGGCTTGCATCCATACGATCGATAAAGTCCCGAAGGTTGCTAAACGGGCCTTTCTTCTGACGCTCGGCCATAATGGCTTCCGCCACACCGGCGCCCACGCCGCGAATACCTGCAAAGCCAAAGCGAATACCCTCTTTTGTTGCGGTAAAGTCACGACCGGATTCATTGATATCCGGCTGGCTTACCTTAATTCCCTCTTGTCGACACGCCGAAACATAGTGAACGATCTTGTCCGTTTTGCCCATAAAAGAGGTAAGCACCGCCGCCATGTATTCATGCGGATAATGTGCCTTCAACCAAGCCGTTTGCATAACCAAAATAGCGTAGCCCGCTGAGTGGGACTTATTGAACGCATAGGAAGCAAACTTGAGAACGTCTTCCCAAATGATTTCTGCGGTTTCTCGCTTAAAACCATTACGGACGGCGCCTTCTTTCCAGTGCTGCTCCATGGTTTCATCGGCACCGTCATCCCAGTGCTGGATAACCTCCTGCATCAGTTTGATTTTCTTCTTTGCCACAGCCTTGCGAACTTTATCGGACTCGCCCGCCGTAAAGCCGGACATCTTCATGGAAATCTGCATGACCTGCTCTTGGTACACCATGGTTCCATAGGTTTCGGCCAAAATATCATGCAGACGAGGATCGTAGTCAACCGGCTCTTCTCGACCATTCATGCGGTCAATATAGCTGGACACCATTCCCGCTCCCAAAGGACCGGGGCGATAGAGGGCGATAAGTGCGACGATGTGTTTGAACTCGGTTGGACGCATGCCCTTGATGGTTGCCGTCATACCTGCGGATTCAATCTGAAAAACCCCTGAGGTGCGACCTTCACGCATCAGCCGATAGATTTCAGGATCCTCAAAGGGTATCTCGTCAACGTTAATATCGACATCAAAATTTGCCTTGATGTTTTTGAGCGCGCGAGAAATAACCGTCAAAGTTCTAAGCCCCAAAAAGTCCATCTTCAAAAGGCCCATGTCCGCAACCGAATGGCCTTCGAACTGGGTAATTTCAACCTCGCCTTTGGTATCCATCTTTGTGGGTACGTGATCGTTGACGGGCGTGGGAGCAATAAGAACGGCACACGCATGAACGCCCTCGCCGCGATGCAGGCCCTCAATGGCAAGAGCGGCATCGATTATTTCTCGAGAAGCCTCCTCGGTGTTGTACGCTTCCTCAAAATCAGGATTGTAGAGATCGTTTTTTTCACCGTCACCTTTGTGAAGCACCTTGGAAAGCTGCGCCTTGGGATCATTTGAAATCATCTTTGAAAGGCGCTGTCCCTGGTAAACCGGATAGTCAAGTACACGACACGCATCGTTTATGGCCTGCTTTGCCTTAATGGTAGAGTACGTAATAACGTGGCTGACGCGCTCTGGGCCATAGAGCTGACGAACGTGCTCAACAACCTCAAGACGACGCTCATCGTCAAAGTCCATATCAATATCAGGCATCTCAGAGCGCTGTGGCGAGAGGAACCTCTCAAACATGAGGCCGTTTTCAAGCGGATCAAAGGTGGTGATATCCATCGCATAAGCAACGATGGCTCCCGCTGCAGATCCGCGGCCAGGTCCAACGCCAATACCGTTTTGTTTGGCCCAGCGCACATACTCCTGAACAATGAGGAAATAATCCGCAAAACCTTTCTTACAGATAATGTCGTACTCATATTCAAAGCGCTCTTTAACATTGATGCCGCTAATCTCCACTTCGCGCCAGTTTTCTCCATAGCGCCGCGCAAGTCCTTCTTCACATTCCCTACGGAAGCGCTCCTCAGACGTTTCCCCTTCAGCAAGGTCAGGAAACTTTGGCAAATACATATGCGTCCAGTCCAGCTCATAGTCGCACTTATCGGCAACCTCAAGCGTGTTATCAATCACCTCGGGAGCCCACGAGAAAATCTCGCGCATTTCTTCTTCTGCTTTGAAATAAAACTCATTGCCCGACATGCGTTTTCTATTGGCATCAGCAAACTTTGAACCCGTACCAATACAACTTGCAATATCTTGAACGGAGGCATCTTCACGAGTGAGATAGTGGTTATCGTTGGTAGCAACTACCTTGATGTTGAGCTTATGGCCAAGGTTTAAAATTTGCTCTGACAGCGTGCGATCCGTAAAGCCGTTCCAGTTGGGATCTGACAGACCGTGATCTTGCACTTCAAGATAGAAATCATCACCAAAAATTTCTTTGTAAATAAGCGCCCAGCGCTCTGCTTCTTCCGGTTGCCCTGCAAAAAAGCTCCGGGGAATAATGCCGGAAACGCAGGCAGACGTGCAGATAATCCCCTCATGATAGCGACGAAGCATATCTAAGGTGGTGCGAGGCTTAAAGTAGAACATCTCCTTACTTGCCGCCTCTGACATCATCTTCATAAGGTTGACATAGCCTGTTTCATTTTTAGCGAGAAGAATCAAGTGATAGCGAGTCTGTTTGGTTCCGCGCTCGATACAGTCATCCGTAATAAAGTATGCTTCACAACCAAAAATAGGTTTGATCAGCGGGTGTGGTTTGTTTGCTTTTACCGCTTTTATATCATGCGTCTTATTCCAAATAGCGGTATCGCTCTCCCATTGACGGTGCATACGGTCATGCTCGCCGGCATCCAAAGCATCTGCCGGTGGTTCTTCCAGATCCCAATTCTTCTGGAAGCATTCGAGGTCAGAGCGCCATTGCTGCATATCTTTTTGAGCGTCATTGTACTTGCGGCAGGCAAGGTCAAAGTCAGGTATTCCAAACAGATATCCATGGTCCGTAAGCGCGAGAGCAGGCATCTTAAGATCAACTGCTCGCTTAACCATATCGTTCACGCGGGTAGCGGCATCCAAAATGGAAAAATCCGAGTGGTTATGAAGATGTACAAATGCCATGTCTTCTCTTTCGTGTCTGTACTCTCATTTTGTATGGCAAGAAGAGCCACAGGCTAAAAAGGCTTCTTTGAGCGTAGTTCTTCTCGCTTTTCTACTATACCTGAAAGCGTCATTTCATGCCGTTAATACAAACATATGTTCTAGCAGCAAAAAGAAAAAGAACCGCAGGTCAAATTTGTGCAAATATTTTTTATTGCTCTTTTGATGAGAAAAGTTCCAATTGGATAACTCTCTGAAATTGGTTGCCAACTCTGGGCATATACTCAAACAGTTCTGTCATTCAAACCGTAAGGGGTACTATGGACAAGATGAAAAGCATTACGCTTGATGACGTGTCAGCTGCTCAGAAGCATTTTGCCGCTGACCGTGCAAATTTAGTTGCCAAAAACGCCGCCACCGCCGCCGGTGTACGCAAGGCTGCGCGTGTTCCCGAAGGCGTTGCGGAAAATCCACTGTCTTTTGACGTGGAGGTCAAACAGGGAGAGCGCACCAATCAAAAACGGTCCGGTCGCTGCTGGATGTTTGCAAGCTTAAATACCTTCCGCTACCGCATTATCAAGAAATACAATCTTTCCACTTTTGAGCTTTCACAGGCCTATCCCCTGTTTTGGGACAAGATGGAAAAGTCCAACTGGTTTCTTGAGAATATCCTTGACACCCTTGATGAGCCCCTCAACGGCCGCCTGGTAGCTTTTCTTTTGACTGATCCTATTGGTGACGGTG
>ERZ773079.781-NODE-781-length-20273-cov-8.624147_pt1 | contig 20273 bp, 19 predicted proteins | sample MGYA00511355_ERZ773079 | MGnify/ENA primary metagenome ERZ773079 (study PRJEB29015, sample SAMEA2737979) | human oral metagenome | biome: human oral; feature: human-associated habitat; material: dental | place: China | collected 2117 ... | reverse complement strand
ACGTGTGGAAGGCAGCACGCATACCCTTCACGTGCGCGGGGTTGTGCAGAGGCGCGAGCGGTGAGAGCGCATCGATCTCGTCGATCACCTGCTCGTTGAGCAGCACGGGGTGGGTGAACTTCTCGGCGCCCTGCACCACACGGTGGCCGATAGCCTGCAGTTCGCGGCCGTGCAAAACGTCTTTGAGCTTGTCAGCCATCATATGCAGGGCGACTTCGTGGTCGGGAACGTCAGTGCCGATGTTTTCAATGAGACCGGAGGTGAGCATCTGCTCTGCTTCGGGGGCGGAGGTGTCGCGCACCTGGTATTTGAGAGATGAGGAACCTGCGTTCACAACAAGAATAAGCATGGGTTTTTAGTTTCTTTCTGAAATAAGTTGGGTTAGACCCAATCGTCGTCCTTTATATCCTACTTGAGGTGTGGGCCAACGAGCCAGATTCCGTGAGCAGCGGGTATTTGGTCCGAGCAGCGAAGAAAATACCCTCTTTCGGGCTACGGGCTACTATCCTCTGCCTACAAGATACCCATGAGTGGCTTTGGGGCAGTGTGCTAAGCTGGTTTTATCTTTATGAGTTATGCCTTATATAAGGCAAGAGAGGCTAGTAGCTGCAACTGCTAGCCCCTCTCTAGGAGTAGGGTGTTACCTCAGACTTTTAAGCCAGGCTGAGGTAAAGCCTACGGTGTAGGAAACGGCTTGAGCCGCTCCATCAGTAAGCGCGAAGCTTACGAGGAGTGCTTGAGCCGTTTCTACTATCTCGTAGAACGACATACCTCTACTCACCGCCTCTCTACCCCAAGAGTCTTCACGGAATGCATCTTTATGAGTTGAGCCGTGGACTCATTCCGGGAAGAGGGCGTTTTTAACTTTACAGCATGTTTATTGCTGAAAAATTATTTTTGAAATGTTTAGATAACAGAAGATTCTTATTGGCCACATGCCAAATACCCGCTGCTCGCAAAGAAGACAGGGCAGGTGGGTGTTAGGCGTGGGCTGCGGTGAACGGGTGCGCATCCAGGTAGATGGCGAGCAGTTCGTCGGTCACATCCAGCTCATAGGCGAGCGCGGAGAGGTTATCTGGGTAGAACGCGGCGGCGCGGCGCAGTATAACTGGGTCGATGAGGTTTTCGGCGGCTTTCAGGTCGCAGGCGCGTTCCCGGCGGGCGCTGTATAAGGCGTCCCAGGCGTCGTGTTCGTCGCCGCGGGTGGCGTGCACTAGTTCGTGGGCGAGTACGGAGCGTTCTTGCCGGGTGAGCATGCCTTCCCGCAGGATAATGGTGCGGCTGGCATGGTCGTAACGGCCGAGTATCCCCTGCCCCGGGGTTCCCCAGATAATGTCTACCCCGAGCGCGTGTGCGTGCGTGTAGGGGTCGTAGTTAGGCACCGAAGAATCCCTCCTCACTGTCGTAGGGTTCGCCGCGTTTTGCCGCGAGGGCGTAGTTGTCGGCGGTGTATTCGTTCTCTGTTGCGGTGGGTGCGCCGCCGGTGGGGGCTGAGGGTGTGGGCTGCGCACTGGCGGGTGCTGCGGCGGGTTGCAGCGGGGCGGGTGATACTGGGGTGGTGTTCATGCGGCGCAGGACTTCGCCCATGAGGTCTTCGTTGGAGACGTCGCGGATGGAGCCGCCCACGCGCAGGGAGTTGGCGCGGTCGGCGGTGATGAGCCCGCTTTCTACCATGAGGTCAAGCAGGTCGAGGCTGTAGCGGTCGGCTATTTTAACGAGGGTTTCTACATCCATAACTCCCGCGCCGGAGAAGCGCCGCTGAATAGCGTTGTGGTTCATGCCGAGTTCGGCGGCGAGCGCCCGCTGGGAGAGTCCTGTCTTGTATTTAATGTAGTCACCGATAGCCATGCCACCAGTGTAACAGAGTGGTTCATTTTATGTGTCACACACCCTGGATTTTCAGGCATACCGCCCGAATATTTGAGACTTTCACCCCTTTATGCAAGAATTTTTCTATCGTTGTGCATGACTTTTTCTTTCAATTCGGGTATGCTGGATGCTGGCATCAGCATCCCACCCACGCCCCGCGGTTCATCAGCACCCGGTTCACCCCGCCCCCCCTTCCAGAGAACGCACTATGTCAATCACCAAGGAGAGCAATATGTCACGTTTAAACAACACACCTCAACATGCCCCTCACCGTCTGCGGTGGGTGGGCCACCTCGTCACTTTTCTTCCTGCGCTGATAACCGTCCTGCAGGCGTACGGGATACTGACCGGGGAGCAGGTGAACGCCTGGGTCGCCCTGGCAATAACTGTGCTGCGGGTATGGCTACAACAACGTGCCACACAAAAACCCCGTACGGATAACAGCCCCTCTTGTTCCGAACAGCGAGGGAAAAGGTGACTTCCCCTGTGCACGCACACAGCCCGGGCTGCCCCCCTACTCCACGTTCTATCTAGAAGACTTTTTTGCATTCAGAAGCGTATATCTCTTCTGAATGCAAAAAAGTCTTCTAGATAGAACCGCCACAGGATGCGGTAGCATGAGTAGCGAATCATCTACTATGACAGAGAGCTTTATGACGACCCCCCGCACCAGTATTATTATGCCCGTCTACAACACAGCCGACACTGTTGTGCGCGCCATTGACTCCGTACTAGCGCAAACCGACCCGGATTTTGAACTGCTCATCATGATTGACGGCTCCCCCGATAACGCCGCCCAGGTTATTACCGAATACCTAGAACGCAATCCTGATGAACGCATCCGTGTCTTCAATAATTCCGAGAACAAGGGGTTATCTGCTATGCGTAATCAGGGTCTTGATAATGCACAAGGTGAGTGGGTAGTTTTCCCTGACTCAGACGATGCCCTTTACCCAGCTTTTTTGGAACGATTACACCACCATGCTGAGGTAACAGGGGCAGATATCGTGAATTGCGCCCATGATCTTGTCACCACGCTAGGAGAAAAAACAGTACGTCTCAAAGGTAAACCTGGTATTCGCACCGGCGTTCAAGCAGCTTACGAACTTCTTCAAGATCAGCTTTCCCCATACGCCTGGGATAAGATTATTCGCCGCTCTCTTTTCAGCGATATACGTTACCCCAATATTCAACGCGCCGAAGACGAGTGCGCTCTCCTCAAATGCTATTTAGCGGCGCAAAGTGTATCGGTGATAGACGAGCCCCTATACGCATATTCAGCGTCTCCCGGCAGTCTAACCTGGAGTAGGATTACACCTATATCCGAAACACATCGACTCATCGCATATTTCGAGGATGCGCTTAATGAGCATCTCCAAAAACCACAGGCACAGCAAGCATTAACCGCAGCCAGAGTCATAGCTTTCCTTAATAACGCACAACAGGCGCTTATTGTAGGCGGCGAGAATGCTGAGGAGACAATTCGTGCCTGCCGCAGTGGGTTCTCCTACACCCAAGCGCTCACGGTGGCGCGTACCCGATGGATATTCGGTGCAGCGGGTACCCTGCTCAAGCTCTCTCCCCGCCTGTACCGGACACTATACGGTACCTACGTGAAACGCACCTACGGACTGTAAGCTATGGCTATCCGCCCCAACCTATTTCAAGGGAGAATCCTATGAGCACGCCCCGCACCAGTATTATTATGCCCGTCTACAACACAGCCGACACTGTTGTGCGCGCTATTGAATCTGTTCTTGCGCAAACCGACACCGACTTTGAGCTCATCATTATTAATGACCGCTCCCCCGACAACGCCGATAGTATCATCCGAACCTACCTTGACGAACTTCAAGATCACCGCATTAGCTACTATGTCAATGAAAAAAATCTAGGCCTAGCAGGTGCCCGCAATCAGGGTCTTCTTCATGCCACAGGTGAATGGCTAGCGTACCTAGACTCTGATGATGCCTACAAACCGGAATTCTTGGCGACACTTCATGCAGCAGTCACTGATGACGTTGATGTTATAGGTGGCGCCCACGACCTTGTCCACCCAGATGGAACCGCACAGTACCGCCTTGTGGGACAGGCTGGAACATATTCCGGAGAAGAGGCAATGGCTCGTGTACTAAGCAACCGCATTGCCCCCTTCGTATGGGATAAAATTTTCCGACGCTCAGTTTTCCAGAACCTCCAGTTCCCGCTTCTCAACCGCGTTGAAGACGTTGGGTACTGTATCCCAGCGTTCAAAAAAGCACGTACCGTCCGTATCATTGAAAACTCCCTAAACCTATATTCCATAAACCCTGCTTCCATTACGTGGGGTTCTGTGCCCCCCTTCGAAGATCTCACCACCTATATGGAATACGTGGAAAAAATTATTGGTACATCACACGCTAGCGAACAAGTTTTGAATGCCTTAGCCATAACACGCATTCTTAACTTCTTGAACAGCGCACAAAGTGTTCTTCGGCTGAATGTTGACGGACGCGATGAATTTCTCAAAAACTGCCAAAAAGCAATTACCTATCAGTCAATTTTTCGGGCACTAAAAGCACGCTCTGCTTATGGTTTAGCGGGCGCTTTCTTTAAAACTTCTCCCTTCCTCTACGGAGTAATTTATAAAACCTACGTAACGCGAACCTACGGGCTATAGAGCACGCGGCCTCAGCTGGGGTGCTGGCAGCAGCACAGGTGCGGCGGTATTTTTGTCCCCAAAGCAGCCGAGTAGTTTTAACGGGATATAGTTCGGCTCAGCGCGTTCATGGGACAAACCAGCACCGCATTTTGATAGGGTGGTATGACATATGCCCCGCCGTGAATATGGAGAGCCTCTCAATGGTCACTGCCGTGCACCCCCCGACAACCACATCTGAAAGTAAAACCGCTCCAAGGCAACGCCTCGTATACCTAGACCTCATCAACACGGTCGCGATCGTGTGGGTGGTGCTGCTGCATGTGCGTTTCATCATCCCGGATAACCCCTCCTCTTCGGCGTGGTGGGTTGAAAACATTCTTTCTGGTTTCGGGGGTGCGGCCGTCCCGCTGTTCTTCATGGCAACCGGCATTAACCTGCTCGAATTTACCCGCCGCGAATCTGTGGGCACGTTCTACCGTAAACGATTCACCAAGATCCTCATCCCCATGATTCTGTGGGCGCAAATCTACCTATTTGCCCACATCTGGACGGAGTCCACCCCATTCCCTGATGCCCACCAGATTCTGCGAACGCTGCTGGCCCCCAGCTCTGCAGCCGCCACCCTCTGGTATCTTGAGGCCCTGGTGGGGGTCTACCTGGTGCTCCCAATTTTCTCCTACGCCATACGCGGCGCCTGGCAGAACCAGGCACCCGCCTCACGCACCAAGTTCCTGTGGCTCATGGCGGTATTGGGCCTGCTCCTTCCGGTACTCACCCACGCCGCCCACCTCATAAACCCCCGGGTTATGCCCGAATTTATTGCGCCCCTCACCGGGTATCTTGGGTTCTGCCTCCTCGGGTACGCGCTCGCCCACACAGAACTTTCCCGCAAGTGGCGCCTCGTCGTCTATGCGCTGGGCGCGGCAGGTTTAGCAGGCTACATTCTTGGCGGCGCCTACCTGATTGCGGAGCACCCCGCCCTTAAACCATTGGCGCGTGAGTACCTGTCGATACCGCTCATCCTGTGGGCGAGCGCAGTCTTAGTGTTCTGTAAGTATTCGCGTATCAACCGGGTTTCACCCACCACGCAGGGCATTTTGAAGAAGCTTGCCGCGCTCACCTTCGGGATTTACCTGGTGCACCTGCTGCTCATCCAGATACTGCACACCCTTCATTTCCCTCTCACCGATGTGCGGTGGGAGATTCCCTACACGCTCCTCGTGTGGGCCTTATCCGTGGTGACTGTCTGGGCGCTGCGGCTTATCCCGCCGGTACGCCGCTGGGTTCTGCCCTGATCGATGCGGCCTTTCTAGAACACGGTAAATGCTGAGCCAGCCCAGAACCCAGCATGGCACGCACCTATGGTGGGCGGCTGCATGATCAGCGGGTGCGCGCATCAGGCTCTAGGAGCTTCACCAAGGCAATCAACGGGAAGAGCGCCACCACCACCCACAGGAGTTCTCCCCAGCCAAGAGGCCGGAAGAACGCAACGCCGTAGATCATGATTATCATGGACGCGACCACCAGACCTATTGAGCCAATGAGCGGAACACGGCGCGATAGAAAGATATGTGCAGCCCACAACAAGGCCAGCAGCACAGAAATAACAGAAAATCCCCGCCACCATGGCTCTAGCCGACTGATTCCAGGATCATCCGATGTAACAACTGCGGCTATCCAGCCGGTAGCAGCCAACGCCACGATGGCCACGACCATGAGGCCTAAAGTCACGCGGGAAGCACCGTTGTCCTTTTTCATCACATGAGTCATTAATACGCCACCTCGCCTAGATAACGCCAACCCCAGCACCCCCACAACGCCAGAGAAGATTACAGCGGTAAAGCGTGCCAGGAATACCACGCAGTCACCCCTTCGGCGTGAACATATACATTATTTTTAAACCTTAACCTGAAAATTAGAAAAACTCCAAGAGGCAGTGGAATGCTCATTACTGGCACCCCAGATCCCCACATATTAGGCTCTGACTAGGTGTTTTACCCCGCCTGCCGTAACCCCGGCACATCCTAAGCACAACCTGAGGCGCCGGGAACTTGCTGATAAATATGCAGAACTGAGTCGACAGGTCAGCCACGCAACACGACGGAGCGGGGCCGCCATTAGGGGGCAGTGTGCGGCCCCGCCTCTTCACGCCCTGTCTAACACAGCTGGCTCTTGAGGCAGAACCACCCGTTTATTTTCTTTATCTTTCGTCATAAGGGCTCACCTTACCCGCTGATAGCTAACCCTTGCGATAAACTCTAGGTGGAAGCACTCACTCACACGGTCACAGTAGACCAATCTCAGCTCAGGAGTAACCACGTGCCGCATCATCATGCCGTCAGACGATACCCCACGCTCTATGAAGCGGTCTTTGAGCGTGCGAATTCGCTCAACTTCCTAAGACTTGTCCTCGCCTCGTTCGTTATTCTCTCGCACACACCGTACATTGTGATGGGGGCGAAGGTTGATGCTCACCCGCTGCTGCACGAGTTTTATGTGTTCGGAGATTTCGCGGTAAACGCTTTCTTCTGCATTTCGGGGTTCTTAATCGCCCACAGCGCCTACCGCAGTGGCGCCGGGTCGTACCTTGTGAAACGTGTGCTCCGTATTTTTCCGGGGTTCTGGGCTTCGCTGCTTTTCGTGGTCGCAATCGGCGGGCCGCTTTCAATACTCACCGGGCACGCCGCAACCGGCTGGAACTGGGCGGACGCTATCAGCTACATCCGCAGAAACTATGACCTGATGGCGCTGCAGTACCCGCTCTTCGGTGGCCCCGCAAATGTTCCCTTTGACAGCCCCTCCTGGAACGGCTCAGTCTGGACCCTAGAATACGAGTTTTTCTGCTACCTGCTTCTGCTTCCGCTGTTTTACCTGCCGTTTATCCGCAAGCATCTGAAGGTTTTTATTCCGTTGGCGTATGCCATAAGCCTCAGCTACTACCTGTGCAACCAGTACTTGGGGTATGACTTCATGAGCCAGGCGTTCGGTATGCACCCGCGCGATTTGAACGCTTCAGCGCGCCTGTACCCCTTCTTCTTTGCGGGTTCCCTGCTTTATATGCTCAGCCGGAACATCAAAATTTACCCCATTATTTCTGCGGTGGCCGCCGTGGTGTGCACCGCCGCCGGGTTCTACTTCACCTGGCTGGTGCCGCACGTCAACATCATGCAGTGGACCCAGCTTATTCTCGCGTACGGTGTGATAACCCTCGGATGCGTCATGAACATTCCGCTGGGGCGCACCAACGATATCTCCTACGGTGTGTACATTTACGCCTGGCCGGTGCAGCAGATCCTGGTTCTGCTAGGCAGCGTATCCTTAGGTCTTGCCGCCAATATTGTGCTGGATGTGGTGCTGACTTTCGGGGTTGCCTGGCTTTCGTGGAAACTCGTGGAGAAACCCGCCATGAACCTGGCACGGCACCCCGTGGTTACGGGGGCCAAACGCGCCGCACCGCAGTCCGCCTCCGCACCCTGTGCGCCTAAAACCCCTGAACCTGAACCGCAGGGCACCCCGGCAACCGCTGATACGAACCGTGTAAAACCCGCAGCGCACCCCGTACTGCCCCCTATCCGGTAAGAAAAGCTCACGGCACGGGGGTGCCTCAGCTCATCGGCTAGGGACAGGTTATCGTTGAGCAAAAACTCACGGCACACAGGGGCGTCTCTTCTTAGCGGGAGGCCCCGACTCCCGCGCGCCAAGGCGCTAGTGAGTTTCGCCCCGCACGGTGTTTTCAACCAGCATCTCACGCAGTGCCTCGCCTTCGCTGAGGGCCTGCACCGAGCGGGCGTGAACCATCATCGCCGCCAGGTGCACCGCGAACCCGCACACCGGGCCCGCGCACAGCGCCGCAATAGCGCGAGGCACCAGAGGCAGCGGCGCGAAGAACGCAACCGCAACAGCAACCGCCGCCGCCGCGGCCCAGCCCGCCACGTAGGCGCGGTGCCGGTTAATGGCCAGCACCATATTCCCTGAGAGCGTCATTAACGCCAGCAGGGCGGAGGCAAACACCAGCACCCCCAGCACCGTGCCGGTCACCACCTCGGCGTAGGCTGCCTGCGCATCACCCTTAGGCGGGTATATGAGTTTAAACAGCAGGGGGCCAATCAGGTACGCCGCCCCGGCACCCACCGTGCCAATGCCCAGAACCGCCGCCGCAGGTTTAACGAACGCCGCCGCCGGGCGGTGCTGCTGCTTCAAGAACGCCGACACGGCCACCCCCTGAAACGCCTGCAGGGGGATCATAATCGGTGAGCGGGTAATAGAAATAGCCAGAATCAGTGCCGCCATGACCAGTTTAGTGTGCTCGTCCTGGTTCGGTTCGCTCTCATTGAGGATATTGGGGAACCCCATCATGAGCACCGCCGCCGCCGCGGAGGAAAGAAAAGACCAGATCAGGTTCAGGCTGAGCTGTTTGACATCAATGTCGGCCCGCGCAGACCACGCCTTACGCCCGCCCGGGACGAAAAGCGCCAACAGTATCCACAGCATCATGGGGGCGACGGTGGCCACCTCAAGACCAACAAGCGTGGGCACCGTGAACGCGGCGGCCAGCATCAGCGTAAGACGACCCACCGATTCCAGCCCGCCAATGCTGGCGAACAGGTACCAGCTATCCCGCCCAGCGCTGGCGCCGCTCATCATGGCCTGCAGCGCATAAAAAAACACCCCGGCGGCGATAGCGCCCACCGCCCACGGGGTGCTGAGAGGAACCTGCTTAGACGCCCACAGGGGGGCGGTGCACACGACCAGCGCCCCGGCGAGCGCACCGAACGCGCCAGCAACATACACCACACGCACCCGGTACACGCCATCACGCCGCGCCGCACCAACTGCGCGCGTCACCTCCGGCTGAATACCCGTAATAATGCCAGTGACCATAAACAGCGCCGCCCAGAACAGCAGAAACTCCTTCAGCTGTTCGCTCCCTAAAGAACGCTGGGCGATCATGGTGGCCCCCAGTGTCGCCACCGCCGCGAGAATGGAAGCCCCCAGCAGCGCAAAAGACTGGTAGCGGGTGACGGTGCCGTCAGGCTCCGCCTCCTGCTCGGTGCTCACGGCACCGCTGGTCGGGGTGTTATCGCTATGCGTCATCACCGGCAGCCCAGCTACTTCACCACGTGAACAGCAAGGTTTTTCACGCCCCGCCACTTTTTCGCCAGCGCAGCCTTCGGCAGCAGAGTCAGCGCGTGCGCACGGGATGAGAACCGGATGCGTGCCGCCTTCGCTGCCTTCTTCCACCCCAGGGCCTCCAGTTCGGCGGCGATCGTGGTGAAATAGGTGCGCTCCTCGTCGAAACGGGTCCCTTCAAGGGCACGCCACGAAGAGTCAGAGCCGCCGTGGCGGCGGTACATGAACGCCAAGGTCTTATCGTAGAACAGGGCGCCGCCGTTCATCGCAATATCGAGCACCAGCGCCATATCCTGCACCACGTTCAGCCCCTGCCGGAACCCGGTCTGGGTGATCGCATCAGCACGCCAGCCCAGGGAGGGGAAGTAGAACCAGTTGCCGCGCAGCAGCGACAGCGCAAGGTCCTCACCCTGCAGCAGTGTGGAATGGTTCGGCCGGTAGAACGCCTTCGTTTTCTCCACCAGGGTGTTTGAGGCCGCATTGTGCTCGTCAATCACCACCACGCCCGGCTGGAAGACGCTCGCCTGCGGGTGGGCCGCCGCCGCATCAACCAGCCACTGCACATAGTTAGGCAGCATCACGTCGTCAGCGCCCATGACCGTGACCAGCTCGTTCTCCACGAAGGTGAGGCATTTGCGGTAGTTCCCGTTCGCGCCCAGGTTCTTCTCGTTGCGCATATAGGTGATGCGCTCATCATTGAGTGAGGCGAACCAGCCGGGGATTGATTCGTCCGGGTAGCCGTCATCAACCACGATCAGGCGCCAGTCGGGGTTGCTCTGCCCAATCACCGAGCGGACGGCCTGCTTCATGAGTTCAACATCGCCATAGTAGGGGAAAAGAATATCTACGGTCATAGTGGCTCCCAGGTGTGAGTGTGAGGGGGAAAGTTAGTTGGAGGATTTGGGGGTGTTCGTTTCGGAGGCCGGGGTGTTCCCGCGCCCTGCGGCACCCTCCGGCTGGCGTTGCAGGGCACGCATAATCGCCACTTCTTCGGCGATAGTGCGCGCATCATCAGTGAGTTTTGAGATGGCAAGGGTCAGGTGCAGGCTAATGCCCATGAGCATCACAATGGCAATCAAAAACAGCAGGTTCACGGGGGTTTCAATACCCACCAGGGACGAGAACCAATCCAGCAGCTTGGGGAACAGCGCCAGCACAATCATGACGCCGCCGACGCTAAGCCACAGCGCCGCGTACTTCTCTTTCATGTTCTGGTTACGCACCTGCATGAGCACCAGGCACACCATGAAAATGACGATGATGAGGAAAAAAATATTTGCAGCCATACGTCTAGTTGCCCTCCACCGAAGTCTTCTTACGGGTCATCGACATGCCAAACGAGAAGAACGAACGCACCAGGTAAATTGCGGATTTAATGGGGCTTGACGAGGGTGTGCCGCCCTGCCGTTCACGCATCTCAACGGGAACCTGTTTCACGGTCAGCCCCGCACGGACAGCCATCACACAGGCGTCAATACAGTCCCCCAGGTATTCGGCGGGCAGGTGCTCACAGTACTGGTTAATGGCGCGGCGGTCTGCGGCACGGAACCCGGAGGTGGCATCCGTGAATTTCTCCCCCGAAATCATGGTGAACATGCGCGCCAGAACAACCATCGCCCATTTACGCGGCCCCGACACCTTATAGTTGGTTGCCTGCGCGAACCGCGACCCAATCGAAATATTGGCGTCTTCCAGACCAGCCAAGACAGTGCGGATACCCTTCGGGTCGTGCTGGCCGTCCGCATCCACCTGAATGGCGCGGTCATAATCCATGCGGCGCGCATACTTATACCCAGTGCGCAGCGCCCCGCCAATGCCCATATTGTAGGGCAGGTCAATGACGAACGCCCCGGCGGCGCGGGCAATCTCTGAGGTGTGATCGGTAGAGCCGTCGTTGACCACCACAAGGTCTACCTCGGGCATCATGCGGAACAGCTCGGTGATAGTGCCACCGATCACTTCTTCCTCATTCCACGCGGGCATAATGATGAGCGTACGCGGCTCGTGCGGCGAACTCTCTTGGGCCATGCAGGGCATTCCTTCCGGGCGTCAAAAACTTGAGACTGAGCGTGTGATTTTTTACATTCTATCAGTCACTTTTTAGCCAATCTAAAAATACAAGATAGACCTGAGAGTTAGCTCATCATAAGATTGTGTATCTTTATGCAGGCCGGTTTTCTTAGTTGCATGCCGTAATACGGTACAGGGTTGCGTCCCCTTTTGAATACACCGGTTCCGCTACATTCTTATCTTTCAGGTCCTGCAGGCCGGGGTACTGTGCGCGGTGGTCTCCCCTAATATGCTCATTAATTTCAGTTCCCTTAAAATCCAGGTAATAGTACGCCTTTTCGCTGCGGATTGCCGAGCAGACCGCTGAATCGGGGGTAGCCTCATTAAGGTGCTGATATATTTCTTGAGCATTTGAGGTGGCAGTGTACTGGGGGTGCGTGGCAGTGACCTTATAACCAGTCAAAGCGTACGCGAGCGAACCGCCGGTCCACGGCTGTACAACCACAGTGTCACCGGCTGGAACATACTCGTGCAGGTGGTTGATCACATCACGCTCATCAATCGATATTAGGAGCGCATGATCCTTCGGCAGGTACATTTGTTGCGTGACCTCAATATACCGCTGCATATTGGGGTCCGTCTGCGTATTGAACCCCAAAGGCACCAACAGCACAATCGCCAACAGAGGCGAAATAATGGCGTGGCGCTCCCCCACCGGGGCGATGCGCTCGCCCACAAGGCGCACAGCTGCACGTAACCACAGGTAGGCGACGTGTACACCCATCACCGCTACGGGGGCTGCCAGCGCGGGAACATTCGCGGCCAAACGGAACGGGTCGTGGTACCAGATGCCCAGCACCCAGTCGCGCCCCTCATCCCAAGTCATCCAGCGGCTGGCAACGTAAAAGTACATGGCGTACACCCAGCTGAGCACCAGCCAAATACCCACGCTGCGGCGGCTTATGAGGTAGTAGGCGCCAATAAGCGCGAGCACCGAAACAGTCCACAGCAGCCCGTTATAAATCTGCCCGTTAAACAGTGCCTCACCGATAGCGGTGCTATCACGTGTGGCTGGTTCCCAGCCCCCGGCAGCCTTAGGCGGGCGCACCACACCCCACAAAAAGTTCAGAATCACGGGGAATAGGGCCAGCAGCACCAGCTGAACCGCGAATATTAGCGGTTTCAGCTCCCTGCGCCATACGGCGCGCACCTGCAGCACAATGCGCACCAGCACGATCGGCAGCGCGAAGGCGAGCATCCCCATAACAACATTGGGGTTCGCCAAGGCGATACCTAGCGCCACGAAAACCCCCGCACACAGGGCGGGCACGGTCTCAATACGCCGGATCTGCACCGTGCGCAGCAGCTGGGCGAAAAGCCCCAGACCCACCGGCAGCGCCGCGATACCCAGGCTATTGGGGTACAGCACCCCGAAGTTAATGAGAAGCATCGGGAACGCCGTGTATGAGGCGGCAATAATACCCACGCTCAGAAGAGCTGGGGCGCTCACCCGCACCGTGGAACGCACCAGGTACATGAGCGACAGCGGCCAGATCACGGCCCCCACCAGCACACTCACCAGGTTCGCGGTAGCTGGCACGCTCACACCCGTCACCTGGTAGATAACTGTTGCGACGCCGTGCCACGCCGCGGGGTAGAACGCCGGGGGTTCACCGCCGGAGGTCATGCTGGCAATAGTCAGCGAGGAGGCATCACCCGTATCCGCTACGTAGCGGATGGCGTTCAGGTGAAAGTTCGCGTCGTAGGTCTGTGAAATATATTCGGGGCGTCCAATGGCGCGGGCAATACTCCAGTACAGCAGCACAAAACCGATAAGAACACCGGCGTAACAGATGAGCATCTCCCGCGAGAACCAGCCGCGAATCACACGGCTCAACGGTTTCTCTGAGGCCCCGCCGTCCGCCGTCTGGCCGCTATCTACCGGGTGAGCGGATGCGGGCGCATCCAGCCAGCCGCGGCGCTCCAAAAACCAGCACAGCGCGTACATGATGGCCGCCACAATAACCGCGAACCCCAGGGGAACTAGCAGGGAGAAACGTATCCCCGCTTTAGAGGCCACAATTGCGCTCACACCAAAAATTCCGACGGAGATAGGCGCAGCTAGACCCAGCGCCTCCACGCCGCGTTGCCGTAAGGCTACGGCAACGATAAGACCCGGGATGAGAAGTATCAGAGCACCCACTATCAGCGGAATAGTGAGCGATGCCCAGGTCGTTTCCATTCGGTGTTCTCCTAGCCGTTAAGCCTTACTCTGCGGGTGTCTGCGTTCTGGTGGGAATCAGACGGTTCTCCCTCTCAATAGTAGTGGGAATATATGAAGTCACAATATAGGGGCGCATATTCTGCTGTGCTGCAGGGGCAGAAATCGCCGGTATGGCGCGGTATGAAGGGTATCTGGTGCGTGAAGCTGGGACGGCAAGCTATGATGAAAGACAACTATGTTTTATGACACATAAAACTGCAATATTGGCACGACAGCTGATATAGCACCCCCGTTCCCCCACTAATGGTGCACACGGTGCGCGGTCACCGCGCACAGCACTGCACCTTGAAAGCGAGACCCTTATGGCCTACAACGTTGGAAACTACCTGCTTGACCGCCTCGCTGAACTGGGCGTGAACCACCTTTTTGGTGTGCCCGGCGATTTTAACTTACAGTTCCTTGACGACGTACTCGCCCACCCGGATATTAGCTGGGTGGGTAACGCCAACGAGCTCAACGCCGGGTACGCCGCCGACGGGTACGCCCGCATCAGAGGGGTTGGCGCGCTGCTGACCACCTACGGGGTGGGGGAACTATCCGCTATTAACGCCACCGCCGGCTCATATGCCGAAAACGTGCCCGTCATCCACATTGTGGGTGCGCCCTCGCTCGCCGCCCAAAACGCGCACCTGCGCATGCACCACACCCTCGGCGACGGCGACTTCCAGCATTTTGTGCGCATGGCCACCGAAGTTTCAGCCGCAACGGCGGTGCTGCAGCCCGCCACCACCGCCAGCGACATTGACCGGGTGCTGCGTGATGCCGTGCTGCACCACAAGCCGGGGTACATTATGCTGCCCGTGGATGTGGCTGTTGCCGCCGCCGCAAAGCCCAACGCGCCGCTGAACGTAAACCTGCGCGTCTCCTCCCCCAGTGTCGAGCATGAGTTTCGGGTCGCTGCCACCGAGTTTTTGCGCGGCAAAAAGGCCGCCGTGCTGGCGGACATTATGACCGAACGCCTTGGCGCCACCGAAAACCTGCGTGACCTTGTGGAAAGCACCGGGCTGCCCTTCGCCACCATGATCTGGGGCAAGTCCATCCTGGATGAGACCTCCCCGCAGTTCGCCGGTGTCTACATTGGCGGGCTTTCCGCAAGCACCACCCGCGCCACCGTTGAAGAAGCCCAGGCGCTCATCCTGGCGGGTGTGCAGTTCACCGACACCACCTCGGGGTTGTACACCCACCAGATTGACGCGGCCCGCACCATCACCGTTGATGCCGAACAAACCCAGATTGGGCGTAAAATTTTCGCTCCCTTAGCCTTCACGGATGCCCTGCGCATCCTTAAAGAAGCCGCGCTGGATGCCGGGGTGCGCCCAGCCGAGCACACCGTACCAGCGCACGGCACCACCCTGCCCGACTACGGTGAGCCCGAACCTACCGGGGCGCCAGCCTGCGGCGACAGGCCGCTCACCCAGCAGGCGCTGTGGAGCATCATCCCCTCGCACCTGGATTCCCGCAATAATGTGGTGGTTGAGATGGGCACGTCGTTCTTCGGTATGGCGCAGCAGTCATTCCCCGCCCAGACCAGGTTTATTGGTATGCCGCTGTGGGGTTCGATCGGGTACTCGCTGCCAGCTCTGCTCGGGGCGGCCCTGGCGGATGAGCAGGCACGCGGGGTGCTGTTCATTGGTGACGGTTCGGCGCAGCTGACCGTGCAGGAGCTTGGATCCATTTTCAGGCACCGGCTCACCCCGGTGATCTTTCTTATTAATAACGACGGGTACACGATTGAGCGTTCCATCCACGGCCCTAACGCCGCCTATAACGACATCGCCGCCTATGATTGGCAGAAAATCCCGGCCGCGTTCGGGGGCACCGACCAGACGGTGCTGGTGCTGCGGGCGGCGACCGTGGATGAGCTGGCCACCGCCTGCGCAACCGCCCGCGAAACCCGGGATAAGGCGGTATTTATTGAGGTAGTCACCGACCGGGATGACATGCCGCAGCTGCTGCGTGATTTCGGGGCCATGGCGGCCGCCATTAACCGCAAAGAGTAGCGCACCCTAACCGTAGGGCGTGGGTCTGCCCGCACCGTCAGCGAACCCCGAACCCACTCATCTTTTCTGGCGCCCCGTGCGGGCCCGCACCCCGGCGACTCTTGCCTTCAGCGCGCCGCGCAGTATTCACCGGATGCGCCCGCCTCAAGGGGGCGCAATGTTACGTAACATTGCGCCCGGCGCTTCACAAAAAGTAAGTCTTAGAAATATTGGGACATAAAACAGGCGCCGCGCCCACCCGAGATTTACCCTAAAGGTAGATTAAACCGAGTGCAGCCGCAGAGAAAGAACCTACTATGACCGAGGTCGCTTACCGAACTGTAGACACCACCGAGCTCTTCAAGCAGGCGTTCGGGCATCACCCCGCGGGTGTCGCCGTCATTACCGCAACCGATGAGAACGGCGAACCGGCAGGTTTCACCGCCTCCTCCGTCACCTCCATTGCGGCAGAGCCGCCCATTGTGGCGTTCTCTCTCAAGGCAGACAGCGGGTCGGCCGGGAAAATCGCCGCCGCCGACTCGTTCCTCATCCACCTGCTGGATGCCGAAAACGTGCAGATAGCACGTAATTTCGCCACGCACGGCTACCCTCGTTTTGCGGACACCTCCGACTGGGAGTTCATTGCAACCGGTGAGCCGCTGGTGCACGATATCCGCCGGGTACTGCGCGCAACCCCGCTCAGCCGGGTGGAAGCTGGCCCGGCCCTGGTCTTCACCGCCCAGGTGGAAGAGTTCGTACGCCACGACCTCACCGGCACCCCGCTCGTGTACCATTCGCGGGAATTCCATGCACTGGGGGAGCACTCCACCGTCAATTACGCTATCTAAAATACGCCGCCGCGAGGCGTCAAACGTGGCTTTTCGGCCCGGAAGCGGCGCATAGGGCGCTGATGTGCGCTGAAAAGCCACGTTTTGCTGCCCATTAAGAGATGCCCGGCACCTGCGGGCAAAAGCACTGGGATTACGAGGCGCACTAGGGTTAAATAGGTAGAACAACATAAAACCACACAGGTCAACACCTGAAGGAGAACCCCGTGACCGCCGACGCCGCCCCCGCAGAGAGCGCCTCCGCCCCGCTGCTGCCTGAATCTTTGGAGTACACACGCCGCCTGATTGCGTTCCCCAGTATCGCCCAAACCTCCAACCTAGACATTATTGACTACATTGAGGCCGAATTTGCCCGCCACGGGCACGCCGGGCACCGCAGCTACAGTGAAGACGGCACACGGGCCAACCTTTTCATCACCATCCCGGCAGCCGACGGCACGGTGAACGGGGGCATTATTATTTCGGGGCACACCGACGTGGTACCCGTGGAGGGGCAAATCTGGGACTCAGACCCGTTCACGGTGCGTATTGAGGGAACCCGCGCATACGGGCGGGGTGTGTGCGATATGAAAGGCTACCTGGGGGCGGCACTGTGGCTGCTGCCGCGCATCCGGCAGGATAGACTGCGTGTGCCCCTGCACTTTGCGTTCACCTACGACGAGGAAGTTGGGTGTGTTGGGGCGCCCGCCCTCATTGAGGAGTTCACACACCGCGGCGTTCACCCGCAGTTCTGCGTGGTGGGTGAACCCACCTCGATGCGCGTCATCTCAGCCCACAAGGGTGCGCACCGCGGCAGGGTCAGCATCACCGGGGTCGCCAAACACGCCTCTCTGGCCACGCACGGGGTGAGCGCCGTCAATGCCGCCGGGGAGTTCATTACGTTCTTCGCACGCCTGGCTGATAGCTGGGAGCAGGACGGCCCGTTCGATCAGGCGTTCGTGGTGCCGCACGCAACCGGCGGGGTGAATTTCGCGCGCGGCGGCGTGCAGTACAATATCGTGGCCGAACGCGCCGTGCTGGAGTATGATTTCCGCATCTTACCGTCAATGACCACGGAGTCCGTGGTGCAGCGCCTTGAGGACGAGCTTTTTGGGGCGATCCTGCCGAGGATGCACGCCCGCGCGGCCCGCGCCGAGGAACTCTCTGGGGCCGAACCGGGGTCGTTGACGGCACAGGTGCAGGTGCAGCATGAGCTGCTGGCGGCCGTCCCCGGTCTGGGGACCCCGGACGATGCTGAGCTGGTGCGCCTGGCAAATACACTATTGGACTTAACCGAGGCACCGCAGAAGGTCACCTACGGCACGGAGGCGGGGCTGTTCCAGCGCGCCGGGGTTGAGAGCATCGTGTGCGGCCCCGGCGATATTGCCCAAGCCCACTCACCGAACGAGTGGGTTGAGCTTGAACAGTTACGGGACTGCGAGCGTTTCTTTGAGGCCATCCTGGGCTGGGCCTCACAGTAGGCCCCTACCCGCTTGTCTATTCGGCGAGCTATTGTGCATCTCGCGGGTTATTTCGCCGCATGCGCAATAGCCTACGAAACGTGGGCTTCCGACATGTCAGCATCCTCATCTGCTTCCAAATAACGGTTAGCAATTGGAATCCAGGTGAGGGTTAGTGCCAGCAACACCCCGCCGATCGCCAGCACGGTGAGGCGCGTGCTCGCTTCCGCACCCAGACCTACGAGCGGGTTCACCACAATACCCACGAGGCTCCCGACAGAGCTTGCCACGTTCAGCACTGTGGCGCGGCGATGTGCAGGAATCAGTTTATTGGTTACAGCAGAGGTGATCGGCCCGCGCGCGTGAATACCCACCACCACGAGTAAGAACCCCGATACCACGGCAAGGACATGCGGCACCGCCATCAGGCAGAAGCCCGCGGCACCATACCCCATGGCCAGCAGAAGCGCGGTTTTGCGCCCCACCCGCTTCTCGATACGCCCTGCCGCATAGTTATACCCTGCCGCAAGGAGCTGACCGGCACCAGCGATCACGCCCCATGTTGCAATAGGAACATCTTGTGCGGCAAAAAGCGGCTGGTTCAGCGTGTACACCGCGTTGAAAAGTGCAAAGGATGCGCTCGAACCTACCGCAACGTATAGCAGAAGCGGTGAGGTAAAAAGTAGTTTCACACCTATTTTTAGCGAAATCCACGAAGTTTCAGGGTGTTTATCGTGAGTTTTCGGGTTCTGCTGCGGCAAAAACGCCACACAAACTGCCGCAACTACGGCCATTGCCGCTGATAACAGAGCGGGCAGTGAAATATCGACGGACCCCAACGCAGAACCCACCACGGAACCTGTTACCCCCGCAGTGAGCATTAGGGCGCTAAGATGCCCCCACGCGCCAACCGCTTTCGCATCAGCATCATCGCCAAGGGAATCATAAATATAGGCGTCTTGCACCCCCGTAAGCATGGCAATACTCAGCCCACTCATCACAAATGAAAGAGCATAAATGGAGAAATTTGTGCCAGTGGCAAAAAGAATCTCAGCAATCGCGTTGAACACAAAACCGGCACCTACGAGTCTCCGGCGGTCGAAACGGTCGCCAATAACCCCGGCAGGAATTTCAGCCACCAAAATACTAGCGACCAAAATACTTTCCAGCATGAAAATATCGGTGAGCGATAACCCACGGCTTTCCAGGAAGAACGCGCTGACCGGCACATAGAAATCAAATCCGGCGGCAATCATGGCGAGCGCCATGGGGACTAGGGATCTGCTCGACCAGACGATCCGACGTGCGGTATATGTGGTGCTCACCTGTTTCTCCTGATTTGTAGAGCTAGTCAGGACACGAATATGGATGAGGGTCTCATGTGCCGTGCATCCTTATTTTCTATTCTCTAGCATCCCGCGTAAAAAGTGCCTTTATGTGAATAAAGCGTTAAAAAATCCGCTTTATTCGCATAAAGGCACTTTTTATCGGGTCAATCCAGGTGAGAGTTAGCGCCAGTAGTTATTGGCTGCCGCAATGGTCTGGAACTCGATGGCTACCACCTGGGCGGCTGCGGTCAGTGAGTCCGGGTCTACCGCGTATTCCGGGCGTCCCGCTTTGAGGGCATCCGGGTTAGGCTGAATCTGGTGGATGGTGTGCCGTGCGATGAGCATCGCCAGCTGCCGCCCTTCCTCGGGGGTTTTGGTGATGAGGGTGCCGCCGGGAATTCCCGTTAGTTCTTCTGCTGGAAGTCGCTGACTCATAGTGTCCACTCCAATCTGCGTATACTCCTTCAACGCCACCGTAATGAACCGCCCCTGATGCTCTCAAGCAAGTTTCCCCTGATGCCCGGGTTAAGTCACCCCTTATAGCCAGCGCCGTATCAGCACGTAAAAACCGCGTGTGATACACACCCCATTTTCCCACATAACCCCATGAATACCGCTTATGTCTTTGGGTTACCTTATCCCAAAGTATTGCTATTTCACGCCGTATCACGTCTTATATAAATCACAGACAAAACCAAATATTCCAACATAAACACAAGCGGAGGGTTCCGTGCACACCATCAGC
>ERZ773079.776-NODE-776-length-20330-cov-23.638422_pt1 | contig 20330 bp, 21 predicted proteins | sample MGYA00511355_ERZ773079 | MGnify/ENA primary metagenome ERZ773079 (study PRJEB29015, sample SAMEA2737979) | human oral metagenome | biome: human oral; feature: human-associated habitat; material: dental | place: China | collected 2117 ... | reverse complement strand
GCTGGAAACCGGAAGACTGGACGGAACTGTCCGGCTGGTACCGCCTCTTCGCCGGAGCAAGGAAGGCTTTGGGTTAACCCGCAGGCTGATTTGATTCGGCTTTAAAGAAAAGGTCGTCTGAAAACGATTTAGCGGATTCTGCTATATTCGTTTTCAGACGACCTTTATATGTTCTTTTGCGTATAAGAACGAGCCGACCGCCGTCATTCCCGCGCAGGCGGGAATCCAGACCTCTGTATTTCAGAAATACTTAAAGATTACTGTAAATCCAAACTTCTGGATTCCCACCTGCGCGGGAATGACGCCCTAGATTTTTTGTCCCGAACCTATATATACAAACAAACTTAATTGAATTTATAGAAAAGATTTGGAGAATCTTATGTCTGACATAGAAATTTTTGAAAACATGCCGAATGATGATGAATTTATTGGATGGATTGATGAAAACCCAAATGGATTTATATTAAATATACTTCGACCTAAAATCCCTTCTAATATTTCTAAAGAACATCCCAAAATACATTTTGCTAATTGTAGCGGACTAAAGAAGAGTCTGGGGAGCAGCAGCACAACCAAAAAATATTTCAAAGTTTGCTCAAACTCAATCGAAGAACTTGAACAATGGAGCTTGAACACATACAACAAAGAACTAACTCCATGCAGAACCTGTAAGAAAAGAGGATTATTAGTGGCATGGTACGCAGAAATAAAAAATCTTCAGGCAGCTTCTGCCCTATCCTTAAAATCTGATATAGACGAACTCGAAGAATGTTTAACATCCCAGACTGATCCAGAAAAGCGAACCGAAATTGAAACTTTGATCAAAGCCCGTCTAGCGCAAGGAAAATTCCGGAAAGACGTACTCAAACTATATCCGAGCTGCCCTCTAACAGGTCTAGATATCGAGCCTTTACTCATTGCCAGCCATATCAAACCTTGGAGCAAGTGCAACAATGAAGAGCGTCTAGACCCCTCCAATGGTCTGATGCTCGCACCCAATATCGACGCATTATTCGATAGCGGACTGATTACGTTTGAAACCGACGGTACGATAAAAATCAGTCCAAAAATCGATCCGGAAAATCAAGAGCGGCTTGGAATTTTTCCCGATATGAAATTAAAAATTCGACCGAAAAGCAAAAAATATTTCGAGTATCACCGCAACCACGTTTTCCAAAAAGAAGAATAGAAAGTGTTGAACAGTCCGTTGATTTAAGGTCGTCTGAAAACGATTTAGCGAACCCCGCTCTATCTGTTTTCAGACGACCTTTTTGCGTTCTTTTGTATACGAATACTAACCAATTACCGTCATTCTCGAGCAGGCGGGAATCCAGACCTCTGCATTTCAGAAATATTTAAAGATTACTGTAAATCTAAACTTTTGGATTCCCACCTACACAGGAATGACGATGATTGAGTATTTTCCATTTGAATTCACCATAAAACCAAAATGCCTGCCCCTTTTTCGGGCAGGCATTTTCATACGTCAGTTCAATCAGGTTCGGCTCAATATTTGACTGTCCAGCCTATCTCGCCGCCCGCGCGCATCGGGACGAGTTCGCCGTCGCCGTATGGGACGCTTGCGGGGACGGTTTGGCTTTGTTTGACGAGGGTGATCGTGTCGGTGTTTTCGGGAATACCGTAGAACCTTGCGCCGTTTTTCGAGGCGAAGGCTTCAAGTTTGTCCAACGCGCCTGCTTTTTCAAACACTTCGGCGTAAAGCTCGATGGCGGTCATGGCGCTGAACATGCCGGCGCAGCCGCAGGCGTTTTCTTTGGCGGATTTGGCGTGCGGCGCGGAGTCGGTGCCGAGGAAGAATTTGTGCGCCTTCTCGCCGGTAACGGCAGCGACCAATGCCTGACGGTGGGTTTCGCGTTTGAGTACGGGCAGGCAGAAATGATGGGGGCGCACGCCGCCGACCAAGAGGTCGTTGCGGTTGAGCAGGAGGTGTTGCGGGGTCACGGAGGCGGCAACGTTGTCGCCTGCTTCCAAAACCAGGCGGGCGGCTTCGGCGGTGGTGATGTGTTCGAACACGACTTTAAGATTTGGCACTTGCGCCAAAACGGGTTTCATCACGCGCTCGATAAAGGCGGCTTCGCGGTCGAAGATGTCGATTTCGGAGTCGGTTACTTCGCCGTGAACGAGGAACAGGATGCCCTGTTTTGCCATTTCTTCCAAAACGGGTATGAGTTTGAACAGGTCGGTTACGCCGGAATCGGAATTGGTCGTCGCGCCTGCGGGGTAGAGTTTGAAGGCGACGATACCGGCGGCTTTGGCTTCGCGCACCAGCTCGGGCGTGGCTTGGTCGGTGAGGTAAAGCGTCATCAACGGCTCAAACGCGCTGCCTTCGGGCAATGCCGCCATGATGCGCGCTTTGTAGGCAAGCGCGTCGGCAACGCTGACGACGGGCGGTTTGAGGTTGGGCATGATGACGGCGCGCCCCATCTGGCGGGCGGTATAGGGGGCAACGGCTTTGAGCGCGTCGTCGTCGCGCAGGTGCAGGTGCATATCGTCGGGGCGGATGATGGTCAGGGTTTGCATGGGTGTTCCTTTTTAGATTTTTGGGTTTCAGACGACCCCTTGATGCTTCCTAGGGGCTGTCAACATTTCATTTTCCCAGTGGATTTTTGTTCACAAAGCGGAAGATTCAAGGCGGAAACCGCAACAAGGTTGGACACCTTGTGAGGATTTCCAACGTGGAAGATGCCGCTTTGAGGATAAAAAGACACGGAAACTATTGAATGGCGACAGCCCCAAAGCTCGTCTGAAAAGACTATTGCACAAGGACAGGTTTGCCGTTGTAGGACTGATGCGTCAGGTAAAACACCGCCTGCACGGGCAACTGGTCGGACGGGGTGGTTTTGACGGTCAGCAGGGTTTCTTCCGGACTGCCCGACGCGCGCCACGCATAGGACAGCTGACGGATCGGAACCGGCGATTCGGAGGCTTGATCGGTGCGCAATTCGTTGTTCAAACCCTTCGGCGGGTTTTCCACCAACACCATAAACTGCTTGCGTATCAAGTTTTCGTCCGCCCGCGCCGTCTTCACGCTGCAACTGTCGCCGGTCAGGCTCAAATAATAATCCGCGCCGTCCTGCGTTTTCTTCCAAACGGCAAGCGCATCCGGCTCGATGAAACCTGCGGGCAGCCTGCCGATTTCTTCCGCGTTCAAAGCCGTCAGCTTTTCATTATCGGCAAAAGAGCGCACTTTATCGGCAGCCCCGTCAAAAGCGACGCAGCCTTGACGGAACAATTCCGCCGCCGCGTTCGCACGATCCGCCATCTGCTCGGGCGGCACTTCCTCCCTGCCGCACGCCGCCAATAAAACGGAGAAAGCGGCAAGCGTCAAAAGCCTTGAAATCGGACGTTTCGCCATTTTCAGACGACCTCTATTTGTGTTTCACGACCAGCGTGAACACGCCGTCTTCTTCGCGCGATTCGAGCAAAACATGCCCGGTCTGGCGGCAGAAAGCCTCAAAATCGCCGGGCGCGCCGCCGTCGGTCGCCAACACGGTCAGGACTTCGCCCGCCTCCATTTGCGCCAACGCTTTTTTGGTTTTCAAAATCGGCAAAGGGCATCTGAGCCCCTTCAGGTCTAAGGTGTGTGCGTTCATAGTTTCCGATGTTCCGTTAACAGGATTAACATGAATTATACCGTACTTACTTGCACCCCACCCCGCCGAACCCATAAAATAAAGCCGTTTTTCACTTTGGAGCACACCATGCGCCGTCTCGCCCTCCTGACCCTCTGCCTCGCCGCCACGGCAGTCAACGCCGCCGGATTCAGCGAAAAAGATACCCCCTTCAACACACGCTACAAAGAAAGCCCCGAAGAAGCCGCAGCCCGCGAGTTCGCCGAACAAAAAACTGCGCTCCCGCTGCTGCCCGACACCCAATCCGGCGACTGGTTCGACCTCTACGTCAGCGAAGACTACGGCAAACAGCCCAAAATCCTCCTCAGCAGCCTGCAAATCATGCCCTCTCCCGACGGCAGCATCCGCTACATCCTCAACGTCCGTTCCGACAAAGGCCATGACAACCTGACCGTCGAAGGCCTCTTCTGCGCCCACTCTTCCTTCACATATGGCAAAGACAAACGCTCGTCTTATAAAGTGTTCGGCTACGGCGACACCGTCAACCGCCGCTGGATCGAGCCGCGCAAAGCCGAATGGAAACCCATAGGCTCAACCTTCAACAAAAACGACGCAATGCGTGCCGTCCTCTACCAGGCCTTCTGTGTCGACGGTGTACCGAACACCACCGAAGGCCTGGTCAAACGCCTCAAAGAACGCGCCGGACGCTACGCGCCGAAGATGGTGCGCCACGACAAATAAGCAAGCCGTTTGACGGTTTCAAACATCAAAAAAGGTCGTCTGAAGCATTTTCAGACGACCTTTTTCCATTCGAATCAAACACGGATGTCGGGTACTTTATTGAACAAACGATAGAAATTGTCGCTAGTGTAAGCGGCAAGCGTTTCTACGGGTTCGCCGCGCAGTTTCGCCACAAACTCGGCGGTATAACGGACATAGGAAGGTTCGTTAGGCTTACCGCGTTTGGGAACAGGGGCGAGGAAGGGGGAGTCGGTTTCGACCAGCATTCTGTCCGCAGGGACGTATTTGGCAGCTTCTTGAATTTGCGGGGCATTTTTGAAGGTAACAATACCGGAGAAGGAAATGTACAGCCCCAAATCCAAAGCGGCTTTGGCAAAAGCGGTATCTTCGGTGAAGCAGTGGATAACGCCGGAATTGGTTTGACCTTCTTTCAGAATCGCCAAAGTATCAGCGGCGGCATCGCGGGTGTGGACAATCACGGGCAAACCGCTTTCGTTGGCGGCTTGGATGTGTTCGGCGAAGCGGCGGTGCTGCCATGCCAAATCGCCTTTGCACCAGTAATAATCCAAGCCCGTTTCGCCTACGCCGACGACTTTCGGGTGTTTTGCCGCTTCGACCATTTCAGCGACGGTAAATTCTTCGGCTTCTTGGCTGTCGGGGTGGACGCCTATGGTGCAGTAAATCTGTTCATTGGCTTGGGCAATGTCGAAGACTTCGGCAAAACTCTGTTTGCTTACGCTGATGGCAAGCGCCTGCTTGACGCTTTGTTCTTCCATATTGGCAAGCACTTCAGGCAGGCGGTTGCTTAAGCCTTCGAAATTGAGGTGGCAGTGTGAATCAATTAAATGCATGATTTTAAAGCGTAAAGGTAACACGGTCGCTGCGCAGTTTCGGTCCCAGCTCGCCTTCAATCAGGGTTTTCGCCTGAAGGCAGCTTTCGTGTTCGGAAAATGCCAGCCCGACGCCTTTAGGACGGTGTGCGGAAGTACGGGCGGGATTGATCCAGACGACTTTGGTAGGCAGGAAGCGTTTGGGGTAATCGGCGATTTCAACGGCGAGCAGGATGTCTTCGCCTAATGAAAATACGTCTTCGGTCGGAACGAAAAGTCCACCGTGTTCGAGAAACGGCATATAGCAGTTGTAGAGCAGGGTCGGGTCTTTAAGCTGCAACGCCATCATTTTCGCCGGAATGTCTTTATTGTTGTTTACCATTTTGTTTTACCTTATCTAATTATTTGTTTTGCCAAAATTCGAGATATTCAGTCAGCAGATACTCAAGCTGCATTTTAACACTCAAGGTGTGGTATCCGTAAGGGCTGAGTGCGTTCAGACGACCTGTCAGCGCAAACAGGCGGCGCGGATCGGTTTTGGAAGCCGTCTGCGACAATGCCTGCGCGTAATCGGGATAATAAAGCGGCGGCATTTGTTGTTGCGCCAAGCCGACATCCAACAGCCATTTCTGCATCCAATCGATGAAGACTGCCAACGGCTGTTTGTGTTTGTCAAACGCAGCGGCGTAGTCGAGTATCGTCAACAGACGCGGCGCGGCAAGTAAAGTGAGCAGCTCTTCGCGTAAGTCATCCATTTCGGGCGTATGCGCAAACAAAGGCGCACCGCTGTGAAAAGCCAGCAACGATTCCGCATCGTCCACACCCTCTCCCTGAAGATACGCCAAAGCTTCGTCGCGCGAAGGTGCGGGCAAAACCATCTGGCGGCAACGGCTTTTAATGGTCGGAAGAAGCTTGTCGCGTGCATGCGTAACCATCAAAAAAACAACATGTTGCGGCGGCTCTTCCAAAGCTTTGAGCAAGCCGTTTGCCGCCTGTACGTTCATACTTTCAGCGGGATGCACCAATACCACCCGCAATCCTCCGCGCACAGCCGTCAGATAAATATTTTCCACAATATCGCGCACGGCATCGATTTTGATCTGCAACAATTTTCGCCCGACCGCACCGTCTTCGGGGATTTCAGGAGTGAGTTCGTAAAAATCGGGATGGCTGTTTTGCAAAAACAAATGACACGAAGCGCATACGCCGCAAGGCTGATGATCTTCCCGAGGCGATTCGCACAGCAAAGCCTGCGCTACAAACCGTGCAAACGCTGTCTTACCGGTGTTTTCCTTGCCGATAAACAGCCAAGCGTTCGGACGGTTTTCCCAATGGCCGGCAAGCTGCCGCCACTGGTTTTGATGCCACGGATAAATCATATTAGAAAGTACAAGCGTTTGAACAAAAGCGTGATTATACAGGGAAATGTTGGAGGTCGTCTGAAAAGCCGACTCCCGTTTCAGACGACCTTGCCGGATGTGCATCATTTTTAAGCAACATAATTTTTTGTTTGTATATCAATCGTCAAACCAATTTATACACAGGCTGTTCACACAGTTTGCCTGACAAAATGTGTATCACAACAAAACCCAAGCGATACTTTTTTCAGATTTCAAACAACAGCCTGAGCTATAATCCGCCTCATTCACCTTCACCCTTCCAATCATGAACCGACAAAAAACCTACCTGCTGCTGACCGCCCTTTTTACCCTGATTTTCATCGCGCTCATCATGCTCGGCGGCTACCTGCTTTCCATCCAAAGCAAACAATTCGCTGTTGCCGCCTTCCTGTTCGCCTTCGGCGCCGTCTTCGCCCAAATCGGCAGCCTCGCCCTCTACATCCGCCATAAAGCCCGCGCACAAATCATGCGCGCGCAACAAACCGAATCCCGCTAAGGAAAACCCATGTTCGACAAAATCGTCCTTGCCAGCGGCAATGCCGGCAAACTCAAAGAATTTACCCGACTCTTCGCCGATTTGAACATCGAAGTCCTGCCGCAATCCCAGTTCGACACGCCCGAATGCCCCGAGCCGTACCACACCTTTGTCGAGAACGCGCTCGCCAAAGCCCGCCACGCCGCCAAACACAGCGGACTGCCCGCGCTCGCCGACGACTCCGGCATCTGCGCCGCCGCCTTAAACGGCGCACCCGGCGTCCTCTCCGCCCGCTATGCCGGAGCAAATCCCAAATCCGATGCCGCCAACAACAAACGCCTTTCAGACGACCTCGCCGACAAAGCCGACAAAAGTTGCCACTACGTCTGCGTCCTCGTCCTCGTCCGCCACGAAAACGACCCGCAACCCATCATCGCCGAAGGCATATGGCGCGGCCAATGGCAGACAGAAGCCGCAGGAACCCACGGCTTCGGCTACGACCCGCATTTCTATCTGCCCGAACACAACTGCACCGCCGCCGAACTTGACCCCGAAATCAAAAACGCCGAAAGCCACAGGGGACAGGCGTTGCGGGAATTGTTGCAAAAAATAAATATTTCATAATAAAATCAGTTATATTTCTACATACTTTAAGGTTAGCAATATGGAAACTTATGAAAACAATAACTCATTACAGATTGATGATTATGCAGAAAATGAATGTGAAAATTTAGATATAGATGGATATGATATTACAGCAACTCCTAATGATTTTAATGTTATGACATTAAATAGTTTTATTGAATCAGGAGCTGTCATCATACCTGGATTTCAAAGAAATTTTGTTTGGGATATCGGTAGGTCATCTAAATTAATTGAATCATTATTATTAGGCCTTCCAGTACCCCAATTATTTCTATATGAACAAGAAAGAAATAAATTTTTAGTTATCGATGGGCAACAACGATTAATGTCAATATATTACTTTATGAAAAAACGTTTTCCTAAAAAAGAAAAACGCTCTGCTTTACGTAATATTTTTGATAGAGAGGGAAAAATTCCTGAAGAAGTATTGCATGATGATGAATATTTTACTCCTTTCAACCTTAAATTACCTAGTCAACTATCTGACAAAAAAAATAAATTTCATGGAATGAACTACTCAACTCTTGGGGAGTTTAAACTACAATTAGATTTACGACCAATCAGAAATATTATAGTAAAACAAAATGCGCCATCTAATGATAATTCTTCAATGTTTGAAGTTTTTAATAGATTAAATACTGGTGGAATGAATTTAAAAGCACAAGAAATCCGTACCAGTATGTACCACTCAGATTTTTATAAGATGCTTTTCAAGATAAACAACAATTCTAACTGGAGAAATTTATTGGGTTCGCCAGAACCTGATTTACATATGAAGGATATAGAAATTCTCCTGCGATCTTTTGCTATGCTTATTGATAGTGAAAACTATCGACCTTCTATGACTAGGTTTCTAAACCAATTTTCAGAAAAATGTTCTAAATATTCAACCGAATATAATAAATACTTATTAGATTTATTTAACTCTTTTATAACCGCCTGTCGTCATCTTGACCCTAGGATTTTTAGAAGTAGGTCAAGAGGAAATTTATTCAATGTCGGGATATTTGAGGCTGTTTTTTATGCTGTAGCTAAAAAGTTTTTCTTCCCTGATGAAAATAAATTAATTGAAGGCTTTATCGAAGAAAATAGTATCAAAAAATTAGCCGAGGATGAAGAATTCTCTGAGGCTCTACTAAAAGGTACTGCTCATGCTACCAAAGTAGCTAAAAGACTAGAAAAAGCTAAACAGATTATTTCATTAAAAGTATAGGAACCTTTCTATCATGAAGGATATTATTGATAGAATATACGAGGAGCACAAAGAACTCAAAGAATTTCTTGAAAAGCATAAGGAAATATCTTTATCAGTTTCTGCTGATGAAATCTATCGTAAAACTCTATTGCTGGCCATTTCAAGTTATTTTGAAGACCGAATTACCAGTTGTGTTCTAGAATATGTAAAAGAACAAACTCATGAAAAACATATCATTTCTGAGCTAGTAAGAACAAAATTTATTAGTAGACAGTATCATACGTGGTTTAGATGGGATGATAAGAATATCAATTCTTTTTTAGGAATATTTGGAGAACCATTTAAAAAATATGCTACTGAAAAAATTAAAGATGAAGAACTAGAAGAATCAATAAAACAATTTCTTGAACTTGGCTTAGATAGAAACCGCTTAGTTCATCAAAATTTTGCGGCATTTTCACTAGAAAAAACTTCAGATGAACTCTACTCTAGCTACAAAGAAGCAATTAAAATTATTGATAGACTGCCTAAATTATTTAGAGAATTTAACCATATTTGAGAACACAAAAAATCTAACAACGTGAAACATAATATTACCTTTCAGTATCCCGGACAGCTCACCGCCCTGCCGCCCCTGTCGCTCTACATCCACATCCCGTGGTGCATCAAAAAATGTCCGTATTGCGACTTCAATTCCCACAGCCTGAAAAACGGGCTGCCCGAAGCCGCCTATATCGACGCGCTGCTGACCGATTTGCAGCTTGAATTGCCGAATATTTGGGGCAGGCCGGTGGAAACGATATTTTTCGGCGGCGGTACGCCCAGCCTGTTTCAGGCGGAATCGATTGACCGTTTGTTGAGCGGCGTGCGTTCGCTGTTGCGCTTGCAGCCGGAAGCGGAAATTACGTTGGAAGCCAATCCCGGTACGTTTGAAATCAAGAAGTTTCAAGGATTTAAAGACGCGGGTATTACGCGGCTTTCTATTGGCGTGCAAAGTTTCAACGACGATATGCTCTCAAGGCTGGGGCGCGTCCACAACGGCAAAGAAGCCTTAACCGCCATCGATACTGCGTTGAAATTATTTGATAAAGTCAATATCGACTTGATGTACGCCCTGCCGAACCAGACCGTTCAGACGGCATTGGACGACGTGCAAACCGCCATCGCCACGGGCGCAACCCACATCAGCGCGTATCATCTGACCATGGAGCCGAACACGCCGTTCGGCCATACGCCGCCGAAAGGTTTACCGCAAGACGAAGCCGCCCTCGACATCGAAGACGCGGTACACGGCGCGCTGGAAGGCGCGGGTTTTATCCACTACGAAACATCGGCTTTTGCGAAACCCGCCATGCAGTGCCGCCACAATTTGAACTACTGGCAGTTCGGCGATTATTTGGGCATAGGAGCGGGCGCGCACGGTAAAATTTCCTACCCCGACCGCATCGAGCGTACCGTCCGCCGCCGCCATCCCAACGACTACCTCGCCTTAATGCAAAGTCAGCCAAGTGTTGCCGTCGAACGCAAAACCGTCGCTTCCGAAGATTTGCCGTTCGAATTCATGATGAACGCCCTGCGCCTGACCGACGGCGTACCCGCCGCAATGTTGCAGGAACGCACGGGCGTACCCGCCGCCAAAATCATGGCGCAAATCGAAACGGCAAGGCAAAAAGGTCTACTGGAAACCGACCCGACCGTGTTTCGCCCGACCGAACGGGGACGGTTGTTTTTAAACGATTTGTTGCAATGCTTTTTATGAGTTTATCCAAGATGAAAGAAAACTATCCAAAGAATTTCAAACCGCATGAAATTAAGAATGACAAAGCATAAGTTGTTTGACTTGAAGACGAAAACTATAAAAAGCTTTGCAATCACTTGGTGTTATGGGGATTGCAATTCTACGGTTATTAGGAGCAATTAATGCTGGATGTTTTTTACCAAATTTCACTTTCCAGCCTTCTTTGATTTTGGTCTTGACCAATTTATCTATTTTGGTATCTGTACTGAATTTGTTCATTTATATATTCCTTCTTGAGTTTTTAGAAACCGTTACCGAACTTTGAATCAATAACGGTTCAGGTTTATATTAGTATGGGGTATTATTTACCTTTTGCAGGATTATTACCACGACCACCTCCTGAAGGGTTACCTGTTCGGCTTGGCCAGTTGGGATTTGTATTACCAGTATTATTGGTTGCCATAATTGTTTCCTTTTAAAATTGATAAGAAGATTATCCGCTAATGGATATTTAGCGAATATGGTCATGATAAATTCGGCACTCGGACAAACAGCGACAAAATTACGGACAAATAGGAGTTTATAATGGAAAATAAAGAAATATTTTCTAACTTTATGAATCTAAAGAACTTTAAAAACTGGTCGGATAATGACCTAGCTAAAGAGGTTTTCAATATTTTACATGATGACGAAATTCGGCATCTATCCAGCGCTGAAGAGGAAGAAGAGATAAGGTTATTCTGTGAAAGATTTTCTCAAGGGCTAGGGCGATTAAAAACTAATGATAAAAGAGAACCTCGTTTTAAACTATATGAAGATAAAAGTAGAAGAATTACTTGGAAGCAATGCTGGGAAGCAGTATCTAAAGAATACCCTAATGTGCAAAATCAAAGTGAAGTATTAGATAATATCGATAATGATAAAGAACTAGAAATAAAAAGAATTATTGACAAAACAATAGAAACTCAAGAAATACTTTCTTGGGATAGTGATTTGCAAATTTACTTCAATGCCGCAACCTTATTTTATAACAACAAACCTAAATTCATTCTAGATGCTTGGGAGAACTTAGATAAAAATTACAATGAACAGAATAGATTAGAAGACTTAGCAGAAAAACATAACTTAGGGAGTTTACAGACTTATTTAGGTAATTTTTATTTTTACAAAAAACAAAAATACTCTAAATCCTTGGAATTCTATAAATCAGCAGCCCAAAATTATGATGAGTTGGCTCTCTATCAACTAGGGCAAATCTATGAAATTGGCGTAAATGGGCATATTGAAAAAGATATTGATAAAGCAATGGAATATTATAAAGAAGCTACTGAATATGACTTTCCTTTTGCATTGAATAAATTAGCATATTTATCTTATTGCACACGAAAATATCAACAATTTTTTGAATACGCGAGGAAATCGGCAGAAATTAGCGGATTTAATCCATTACCTATTGTAGAAGGACCGATGATGCTTGATATAGATGAGAATGGTTACTCTTATATTAAAAGGTCAAATAAACAGCAACAATTTCCAAATTATCTTGGAGTGTTATATTTAGGTTTCGCATATCAAGAAGGGCTTGGGATTAATAAAAATTTGTCAAAAGCAATTCAACAATACGAGCATTTTTTAGAATTTCCATTTAACCATTGGACTCAAACTGTTTTAACAAGGTTATTTCTTTTACTCAAAGAATGTGCCCAAAACGAAGAAGATATAACCAAAGCTAAAAATGCTTTTAATAAATTGAAAGAATTAATAATTAAAAGTTTGGATACGGCTTGGGAAACCACGGATTCAAGTATATTGAAATTTGAAGATAATTTATTAGGATTACATCCTGATTTTATTAATGAAATCGAAAATGCAAAATATTTTTCCCATGGTCATGGAGACTCTATTTTCTTAAAATCAATAGCTAAACGATTTACATCATAAAAAATGCGGTTGTATAGCATATAAATCCAAGATTCATCTTTAAGACATTTCCTTTAATACGCTTTTAGAATATTAAAAATGCCGCCTGGGCACATTTAATCTCCTTTGACCAAACTCCCTAATTAGCAAAAAATTTTGTATTATTGCAATTTCGTTCTGCCCACTCTTTCTAGGAAAAAATCATGTCCAAAACCATCATCCACACTGACAAAGCCCCCGCCGCCATCGGCGCATACAGCCAAGCCGTGCGCGCGGGCGACACCGTTTACATGAGCGGTCAAATCCCCCTCGATCCTGCCACCATGACCGTTGTCGGCAATGGCGACTTCCGCGCCGAAGCCCGCCAGGTCTTTAAAAACCTGAAAGCCGTTGCTGAGGCCGCAGGCGGTACGCTGGCCGACATCGTCAAACTCAACGCCTACCTGACCGACCTTGCCAACTTCGCCGTCTTCAACGAAGTCATGGCAGAGTTCATCCAAGAACCCTTCCCCGCCCGCGCCGCCGTCGGTGTCGCCTCCCTGCCTAAAGGCGTGCAGGTCGAAGCCGAAGCCGTGCTGGTACTGAACGCATAAGACACGCAACCCGTTTTCAGACGACCTCCCACAAGCCAAAGGTCGTCTGAAACACCACACACTATCGGACAATAACAACAATGGCACACTACGCAATCGGCGATATTCAAGGCTGCTTCGACGAACTCACCCTTTTGCTCGACAAAATCAACTTCAACCACGGTACAGACACCCTCTGGCTCGTCGGCGACATCGTCAACCGCGGCCCCAAATCCCTCGAAGTCCTCCAATTCTGCATGGAACACGAAAGCAGCGTCCGCATGGTTCTCGGCAACCACGACCTGCACCTGCTTGCCGTCGGCTACGGCGAAGGCACGGTCAAGCGCAGCGACACCATCACCCCCATCCTCCAACATCCCGACAGCAAAAAAATGCTCGAATGGCTGCGCTTCCAGCCCCTGCTGATCAAAGGCGTGCGCCATGTTATGGTTCACGCCGGCATCCTGCCCCAGTGGACCATCGCCCGCGCCGAACTGCTTGCCAGCGAAACCGAAGCCGAACTGCGCGGCAAAAAATACAAAAAGTTTTTCTCCAAAATGTACGGCAACAAACCCGCCGAATGGCGCGACGATCTGACCGGCTACGACCGCCTGCGCATGATTCTCAACGTCTTCACCCGAATGCGCGCGCTGACACTGAAAAACGAACTCGACTACGACTATAAATCCACCCTCAAAAAAATGCCCCCGAACCTGCGCCCTTGGTTCAAAGCCCCCGACAGGCAAAACCTCAGCCACACCATCGTCTTCGGACACTGGTCTTCGCTGGGTTTTATGAACACCGACAACATCCTCTCCCTCGACACCGGCGCGCTTTGGGGCGGCGAACTGACCGCCATCAACCTTGCCGACCACAGTATCACCCAAGTCCCCTCCCTCGGCGGTTTGGACTGGAAAACGGCTTTGAAATAATTCATATAGTGGATTAAATTTAAATCAGGACAAGGCGACGAAGCCGCAGACAGTACAGATAGTACGGCAAGGCGAGGCAACGCCGTACTGGTTTAAAGTTAATCCACTATAAAAATGAAAAAGGTCGTCTGAAAACCAAAATTCAGGTTTTCAGACGACCTTTTATATCGACGAACCGCAAGCCTTACCTGCGGTTTGACAATCAAGCCAGCGGGGCGAGCAGTTTGTCAAAGGCTTCTTCAAACTGTTTCAAACCGTCTTCCTGCAAGCGGTTGGCGAGGGTTTCTACGTCTATGCCGAGTGCGGCGGTTTCGGCAAGCTGCGCTTGTGCTTCTTCTACGCCTTCGGTCAGCGTGGATTTGGCTGTACCGTGGTCGATGAAGGCTTTGAGGGTGGCGTCGGGGACGGTGTTGACGGTGTGCGCGCCGATCAGGCTGTCAACGTAGAGCGTGTCGGGATAGGCGGGGTTTTTGACGCCTGTGGATGCCCATAAGAGTTGCACGCGGTTTGCGCCTTTGGCTTCCAGCGCGGCAAATTCGGGGCTGCCGAAGTATTGCGCCCAGTCTTGGTAGGCGGCTTTGGCAAGGGCGATGGCGATTTTGCCTTTGAGGTGGTCGGGCAATGTTGCGTCCAGCGCACCGTCCACGCGGGAGATGAAGAAGCTGGCGACGGCTTGGATATGGGCAACGCTTTGTCCGGCTGCCAAGCGTTTGGCGATACCGCGCGCGTGGGCTGCGTAGGCTTTGAGGGTTTGGGCGCGCGAGAACAGCAGGGTCAGGTTTACGCTGATGCCGTCGGCGATGAGGGTTTCGAGTGCTTCGATGCCTGCGTCGGTGGCGGGGACTTTAATCATGGCGTTTTTACGCGCGATGGCGGCATGGAGGCGGCGGGCTTCTTCTACCGTGCCTTGTGCGTCTTTGGCAAGCTCGGGGGAAACTTCGAGGCTGACGAAACCGGTTTTGCCGCCGGTGGATTCGTGTTCAGCAAGGCAAACGTCGCAGGCTGCCTGTACGTCGGCAATCGCCATGGTTTCGTAGCGTTGTTTGGGGCTGAGGTCTTGTTGTTTGAGGGCGGCGACTTCATCGGCGTAAAGCGCGTCGCCGGCGAAGGCTTTTTGGAAGATGGCGGGATTGGAAGTGACGCCGCACACGCCTTGTTTCAGCATTTGCGCCAATTCGCCGCTTTGTACGAGCGAGCGGGAAAGGTTGTCCAGCCAGATTTGTTGTCCTAATGCTTTAACGTCCGATAAAATAGTCATCTCTGATTCCTTTAAATATAGGTTATTTGCGAAGCAGGCAGTAATGCTACCCCTATTCGGCAAATTTGGATAGTTTATTAGGGCATTTAATGATGTCCAAAACGATATAAAACGAACACAAAAAGGCATGAAATTATGGCAGGAAACGGTCAATATCTCGATTGGGCGCGTGAAGTGTTGCACACCGAAGCGGAAGGCTTGCGTGAAATTGCGGCGGAATTGGACGAAAACTTCGTCCTTGCGGCAGACGCGCTGTTGCACTGCAAAGGCAGGGTCGTCATCACAGGCATGGGCAAGTCGGGACATATCGGGCGCAAAATAGCGGCGACCATGGCTTCAACCGGCACACCCGCGTTTTTCGTCCATCCTGCGGAAGCGGCGCACGGCGACTTGGGCATGATTGTGGACAACGACGTCGTCGTCGCAATTTCCAATTCCGGCGAAAGCGATGAAATCGCCGCCATCATCCCTGCGCTCAAACGCAAAAACATTACCCTCATCTGCATTACCGCCCGCCCCGATTCGACCATGGCGAGCCATGCCGACATCCACATCACAGCGTCAGTTTCCAAAGAAGCCTGCCCGCTGGGACTTGCCCCGACCACCAGCACCACCGCCGTCATGGCTTTGGGCGACGCGTTGGCGGTCGTCCTGCTGCGCGCACGCGCGTTCACACCCGACGATTTCGCCTTGAGCCACCCCGCCGGCAGCCTCGGCAAACGACTGCTTTTACGCGTTGCGGACATCATGCACCAAGACGACGCCCTGCCTGCCGTCCGACTCGGCACCCCCTTAAAAGAAGCCATCGTCAGCATGAGCGAAAAAGGCTTGGGTATGCTGGCGGTAACGGACGATCAAGGTCGTCTGAAAGGCGTGTTTACCGACGGCGATTTGCGCCGCCTGTTCCAACAGCGCGACCGCTTTGACGGGTTGACCGTCGATGAAATCATGCATCCCTCCCCCAAAACCATCCCCGCCGAACGCCTCGCTACCGAAGCCCTGAAAGTCATGCAGGCAAACCATGTGAACGGGCTTTTGGTAACCGACGCCGACGGCGTGCTGACCGGCGCGCTGAATATGCACGATTTACTGATGGCGCGGATTGTGTAGTCCAAGCAGGTCGTCTGAAACCCGATTCAACGTTTTCGGACGACCTTTCCAGTATAATCCAAGCCTTTCCCCCGATTGCGAACCCACCATGACCCCGATCCAACTCGACCATACCGCCAAAGTTCTGGCTGAAATGCTGACTTTCAAACAGCCTGCCGATGCCGTTCTGTCCGCCTACTTCCGCGAACACAAAAAGCTCGGCCGCCAAGACCGCCACGAAATTGCCGAAACCGCCTTCGCCGCCCTGCGCCATTATCAAAAAATCAGTGCCGTCCTGCGCCGCCCACATGCCCAGCCGCGCAAAGCCGCACTTGCCGCGCTCGTCCTCGGCAGAAGCATCAACATCAGCCAAATCAAAGACCTGCTCGACGAAGAAGAAACCGAGTTCCTCAGCAGCCTCAAAGCGCGCAAAACCGAATTTTCAGACGACCTCCATACCGCCGCCGAATTGCCGCAATGGCTGGTGGAGCAACTGCAAAAACATTTTAGCGACGGAGAAATCCTCGCCTTCGGCCGCAGCATCAACCAAGCCGCGCCGCTCGACATCCGCGTCAACACGCTCAAAGGCAGACGCGACAAAGTGCTGCCCCTGCTTCAAGCCGAAAGCCCCGATGCAGAAGCCACGCCCTATTCCCCTTGGGGCATCCGCCTGAAAAACAAAATCGCCCTCAACAAACACGAATTGTTTTTAGACGGCACGCTTGAAGTCCAAGACGAAGGCAGCCAGCTCCTCGCCCTGCTAGTCGGCGCCAAACGCGGCGAAATCATCGTCGATTTCTGCGCCGGCGCAGGCGGCAAAACCCTCGCCGTCGGTGCGCAAATGGCAAACAAAGGCAGAATCTACGCCTTCGACATCGCCGAAAAACGCCTTGCCAACCTCAAACCGCGCATGACCCGCGCCGGACTGACCAACATCCACCCCGAACGCATCAGCAGCGAACACGACGGCCGCATCGCCCGCCTGACCGGCAAAGCCGACCGCGTTTTGGTCGATGCCCCCTGCTCCGGCTTAGGCACGCTGCGCCGCAACCCCGACCTCAAATACCGCCAATCGCCCGAAACCGTCGCCAAACTTTTGGAACAGCAACACAGCATCCTCGATGCCGCCGCCAAACTGGTCAAACCGCAAGGCAGGCTGGTTTACGCCACTTGCAGCGTGTTGCCCGAAGAAAACGAAATTCAGGTCGAACGCTTTTTGGAAGAACACCCGGAATACGGACTCCTCGACTGCGCCGAATTGCTCGCCGGTTTGAAAATCGATTTGAACACCGGCAAATACCTGCGCCTCGATTCGGCAAAACACCAAACCGACGGATTCTTCGCCGCCGTCTTGCAACGCAAGGAATAAATGTTCAAATAAGGCGTCAACACATAAAAGGTCGTCTGAAAAACCGGATTCGGGTTTTTCAGACGACCTTTCTCAATTCAGCCGAGCCGTAGCTTGAACTTTGCCCGCAAATCAGCCAATCAAATTTAGAATCGGACAATCAAGTTTTTCACGGGAAAACCTAAACTACATTTTTCGGCTATCGCAAACATAGTTAACTTTGAATGCAGCATGTCATGCAATTCCGTCATTCCCGCGCAGGCGGGAATCCATCGTAAAGCTTGATAAACCTTGATTTGAAGAACAGTTTCTGAATTTCAAAAATGGATTCCCGCCTGCACGGGAATGACGGCTGACGACGGATCTCGTATTAAAACCAATACCTCAGGTCGGCATTCATGCCCGACCTGCATATGGCAAAACAACGCCCAAAACACGAAAGGTCGTCTGAAAACCCTTTCAGACGACCCCTCCCAATTCAGTTGACCAACCTGCCTGCATTTTCAGACTCTTCCGCAGGCTCTTCCTCATCGCCCGTCGGCGGCGTTTCCACCAAATCGGGCAACACCAATTCACCCAACTCGGTCAATGGCGGCAGCTCTTCCAAACTGTCCAACTGCAAATCGCTCAAAAACGTTGCCGTCGTCGCCCACAATGAAGGCCGCCCGACCGAATCACGATGCCCGATCACTTCAATCCAGCCCCTGTCCTGCAAAGTCTGCATCACGTTCTGCGACACCGCCACGCCGCGTATGCCCTCAATGTCGCCTCGCGTCACCGGCTGCTGGTAGGCAATAATCGCCAGCGTTTCCATTACGGCGCGGGAATAGCGCGGCGCACGCTGCTCCTGAAGGCTGCCCAGCCGCTCGAATGCCGCCTGAGCAATCTGAAACCGCCAGCCCTCGTGCGTATGCACCAGTTGCAACGCCCTGCCCTGCCAACGTGTTTTCAACTGCGCCAATACATCGATTAATTTGTCCTGCGACAGCGGCGGCACACACAATTCGCGCATGGATTTTTCGTTTAGGGGTTCGGTTTGGGTCAAAAGCGCGGCTTCGATGAGCGCGTCGGGAGGGAGTTTTTCGTTCATGATTTAAGATTGTTGTTCGACATAACAAGTTTTCAGACGACCTTTAAGCACTTGGCGGTTGTCTGAAAAACGGAAACAGCAGGATAGGTTTGACAGGGCAAATTTAAATGAAGTACCTGTTTCGGCCTCCCATCTTCGCGGGGATGGCGATGTGTGTTTTCCTATTTTAACCTACGGCACATTCGGACAGAAACCGTCTTTATCCGCCATGACAGGCTTCATAAAGCGGCAGCAAATCTTCCACTGTTTCGACTATCCATTTCGCTACATCCTGCTTGCCCAAATCGTCGCGTTCGATGTGTTTGCCGATGCAGAAAAAGTCTTCGTCGTTTTGCAACCTTCGGTCGGATTCGCTTTGTTGTGCGACGGTGCGGTAGTCGTCATATTCGCTTTCCGCGCCGTGCCACATATCGAATGCGGCGTATTTTTCGGTATCGAAATTGTCCAGCCAGCGGTTGTATTCCGGCAGCGCAATCGGTGATACGTCGGCTTTGTAGCAGTGCCAGTCTAGGCTGACGCTCAGGCGGCGGCGGTTCAATAAAATCGATAAAATCGCGGCGGAATTTTTGTATTGGGCGTATTTGAAGTAGGCGAAGAAATGGGCGCGAACCTGCCAGCCGTTACACCAGCGTTCGATATGCGGCGGGGCGAAAGGTTCGCCCAAATCGGCGGCGACCTGCTGTATCAGCTGCTGCCATATCTGCCAGTTTTCCTTGTAGTCGGCTTTGATTTGCGGAATGCTTTCGGGCTGGTATTTTTTGAGTTGGGCAAACTGGAAAAACGGGATATTGAACAAATCGCAGCTTTTTGGCGTCAGCATGGTTTGCTTCCTTTTCAGACGACGTGGTTGTGTTACGGGGGATATTGAGGTCGTCTGAAACTCTGTTTTCAAGTTTTCAGACGGCCTTTGTTTGAAGAAACGGCAATCTGTAAACGACCTTATCTGCGTCGGCGCGCCGCCATGATTTCGCCGATTTCGGTCAGTTTCTCTTTGGGGATAAACGTTTTGCCCATGTCGAACAAGGGTTCTTCAATCGCCAGATGCACATCGTAACCTGCCACAAAGCGTTTGAACGCTTCCGCATCGGGGATATAGGCGTTGTCTGCTTCGAGTTTGGCAAATTCGGCAGCCACGGCATCCCAGTTGCCATGCAGGCTTACATGCTGGCGCAAAAGCTCGTCCACGCTTTCTTGGGCTTGCGGCGCGTATTGCAGCAGGAGCGGGAAGAAGTTTTCTTCTTCGTCTTCATGGTGCAGCGGGGCGGCGACGTTGAAATACTGGGCGATTTGGCGGATGGTTTGCAAAACAATCTGATTGCAGCCGTTTTCGGCGATATAGTCCGACAGCATGGCGACTTGGCCGCAGAAACGGCGTACTTTGCCGTGGCAGGCGTACAGCATTTCAATCGGTTCGGCAAAGGTAACGCTTTTGGTTTCAAACGGATTCATGTTTGTGTTCTCAATGGGGTACTTTTCAGACAACCATTTTATAACAAAACAGCCT
>ERZ773079.774-NODE-774-length-20363-cov-17.815294_pt1 | contig 20363 bp, 25 predicted proteins | sample MGYA00511355_ERZ773079 | MGnify/ENA primary metagenome ERZ773079 (study PRJEB29015, sample SAMEA2737979) | human oral metagenome | biome: human oral; feature: human-associated habitat; material: dental | place: China | collected 2117 ... | reverse complement strand
ATACCAGAGAGGCTGAAAATTTCTCATCATATTTTTCACGCGAAATACTTTTCAGGACTTCTAGCAACTTGACATGGTAGGCAAAGCGATGAAGATAATAGCGAAAGAGTTTCCGCAACCTAGTCTTTTTCATGTGATTCTACTTGTAAACTTAATTCCTCTAATTGTGCAGGAGCAACCAAGCTTGGTGCTTGCGTCATTGGGTCAGAAGCCTTGTTATTCTTAGGAAAAGCAATGACTTCACGGATGTTTTCTTCACCGGCCAAGAGCATGACGAAGCGATCCAGACCCAAAGCCAGACCTCCATGTGGTGGGAAACCATAGTCCATGGCTTCTAGAAGGAAGCCGAACTGGTCTTGCGCTTCTTCAGCTGAAAAGCCTAAAGCCTTAAACATCCGTTCCTGCAGATCTTTTTGGTTGATCCGTAGGCTACCACCACCTAGTTCATAGCCATTGAGTACGATATCATAGGCAATCGCGCGAACCTTGCTCAGGTCTCCTTCCAGTTCCTGCTCGGAATCTTTTTGAGGTAGAGTGAATGGATGGTGGGCACTCATATAGCGGCCTTCTTCTTCCGACCACTCAAACATTGGCCAATCTACCACCCACAAGTAGTTAAACTTAGCGGGGTCAATCAAACCTAATTCCTTACCTAGGCGTACACGAAGAGCTCCTAGAGCTGCGTTGGCAACATCCAAGGTATCTGCCACAAAGAGAACTAAGTCGTTTTCTTCAAGTTGTAAAGCAGCTGTCAACCCACTTGACAAGTCTGTCAAGAACTTGGCAACAGGTCCAGCTAGTTCTCCACCAGCATATTTGACCCAAGCAAGTCCCTTGGCTCCATGCTGCTTAGCTTGCTCTGTTAGCTTATCAATATCTTTACGCGAGTATTTGTCAGCAGCATTTTTCACCACAATCGCCTTGACGGCTGGTGCCTCAGAAAAGACTTTAAAGTCAACGTCCTTGACAATTTCTGTCAAGTCCTGCAATAACATGTCAAAGCGGGTATCTGGCTTGTCGCTACCATAGAGGGCCATTGCATCGTCATATTTCATCCGTGGGAAAGGCAAGGTGACTTCAATACCCTTGGTTTCCTTCATGACACGGGCAATCAAGCCCTCTGTAATGTCTTGTATTTCTTGCTCAGATAAGAAAGAAGTTTCCAAGTCTACCTGTGTAAACTCTGGCTGACGGTCTCCACGCAAGTCCTCGTCTCGGAAACACTTGACAATCTGATAATAACGGTCAAAACCAGCATTCATCAACAGCTGCTTGGTAATCTGTGGACTTTGAGGTAGGGCATAGAAATGACCTTGGTTGACCCGGCTCGGCACCAAATAATCACGCGCCCCTTCAGGCGTTGACTTGGTCAAAAATGGTGTCTCCACATCTATAAACTCCAGCTCATCCAAGTAATTGCGGATGGAGTGAGTCACTTTGGCACGCAACTTGAGATTTTCCAGCATTTCTGGGCGACGTAGATCCAGATAACGGTAGCGCAAGCGCGTATCGTCATTGGCTTCAATCCCGTCCTTAATCTCAAAAGGAGTGGTTTTAGCAGTATTCAGTATCGTCAGACTATCCACGTGAAGCTCTACATTTCCTGTGGCCAGCTTGTCATTGACCTGTTCACGCGCGGCTACCTTACCAGTCACTTCAATGACAAACTCGCTGCGCAGGCTCTCAGCTGTCTTCATGACCTCATCTGAAACACTCTCAGGGTTAATAACTAGCTGCATAATACCTTCGCGGTCACGCAGATCAATAAAAATCAAGCCTCCCAAATCGCGACGGCGGGCAACCCAACCTTTCAAAGTAATTTCCTGACCGACATGCTCACTACGAACACGTCCCGCATACATTGAACGTTTCATCTTTACTCTCCAAAATTTTAATTCTTTTACTATTTTACCACAAAGAGCCTAGGAAAGCCCCCCTACCTGTCCTTTTTCTGAAAAAAATTAAAAGGCTTTATTTCTGTACTGACCCCAAAAGTTAGATTTTTTTCTGTCTAACTTTTGGGGTGCAGTTCATTTCCAGGGTCCCTTTTATAAAAAAGCCTGGAGCCAATATCCCCAGACCTGCTAATGCTATATAGATTATTCCTTTTTCTTCCCATCCTCATAAAGACTGGGAGCCCGTGTTTTTATCACCATGGCCGTCAAGAAGCGAAAGGCTCCCGATGCCAGACCAAAAATCGGCGCCAAAGCACGGAAGAAAAAATCTCCTCGCATAAAATAACAGAGTAGACCCGTTATCACAAACAAGGCCACTCCTTGCACCAGCGCTACAAACCATACTTTTTTCATCATTCCCTCGACTTTCTATAGACTATTATAGCATATTATACAGTGCAACAACTTTTAATGTCTCATTAAATATAAGTAGCAATATAGTCAAACAAAACACTTGCTATATCTTGTTCTAAAGTGCTTCTTTCTCATATTCCAAGGAGAGTACACTTTTAAAATGTTATTCTCCATGCGTAGATAAGGATTCTATTTTTCAAGTGTTATATCATATAAATTGACGGATTTGGGACGGGCAGTGTATTTCAAGGCTCACAAATCTGTTGTCAAGCAATTTGGATTTTTACAATATCTTTAATCTAATTCATCGCTATCAGGATGCTTTTTTACATAAATAGCTGCATAAATCGCATCTACCATGACAGCTGGCAAAGTCAAAGTCAACAAAATTCCCAATAAAACACCAAAAGCAATCTGAATATAACCTGTTAGGAGGGAGGGAATGATTATTGCCCCCGCAAAAGCTATAGCAAAATTATTCCACCATGTTTTCTTTTTATCTCCATCTTTGACTTGATTAAAAGCCCAGACTTTTCCTTGATTCTTTGGAATATAGTACCAAGCATAGAGGCCACAAGCAAAGATAAAAAGAGGTAACATAAAGATGACATAAAATGGGGTGAGAGAGGATTGATATATCTCCTTAGCTCCTATAGAACTACCGTCTGAAATAACCATTAGTAAACAAATAAAATTTAGACTTATTACTAAACTTAACACTGTGAGGGCTATCAAATAATATGTTAAAGCCTTCCAGGCGTTTACCAAATAGGGAATAAAAGAAATGATAATACCTAATATATTCACAACACCGCAAAACAAAGAAAGTCCTGTAAAGATGCCTAGATTGTCTTCATAAGTTCCACCCACATACAGAAAACCAGTTAATGCTAAAGCAATCCATGGATAAATCTTAATGTAGCCTAAGCTAACACCATGTGTAATCAAAGGACCATGGTATCTTTCTTTTTCTATATCAGTAATCTTCGCTTTATTTTTTCTATTTTTCTTTGCCACTAACTAAACCACCCTCCTATTGTTTTTATTAAGGCATCCTTAGCTGCTGTTACAGAAAGCTCTATCAAACTAGAGCTCTTCTATTCTACCACTCATACCTCGAAACTATGCGCCACATTTTTTTTAGCTTTCAATTACCCGTTCTCCTATCATCAGACTAGCCGTCTATCTACCTTGTCCCATTATACCATATTGAATATTGAGCGCCGATGGGAGGAGAAGGTCTGTCGCAAAAAAGAGAAGATGGTCGTCTCCTCTAAATTTGCTCTCTTTATCACTCTGGCAATTCTATCTTCAAAGTCATATCCGTCGGTTGCAAGACTTTCTGAGCAGCTGCAAGGAAGGCTAGACCGTTGTCAGATGGAGAATATTGGAAAGTGATATGGATGACTTTTTTAACAAAGTTATCGCCATACCGCTTCACATACTGCTTGCTTTCGAGGAAGTAGATATAGTTGTTGAGTTTTTCCTGAAGCTTCAACAAATGTTCTTCTTCGGTATCTGGAAGCCAAAGATGGCCATCTATTAATAAAAGTTCTAGGTGTGCATCACTAGTTCCTATTGCATCAATTTCTGAAACATCTAACTGAATAGGGACGCTTTTAATCCTACATCTAAATTTTACAACCTCATATAATTCTTTAATAGCATCCTCCTCTCTTTCAAAACTAGCTTTTTCATGTAACTGTTGACGTTCAGTCACCTCATACACTATAAATCTATTTGCACTTAAATCCTGATAATAGCCTATCGCAAACTGATCTAAAACTTTTTTATTTAAGTACACAGTATAATATCTAAGCTTGTTGCTATTAAATTTTAAAAAATCTAATAATTCCTGTTTTCTCATTAGTTCTCCTCCATCATTTCTATATTCAGCTAATGATTTCCTCGATAGTAGTCTCTCTATCTCTCACCAAATCATAAAATCCTACATGAACGCCCTCCTCATATAGCCAGCACAAGTCGGTGCCGTATGGGGCTTCAAAAATTTCCAGTATAACAGGAGCAATTTTTACAATGCTATTTGCTCCTAAGATTGAGAAATTTTTTGAATTAGCCAAGTATGCTTCATCATCTTCGATTGATAACAGTGTCCAGCCATTTAATTGTGGAATAGCAGATTCCTCGCGATAGGAATAGCGAATAGCTTTTCCATCAAGAATATTGTTTGAAACAACGAAACCACCAAAATCATTGTTATTAATTTCTACCATCTTCATACTCCTTTATTATATCAAGCAGACTACTTCTCCAAGAATATTCTTCCGCATAGTCTAGACACGATTTCCCAGATTTATTTTTTAACTTATAATCCGAACCAGCCTCTAGTAAAAGCTTATATAAATGTTCTAACTCTTCCGTTGCTAATTTTAATAACGTTACTGAGTAAGTCATCGGAATAGAACCAAATTTGTCAACTGCATTTACATCAATTCCTGCCTCAACGAGTAATTTCACCACCTCGTATGCATATGCTATTTTAGGCCGCCAATTGGCTTGGAAGAAATAATGAAGAGCATTTCTGTTTTCTTTTTTTGACAAAAAATTTATCTCTACCTTCTCAGAAAGCAGATATTTAATAATTTTCAATTTCTCTTCTGGTAAATCATCATTAAGCATGGATATACATAACAAATTAAGGTTTGTATATTCATCAATTTGTGTTATGTCACCATTGTAATTTTCTATAAAATCATCATATGTCCCATTTTGAACAATATCGAAAATATCCATCTTATTTCCTATTCAAACTTATGACTTCTATTAGCAGAAGGGAGCTAATTTAAATTTATCTGGATTAAACTGGAAGTCCTTTAATTCTTACAAAGTAATTTCACGATTTTTGAACTTTTTGAAATGAGTCCGTAAAAATACACTACCTTCAATTCGTTATCTTGACCTGACCCTTTTCATATTCCGAATACCAACTACTTTCAGGACTGACATATTCGGGCAATTCCTTTTGTGGCTGTTCTCCTAAAAGAGTCAAGGTCCCATCATGTATTAAACAAGAATAATGAACCGAATCTCTAGTAAATTCTTCATTCTCAGTATCAAATGAGTAAGTATATTCTTTACCGCCTTCCTTTATAGTGATCTGCTTACCTTCTATTTTTATCCATGATGTTTTATCTAATGAAGCCGTTTTAGTAGATTCATTTTTGACTATCAGATAGTAAATTCCATCATCTGATTTCATATCATCAAGAATAGTGGTAATAATCCCTAAAATCATTAATGCGGGAATAATCAAAAGAAACCATTTCCATTTTTTTGATTTATTTTTCATCAGTATCAATTACCTCCATTATCGATAATTTTTTAATTCAGTACTTTTTTCAAACTTGTCAGATTTATTAAGAAAATTTTGAAAATCAACATCGACATATCCAAGGAAAATCACTCTTTCTAGCTCCTGTAACGGCCGTTAGCAAGAATATAATGCGACTATAAATAGCTTCTTTTTTTGCTCTAAGATATTCTTTGATAAGTAAGTCTTTTTCTTTCATGATAATCCTTTCGTTTACCGTGTAATTTTAAGCTGTATCTGGGAACCTTGATATTGCAGATAGACTTGGTCAACTGGTAGATTTCCTTCTCTCCTATTTCCAAAAACAACTCCATCTCTTCCACCATCTTAGAAATCAGTTCATCCTAATTTCAAGGATTGCTCAAATATGCAACAACTACAGAAAATCAACGTTCTAGCCATTCTAGCATTTGTCGACATTTTTCGTCAATCAATTCTCTATTAGCCAGCTGTTGAATCCATTTTTCTGGGATGCCTTCCAGTTGATAGTAGGCTCCAGCCAAGGTACCTGTAATGGCACCGATGGTATCGGTGTCCCCTCCAAGATTAACGGCTTTTAGAACAGCTTCTTCAAAACTATCTGTTGTACCCAAACACCAGAGACAAGCCTTCAAGGTATCAACAACATAGCCTGTGGAAGCAATATCTTCCCTAGCTTTTTGATAAAATTCTTTGTCAAATATTTCTCTAAAATGTTCTTGATACTCTTCCCAGTATTCTGGGCTTTTCTTGAAGTAATCTTCAAGATAAGGTTTTGATTGACAAAGTAATTTTTCTAAACGAATGTTAAGAAGAAAACCAATTAAAAGCTGGACATAAAGAATAGATGCCATGATAGACCTTGGATGAGCATGGGTCAGCTTAGTATATTGCTCAATTATTTTTGATCTATAACTGAAATCAAAATTTTCATATAAGAGCAAAGCCAAGGGAGATATCCTCATCAGAGCTCCATTGCCATTATCTCTCTCACTAGTCCCTCCACATTTCTCTGGAGAAACTCCCGCCAAATACCGTTCAATCGCCTGATTAGTTGCAACACCAATATCAAAACAATATCCAAAAGGTGTGAGGTAGCCCTGACGATAAGCTACAAATTTATCCATCAACCCATTCAAATCAGAATTCTCACATAGGTGTTCAATAAGTGCTAAGGATAAAGAAGTATCATCTGACCAGGTACCAGCTGGTTGATTATAGGTTCCATAATCCACCATATCTGAAATATGATAGGTATCTCTAACTCTGAACTCTACAGGAACTCCCAGTGCATCACCTATAGCTAGACCAAAGATAACCGAATTTATCTTTTGTTTAAGATTATATCTTCTATACTGATTTGAATCATCTTCCCATTTATCTCTTAATCTCACAGCATTTTCCTATTCTATTAAATCCATTTTTAGAATAATATTATCAGCAACCTCTTCCACACCCTTTATCAGGAATGTTGAATCCCTTGTCAACCAACATACTAAAAGAATTGACCCTGACAGCTTCAGAAGCACTGATTTTCCAAGTTATAAATTCGTTAAAATATAGAAATTTAGCAATCAATCCTCTTCATCAAACATAAGGGTATCTAGCTCTTCTATATCAGCCATAATCCCTTCATAACTAGAGATAATATTATGCAATATTTCCAAGGTGATGATGCCTGTTGAATCCTTTATCGTAACCTCCGTGCCTATGTCGCTTAGCTCATGAATTAACTCTCTAACCCTTCCAAGCTCGTCCAGCTTTAAATCATCGATTTCCATCACTGGATCATGATTTTCTATTCTTAACTTTAGTTGTGAAAAGGGTAAAGCAGAATATTTTCTTAATAGCTGGTAGGTCAAAGACTTATTAGTCATGGCATCAATACGAATATCTAACATAAGCTCGATCCCTTTCTTTGATAATGACAGTCTGAGTACCGTCCAATTCAATTATACCATACTGTAAGAGACTAAAAAGAGAGCGAAAATTCGCTCTCTTCATATCACTCCGGTAATTCTACCTTCAGGCTCATATCTGTAGGCTGCAACACTTTCTGAACCGCTGCAAGAAAGGCTAGGCCATTATCAGATGGAGAATACTGGAATGTGATATGGATGACTTTTTTATCAAAGTTATCGCCATATCTCTCCACATACTGCTTGCTTTCGAGGAAGTGAATATAATTGTTCATTTTTTCCTGCAGAATTTCCAGATGGACTGCTTCAATTTCTTCTTGCCACTCGAGAGAGTCTACTAGAAGAAGTTCCAAATAATTATCAACTGTACCAATTGCATCAAGTTCAGTTGACTTTAGTTTTGAAGAAACAGCCTTTTGTACAAGAGATTTAAACTCTTTAACATCAAATAACTCACGTTTATCCTCTATATTTAGTAGAACAGCTTCAGGGTGATTGCGTATGTAGTTTCTATCGATATCGTCTTGCTTTAGGGGCCAGTGCCCTGTTTCGGCATAAATCATCACCTCATATGCTCCCCTAGAAGATTGAAATGCTTTATCCATTAGTTCCTTAGTAATGGGGTAGCATACTTCTGGGCCCATAGCTCCTCCAACTTCTTTAAAGAAGCTAATTTCGTAATAACCATCTGTTTCATATACAACAAATCCATCGCCTCTATGTACAATCGTATTGGAATGATTATAATCATCTAACTCATCTGCCTTTGGCCAACGATGATGTTCACAATAAAACATTACTTCTAAAGCATCTTTTTCTGATTTTGAAACACGATCGGCTAATTTTTGGCTAATGGGAAAGTTAAGCACTTCTTTCCCTCTACTCCACAGGATCTCATAATCATTATTGTTTTTTAATATCGTACAATTTTTGTATTGCTGAATTTCTGTTGTCATACAAACACCTATTCAAATACCTTTATTATTAGTTAAATTAAAATACTCTAAACTTCTGCCCTTTCAGCAACCAAATCATAAGGAAAATACGGAATCTCTTCCAATTCCTTGTAATTCAAACCTTTAATTTTGCAAATAGCCCCTGATTCAAAAGACCAATAACCTACATGATTTTTGACATTCTGCTTATGCAAATCATACCATCCTGCATCTCTACTCCCTTGATACCATTTCTTAGTCAAATATTCTTGCAACCGTTTAAGTGCCTGTTCAGAATTCTCTTCTTCAATAATTTTCCTAGTAAAGCCATAGGGTCTTGGAAAATTATAATTAATCCGAATCTTCCAAGCTGGATGACGATATTGAATCAGGTAGTCAATCAAATAATCCTCTGGATCATCTTTTTTTACCAAATCTACCAGCTGTTCAAAAATCTCCTCATCAATCTCTAACAGAATACCAATAGAAAGCGCCCATACCATTTGTTCATATCCCCATCCCTTATGCCATACTGGAACTAAACAAGCCACAAATGAGATGTATTCCTCTTTAAAAACTAACAAAGAAGCCCCACTAGAATAAGTTGCAAATAAAATATCTCTCTGATAAGACAATATAGTCGCTAAAGTTGAATGATACACTTCTATTGTTGGCTTCTTATAGTTTTCGATTCCATTATCTAAATCAATTTGAAGTTTTATTAATTTCTCTTGAAAATACTGCAATGCCTCTTTATTTGACATTAGGCCATCTTTATAATCCTTTTTTGTACTTAAAGTATCTCGTATTGCCATTTTATATCTCCTTTAATAAGGCCAAACAACCTTTATTTCACTTTACACCTCTTCAGTTGGAAGATGGTCTAGATTGATTGGTTTAGGATTTAAACGTTTCAATACTAATTCATAGAAAAAATTATTATTTAACCTATCAGGTGAACTTAAAGTAAAGTTATTCATAATTAATAACGGAATAAATTCCGAACCAATTGTATTATAACCCGTCAAATACTCTAATCCATAATTTAAGTTTTTCGGATTCTCAGTGCCAACTTTCCAGTAGGCTCCTTTGGCTTGTAAACGGAAAACCTCACCAAGATAAACCCAGCTATTAAAGAAATCATCAATATTTTCAGGATTGTTTTTGAAATCATTCTCTCGAACGAATTTCGCCAAATCTTTCAAGCTCTCTAAGCTCATATCCAGATGATAACCTTGCTGGCTGGCTTTTTGCCTTATATCAGCCAAGGTATCATCAATATAAAACATAAATTCCTCAAAATTTTCCTGAATTTTTTCTTTGTTTAATGCCATTTAAAACTCCTCAATTACTCCAGCATTCAGCTTGCGATTTTTTCAAAAAGCTATTCTACTTTAGCTGACAAATTCTCTTACTCTACATCATAAAGGCTTAGACGAGATACAAATGACACTCAATTAACAATTTCTTCGATTGTTGTTTTTCTATCTCTCACCAAATCATAAAATCCTACATGAACGCCTTCCTCATATAGCCAGCATAAGTCTGTACCGCATGGTGCTCCAAAAATTTCCAGCATAACAGGAACAATTTTTACAATGCTATTTGCTCCTAAAATTGTGAAATTTTTTGAATTAGCTAGGTAAGCTTCATTATCTTCGATTGATAACAGTGTCCAGCCATTTAATTGTGGAATAGCAGATTCCTCGCGATAGGAATAGCGAATAGCTTTTCCATCAAGAATATTGTTTGAAACAACGAAACCACCAAAATCATTGTTATTAATTTCTACCATCTTCATACTCCTTTATTATATCAAGCAGACTACTTCTCCAAGAATATTCTTCCGCATAGTCTAGACACGATTTCCCAGATTTATTTTTTAACTTATAATCCGAACCAGCCTCTAGTAAAAGATTTCGGGATAAAATATTTTACAATCTTTTCTCCAACACTTCTAGTTTTCAACAGGATGACCATAAAAATACTTCATGCCTTCTACCCAAAGTTTTTTGATTAGACGATCAATATAACTAATCATTAAATCAATTTCATCTCTTGAAATTACAACATTAGTGTCAACTGGAACTTTTTCGCCCGAATAGATAGACAAAAGTGACGATTGAAGATATAAATGATATTTTTCTTTCTTTTGAGCAGCGATGTGTAGAGCAGTCATAATTTCTTGTGTAAACAAACCAGGAAAAGCAAGAGAAGTATTATAATAATAACAATCTAAGTTTTTAGTTTTTACTACATCTATATATAGATTTCCTACTTCCTCTAACGTTGCGTTCTCTGATAAAATCGAGCGATATTCGAGAAAAGAATCCAACGCATCCTGTATAGCAATTTCTAAATCATTATCAGAATCTTCCCATTCTTGCCACAGCGTCAAAAGATATGGAATAACTTGATATGACATTGTTTCAACTGCACCAGTAACGAATGTAAAAGCTCCAAATTCCGATACAGAATCTAAAAAACGAAAATTATTAACATCTTTTAAATCATCATTTGTACACACTGAGCAAAATAATCTGATACATAAATTTAACACAGCTTCATCTTCTGTTTGATTCATTAAATCAATTAAAAGATTTTTAACGGAAAAATCTCCCTTTTTCATTATTTCAACAATTAACAGTATGCACTCACGCTCGTCTTGTACCGAAAGCAAGCTATTCTTTAATTCATCCAAACTTAATTGGCTTACCTCGCCATACCAAATTCCAGGCAGTAATACTTCACTCATCTATCAAGCTCCTATCTTAAACCTTGCTGTCTTTGCCATCTCAATACTTCATTTTGGAAATTAGTGACTTCAGTATGATTTGGATTATTTCCAAATACATATAGTCCACTTCTCTTTGATGTATTTTCAAAACCTTTGGATCCTTTTTACCATAATCATTTTCATGATAAAAACTAGTATCTAATCCTTCTAATTCTGAATGTCTAATCGTTGTTTCTCCAGTAAATTGAATATTTTCCGGAACATTCTCACCACCAAACGCCAACCCTTGTCTATTGTATCCTTTTGGCAGTTCACCTTTTCTAAGCATCTGTTGATAATGTGAGCGCGCTTTCTTCAACTCTTCTCCAGCGACAATCCTAGATGCATCAGGATCAGCCTACCATTTCGGATTATCTACATGACCTTTAACCGCTTCTTTGTAATACGGAACATAGACTTGTTGGCTTTATCACTGTCAATTTGTGCTTTTAAACTAGCATCACTCATTTTCTCCCCTTCTATTCTGCTTGCTGCTCTCCAGAATTTTGCTGCCTCAAGTCTTGTAAGGATTTATCAACCACCTTCTTAATCGTCTCGTCATCAGCTCCAGGGATATGGTAATGAGAGTTACTATTATCACTACTGGAGCTTTCCGTTTGAGCACTTTCTTCAATGGCAGTTGACGAATTAGACATAGAAGATGTTGATGTGGTAGATGTTCCCTCATTAACCTTGAGTGCATCATTTAGCTCTTTATAATTAATCTTCTGCTGCTCAACAGGTCTATAGAATACTGCAAAGGAGAGAAGCAAAGCTAAAGTTGCACCGATACCTGCTAATGTCCTTTTATTAGCCTCAGCCGTAGGAATCTTTACTCCTTTTGTACTAAGATCTTTCCATTCAGGATGCTCTTCTTCTATCGCTTTTTTCTGTTGCCAAAAAGGAACAAGCAGAAAATGATTGACAGGTATGACAGACGCCATGGCTGTTGCTAAAAATGGGATAAATCTGGAAGAACTAATTATTAGCATACAATCTAGTATGGCAAATAAAATGAAAAGGAAAATCACTAAAGCAAGACGAATTCTATACTCCTTTTAACCTGTAAATATTTCTCTTGGGACATCTTAAAACCTTCCTTATTTTTAGTTTCATTTGTAATTTTTAATAGAGATAGTCAATATTTCTGTAAATCGTTAATGCTATCACTTAATTATCTCTTAGTATACTTTAGACTTCTGCACCTTCAGCAACCAAATCATAGGGGAAATACGGGACACCTTCCAATTCCCTGTAATCCAAGCCCTTGATTTTGCAAAGAGCGCCTGATTCAAAGGACCAGTAACCATAATAATTATCAATATTCTCTTTATGCAGGTCATACCAACCTGTATCCCTATGTCCTGGATACCATTGCTTAGTTACATATTCTTTGAGTAGTTTGAGTGCCTGTTCAGCATTCTCTTCTTCAATAATTTTCCGAGTAAAGCCATAAGGTCTTGGGAAATTATAGTTTATCCGAATTGTCCACTCTGGATGACGAGACTGGATAAGGTAATCGATTAAATAGTCCTCTGGATCATCTTTCCTTACCAAATCTACCAATTTATCAAAAGTAGTTTCATCAATCTCTAACAAAATACCAATGGATAGAGCCCAGAGCATTGCATCATATCCTGAATTACTATACCAAATAGGGAGAAGGCTATCGACATATTTAAGGTACTCTTCTTTGAATCTCTCAATAGAATATCCTGCAGTGTAGGTGGCTATCATATTTTTTTCCTGATAATAAGAGATGTCACTTTGAGTTAGTCTAATAACTTCTTCAATTGGACGTTTATAAGGATTAATCCCTTGCTTAAGTTGGTCTAACTCTTGTAACCATTCCTTAATCATCATTTCATTAAATGTAATTAGTTCATTAATTTTTTCTTCTATAAATATATTATCTCTTTTCACCACTTATCCTCCTATGGCCATAAAGCGCCTTCTTATAGGTTAATGAATTTTCAGCATATTACCAGTTTTATTGATTATTCTGATTTTCTTCCAATCAGGATGTTCCTCTTCTATCGCTTTTTTCTCTTGCCAAACTGGGACCAGTAAAAAATGATTAAAAGGAATAACCGTCCCCATAACTGTTGAGCGGAGTTTCTTCCTTTGTTTATTTCCTTCTATTTCTTTATATTCTTTACTCTATTCACTTGTTTTATTTTTGTCAAACACATTTTCCCCTATTTCCGACCAAAACCAATATTCTCTTGGAATTAAATCTAGGAAATATTGATATTCCCCAATCCATGGAGCTGATAGATACTCTTCAAAAGAAATAGACTCTGCGTAATTTGAGTACAACAACAAATTGTCCATATCAACAAATAAAGATGGGGCGAAATCATAAATAGCGTTCAGTTTATCCCTTTTATACTCATTAGCAAAGACTTTCTTTAACTCTGAAAGGTCGCAACTATATTTTTGCATATCCTCTAAAAAATAGAGGACATTCTCGGGCAATAAAAACGGGGAGCGCAACCTCTCTTTATCAATATGTTCTACACTATATCTCGCTTCTTCGTAATTAATATACCACAGCTCCAAGTCAGAAATATACCAAGAATACTGATTTTTGTACTTAAAAGCGACAACAATATTTTCACCATATTTTGCTCTAATCATTTTTTCTCCTTATTCAAATAAGTCTAGTTTTATAGCACTCAAGGAAATAGACTTTTGGAGCGCTATTCAAAACTATTTTTTAAAATTTCATATTCATGACATGCCAGTTCTACGAGCAAGATGCTCACGAGTGTTCCATCTTGAGAAAATCCTAATTTTGCTCTCCCATTAGTCAGATACATAGTTTCCTTAGGATTAAGCAACTGTATTTTCAAAAAGTCTTTAGACAAAAAGACATCAAAGGACCGCCTCCTATCATGTAGTCCATTTGTAAACATGACAGTATCACGAAAAACAGGAATGCCTTCTATCTCTTCCACTTCTTCTAGACTCATGTCATCCATTAAAGTCACATTTGATACCTGGACAAGTATGATATTCATCAATCGAAAAGAATTTGGATTTATCCCAATTTCAAGTAGGCTATTATCACCTACTAAACGGAAGTAAGCTTTTCGTATATATGAGGGGAAACTCGAACATTCAATAGTAAGAGGAGTATAATAGTCCACCTCTACATTGTAGGTATCTTCAATCACATGGCTTAATGTTAACATAGTCGACCCTCTCAATTTTAAATGATATGAACTAAACTGATAGAATAGTTCTCTTACTATATCAAGTTTTTTAGCCATTAATCAGAAAGCACTTTTTTACATTATATCACATTAGAAATTAGGTCCAGAAAAGATTATAAAACCTCAAGAATACTAGAAAAGAGAAGACAACATCTTCTCTTTTTATATCTTACTCCGGCAATTCTATCTTCAAGCTCATATCTGTATTCTGCAATACCTTCTGAGCAGCGGCTAAAAACGCAAGTCCATTGTTAGAAGGAGAATATTGGAAAGTAATATGGATGACTTTTTTATCAAACTTATCACCGTATCGCTCCACATACTGCTTGCTTTCGAGGAAGTAAATATAATTATTAATTTTTTCTTGCAGAATTTCCAAATGAACTGCTTCTATCTCTTCCTCCCATCCAACTGGATCCACCAGAAGAAGCTCTAAATGATTATCAACTGTACCAATAGCGTCAAGCTCGCTAGGTTCTAGTTCTGAAACAATAGCTTTGGTTACGATTTGGGTAAATTCTTCTGCTGTAAACAAAGAACGACTATTTTCAGGTTTTTTTAAAATAAAAGAAGGATGATTTTCGATGAAGAGCTTATCAGATTCTTCTTGTGTATATTGTTTTTTAGATCTCCAAAAACCATACTGCGCATAATTCATCAACTCTTTGCCACTATGTTCTCCCGAAATGTAACTGTCTGCAGCTTCTTTGGGGATTTCTCTAATCACTTCTGGGCAGGTAATATTAAAAGTTGGATAACGCAAGAAATACTTATCACCATCTTGACAGATTTCCAACATGTCTTTTTTGCTTAAATAAATCGTTTCCATTTCTATCCTCCGTCAATCGAGCTAGTTGACAAATAAAGGTCTGAGACAAAAAGCCCCAGACCCGTTATCTATATAAATGAGATCCTAAATCTTATTTCAAACTATTAGATCTTTGATTTATCGGAAGATGAAGAGGAGCTTGAGTCAGATTTAGAGCCAGAATCTGTTGATTTGTTTCCTTTACGGGTTTCCGCACCATTTGCTGAATACTCATTTACAAAAATTGATTTACGCAATTCAATAAAGTTTTCGTCATTGAGAATATAGCGACCCTCTTTTGTCTTCGTCAACTCCATTGTAAACTCACGTGGCGCAATGTAGCCAAAGTCTTCATTCATACGGTCAAAAGCATAGTAGAAGAGGAAGTTATTTACCAAAGCCAAACGCTTCTCAAGATCTGGATCCGTTGAGTCTTCCAAGGCTTTTACATCTTCAACCCCATTTTCAAACAAACTAGCTTTGGTCATATTGATTAGATTGGCCAAATCACGTGTTGCAATCGCACGGCTCTTAAATGTTACAGTTGCAGTTTCTCCATCGTCTTCAACTTTAGTAATTTCAAAATTATCGCCAACCGTAGCTAAGACTTTAAAACGTGCTTGGTCAAATAACTCCAAGATTTTTGATGGAGGGAATTTTTCTGTTTTTAAGTCAAGCGTGTAGTTTTCTTCTGGCGTATATTTAGACAGATTTTCATCAACGTAAGACTGAGTAATGCCTTTCTTCCATTTGTCAACAGAAGTTCCCATCAAGGTCGTGAAACCTGAAGAGTGATCTGTAAAGACTGCACGCAAGATAATATCTGCGTCTTTTTCAATCCGCTTTTCATTGGTTTCTTTTTCTGATGTAGAAGATGAAGATTGCTCTGTCTTCACGTTTTCAGCGTTCTTCTTCTGTGGTTTTGGTAGGGCCGAACATGCTCCCAGCAAAAGAATACAAGCAGGCAATACGCCAAATTTCATCAATTTTTTCATTTTTTCTCCTTTATTTATGTAAGAGTATATCCATTATACCAAAATATTATCAATTTGTTACAGTATTTGCTCGCTGCGTAATAAAAATGTAATATTTTGAGATTCCTTAAAGAGCTAGGGCTTTAACAAAGGGCAAGTTTTCTCTAGAGGTCTATATGAATATTTTTTAATTGTTCCCGTTCATCCAATTCTTCGAGAACAGCCTGATAGTTTTCTTGAACTTGATCCAGTCCAACCACCACTTTTTGACGAGTCGCATTATTCTTCACAGTGACTTGGCCGCTTTCGATTTCACTTTCACCTAAAGTAATGATGGTCTTGGCTCTGAAAGCATCTGCTGACTTGAACTGAGCCTTGAGCTTGCGGTTCAGATAATCCCGCTCAGCCGCAAATCCTTGATTGCGGAGAGCTTGCACTAATTCCAAAGCACTGCGATTGGCAGCTTCACCTAGAACAGCAATATAGGCATCCAAGCCTGTCTCAAGCGGTAGAGCTGCTCCCTGTTTTTCTAAAACCAAGAGGAGACGCTCCATTCCCATACCAAAACCAAAGGCAGGGGTTTCTGGCCCACCAAAGTAGTCAACCAAGCCATCATAACGGCCACCCGCACAGATAGTCAGTTCACTGCCTGCCACATCTGTCGTAAACTCAAAAATCGTATGATTGTAGTAGTCCAGACCGCGCACCATATTGGTGTTAATGACATAGGGAACATCCAAAGACTCTAGCATTGAGCGGACAGCCACAAAATGCTCCTGGCTCTCCTCGTCCAGAAAGTCCAAAATCGAAGGAGCCTGCTCAACAGCTGCCTTATCTTCTTTTTCCTTCGAATCCAGCACCCGCAGCGGATTTTCCTCCAAACGACGCTGGCTATCCTTAGAAAGACTGTCTTTCAGCGGAGTCAAATAATCAATCAAGGCCTGACGGTAGGCAGCCCGACTCGCCGCATTTCCCAAACTATTCAGTTGCAGCGTCACCTGTCCAATCCCAATTTCCTTGAAAAACTGAGCCGCCATAGCAATCGTTTCTGCATCTGTCGCTGGATTTTCAGAGCCGAAGCACTCCACCCCGATTTGGTGAAATTCGCGCAAGCGACCAGCCTGAGGACGCTCATAGCGGAACATAGAGCCCATATAATAAAGCTTGACTGGCTTTTGAACTTCTGGTGCAAAGAGCTTGTTTTCCACATAAGAACGAACGACTGGCGCAGTTCCTTCTGGTCGCAGCGTGATATGACGGTCCCCTTTATCGTAGAAATCATACATTTCCTTGGTCACGATGTCTGTCGTATCTCCAACAGAACGACTGATGACCTCATAGTGCTCAAAAATCGGTGTCCGAATTTCCGCATAGTTGTATTTTTTAAACGTCTTCCGAGCAAATTCCTCCAGATACTGCCATTTAGCAGATTCCTGAGGGAGGATATCCTGAGTTCCTTTAGGTTTTTGTAATTTCATTTTCTCATCCTTTGCAACTATATAGTATATATATTCTACCATAAATCAGATATTTTGAGGAGTTAGAGCAGAAAAATTCCCTCCGAGAGACTAAATCCGTTTTCATTCGCCAGAATTTCTTGAAAAATTGTCAGAATTATGAGAAAATGAGACCACTATTCTATAAAGAAAGAAGGACAGAAGATGAGAGACGATATCAAAATCAATGACCGAGCAGCAGCTATCCAGGAAGAATTAATTAAGAAACTCGAAACAATTTACGATCCAGAGGTCGAGCTTGATGTCTACAATCTCGGGCTCATCTATGAAATCAATCTTGATGAGACTGGCCACTGCAAGATTGTCATGACCTTCACAGACACAGCCTGCGACTGTACCGAGACCGTTCCCATTGAAATCGTCGAGTCCCTGAAGCAAATCGAGGGCATCGAAACTGTCTCCGTTGAAGTCACTTGGTCGCCCGCGTGGAAAATCACGCGCATCAGCCGCTTCGGCCGGATTGCGTTAGGGATTAGTCCTAGATAAAAAGATGAACACTCATCCACATCTAAAATGCAAATAGTAAACCCGCTAGAAAAACTAGCGGGTTCTTTTGGTAACTATACAAACTATTTCTTACCTGTTTCTTCTGGTTTCCAGAAGTCGGTAACAGCACCTTTTGCTGCAGAAGATACCATGTGGGCATATTTACCAAGTACCCCACGGCTATAAAGCGGTGGAATGATCGTTTCTGCCTTGCGTTTTTCAAGTTCTTCTTCAGAAACTGCCATGGAAATTTCCTTGGTGTCTTGGTCAACCGTGACCATATCCCCTGTACGAAGATAGGCAATTGGTCCACCATCCTGAGCTTCAGGAGCAATGTGTCCGACAACGAGACCGTAGGTACCACCTGAGAAGCGACCGTCTGTCAGAAGGGCCACCTTGTCTCCTTGGCCTTTCCCTACAATGATAGAAGAAAGTGACAGCATTTCTGGCATACCAGGCCCACCCTTTGGTCCAACGTAACGAACAACGACTACATCGCCATCCACTACTTCATCGGCCAACACTGCATCAATAGCAGCTTCTTCTGAGTCAAAGACCTTGGCTGGTCCGACGTGACGACGAACCTTAACACCTGATACCTTGGCAACAGCGCCGTCTGGTGCTAGATTCCCATGCAAGATAATCAATGGACCGTCCGCACGTTTTGGATTTTCAAGCGGCATGATGACTTTTTGTCCCGGTGTGAGATCTGCAAAGTCAGCCAAGTTTTCAGCGACTGTCTTACCTGTACAAGTGATGCGATCACCATGAAGGAAACCATTTGCCAGCAAATATTTCATAACGGCAGGGACACCACCGACATTGTATAGGTCTTGGAAGACATACTGGCCAGATGGTTTCAAATCCGCCAAATGCGGCACGCGCTCTTGAATGACATTGAAATCATCCAAGGTCAGCTCCACATTTGCCGCATGGGCAATGGCCAACAAGTGCAGAGTGGCATTGGTTGAGCCGCCCAGAGCCATGGTCACTGTGATAGCATCTTCGAAGGCTTCGCGAGTCAGAATGTCAGATGGCTTAAGCCCCATTTCCAGCATCCGAACAACTGCTCGGCCAGCTTCCACGATATCGTCCCTCTTATCTTGGGATTCTGCTGGGTGAGAAGAAGAGCCAGGCAAGCTCATACCTAGAACTTCAATAGCTGTCGCCATGGTATTAGCCGTGTACATACCGCCACAGCCACCAGGGCCAGGACAGGCGTTACACTCGATACGGCGGACTTCTTCAGCAGTCAAATCGCCATGGTTCCACTTCCCGATACCTTCAAAGACAGAAACCAAGTCAATGTCCTTACCGTCCAGATTGCCTGGTGCAATGGTTCCTCCGTAGGCAAAAATAGCTGGAATATCCATGTTAGCGATAGCAATCATAGAGCCAGGCATATTCTTATCACAGCCCCCGATAGCGACGAAGGCATCCACATTATGTCCGCCCATGGCAGCTTCGATAGAGTCTGCGATGATGTCACGTGAAGTCAGAGAGAAGCGCATACCCGGTGTTCCCATAGCAATCCCGTCCGCAACCGTAATCGTACCAAACTGAACAGGCCAAGCACCTTGTTCCTTCACTCCTTCTTTGGCCAGTTTCCCAAAATCATGCAGGTGAATATTACAAGGCGTATTTTCCGCCCAAGTCGAAATCACTCCTACAATCGGAGTCTCAAAGTCCTTGTCCGTCATCCCTGTCGCACGAAGCATGGCGCGGTTGGGAGATTTGACCATACTGTCATAAATCTTACTTTTGTGGCGTGTATCTACTTTATTTGTCATGTCTTTCCCTTTCGTTGTAGTCATCTTTGTGCTTTATTATACCACACTTAGGCTGTATTTTACAGAGGAAAATTTTTAAATTTTCAGAATATTGGAATAATAATCTAAAAAACAGGCGCAACTGCTAAAAAGCTTTGCTATTGGCAAAAAGAAAATCAAAAAATTCTGTCAAGTAACTTTACTTTACAAAAAAGTTTTGTTATACTGTTAAAGTTGATGAAAATCATGAGATTGCATCGAATTACATTCTAAAAGGAGAAACAAACAATGGCAGTACCTGCACGTCGCACTTCAAAAGCGAAGAAAAACAAACGTCGTACA
>ERZ773079.773-NODE-773-length-20368-cov-26.925614_pt1 | contig 20368 bp, 20 predicted proteins | sample MGYA00511355_ERZ773079 | MGnify/ENA primary metagenome ERZ773079 (study PRJEB29015, sample SAMEA2737979) | human oral metagenome | biome: human oral; feature: human-associated habitat; material: dental | place: China | collected 2117 ... | reverse complement strand
GGTGAATATTCTTTCTGTATTATTGTACCAGAAAAGGAAATAGCTGATAAGGCGGAAAGTCTTTTGAGAGGAAATAAAAAACCGCCGTAAGGCGGTGAACTGCCCTCCTTCAGTTAGATTGTGGCGAAATACAGTTTTAAATTTAAGATGATGATTGCTAAAGAATACTGTAATGGAAAAGCCGGATATAAGTACCTTGCGCATAAGTATAATCTGCATCCATCTATAGTGAAATGCTGGGTTACAAACTATAACTACTATGGACAGGAAGCTCCTCAGAGATATCGAAAGCAGAAACTTTATACTTTCGAATTTAAGCCTCATGTAGTAGAGTTATATCTATCAAGTGAACTTTCATATCAGCAACTTGCTCTTCAGATCGGAATGACAGATCCAGCCACAATCGCAAGATAGGTAAATGAATATCGTCTCGCCAGATCTGAAGCCCTCAAATCCAGGAAGAGAGGTTGGAAACGAAATATGGATAAACTCATCAGTAAGATAAAAGATGGCGATTCTGATAAACAGAAAGAACTTCTAAAATAACTGCAAGAGGAGAATCTGCATCTTCGAATCGAGAATGCGTTTTTAAAAGAAGTGAGGAGATTGCGTTTAGAAGAGAATGCCCTTCTGAAAAACAGTGAGAATCGTCCACAGCTAGGGATTATTCACCATATGGAGCTATTTACAGACTTTAATTTCACATAACTCCTTCTTTGCCCATTATAACAAAAACCGGCCTGCCTTTTACAGGACTTTTTATTCGTCAGGACTTACAGATTTCCTTTATAACGAAAAGAGTAAGGAAATAAAAGGCAAGTAAAGATACTCAATCAATCCGTAAAGTGCAGCACCGGCAGCGAGTCCCACAACAGCCCCGTTGATCCGGATGCCTTCCAGTTCTTCGTGGACTTTCGCTTCAATAAATTCATTCAGGTCGCTGTCTTTGAATTTCTTCAGGATATCTGCGGTGACGGAAGAAATATGGGGATATTCTTCTTCCAAAATATTTCCTCCCAAAGCTCTGGCGCTTTCATCAATGCCGGCACGGAGTTCTTTGTTTTCCGCCACGCTTCGGAGAGCATTGTGGAGCATAGTTCGCAATTTCGGGACGAAACATTTTTCAAATTGATCTCCTGCCGCCCATTTTTCATAAAGACTGTTGTATAGGGCATCTGCTTTTTCTTCCACGGAAACAGATTGATAGAGTTCTTCCGCAAAATGGACAAGGGCTTTTTCCGCTTCTTCTGTTTTCAGGAAGGCTTCTACAGCAGCATTCCATTCTTTCAGGAGCGTTTTGTGAAAAGGGTGGATATCCACGCGCCACAGTTCGATTCGTTCTGACAGCGCCGCAAGGAAAGCTTCCGCCATGTCTTCATAGTCTACGGTATTTGTAAACTTTGCAAAGCTATAAACGAGCCTTTCCAAAAATCCGCGCTCCCGATTTTCTCCCAATTTTTCCAGTTTATTTGTGATTACCTGCTTCATTTGGTCCGATTTGACGGCGCGCTGTGCTTCTTCAAGGAGTTTATCCAGAAACTGCTCCGTATAGTTTCCTTCCAGCGCTTTTTCTCTGAGATAAAAGCCAAGACTGACTCTTACATTATCCACGCCTTGCCTGATCCAGCGGGACAAGTCTTTCTTATGGTTTTCCATGAGTCCCAGAAGAAGTTCGCCGCCGCTCCGGGCAAGGTCGGTTTCTATGTCTTTCACGGACCCTTCTGCTTCTTTTTCAATGAATTGAATGAGGGAAAAATTTTTCAGCAAGTCAGTAAAAGTTTCTTTCCCCACCAGTTTTCCTTCCACCGTTTCCTGAAGCCGCCGGAGAACGGCTTCCCTGTTAGCAGGAATAAGCGGTTTAAAAAGAGGAAGATGAAGTCTGTTCCGGAAAAGGGCTTCTACGGCAAACCAGTCGGCAAAACAGCCGATGAGACAGGACTGGGCAAGGAAGTAAAAAAGGCCTGTCAAAGGATTTTCACAGAAACAGTGAACTCCTATGGCGATTCCAAAGAGGATCGCTGATGCCAAAAAGATGCTGTTCGCCGTTTTGTATCTTTTCATCAGAAAATCCCTCCCGCCCATACCGCAAGGTAGAAGAGCAGTCCTGCCATACCGCCGATGATGGTACCGTTAATCCGGATAGCCTGCACTTCATTTTCGACACTGTTCTTTGCCATGCTTGCCATCTTTCTGCCGTCGTAAGGAGAGAGCGCTTTGGTGACACCGCCGGCAATTTTTTCATGGAGCCAGCCGACGTGGTGCCTGCATTGTTTTAAGAGGAATTTATCGTTTCTTTCCTTTTTTTCAGGATTCCCCAACTCATTTTTTACAAGGTCCAGTATTTTTCCTGCCAGAAATTTTTCCGCATTTTCCTGATGGCTGTCCCAAAGGTTTTCAAAGAAGTCTTTCCTGTTTTCCAAAAGACTTGCAAGATTAGCGGACACCCATGTATTGATTTCCTCCTGCAGTTTTTTATCTTCTGTAAGCCGTTTAAGAAAGCTGTCATAGCTCTTTCCAAGGGCGCACCTTACTTCGCTTCCGGGATCAACGATGGAATCCGCCAGATTCCACACCTGCTCCTGAATAAGGCGGATATTTTCCGTTTCTTCTCTTTCAACAAAGCTCTCCAGCAAACCGCGGAACCACCCCCTGTCCCTGTACTTCGCCCAGGCGCTTTGATAGAGCCGTTTTACTTCTGTCTGGGTAAAGCGGTTCTGAAGGAATCCTTTCGCTTCTTCCGCAAGTACTTGGGCAAGTACCTGTTTTCCTTCATAGTTTTTCAATGTGTAAAGAGCAAAAGCGATACGGTCTGCCCAATTTTCTTTTTGAATAGCACTTTTCCCTTCCCGAAGAAGCAGATTCCAGAGCTTGCCTTTATCCACGGCAAGAATGCCGCAGCGGCAGGCAGATTCCAGTAAAGGCAGGAGAAGTTCTTCCTGTTTTTCAATTTGGGCAAGAATAAGCTCACAGCTTAAATTCTTTTCCAAAAAATCTTCCAGCAGTTCTTCTGTAAACAGTTCTTTCCCTACCATGTCCCGCGCCATGTCCACGATTTGGTCCCGCCGTCTGGCAATGATGTCAGTGCGGCAGGAAATCCCCAGCGGTTTTCCGAAAAGGGAAGATACGGCAAAAAGGTCGGCAATTCCTCCTACGGAAGCAGCAAAGGCCATATGGAAAAGTCCGCCGCCAAGCAAGCCGGTTTCTTTAAATGGCGCCGCAAGCAGGCAGATTAATACAGTACCCGCCAAAAGTCCGTCAGCTTTCTTTTTTCTGTCCATGGTTTTCCTTCCTGTTTTTTACATTATATCCCGCCGTCCATGGAAATAAAAATAGGAACGCTGTTACACGTTCCCGATGACAATAATTATTTGCCCGCTTCTTCCAAAGCACGCTGCGCCGCATCGAAAAACTGCTTATAGGAAAGGGTAGCACCGGAGATGCCATCGACTTTATTCAACTCCTGTTTCTGCAGCAGCGCTTCCGCATAAGTTTTATTTGCTTTCAATGCAAGCTGGGCTTTGTTGTAATAAACCTTATTTTCTATTTTTCCGTTTGTTTTTCCATAATCCTCCCCTTTCCGTTTTCCGTCTTTCAGGAAGCCGTCAAAAGTAGCTGCCGTGATTTTATGGTCTTTCACCGTAATGGAAATAATGGAATACTCTCCTTCTCCATTTGCGGCGCTCTTTCCTTCAAAGGTACCATCTTTCGCCTTGGAAAGGAGCCCTTTCGTGTCCACTTTCGGCGGTTTATATTGGGTCAGCCCCGATTTTGTGCTGCCTTCGGACGCAGGCGCTTCTTTGGTATCACCGCAGCCGCTGAGCAGCGTCGCTGCCACCAGGCCGGCTGCAGCCGCAGCGCCATATTTCTTTAAATTTTTCATGCTTTTTCTTCTTCTCCTCCTTCACGCATATGTCCATGCTCGATGATAACGATCCGTTTTGCCGCTTTGCCGACATGGTCGGAATGGGTAACGGTAATGATGGTATGCCCCTCTTCATTGAGTTCACGGAAAAGGTTCATGACCAGTTTTTCATTTTTCTCATCCAGATTTCCTGTCGGTTCATCGGCAAGAATGAGGACCGGATAATTGATCAGAGCTCTTGCGATACACACGCGCTGCTGTTCGCCGCCGGAAAGCTCGCTCGGCAGGTGACCCGCCCTGTCTTCAAGACCGACACGGGCCAGGGCTTCCATGGCTTCTTTCTTGTCGGGAATGCTGTGATAGTATTGGGCGACCATCAAATTTTCCACAGCCGTCAGATAGGGAATCAGATGGAACTGCTGGAACACCATGCCGATTTTATCACGCCGGATCTGTGTCAGTTCGTTTTTGGACACTTCATTCAGATTGATTCCGTCAAGGATGACTTCCCCCGAAGTGTGTTTATCCATACAGCCGATGATATTCATCAGCGTGGTTTTCCCTGAACCGGACGGCCCCATGACGGCGAGCCAGTCTCCTTTTTCCACGGTCAGGTTGATATGTTCCAGTGCAGGAACACGCCCGCCGTAGAGCATGCCCACATCGGTTAATTTTAAAAGACTCATCATACGCTCCTTATTCACCACGCAGGACGATGGCCGGCTCCACTTTTACAGCGGTTCGTACAGGCAGCATCGTCGCCACAGCTGTCACTACAATGGAAAGAATAATCGTCATAATCGCAATGGGAAATGAAACTTCAAGACTCCTGCCAAAAACATTGACTCCGACGGCAAGAGCAAAAAGATATCCGCATCCTGTGCCGATTATTCCGCCGATAAAGCCGAGCATACAGCTTTCTCCGAAAAACTCTCCTGCTATATTTCTGTTCGTTGCCCCAAGGGCTTTCTTCAAACCGATTTCACGGCGCCGTTCAGAAACGACTTCGGTCATCGTCGTTCCCACACAGACAAGCGTCAGAAGGAGAACAACTACCGTAACGAGCAGAACAAGGGCCTGCAGTTTGCCGAGGACGGTCTGTTCCGATGCGGCAATCTGCTTTACTGTCTGCGGATGGACATCGGGTGTTTCGGCCGCCATACGGGCCGCAAGAGCTTCCAGGTCTCCTGAATTCGCCACAACACTCACCTGTACCATACTCAGAAGATTCGGCTTTCCCAGAAAATCCCAAAGGCTCTTAATATCCACATAGGCAAATTGTTCTTCTTTGCCTCCGGTGCGGACAATGCCCGAAACAGTATATGTTTCTTCCTTCGTTCCGTCGCCAAGCGCTACGATAACCTGCGACCCCGGTTTCGCCTGAAAGCGTTCGGACATCTCATAGCCAAGGAGTATTTCTCTGGAATTTTCTTTCGGCATTTCTCCATTGATCTGCCAGTAGGGGCTTACCTTTCTGATCTCATTGAAATCAGTGCCGCCGGTAAGTACGGGTGACTCATTAATCTTCAAACGTTCATAAAGGAAAGGCGCCGCACCGATTATTTCTTTGTCCTTCAGCATGTCATAAACAGGAGCGACGGCCGCCTCCTCCATAGTTGTTTTCCCGTTGGCGGGAAGCAGGAGGAGATTTGCACCGTATGCGCGGAATTCACGCCCCATCTGCTCAGGTACTTCTTTATACACCGTGATCATGCCCGAAATAATTGTCGCACCGATGGCCACGGCCAAAAGGGCAATGAACATTCTCAGCTTTCTCCGCAGAAGCGCATTTGTCACCATGACCAGGTACATATGTAATCGTTTTATATTCATAGGAATCACCTGCCATGGAGAACAATTGCCGGACGGAGCCTGAGAATCGAACGAATCGCAGGCAGACTGCCAAGCAGGATCATAAGAATCAGAAGCACGATGAGAATCGGAATGACAATCAGGTTCACCGCGATACCCGATCCGAAAACGGCATGACCGATAATCTGCGCAAAGCCGATCCCTACAAAATAGCCTAAGATACCACCCGCCAGACCTGCCATAAAAATTTCTGACAGGACTAGGATGATTACCGAAACATCCGTTGCGCCGAGGGCCTTCAGCAGCCCCAGTTCCCTGCTTCTTTCCATGATATTTGCGCTGACCAGGTTAGAAACCCCCATGGTGGCAGAAAGCAGGGAAAGGACAGTGATGAGAAGCATAAGAAGCTGTGTCTTATCCAGAATACGCCCTTCCGATTCGGCAATCTGCCGGACAGGACGGGCCACGGAACCGTGGATGACCTCTTCGATCTGATAAGCGATGGAGCTTACATATGAAGTACAATACCAGATTTCATATTCTTTGATAGAAAGGCTTTTCGGATTGGCAGCGGCACGGCGGGCCAATTCGTTTTCGGGTGTCGTCATGGCGCTGACAGTGACGGTATCCACCTTTCCTTCCAGACCGAGAGCTTTCTGCACAGCCGGAAGATACGCGATAATTTCACCGTCTTCTTCACCGCCGCCGGTAAGAATGCCTGAAACGGTAAATGAACCTTTTGTTCCATCCTTATTAGTATAGTAAAGGGTGTCTCCCTTTTTTACATGCAGGGAAGCCGCCAGATCCTTCCCCACAAGAACGGAATTTTCTTCTTTTTCTTCAGGCCATTCTCCATCCAGCTGCCACCAGGACTTGAGATATTGCTCTCCTGTAACGAAAACTTCACCGGTGGGAAGATCCATCTTATGATCAAACCATGTGCCTGAAACAGGAACAGATACACCGTTGTCCAACGTGACATGGCCGTTCAGATGGGGAGAAAGGGCGACAATGTTATTTGTCCAAAAGATAGTCTTGATTTGCCCCAGGTCAGATTCTTTCAAGTATTCTTTCGGTGCCGATTCATCGTCCAGCCCGTAAATATCTTTCAGAATGGAGGAATTTTTTGACGTCACCGTGATATTTGCGCCAAAGGCTTTCAGTTCCTGATTCACCTTTTCTCCTACGTCAAACATGACATTCAGCATCGCCGTTGCCAGTGAAATGCCGAGGGCTACGGTAAGCGCCACGAAAAGAAGCTGGCGCCCCTGCCGGAGTATGGCGCCTTTTACCATTTGCCAGAACAATTATATCCTCCTTTCTGCTAACGGAAATACTTCGCTGCGGCATCCAGCTCTTTCTGCTCGATCCGGATCTGTCCGTTCCCTACTCCATATTTTACGGGAATCGGGTTGCAGCCGCCGGGAAGTCCGATTGTTTGCTTATTCATAACCACGTCGCAAAGTTTGCAGACGATTTGTCCTTCTCTTTCAATATAGCCTGTCGGCCCGCAGATTTCACAGCAGTCCAGTCCGACTCCGTAAGCGGAGCCGCCTTTCAGCACCACGATGAAACGCACTTGCGCCCCTTTCTTCGTCCGATAGGCAAAACGGTGGAGATGTCCGTCATTCACCTTATTGATATCAATGCTCACCATCTGATCCTTTGCGGTAACGGACACCGCAGGAACCAATTCTTCCTTTTTGTTTGCATAAGCACTGCCCACGCTGGAAAGAATGATCATCACGATGAGCGCGCCTACGGAAGCCTTGCCCCAGCGCTTTTTATGTATATCGTCTGCCACGATTTTCCTATACTGTGCAGGATTGCAGCCTGCCGGCCTCGCTGGACATTTCTGTGAAAACAATGCGGCAGGAACCGCAAAGACCACGATAAACACAATGAAAATAAACCAGTCCTGGTGATCAATAACCGGTGCCATCACCTTGATCAGGTACCGTGCAGGAAGAATTCCCCTTGCCATCAGAATCTGGACAAGATAAATAATCTGCTGAATTAAAAGCGCCGCCACCTGTATAAGAAATACAGTATACAGCCGTTTGTCGTTCAGCGATTTTGCCGCATGGTAAATGAGCCAGCTCCCCACGACAGCAATAAATAATCCTGTAGCAAATCCGAGCATGCGGATAAGCATTTCCGCAGAAAACGGATTATTCACATTCAGCACGGTGGTCACGGGAATGAGCCATATTTCCATGCCGTAGTACATCGTAAGAGCCAGTACGTTGATAATGACGCCCTTTTTAAAAATGCCAAGCCGCTTCATGAATTTTTCGGATGAACCGAGAAGCACGCCTGCCAGAATAAGTTCGCTGATAATGGCGAAAAATGCCATCAATCCCTCAAACCCTTCACGGCTGACCGCATTTCTTGTCCCCTGTTTGGCCGCCATGATGAAGACAGAGCCCCAAAATCCCCAATAAGCAGCTTTTCTGAAAGTTTTGCGAAGATTCCCTCCGTCACAACTGTACAGAATAGCAAGCAGCACTGCCAGCGGCGTCATAAGCGCAGTACCGAATTCCATGGCGGGAATAAGCTGCTGCAGAAACATTTGAAACTGCATCATGAGAATTCCTTTCGAATAATCACAAAAAGAAACGGCTGCAAGTAAATCCCCGGGACAGACCGGATAAAGAAATTTTTCCGCAGCGCAGATATTATATTTCTTTATTGTCCTGCCGCCCGGGGATTTCTTTACAGCATCTTGAAAACATCACTTGGGAAAGACCGTTCCGCCTGCTTTCCTTCTTACATTACCAATTGCGCGGAACGTAGTCGAAAGTCCATTTCATGACGACCGGTTCTTCCCAGAAGCGACCGGTAACGCCTGTTTCCTTATCTACATGGAGGCTGTAATTCTGACGTGCCGGACTGTCAATGGAAAATTCGCATTCATATGTACCTGCGCCAAGAAGCTTCAGGTTTGCGCCGTAGTGCGGGCCGTCATCAGCGCTCATCGGCATGAATACGCCTTCAATAGACTCGCCGGTCTGCACTTTGGTCAGTTTATAGTGGACGGTGAGGTACGGGATCCATTCTCCGATACCGAAGCCGCATTCGTTGCCTTCCGTGGCATGGATATCGGTCTCCATATGGATATCCGCCTTATCCGCTGCCAGCATGGAGCCTTCCGGTTCCATCTGTACAGGCTGGAAATATACGAGGGCCACTTTGAAGTGGTTGACGGTATCTTCCTGTTCATCGCCGATCGGATACTCCTGGAATCCTGCGGAAGCCGTCATGCCTCCCGCCAATAATGCAGCGGCAGCAAGTCCTGCGGTAAAAACTTTTTTGAAACTGTTCATTTTAACACTCTCCTTATAAAAAAATGGAAAAATAATTGTATATAAATGGGGCGCCTGGAGATCAAGCCCCCAATTATAACCCTGCTTAGGATCCTTCTTATTCCTCTGAAGAGTCCGAAAGAAATATTTACGCACGCTTTCTTCCACGGACAATCAGCGTGATACCTGCAGCAATGAGAAGCGCAAGCTGGAGCCCCACAGACTCATAGGTCGGATAAAGGCCAAGCCAGTCAATATTTGGGAACCAGGAAGCGGTAATTACTGTCTGGGGAACAAGCTGGGCTTCCTGCAAAGAGCTGATTCCACCGCCGGCAAAGCTGACAGCCATAAGGTACATCAGAATACTTGTGACGATAAAGAAAGGACGGAGCGGTATACGGAACAGCCCCAGACGGATAACGGCAAAAATAACAGCAAGAACCGCACATCCGGTCCCGAATCCGAACCAAATCATATCAGTATCCCCTGAAGCGCCGTTAAAAAGCGCCTGGTAGAAAAGAATCACTTCCGCCCCTTCACGGTACACCGCAAGGAACGCCGCCAGCCCGAGAGCCCTCGCTTTTCCTGTGGTAATGGTCGTTTTCATCATACTTTCTATATATTTCTTCCATTCATCGCCTTTTGCCTTTCCGCCCATCCAAAATCCGACGGACAGAAGAACAGCGACAGCAATAAGGGCCGTCACGCCTTCAATAGCTTCTCTTGACGCGCCGCCGGTAAACTTACCGAGGATAACGCTGAAAATATAAGCAGTGATAAAGCTTGCCGCCACAGCAGCAATGGAATAGTTGTAAACGGTGCCGAGGTATTTTTTATTTCCCGACTTCGCCAGATACGCCATAATCGCTACAAGAACGAGAATCGCTTCCATCCCTTCGCGAAGCATGATCAGGAATGCCGGCCAGAAAGAAGTCCACCGCCCGCCGCCTGCCCCTTTGCTGTCAAGAGACTCGATATCATTTTTCATCATAGAAAGAAGTTTATCGGCTTCTCCGCGAACCGCATCTTTACCCCTATTTTCACGAATCGCTTTTTTCAGCTCGCTGTACTGATATTCCGTCAGGTTGGCGTTCTTCGAAGAAATAGTCGTCCTGATTGCTTTTTCCAGCCCGTCATTTTCGTAAACCCCATAGTAAGAATCATTGATTATTTTTTTCGCGCCTTCTAAATCGCCGTTATTATATTGTTCGACGCCCTTATTGATCATCTGCTCCACATGGGCATAGACCTGCATCCAGTTCTGTGCCGCTTCGGCAGGCAGTGCCGCAGTCAGCAAGAGAAACAGCGCTGCTGCGATACTATATAAAAATTTCATCGTTCTTTTTTTCATCTGCTCCTCCCTCTTTAATCACATCATCCGCCGATTTCCCGGATGAACTATGTATTCCTGTCAATTTGATCTTTCATCTTTTCCGGCGGCAGATTGAACGGTATACGGATCAATTTGATACATTCCATGGGCTGTCCTTTCGAGTCGAGCGCCGGTTTGAACGTCCAGCGGCGGCAGAACGCCATCGCCAGCTCATCCACACCGCGCCGCCCTGAAGTAACCGCCACCTTTGTCTTCTTTACCTTCCCATCTTCTCCGATCGTCGTAAACACACGGACAACGCCTTTAAATGTATACATCCCTTCCGGCGGATAAGAATCCACGATGATTTTCGGCGGCTGACCCATCGTATGCGTACTGCCGTCACCTTTTTTCTTCACCACGATAGTACTTGATATTTTTTTCTTCGGATCTTTTTTTGCGTCTTCAATTTGTTGCTGGAATTTCTTCACCGCATCTTTTTCATTTTCCGCAACGATCGGTTCAGTATCCGCCTTTTCTTCGGGAACGTCGGCTTCCGTCTCTTCCAAAGGTTCCGGTTCCGTATCGGGAGGCGGGTTTTCCCGTTCCTCCATAACTTTCACGATATCCGTTTCCGCTGCCGGCTCATTAGAAATATCCGCCGCTTTTATATTTTCCAGCCCTTTGCCGGGAAGTGCCTCTCCTACAAGAGAACCTCCCTCCGCACCATCTTCATAGCCGGGATCTTTCGTTTCTTCCCCCTCGCCGCTTTGCGGTGCATCTTCCAATTCAATGGTTGTTCCCACTTCCGACGCGACTTCCTCCGCCGATCCGTCCAGCAGCGGCCTTACCAATATCAGTCCGCCAAAGACGGCACCATGGAGACCAAGCGCCAGAAGAATAACGACAAGCCAGTTCGTACGATAATGCATAACTACCTCTTCCCCGATTCTGCTGCCAGGGAGACATGGCGCGCTCCCGCGGCCTTCAACGAATCAAGCACACTTGTAATATCCGCATAATTCGTATCCCGGTCCCCGCGGATAACAAATATGGTCTCCGGCTTTTCCGCAAGCGTTTTCTTTACCCTTTCGGAAATACCGGCCGTCGGTTTTGCATCCATATCATAAAAGACATGGCCCGCCTTATTCACCGTGACAGAAACCACTGTCGGCTTCGTTTCCGATTGCGCCGCCTGCGCTGCGGGCAAATTAACAGGAAGCGTATTCAGATGGACCATATAAATCGTGCTCACCATGAAAAATACCAGCAGGAAGAGCATGATATCAATCATCGGGATAATGATAACCTCCGGCTGCGAGAGCAGATGGAAATTCCGCTTCCCCCTCATCAGATGCCTCTCCTTCTGCCCTCCGAAGAGATGATAGCGTCCGCTTTTTCTATAACGGTCAAAATATCATCCATCTTTTGCGCAAAAACGGTATGGACAACAAGAGCGAAAATAGCGACACAAAGACCTGCCGCCGTTGCGATAAGCGCTTCGCCAATCCCCCCGGTGATAGCCATAGGCTGTCCCGCCTGTAAATTGAAAATCTGGAACGAACTGATCATTCCCGCAATCGTTCCCAGAAGACCCAAAAGAGGAGATAACGTAACGATCATAGATAAATAATTTAAATGGGCACGAAGCTCGGCGGCGGCCGTGCTGTATGCTGTATCTAAAGCCAGGCGCAAATCCTTTCCTTCCGCCGCGGCACGAATGCCTTCCTGCGCCACAAAAGCAGCCGCATTGTCTTCCTGCGCCGCATCGGCATAAGCGTCATTCCAACTTTTATTTAAAAGCATATCAGGCAGGTTATCCACAAAGATTCCCAGATTTTTTCCTGCCCGGTGATAAAACATGCCCCGCTCGATCATAATGACTGCCGTGCATATAGAGCAGAGCAGCAGCGCGTACATAACGGGGCCGCCCGACTTAAATACGTCAATAACTTCCATGATACTCTCCTTCATATTCATGCCGTATGAGAGCCCGCCGATCCGCGTCTTTCGTAAGTATACGGACACGGTCGCTGATTCCCTCCGTCACGTAGGCCTGTAAATCTTCCGTGATAAAAATACCTTCCAGCCGGGGAATCCGTTCCAGCCACTCCCGCACCTTATCAAGACCGCCGGCGATACACGCCGCGCCGCTGACCGGGAGCATTTCCCCATTTCTTTTGTAAATAAGCGTGGCGCTGATAAGCGGTATTTTCTTTTTGATTTGGAAAATATGGCTTTGCATCAATCCGTCTTTCAAAAGAAACCGGCGGTAATCACCTGACGTTTCTACGGTATCCTCGCTGCCGAGCGCAACTGTTGCGATGAGCGTACTCCTTTGTCGGGGATGCTGGATGCCAAGACGCCATGCAGAACCGTCCGGCTTATTTCCCACGACGCAGATATCTCCGCCTGCGTCAATCATCATGGAGCATTCTCCCATGCGTTCCGCAAGAGCTGCCGCCTTATGAAGGGCATACTCTTTTGCGATACCGCCCAGGTCGAGAGACATTCCTTTCTCTTTCAGAAACACGGATCGCTCACCGATTTCTATATGCCTGTAATCAATGAGGACCTTTGCCTTCTCTATCTCTTCCTCAGAGGGAATCCTTTCGTTTTCCCCGCCGATATTCCATAAAGAAGTAAGCGCGCCGACAGTAGGATCAAAAATACCTCCGGTGAACGCCGCTTCACGCAAAGAACAGCGGCAAATATCCCTGCAAAGAGGAGAAACCGTCACAGGTTTTACCCCGGCGGCTGCGGAAATACGGGATACATCGCTGTCACTTCGGAAACGGCTGCAAAGATTTTCCACATTCCGGAAATATGCCCGCACCGCTTTGGACACCTCTCCCTGCGGCCTTCCATAAGACGTTACACGAAGAAACGTGCCCATCGCTTTTCCTATGTCCGTGCATATCTCTTCTTTTTGATTCACCATGTCTTCCTATTTTCCATATATGTTCCACATATAAATTATAACTACTCCAATATATTATATTAGGAATGCCAAATATATTATGGTATATTATAAGAGTAACCACTTATCACTCCTCTGTCAATATTTCTTCAAACATCAGCGTTAAAATTTCAATTCATCAATCAGATTCAGGTTCACTTCGATCATATACGATATAAACTTATGTTTTTCATAACTGCCATGCATAGTTCTCTTCTGAAAAACAGTCGGCAGGCCTTGTAAAATAAATAAGGCCGCCTTACAAAGAAACTGATTTGCATGCCCGGAAAACCATCTTATAAGACAGCGTATATTTTTATATTTCATTTAAACAGGCATCAGATACTCCATGAAACCACGAAAACTTATCGCACCTCTGACAATCTTTTTTATTTTTCTCTCCGGCTTCTTTCTCCAGACAATAAATTTCTTAGAGGTAAAGACCGATGCTGTCTCGAGTGCCACAAAATCGGATTATGAAAGCGGAGGCTATGACCATTTTTTACAGAAATTCCAGCTTCCGCCCGCAGCAAATAACTATGAAATCCTTTCTCTCCATGAAAAAGAAGCGGTTTATACCGTTTTGGTGAACACGGAAAAGGAAGGCGGCGCCTCCGCTTCGGAGTACATGGGCGCAAAAGTAACGATCCACCCGAAAATGATTATTCCCTATGACAAAGAAGATGCGGCATATACCGCCCATGCGGAAGAGATTGCCGCACTTTTTAAAGAGAAAGGTTATGCCGTGGAAACACGTCCTTATGACACTCTTATGTTCCGCTCTCTTGTCCACAGCGGCCACTTCGATTTAGTTCTTCTGGAAAAGAGAACATCAACATGAAGAAATTCAATTCCCTTCTTGCCCGTTTCATGCTTGTGCTTCTCGCCCTTCACGGACTCATGGGGGCGTTTACACTTCTCCGCATGACAACGTTCAACTGGAAACCCCTTTCTTATACCCTTCTTGCGGCCCTCCTTCTTCATGGCATACTGGGTATCCTCTTATCAAAAGATGCTGTGCGTGAAGGAATGCGGACCGGGCGGTGGTACTTAAAAGAAAATGCGTCCTTTTGGCTGATCCGTCTGTCGGGATTTATCATTCTTCTTTCTGTCTGGTTTCATATAACCGCGTACACCACAACGGTAAACGGCGTATTTTTCCTTCGTGAATTCACGACTCTCCGTTTCTTTTCACAAATCATTTTCATCTCCGCCATTCTTATTCATCTTCTGTGCGCCACGAAACCCTGGATGATCAAGCGGGGCCTTTTGAAATACGAAGAACGGACAGCCGATTATATTCTTGTGTATTCCATATTTTCCGTACTGTTTCTTTTCGCTTTGATTTCCTATTTCATTTACTGGAATTTTTAGGGGGCTTTATGGACAGAGTTGTCATCATCGGCTCAGGCGCAGCCGGTTTATCCGCCGCCATCCGTCTGGCTGAGGAAAATGTGCCTTCCTTCATCGTGGAAGAAATGCCCCCGTGGCGCGCCCAGTCAAACATGGCGGAAGGCGGTATCAATGCAGCGCTTGACACCATGGGGCAACATGATGAACCGGCTCTCCATGAAGAGGAAACATACAAAGCGGGCCGCTTTTTAGCCTGCCGTGAAGCCGTTCACCGCCTGACTCACAATGCCCCCCAAATCGTGAACACCCTCTTTGCATGGGGTATGTCTCTCAACCTAAACGAAGACGGAACGATCCAGCAGCGCCCTTTTGGCGGGCAGACAAAAAAAAGAACCGCTTTCGCTTCTGCCAGTACGGGAAAACAGCTGATGTACACTCTCGCTACAAGAGCGCGTTTTTTTGAAGCCGGACGCATGATCAGGCACATCACAGGCTTCCGTTTTCTCAAGCTCATGATGGAAAACGGACAGGCAAAAGGCGTCCTCGTTAATGAATTACAAAAGAACAGGATTTCCTATATTCCCGCTTCTGCCGTCATCATCGCATCAGGCGGCCTGAACGGCCTTTTCGGAAATGCCACGGGCTCCGTCCTCAATACAGGAAATGTAACCGCTTCTCTTTTTGCAGACGGTCTTCCTGCAGCTAACATGGAGATGATCCAGTACCATCCCACCACCACCAGACTTCACGGGAAAAATATGCTTATCACAGAAGCGGTCCGCGGCGAAGGCGGAAGACTTTACGTGGAACAGGACGGGAAAAAATTCTACTTCATGGAAGTAAAATATCCTGCATTGGGCAACCTTATGCCCCGTGACGTCATTGCCCGGGAGGAATGGCAGTGGATCAAGCAGGGCATCCAGCCTTATCTGGACATGAGAGATATCCCCAAGGAAGTAAGCGTCCATAAACTGGCCGGAGTCCTTGAAGCATGCCATGATTTTCTCGCCCTTGATCCTTTAAAAGAACCGATCCCCGTTTCACCGGGTATCCATTACTTCATGGGCGGCCTTTATGTCGACGTGAACCACCGCACCCCCATCGCCAACCTTTACGCGGCAGGTGAGGCGGCCTGCCAGTACCACGGCGCCAACCGTCTGGGAGGAAATTCTCTTTTAGGCGCCATGTATGGAGGACGGACAGCCGCTGATTCCGCCATGGAAGATCTGTCGGGGCAGACCTCTTCCTTCCGTCCTGATGAAAAAATAATGACCCCCGCGTATTGGACAAAAGATAAAAAAGAAGGACTCCATATTCCCGCCGCGCGAAAAGCGCTGAATCGAATTTTACAAAAATCTCTCGGCATCGAACGCGATGAAAAAGGACTGCTCCTCGGCCTCTCTGAAGTACAGGAACTTCGCGCGGCTGTCGGCGGGCTCTATGACGAAAGCGCCACCATTGATGAAAACGATGCTTTCCCGAAATCCCTTCTCCTTGCGGAAGCGATTTTGAAAAGCGCACTGAACCGAAAAGAAAGCCGCGGCGCCCACACGAGAAGCGATTATCCCGATGAACAGGAATCATACAGAAAAACGACCGTAGCCGTTTATAAAGACGGCGGAATCCATATTTCATTAGCAGCGATAGAAGGGGATCCCGATGGACATTAAAATCATCATCAAACGGCAAAAAGACAGCCGCTCCGCCCCTTATACCCAAGAATTCACCTATACGGGAGACGGCAGGCTCACGGTAGCCGATTTTTTATCCGAACTGAATGCCCGCATGCCGCTTCTTACCGCTGACGGAAAAGAAACAGAAAAAATCAATTACGCCTCCAGCTGTCAGGAAAAGAAATGCGGCGCCTGCGCCATGCTCATCAACGGACTTCCCCGTCTGGCATGCTCCCTCTTCCTCTGCAATATCGTGAAGAAAGGAAAAATAGAACTGGCGCCCCTTTCCAAATTCCCCGTCATCAGTGACCTTCGCGTAGATCGGGAAAAAATTTTTGCCCGGCTGAAAGAAATGCAGGTCTGGCTTTCTGAAAAAGACCGCGATGCGAAAAAGGGCGACCGCTCCCTTCAATATGATGCGGGACAATGCCTGATGTGCGGCTGCTGTCTTGAGATCTGCCCGAACTACACGCCGGAAAGCACCTTCAGCGGCGCCGCGTCCATGATTCATGCTTTTAAAATACTGGAACAGAACAAAGAGGATATACATCTTCAAAAGCTGAAAGAAAACTATGAAAAATACTTTTTTGCAGGGTGCAGCCAATCCCTGTCCTGTGTGAAAATCTGTCCCCTCGGCCTGCCTCTCGACCGTATCCAGAGCCGCGCTAACCATCACCTTCGGGAAACAAAAAAATGAAAAAATTTCTTTTTTCCCTTATCTTTCCTTTTATTCTTGCAGCATGTGCTCCTTTTCAGGACAACATGCCCCAAAGCCATTCCTTCTTTGCGATGGGCACCTACATGAAAATCACCGCCTATGGGAAAAACAGCGAAACCATTTTTCTCCATGCAGAAAAAGAAATACGTCGTCTTGATACACTCCTTTCCGCAGAAAATCCGGACAGCGAAATCTCCCGGCTCTCAAAGGAAGGAAAACTGATCCCTTCAGAAGACACTGCCCGCCTGATCAGCCTTGCCGAATCATGGAACAGGTCAACCGGCGGTACTTTTGACATTTCCCTCGCCCCCCTCTCCAAACTGTGGGGATTCCCCCATGGCCCCTATCATGTGCCGACGGAAACCGAGCGCGCGGAAGCACTTGGTAAAACAGGCATGAAATATATCTCCCATAACGAAGAAACAGGAGAATATTTTCTGAAAAAAGGATGTGCCCTTGACCTGGGCGGTATGGCAAAAGGAACAGCTGCTGAAAAAGCGGCAGATATTTTAAAAGCTGCCGGTATTAAAAACGCCCTTCTTGATTTAGGAGGAAATATCAAAGTCATCGGTACGAAACCCGGCGGCAGACCATGGCACATCGCCCTGCGCCACCCTGATGACACGGATAAAACCGCAGGGATGCTTTCCGTCTCCGACACGTCCATTGTCACCTCCGGCGACTACGAGCGGTACTTCATGGCAAAGGGCCGGCGGTACCATCATATTTTTGATCCCCATACAGGACAACCCGTACAAAACGGACTCCGCGCGGTGACCGTCATCTGCAAAGACAGTGAAAAAGCGGATATCCTTTCCACCGCTCTCTTCGTTATGGGCGAAAAAAAAGCCGCCCTGTTCTGGAAAGAACACCGCGGTGAATTTCAAATGATCCTATTCAGAAATGACAATACCCTGATGATCACTCCCGATTTACAAAAAATATTTACTCCTGAACTTCCTGTCGTTCTTATTTCCTGACAAGCCATGATAAAAAAAGACCTTTACCTCATTATATGCCTCCTCCTGGCAGCGGCCCTCCTCTTCATAGGAAACAAAACCCTTATGCACGATGCGGGTTCCGTCACCGCCACAGTAGACGGCGCCCCGTACGGTTCGTGGCCGCTGGATAAAAATGATACCATCCACATCGGTACACCTTACGGACAAAATGAGTTCACCATCAAAAACGGAACCGTAAGAATGACGGCTGCCGACTGCCCCCATAAGGACTGCCTCCGGCAAGGAGCAATCCACACCGCCGATTCCGCCATCATCTGCCTTCCTCATCATTTAGTCATTGAAATACAATCCGCTGCAGATAAAAAAATTGACGGCACCGTTCGCTGAAGGAGATCATCCATGACAAAAAAAGTGAGTGTCATCGGCCTGTTTACAGCCATGGCACTTTTACTCAGCTGCATAGAAAACCTGCTTCCCTTCCGGACAGGCATTCCCGGCATCAAATTAGGCATAGCCAACCTCATTATTGTCATTGCCTTTTATTTCTTGCCGTCCGGGGAAGTCCTCTCTATATCCCTTCTCCGGGTATTCTTCCTTTCCGTCTTCAGCGGTAGTCCCTTCACCGCTGTTTTCAGTTTCACAGGCGCGATAGCAAGCTTTCTTGCCATGTATATTTCTTATCGTAGAAATTCTTTCTCCCCTGTCGGTATCAGCATCATCGGTGGCGTGACACACAATCTGGCACAACTCCTGATCTCCGCTCTTCTGTTAAACACCCCCGCGTTCCTGTGGTACAGTCCTGTCCTGCTTCTATCCGGCACCGTCACAGGACTGATAAACGGACTGATTACCACAAAAATCATCCATACCGTAAAAGGGATGAAATGGTAAATATAAAAACATAGTTTACCATTCGCTATAAATAAAAAAGCCCGCCTTATTAGACAAGCTTTAAACTTCATGGCGGAGAGAGGGGGATTCGCCCCCATGCCGGTATTCACCGACAACATAATTCAATTACATAACAGCTTTTTACCTTTATTTTTCATTACTCGCCTTTCTTTACCAAAAATAAAAAGGCGTTGTCAGAATGCAGCTGTTCTTATTAATGGCTTTATCTGTTTTAATGGCTTTATCTGTTTTCCGTTTTTTTACTTTAAACCTCAATAAAACTCAGTCTTAGTCATTATGATTACATATCGCTCTCTTTTGTCCCCCCAGATTAGTTTATCCGGATCCTGATCCAATGGGATATCAAAAAACACATCTAATGTATATCCATCTTTATAAAAACGAAATTTATCATAACGATCGGTATGAAAATGAAAATCTTCTCCCTTTTCATTCTTTCCTTTTATCCAGCCCCTCTGCAGCAGCTGCTCTGTATAATACTCTTTTATGACATTCCCTTTGGCTGTAAGAACAAACGCCTCTGAACTAAACGCTCTGTCAGATGTTCTGGCAGTAATGGTAAGTTCATCGCATAGAAGGGTATCCGTTCCGTAAATATAAATATCCGGAATATGCTCATACAGATCCTGCCTTACAGACCTGGAAAAATACTCAATTCCGGAACTACCTATGTCTGCCATAAGAATGATTACTACAATACCCACTACAAGTCGTGGAACAAATTTTAAAGCATTTTTCAATAAAATGTCCTTCTCTACATATTCTAAAACCTTTTTCACTACTGTTTTCTTCTTTACATACGCTAAAAGCTCTTTCCATAAATTTTCCATCTTTGGCCTCAATCCACAATAATGCTTCCATCTTTTATTTCACTTTGCATAGCGTCTGCACGATCTTTCAGACTTTGAGCTTTGCCCGCATCGCCTCCTACTTGCGGGGTCCCTATGCCCATGACATACACTCTGACTCTGTCTCTATATTCAGATTTAACAGGAATCATAAATCCTACACCGACACCTGTATATAAGGCTCCTCCCACGCTAAGACCGGAAAGAATATCTTTTCGCGTATCAAATTCTTGTAAATTCTTTCTCATGTCATTATCCAAGGGGACAATCCTAATCGCAGCCATTGTAAAATTCAAAGGCATCATAGATAACCCGACGTTTCCCCCGCCTGAAATATAAGTACCACTTCCATTGGAATTTTTTAGATCATAAATCACACCCATTTCAATACCGGCTCCGACTCCGGCACTGCCTGTTATTATAATTGCGTCCGCATCTCTATTCGCGCTTGCCAATTCAATAAAAGTACTTTTTAATGCTTCTATAGTTTCTTCCGTTACCGGTTGCCCTTTAAGTTTCAGATACTCTTCTATCCGTCCATCAGCAAACATGATTTCTGCTATTTCTTCAGCAGTTAAATATTCATTCCACTTCGTCCCCATCTGGGAGATGTAGGCGCCTGTGTGTCCGCTCCCTCCTGTCATCTTGGACA
>ERZ773079.771-NODE-771-length-20402-cov-56.077800_pt1 | contig 20402 bp, 17 predicted proteins | sample MGYA00511355_ERZ773079 | MGnify/ENA primary metagenome ERZ773079 (study PRJEB29015, sample SAMEA2737979) | human oral metagenome | biome: human oral; feature: human-associated habitat; material: dental | place: China | collected 2117 ... | reverse complement strand
TGGCAGAGCCGATGGGCAGCGTCAAGGACATGTCGATCATCTCCACCGACGGCGCCTCCGCCCTGCCCAAGGCCGTGGCCGGCAACGTCGAGCAGCTCAACGCCGTCATGCGCTCGCTGACCGGCTCGGACCTGACCGACATGCTCGGCCGTTTCATCGATGACAAGGGCGACAAGAAGCCCGGGGTCTGAAGGCTCTGCGCGGCCGCCCCGTCCCTGGAGCCCTGGCCCCCTGCATCGAGATCGACTTTTTCGCACGAGGTAGACGGTGTCACCGTCGATCTCGTGCGAAAGAGTCTGTCTCGACGAGCGGCATACGAGCGGTGCGCAACGCACAGCGCCGGACGTCTGCCAGACTGCCGTCCATGTCGATCAAGCCGCCCGCCGATCCCGGCGCCCCGCCCGCCGGCTCTCATACCCCGGTCCCCGGCCCGTCCGGCAGTGCCGGTGCGACTCCGGGGCAGCAGAGCCGGCGCACGGTGATCGTCCTGCTCGCGGTCATCGCGATCCTCCTGGCCGTGATCGCGGGGCTGCTGCTGACGCGCACGCCGATGACCACATTCACCGGAGCGCCGGAGCCGACCCCGACATCGACGGTGCAGGAGACCTCCGCCCCCGCATTGACCGCCCCCAAGGCGCTGGAGATCGTCCACGGCGAGGTCACGCGCGATCCCGACGATCCCCGGGCCAAGGGCAAGGCGGACGCGCCGGTGGTCATGGTCATCTACTCCGACTTCGGCTGCCCCTACTGCACGCTCTTCGCCCAGGATGTCGAGCCCGGGCTGTCGGATCTGATCGAGGACGGCACCCTGCGCATCGAATGGCGCGATCTCGCCCAAATCACCCCGACCTCCCCGCTGGCCGCCCAGGCCGGGATCGCCGCGGGCAACCAGGGCAAGTTCTGGGAGTTCCACGACGCCGTCTACGCCGACGCGGATCCCCAGAGCCATCCGGAGTACACCGAGGACTCGCTGGTGGGCTTCGCGCAGAAGGCGGGCGTGCCCGACATCGAGCGCTTCCGCACCGACATGAACGACTCCGCCACCGTCACCGCCGTCGAAGAGGCCACGCAGCACGCCCGCGACATCAATATCCAGGGCACGCCCTTCCTCATCGTCAACGACGCGGCCATCAACGGCTTCCGTCCGGTGGACTACGTGCGCAACACGATCGCGGAGCAGGCGGCCAACGCCTCCTGAGGCTCACCGCACCACCGGGCACGCCTTCCGCACCACCAGGCACGCCCGGCATGCTTGCACCGCCTAACACGCACTCTCGCCGCACCACTAGGCACGCCCGCACCACCATGATCATCAGCACCTATTCAACGGAACACCGCACCAGGGGCTTGACCCGTGTCGCCGCGAGAGCCACCCGCGCGGTCGTACCTGAATGCGTGCGGTCGTACCCGAGCCCGCGTGGTCGTACCCGGATGCACGCGGTCGTACCTTAGGGAGGCTCTAAGGTACGACTCGGCGAGAAAAGGTACGACCGCGCGAAGTTGCGTACGACCACGCGGCACCACGTACGACCCGGCGCACGAGGGTACGACCACGCGACACCCGAACGCGCCGAACCACCGGCGCACGGCCATCCCGACAATACCCCGGAACACGAAGACCTCTTGTGGACTCAGAGACTCAGAAGTCTCGGAGATGCGCGGGCGAGGCGCCGCCCTCCCCGCCCCACCGATGCGCACGACGGACATCGATGAAGTTGCAAGGCTGAAAAGCGGCATCAGAGTCAGGCATCAAAGGGCCCGCCACCCACCCTCGTCCACCTGCCGATCACTCTGGCGAGCCGTGCGGGTGTCGCTGTCCGGCCGTTGGCCGTGAGCCTCCGAGCCGTCCGGCGAAGCCGAGGCATCCCAGATCGCACGCGCAGCCTCATCAGCCGCCCGCCCGCCGGAAGGGGCCCGGTTCCCGACCCGCTCCGCCCGCCGACGCCGCCGCTCCATCTGCCACTCCGGATACATCGGCGCGGGCAGACGAAACGGAATCAAACCGACCGCGAACAACACCATCGACAAGAACAGTCCACCGCCGAAGAACGCCTCCGGCAATGAGACCTCAGAACCAGACGTCTCGACGAGCAGCAGCGCTCCCCCGAATGCGAACATCGACCCGACGGCGGGCTCGATGAGCGCGATCGTGTTACGCCCCAGGTAAAACCCTCCCTGACTCATGATGGACCGGCACAGCTGCGCGTACCCGCAGTCCGAGAACATCTCGAACCACCAATTAACCAAAGTTCCCCCGCCCAGCACCAGACAACCAAAACCCATCCCGACACTCGACACGCCCGATCACCCCGTCACGAAGACCTCAATGAAACATTTTATGCAATAGCCCCTTGGCCCCGTCTGCGATCGCCCTCCCAGCCGCCGATCCCGCGGCTCCGCCGATAATTCCACCGGCAATGCCGCCGACCGCGGCTCCCACCGGGCCACCGAGGCACGCACCTATGCCCGCGCCGACCTTGGCTCCGAGCGCACCGCCGGCCCAAGCGCCTCCACCGGTGCCCAGACCGGTCGCCGCACGGGTGACTTTCTCCCCGTCGCCCAGCGACGGGTCGTGCGAGTCCTTACTTCCACTGGTCGTACGCCTCCACTCCACCACTGGCCACGTCCCCGATGACACCGGCCACCTTGAGGACCTTGCCGACTCTGCCGGCCCCGGAGACGACCGTCGCCGCAGTGGAGTCCTCCGCTCCGGCGCCCGGCTTCCAGTTTCCCAGATCGCCATCGTGGATGGCGCTCCGCGTCCTGCCGACGGTTCTTCCATCAATAGCCTTATGGCTGGCCCCGACCTTCCCATTGCCAAGTTCGGTCGTCACACGCGCATTCGTTTTCCGCAGAGCAAGGGCCTGCGTCAAACTGGCAGCATTCGATGCGCGGCCGATCACCCAATTCGCGACATTCACCGCCGCCCTCACACCGCCGCCCTTCGTATCGGGCACGACGACCCCCACGACGTTCTTCGCCACCGGATTGATGATGTTCGTTATCGCATTGCAGGCGTCCGCGAACGCCGGGCGGGCCTCGGTCTCCCGGAGGCGGATATCGCTGACCCGGGTCTCCAGATTCTTGTACAGGGCGGTCTTCGCCACCGCATCACCGTCACTCCCCCGGCGCCGCCACCGCCGTCTGCGGGCGCCGCCATGAGGGTGGCCGGGTCGTACACGGCCTCCCCATTAGAAGCAGGCCACCCGCGGTCGCCTGGTCTCGGATCCCCTGCAAATCCGTCTTGACGCTGCTCAGAGCGCTCGCCAGGTTGTCAAGAGCCGTCTTGTAGCTCCCCAGATTCGATACCAGGCTCTCGCAATCAGCGACCGACGTGGAGATCGACCCCGAGGCGGCTATGGCCGACGATCCCTCCAGCTCGCACACGCTCTTGCGCGCGCTGATCAGATCATCCTCAGTACTATCAACATGCGACGTGACGTTACCGATCGCCGTCGCCGATGCCGTGATATCCGATGGCGTCGCATCCAGATGAGTATCAATCGGCATAACCACTGCCCTCCGAAGAATAAGCGCCTTGCCCGCCGCTTCCAAAGGGATTCAATTTCGCCCACGGATATCGTGAGTACGACGGGAACCTCGAACCCGATACGACCACCAGCGTCTGACTACGATCCCACTTCGACTGACCCGGCATCTGACAACCCCTCACACGTGTCGTATCGCTATTCGTTCGTTGTGGCGGGGACGGCTCCAGACCCTAGCACCGGGACCCGGACCGGTCACGGGAACGCGCCCCCTCGACTCGCACGGTTCTCGCACGGCCCGGCCGCTCCGGACCCCGGAGTCCCGCGCCGTGCACCCGAGCGGGTCGCGGCGATCGGCGCCACGCCCCCGGAAGCGGGAGGGGCGGACGTCGTGCACTCCACGGCCGGAAGCCTCTTCCACCACGCCCCCGGAGGCGGGAGGGGCGGACCCCGTGCCGCGGCACGGCGCCGCCGTCGCCACCGCGCCCTCGGAGGACTGGAGGGCCGGACGGCTCCGCCACCGCACCCCCGGACGGCTCCGGCCCCGCACGTGCACAAGCCGCCACCGACGTGCGGCGAACGCCTCGGAACCTGAGATACTTCACTGGTCTCATCACCTTGCCGGCGAGGACGTCGGCGGCACCCCAAGGAGCAGCAATGGCACTGAGCATCGGCGTTGATGTCGGCGGCACGAAGATCGCGGCGGGGGTGGTCGATGAGGAGGGCGTGGTCCTGGCCACCGTGCGCCGCGACTCCCCCGCCACCAGTCGCGAAGCCATCTTCGAGACCATCGCCGCGGTCGCCGACGAGCTAGCCGCCCAGTACGACGCCCCCACCGTCGGCGTCGGCGCGGCCGGCTTCACCTCCTCGGACCGCAACACCATGGTCCACGGCACCAACCTTGACTGGACCGGCGCGCGCATCGCCGATGAGGTCGGCGGACGCACCGGCAAGCGCGTCGTCGCCGAGAACGACGCCAATGCCGCGGGTTGGGCCGAGGCCCGTTTCGGCGCCGGAGCCGGCAAGGACAACGTCCTGGTCGTCACCCTGGGCACCGGCGTGGGCGGCGCCGTCATCATCAACGGCCGACTGGTACGGGGCGCAGCCGGTTTCGCTGCGGAGATCGGCCACATCAACATCGTGCCCGACGGGCGCCCCTGCGGCTGCGGTCTGCGCGGATGCCTGGAGCGCTACGCCTCGGGCACCGCCCTGGGCGTCAACGGCTGGGAGCTGGCCAAGTTCCGCCCCGACTACGCGGCGCGCATCATCGAGCTGTCCGGCGGTGACCAGAACACGATCTCCGGCAAGGCCGTCACCGCGGCCGCCCGCGAGGGCGACCCGGCCGCTCTGGAGTGCTACGCCCGTCTGGCCGACGCCCTGGGCGCGGGCCTGGCCGACCTGTGCGCCGTGCTGGACCCCGAGATCATCGTCCTCGCCGGCGGACTGACCGAGGCCGGCATCATCCTGCTGACCCCCGTGCGGGAGAGCCTCGAGGCGCACCTGACGGCGCACGTGCACCGCCCCGCCATCCCCGTGGTCATCTCCAGCTCCGGTCAGGAGGCGGGCATTATCGGCGCCGCGGATCTCGCCCGGCAGGACTGACGACGGCGGGGCCGCGCGCCGGCACCGACCGCCCGGCGTTCGCCCGTTCCGTCGAGGGCCGGACCGCCGACGCGGAATCATGGCCCCCGTCCCACCGAGGCGGTAGTGTGCCCGGAGCGCGGCTCCACTCCGGGGGCCGGGAGAGGGGAGGGCGTGCCCGCATCACCGATCAGTCGCAGAGCCGTCGTCGGAGCGCTGGGGGTGGCAGGGGCGTGGACGCTTCTGAGCGCCTGCGGGCGCGGCTCCCCCGACGGAGGGCCCTCCGACGCCGCGACCGACTCGGCGACGGAAGCGGCGACCCCGACCTCCGCCGCACCCGATGTCGTCGATCCGGCGAGCCTGCCCTCCTACGACTACGAGGAACGGGAGCTGGCCGTCATCAGCCAGGGGGAGGCCATGGCGGGCCGCCTCTACGTGCCCGCCGTCGCCGGCCCCGTTCCGCTGGTGGTCTGCTCCTACGGGCTCGCCGGCTCCATCGACGATCTCGACCCCGTGGCCCGGGCCCTCGCCGGGCTGGGGCTGGCCTCCTACCGCTTCGCCTTCCGCAATGGCGGACCGGAGGCCGGGGACACCACCCGCATGTCCGTCATGACCGAGGTCGCCGATCTCGAAGCCGTTCTGACCGCCGCCCGATCCGCCGCCGACGGCTGGGACGTCGTCGATCCTCAGCGGATCGTCCTGCAGGGCGTCAGCCAGGGCGGAACGGTCAGCACCATCACCGCCGCCCGCCACCCGGAGGAGATAGCGGGACTGGCGCTGTGGTACCCGGCCTTCTCCATCACCGAGGACCTCCACCACGTCTTCACCTCCCTGGACGAGGTTCCCCAGTCCGTCACCCTCGGGGGATACAGCCTGGGCCGCATCTACGCCGAGGACATGTGGGACTACGACGTGTACGCCGATATGGGCCGCTATCCCTCACCGGTCCTCATCGTCCACGGCACCGCCGACCCCACCGCGCCCATCAGTTACTCCGAGCGGGCCGTGCGCACCTTCCCCGATGCCGAGCTCGTCACCATCGACGGCGCGGGCCACGGTTTCTCGGGGCAGGCGTGGGACCGGGCCATGGGAGGCACGACCGCCTACCTGCAGCGGATCGGCATGCTGGACGACTGAGCCCCGGGGGGCGGACCGACCGACAGACTGCCCGGCTCGGTCGCCCGGCCGAAGCCGAGCGGCCCGAGGCGGGCCGCCCGACCCGCCTCGCCTTCGTCACGCCGCCCGATCGGGGCGGCGTGACGAAGGCGATGACGGCGCGAATCGCTCACTCCTCGCGCTGGAAGGACATAGTGGCGGCGTAGGTCTTCTCCGTGGGCCAGCGGCTGGTGACCGCCTTGGCCCGGGTGTAGAACCGGACGCCCTCGGGGCCATGGATGTGGGTGTCACCCAGGAGCGACTCCTTCCACCCGCCGAAGGAGTAGTAGGCCACCGGGGTGGGGATCGGCACGTTGATGCCCACCATGCCGGCCTCGACGTCGAGTTCGAAGCGGCGGGCCACACCGCCGTCGTTAGTGAAGACGGCAGCGCCGTTGCCGAACGGCGAGGAGTTGACCTGCCTGATGGCCTCCTCGTAGGTGTCGGCGTGGACGATCGCCAGGACCGGGCCGAAGACCTCCTCGGTGTAGAGCGAGGACTCCAGCGGGACGTTGTCGACGATGGTCGGGCCGAGGAAGTGGCCCTTCTCATGGCCGGGGATGACCAGCGGGCGACCATCGAGGACGATCTCGGCGCCCTTGGCCTCGGCGTCGTCGATGAGACCGACGATGAACTTCTTGGACTTGGCGTCGATGACCGGCCCCATCTCGACGCCCTCGTCCATGCCGTAGCCGACCTTGATCCTCTCGGCGTGGGCCTTGACGCGGCGGGCCAGATCCGGACCGCAGCCGCCGACGGCGACAACGACCGGCAGGGCCATGCAGCGCTCGCCGGCGGCGCCGAAAGCGGCGGCGGAGATGTGCTGGGCGGCGAAGTCCAGATCGGAGTCGGGCATGACGATGGCGTGGTTGTTCGCCCCGCCCAGCGCCTGAACGCGCTTGCCGTGGGCGATGCCCGTGTTCTGGACGATGTGAGCCACGGGGGTGGAACCCACGAAGGAGATGGCGTCAATACCGGGGTGCTCGAGCACTTTGGAGACCATGGTGCGGTTGCCGGAGACGACGTTGAAGACGCCGTCGGGCAGACCCGCCTTCTTGTAGAGCTCGGCGGTCAGCAGGGCGGCCGACGGGGTGGCGGAGGCCGGCTTGAGGATGAAGGCGTTGCCGGTGGCGATGGCCAGCGGGTGCATCCACATCGGCACCATCGCCGGGAAGTTGAAGGGGCAGATGCCGGCGACCACGCCCACGGGCTGGCGGAGCGTGTGGATGTCCACGCCGGTGGACACGTCGAAGGAGTACTCGCCCTTGAGAGCCGCATTGATGGCGGTGGCGAAGTCGAGGGTCTCGCGACCGCGCTGGATCTCGCCGACGGCGTCGGAGTAGTTCTTGCCGTGCTCGGCCACGATCATGCGAGCCATCTCGTCCTGATGGTCCAGGACGAGCTGACGCATGCGGAACATGATGGCCGTGCGCTTGGCCAGCGGCACCCGGGCCCACTCCTTCTGGGCGCGACGGGCGACGTCGACCGCGTGATCGAGATCGGCGTCCGAGGCCTGGAGAAGCTCCGCCTCGATATCGCCCGTGCCCGGGTTCTCCACCTCGAAGCACCCGGTGGGGCTGCCCTCGTAGTACTGGCCGTTGATCCAGTGGGGAATCGTCTTCATTCGCACTCTCCTCGCACCCTCCGGGCGTCTTCGTCGACAGTCGCGCGACCGGACATCCGCGACGAGGACCAGCATAGGGCCTTCCTGTCACTTTGTCATTACATATATCGTGATATTCACTCGTCGTTCACGCGCCGGACGACCGACTCCCGCACGTCGGCGCCATCCAGATCGAGCTCCTCGACGACATCAGGGTCGAGCTCGTCGGGCCGCAGCACCGGATTGTCACCGGCCGACAGGAAGATGCTCACCCAGCGCGAGCGGTCGTCGGAGTCGATGAGCATGCATTTGACGAACAGCGTCAGCGGCACCGCCAAGATCGCCCCGAGCGCACCGATGACCTGGCTCCACAGGAGCAGGGACAGGAAGGTCGTCGTCGTGTTCAGACCCACGGCGTCACCGGTGAACTTAGGCTGAATGAGGGACTGGATGACGAAGTTGAGAACGGAGTAGATGACGATCACCCACAGGGCCGTCCACGGCCCCGAGTCCACCAGGGCCAGCAGAGCCGGCGGAATGACGCCGATGAAGAAGCCGATATTGGGGATGTAGTTCGTGATGAACGACAGCACGCCCCATGTCACCGCCATGGGCACCCCGAGCAGGCCCAGAGCGACGGCGTCGAGCACCGCCACGATCAGGCCGAAGATCGTCGAGACCAGCCAGTAGGAGCGCACCGCTCCGGCGAAGTCCGCGAGCGCGGCGGCGATGCCGGGCTTGAGGATCGTCAGCGCCCGGGCGCGCGCCTCAATGCGGGACATGTCGAACATGAGGAAGATGACCGTCAGCGCCATGACGCTGAGGATGGAGCCGAGGCTGCTGATCTGGGAGAGGAGCCCCTGAGCCACCATGACGATGCGGCTCGTGTCCACCGCCTTCGAGATCTGGTCGAACAGTGAGGACCAGTCCACGCCGAAGCGCTCCAGGAGGGTCTGCGAGTTATGCCAGATCGTCTGGAACTTGGCCGTGTAATCGGGCAGGGTGTCGATGAGCTGGATGACGGCCACGCCCAGAGCCGCGAACATCGCCAGCACGAAGGCGTAGATGAGGAGGATCGCGCCGATGGCGGACACCGGTCGGGGCACGTGGTGACGGCTGGCCAGGCTCACCAGGGGGCGAACGGTGATGACCAGTGTGAGGGCGAAGAAGGCGGGCCCGATCAGGTCGCGCGCGCAGTAGACACCGACGCCACTGATGACGAGGGTGGCGATGGTGATCGCGATGGACTCGCCCTGAAGTCGACCAGTGGTTGCGGACTCGTATCCTCGGGCGGGTGCACAGGTGTCACTCATGGGCGCATCCTCCCACGGGGAGGCGGTCGCCCCGCCGCGCCCGCCCCCTGCACGGCGCGTTCCGTCGGCGGACGGGGCGAGCCGTCCTGTGCGCGAGGTGTGGGAACGATCAGAGAGGCGAACCGGCCGATGGAGAAGGCGGGCGAGGATCTGATGGGCGCCGGTGATCCGGCGACCAGCCCCGCGGGCTCTCAAGGAAGCTCGGCGCCTTTGCCGAGCCGGGTCGATCTTACGCGTCCGGCTCGAGTCCCGTTACGGGGCCGCCGCCCACCCGACCGCTCCCGTCCGACTCACGCTCGGGATTGGTCGTTCACCGCAGGTGGTCGGCCAGCCAGGGATCGACGACGGCGTAGAACCCGTCGGGTCGACTGCGCCGCACGTCGTGGGCGGCCCCCGGCACGAGTGCCGTCGTCACGTGCGGGTTCGCGATTCGCTTCACGACCTCCAGTCCCTCGGGCCCCACGCGCGCCGCGCCGGGCCGGTCGCCGGTGACCAGGAGCGCGGGGACGGCCAGTGCCGCCATCGTCTCCGCCCACTCGGCCTCCGGGGCGACGACGCCGGTGCGCAGCAGTGCGGGGTCCATGCGCTGGCCGGCCCACACCCCTACGACCGCCTCGGAGTCGGGAATCTCGGCGTCGGCCAGCGCCCGCCTCACCGCTGCGGGCGGATCGGCGAGCTCAGCGGCGCGGGCCCGTTCGCGCGCGGCCCCGCGGGCCAGCAGCTCGGCCGGGCTGCGGGAGCCGTAACGGGCCGGGTCCGCCAGTACGACGCCGGTGAGCAGCTCGGGGCGGCGCGCCGCGACCACCATGGCGGTGGCCGCACCCATGGAGTGGCCGATGACGACGGGCGGGTCGGTTGCGGGCAGCCCCAGGGCGCGCCGACCGCGGTCCTGGACGAGGAGATCCTCCAGGACCGCGACGGCGTCGTCGACGAGGACCTCACCGGCGCGCTCCAGCTCCTGCGGCGCCCAGCGCGGTGACAGACCGTGGCCGCGGGCGTCGACGGCGACCACCCGGTAGCCCAGGGCGGTCCAGTGGTCGATGGCGTCTGTCTGGGAGAGCGCCGACGCCGTGATCCCGTGGAGGAGCACCAGGGTGGGGGCGTCGACGGGCCCGGCGGTGATGCGGGCGAGAGGATGACTCATGCCCTCATCCTGCCCCTCCGTCCGGTCCTACGTCCTGTGGTCGCGCGTGCCCGCGGCCGTCGCAACCGGCGGGAGCCGCGACGCCATCGGATCACATCGGATCAGGAATGGCCTCCGCGCCCGCACAGCTCGATGAGAAGAACGCCCGAGACGACCAGACCTATGCCGGTGATCACGGCGAACGACATTCTCTCCGAGAACACCAACCAGCCGACGACCGCCGTGGCGGCCACCCCCAGACCCGCCCACACGGCGTATGACTCCGCCAGCGGCGCACCGTGACGCAACGCGGCGAAGAAGAGGGCGAACGACGCCCCGTACCCGCAGACGGCGATCACCCACCAGATCCACGCCGCCGCGGCGGCCGTCGCAGCGCGCAGTGAGCTCGTCGCCAGCACCTCGGCGCCGATGGCGGTCAGCAAGAACCAGATGTGCATGCAGATGACTATACCGGACGTCCGGTATCACAATGTCGTCCATCCCGTCGAACGCTCCGCGTTCGTCGCGCAGGCCCTTGCCCGGCCCCGCAGTACCTGTAGGCTGAGATTGGAAAGCACGTCGCAAGGGGAAGCAGGAGGAGGGCGATTCGGTGCCGGAGTCTCAGCAGACCCTCACTCGTGACAGGATCCTCGACGCGGCGCAGAGAGTCCTGGTCCGCGATGGAGGGGATCGCCTGACGATCGCGTCCGTGGCCGAGGAGGCGCGTATCAGTAAGGGCGGCCTCTTCTACCACTTCGCGTCGAAGCAGGAACTCGTCGAGGGGCTGATCGAGAGGTACACCCGGGAGTTCGATCGTCTCCTCGAGGCGGCGGACGGCTCTCCGGGCTCGGCCGTCGAGGCCTACATCCAGTCGGCGAGCAGGTCCGACGGCCCGGCGTCCCGAGGGGTGATAGCGATGCTCGCCGCCGTCATCGTCAACTCGGAGGCGCTGGGGCTCCTGCGCCGGAAGTACGACGGCTGGAACGAGCGCCTGCACTCCGACGGAATTCCGCCTCACGTCGTCTCCACTGTGCGCTACGCCGTGGACGGGCTCTGGTTGGCCGACACGTTGCAACTCGCCGCCCCCAGCCAGAACTCCCGTGCCAAGACCATCGAGCTCCTCAAGGAGATGGTCAGGCCCTACCGGAAGGGCTGAACGGACCGACTGGTCCGGCGGGGCCGATCGGGTCGAGCGGCGTCGGAGCAGACCGGATCAGACCGGATCCATGTCCGGTCGACTACCGGTGAGGATCCTCGCGGAGGAGTGTCCCGCACACAACGCACGGAACGATCATCAGCATGATATTCGGCGCCCACCACCCGAGGTTGATGTCCCCGTAGAGCGCCCAGAAGGACACGGCCATGAGTCCCGCGCAGAAAGTGAGGGTCAGCCCGATTATCAGGATCTCCCTCCCGAACGGCCGCCCCCTGCCGACGAGGTGCGTCCCCCAGCAACCGAGCGTCGCGGCTAGGGAGTCCAGGGGGAGGAAGGACCAGTTCCAGGCCTGGATGGTGGCGTCCTCGTAGTCCTTGAAAGCTTTGTCGAGCGGAATGAGATGCATCGCGGTCGCCGCCCAGTAGGCCATCAAGCAGACATCCACGACCACGAGCACGACCCTGGCGTGACGCATCATCCCTCCCGATTCGTGCGATGATCCTCGCGCAGGACCTCATTCCCGAAAGGCCCGGCGGGCCTTCCCTGGTGCGGCGACCGAAGCCGACGAGGACCTCCCGAGGCGCGTTCGACGACAACTATACCGGTCGTCCGGTTTACTTGTGAATGTGGGTCGGCCCACAGGTCTATGCTGACGACATGAGCGAGCGGAGCACGCACCGGATGAACGTGGAATCCTTCAACCTCGACCACACGCGGGTCGTCGCGCCCTTCGTGCGCATCGCCGACCGCAAACGCCTGCCGGGCGGCGACGAGCTGGTCAAGTACGACGTGCGCTTCTGCCAGCCCAATCGCGAGCACCTGGAGATGACGGCGGTTCACTCCATCGAGCACCTGACCGCCGAGCTCATGAGGAATCACACCGACCGGCTCATCGACTGGGGTCCGATGGGCTGCCAGACCGGCTTCTACGCCCTGACCCTGGGTCTGGAGCCGGCCGAGTTCCTGCCGTTGCTGGAGGCGACCTTCCGCGACATCCTGACGGCCACCGAGGTGCCCGCCGCCAACGAGGTGCAGTGCGGCTGGGGCGCCAACCACTCTTTGGAGGCCGCACAGGCGGCCGTGCGGGACTTCCTCGCAGCGCGCGATGAGTGGTCCGTCGTCGAGATCGACATGCCGAGCCGAGATTGACGGCGGCGACGTCGATCTCGGCTCGGCATGTCGATCTCGACGACGGGGCGCCGGGGCGGGAGCGATGCGCGCCCGCTCAGGCGCCCTGCGGCTCGGCGAGCTCGCGCCGCAGCGCTTCGACCGATGTGCTCCGTCGACGTCGTACCGCCAGGGTCATGGCCAGAGCCGAGGCCGCGGCCCACGCCAGGAGGACCGCCGTGGCGGCACTCACGCCCTCGCCGACCGTACCCAGCATGAGGCCCGACAGCGCCGAATGGAGCACGCCGACAGGTGCCACCAGAAGCGCACCGCTCGCCCGCGCCGCACTTCCGCCCAGAACCAGCACGCCCTGAGCGACGAGGGCCAGGAGGGAGACCGCCGCCCCTCCGCGCGGCCCGAAGACCGCCATGAGGGCCGCGTGCAGCACTGTCATCGCGACCGCGCCGACGGCGGTCAGCAGCACGGCTGGTCCGACGGACCCCGTACGGGCCCCGGCCAGAACGACGACGCCGATCAGCACGGGCGCCTGAACCAGGGCCAGACCGACGGCCGGCTTCAGCGAAGCGCCGGCAAGACGAGCCGGACTCATCGGGGCCTCGACCCGGCGCCGGGTCATCAGCCCCAGCCCGGAGAAGACGACGAGCGCTCCGATCCACGAAGCGATGGCGATGGCGGCGGGGGCCGCCGAGGTCTCCGGTCGGGCGGAACCCGCCGCGCTCGTATCGACGCTGACCGGCTGAGCCAGCGCGGCGGCCAGGTCGGCGGCCTGCTGATCGGTGTAGGAGGGGACGGAATCCTCAGCGGTGCTCAGTCCGGTGGACAGGTCGTCGGCTCCGGTGGACAGGGTGCTCGCCCCGTCAGACAGCTGGGTGGCGCCGGAGGACAGGCTGCTCACGCCGTCGGACAAAGTGGTGGCTCCATCGGCCGCCGAGGTGGTGCCGGCGGCGAGCGAGGACGCGCCCGTCTCGAGTCGGGACAGGCCCTGGGAGAGGGTGTCGGCGCCGCCGGACAGTCGGGTGGCCCCGGTGGACAGACTGCTCGCGCCCGACGACAACTGCGACGTGCCGTCCGCGAGCGTGCTGGCGCCGTTGGACAGACTGTTCGCTCCGGTGGACAGCCGCGAGGTCCCGCCCGACAGGCTGCTCGCGCCCGACGACAGGGTGGAGGCGCTCGACGACAGAGTACTGGCCCCGCCCGACAGGGTGCTGGCCCCGCTGGACAGATTCGAGGCGCCGGCCGTCAGGTTGGAGCCCTGGCTGACGAGGGTGTTGAGGACTCCGGCCAGGGTTGCGCTGGAGGGGTCGGTCGGGTCGTAGACGTCGGTGGAGCCGCCCAGACCGGTGCTGACGGCGGAGGCGGCGTCGGACAGGGTCTCCGACTGGTCGGACAGCGCTCCCAGGTCGCCGACCACGGTCGTCGGGTCGGTGGACGAGGGGTCGGTGCCGATCGCCTTCGATAGCCCGGACGCGCCAGTGGCGACCTCGGAAGCGCCCGAGGTGAGCCCGGCGCGCGGGGAACCTGGGGCTGTCGAACTCAGGGTGTTGAGAACACCGAGCATGGTGGCCCGCGACCCGTCGGTGTTGGCACCCGTGGCGGGGTCGTAGACGTCGGTGCTCCGGCCCATGCCGGCCGTGCTCGCCGCCAGGTACTGGCAGGTGGCGTCCTGCTCGCCGTGGTCGGAGACGCACTGCCGGTAGGCGGTCTCCAGCCCCGTGCCGGCCTGATTCGCCTGAGAGGCCAGGGTGTCGACGCCGGAGGTGTAGGAGTCGATGCCGCCCTCCAGCCGGTTCGCCCCGTCGGCGAGCGAGGACGCGCCCGTCACCAGGTTCGTGCCCGTGGCCGGATCCGTCGCGGTCAGCCTCTGGTGCAGCTGGTCGACGCCGGAGGTGTAGGAGTCCACGCCGCCCGCCAGCTGGGCCGCGCCGTCGACCAGGGAGGCGGCGGCGCCGTTCTGGGGGACGGTCAGGGCATCGCGGGCCCCGGTGACGCCGGTGACGTAGGAGTCCACACCGGTGGAGAGGTTCGAAGTGCCGGTAGCCAGGGTGCTCGCACCGGAGTCCACCGTGGCCGCGCCGTCGGCCAGCGTCGAAGCTCCGGACGACAGACTCGACGCACCCGAATCCACCGAATCCGCACCATCGGCCAACGTCGAAGCCCCCGACGACAGACTCGACGCACCCGAATCCACCGAATCCGCACCATCGGCCAACGTCGAAGCCCCCGACGACAAACTCGACGCACCGTCGGACAGGTCCGCGGCCCCCGAGGAGGCCGAGGAGGTCCCGTCGGCCAGCTCGTCGGCGCCCGACTCCAGCCGGTTCAGCCCGTCCGCCAGCGTCGTGGCGCCCTGGGAGGCCTGGTCGGCGCCGGTGCTCAGGTCGTCGGCGCCCGACTCCAGAGAGTCCGCACCGGTGGACAGTCGATCGGCACCGCCGGCCGCCCGGCCGAGCTGATCCTTCATGTCGCTCAGCGACGTCAGCGACGCGTTGAGGTAGGCGACGGAGACGGTCGTGCCCAGGGAGGCGGCGGCCGCGGAGACGATCTCCTGACTGGCGGCACCGACCTCGGGGGAGGCGGTGCCGTTGGTCTGGACGTCGACGGTGGCGTCGCTCGGGGTGCCGCCGAGGGTGTCGACGACGGCCTGGCTGAAGCCTTCGGGGATGGTGATGACAACGTCGTACGTACCATCGGACAGACCCTGAGCGGCGGCGTCGGCCGTCACGACCGAGTAGTCCAGGGTGTCGGTGGTGGCGCCGGTGGAGGAGGAGGCGGTCAGAGCCGCGTCGGGGTCGGTCAAGCGGCCGAGCAGCAGTCGGCCGGCGGGCATGGTGGTGCCGTCGGAGGTGGTGGCGGGCGAGTCGAGATTGACGACGGCCGCGGGGATGGAGGCCGCCTTCGCCTTGGGCGCGGTCACGGCGGAGACGACCATGAAGCCGGCGAGCGCCGGGACGAGAATGACGAGGATGGCCAGAATAATGGAGCGTCGTGTCATGAGGAGACCTCGGTTCCTTCGATTCCTTCCGGGGTGGGCCGGGTCCGGCGCGCGCGCCGGACCGTGTTCGAGGCGTTCGGGGCATCCGGGCCGCCCGGAGTGTCGGGGCTGTACGGGCCGTCGAGGCCGGCGATGCCCGGGTCGCCGGGGCTCTCGCCCTCGGACGGCGATCGGTCGGCCTGCGCCGGGGCCACGGCGCGGCGCTCGGGGGCGCGGCGGGTGTGCGCCGATCCGTCGGAGGCGATGTCGACGATCGAAGCGGGATCGACGTCGACGGGTGCGACCGAGGGCATGTCGGCGCCGCCGGTGACGACGACGGCGACGCCGTCGGCAGCGAGCTCGGCCACGCGCTGCCAGCGCCTGCCGCCGGGATCGTCGACGACGACGATGCGCACGTGCGGGGCGACATCGTCGTCGTAGGCGTGCACGGAGGTGGTGACGGTCTGGATGAAAGCGGTGCCGTCGGGCAGCACGTGGCCGTCGACGACAAGGACGCCGCTCGTCGGCTGGAGGCGCCCGCCGATGGCGGCGGCCAGCGCCCGGCGGGCCAGCGGGGTGGCGGCGCGCACGAGGGCGACCTCACCGGGAGCTACCGTCAGGTCCAGGTCGCGTACGGCTGCGCCGACGGCGTCGGCGAGGGTGACCGCCCGGGCGCGCAGGACGACATCACCGTGGGCGGCCGTCCACCTCTCATGCTCGAGGGTGCGCTCGAGCCCCTCGCCCTCGACGTCGATGACCGGAAGCTGGCGCTCCAGCCACCGGGGCAGCCACCAGGCCCTGGGCCCCAGGGCGGCCATGACCGCGGGGATGAGAGTCATGCGCACGATGAAGGCATCCGCGGCGATGCCCGCGGTCAGGGCGACAGCGATGGGTTTGACGTAGACGTTGTGACTGGGGACGAAAGCGGCGAAAACGCCGGTCATGATGAGAGCGGCGGCGCCGACGACGACCGCGGAGCCGGTGAAGCCCGACTCGACGGCGCGTCGGGCGTCATCAGGACGGCCCTGGCCGCGGATCCACTCCTCACGCATGCGCGAGACGAGGAACACCTCGTAGTCCATGGCCAGGCCGAAGAGCACGCCCATGACGATGACGGGCATGAAGGAGATGACCGCGCCGGTCCTGGACACGCCGAGGGCGTCGGCCATCCAGCCCCACCCCCATACCGCTCCGGCGGCGCCCATGCCCGCGGACAGGGAAAGCACGTAGCCGAGCGTAGCGGTCAGCGGCACCGCCACCGAGCGGAAGACGATCATGAGCAGGACGACGGACAACCCGACCACGACGATCCCGAACGGCAGCAGCGCCGCGTTCAGGGAGGTCGACACGTCGATGGCGACGGCGGTCTGCCCGGTGACCATGACATCGGTGATGCCGTACCGATCCTCGTAATCGGCGGCGCGGGAGCGGATGGCACGCACCAGGTCCATGGTCTGCTCGTCGGCCTGCCCGGCGTCGGGGCGGATCTGGACGAGCCCCAGCGAGCCGTCCTCATTGGGGGTGGCCAGGGCGATGGAGGCGACACCGGGCAGAGAGCCGAGGTCGTCGGCAAGGTCGTCGACGACGCCGACGGGATCGGTGGTGGTGACGATGTCGGCGATGACAATGATGGGCGAGTTGTAGCCGGGGCCGTAGACCCGGGCGATGGCGTCGTAGGTCTCGCGCTGCTCGGTGCCCTTGTTGGCGAAGCCGTCGTCGGTCAGGGCCAGGTGCAGACTCCTGGCGGGGACGGCCGCCGTCCCCAGGATCACGACGACGACGGCGATGGTGGCCCACGGACGGCGGGTCACCAGGCCCACCCAGCGCCGGGAGGCGGGGTAGCGGGCGGCGGTCCGGCCGCGCCCGGCACGGCGGCCACCGCGCCGGGCCCCGATGTCGCGACGGTCGGCGCTGCGGCCGCCGGTCCCGACGCGTCGACGACTCGGACGCATCCGAGTGCCGGCCACGCCGATGAGGGCGGGCACGACGCTCAGGGCGACCCCGACGGCGACCGCCACCACGGCGGCGCTGGCCACGCCCATGACGGTCAGGAAGGGGATGCGGGCCACGGACAAGCCGCACAGGGCGAGGATGACGGTGGTGCCCGCGAAGACGACAGCGGACCCGGAGGTGGCTACAGCCCGTCCGGCGGCCTCATCGGGGGCCACGCCGTCGGCGAGGTACTCGCGGGCGCGGGAGATGATGAACAGGGCGTAGTCGATGCCGACGGCCAGGCCGATCATGACGGCCAGCACCGGGGTGGTGGAGTTGATGGAGGTCGCGCTGGCGGCCAGCAGGATGCCGAGCATGCCGACTCCGACGCCGATGAAGGCCGCCACCAGCGGGGCGCCGGCGGCCACGACCGAACCGAAGGTGGCCAGCAGGACGACGGCCGCGATCCCGACGCCGATGAGCTCGGTGGGGCCCAGCCCGATATCGGCGCTCTCGCCGATGGTACCGCCGAGCTGGATGGACAGATCGGGGTCGCCCGCCTCAGTGGCGGCGACGAGCTCGTCGAGAGCCTCGGACAGAGTAGCGGCCTTGTCCGTCTGCCCGGAGGTCATGCTGCCCACGGAGATGTCGGCCTGGATCTGGATTAGAACGTGGGCGCCGTCGTCCGAGACGGTGGAAGCGGTGGCCGGGGTGCTGCCGGAGGCGTCCGAGCCGAAGGGCTGGGAGACCAGGGCGACGCCGTCGAGGTCGGAGGCGGACTGGACGAAGCCGTCGACGGCGTCGCGGTGGTTCTCGATGTCACCCTCGTCGGCGGTGATGAGGACCTGTTCGGAGGTGCCGGCCGCTTGGGGGAGGCGCTGGGCGAGGATGTCCAGACCCGTCATGGACTCGGTGCCGGAGATGGTGAAGGTGTTGTTGAGCTTGCCGCCGGTCAGCACGACGGCACCACCGAGCATGAGGATGATGAGGAGCCAGGCGGCCAGCACCCGGACGGCGTGTTCGGCGCACCAGCGGCCGAACCTGTACAGGAGTGCGGACACCCGGGATCCTTTCACATGTCGCGACGACGAGGCGGAAACAAGTTCAGTACAGGAACGTACTCGATACACTTCTGTATGAAAAATTCAGATGGTGTGAGCCCACTTACCACCGCTGCCCGGTAGCATCGGTTCTAGCACTCGCCGTGCCGCCCTGACCGTCCTGATCGTCGACCCGAGACACCTGGAGTCCGCCATGCCGCCTACCGCGCGCCGCGCCACTCGCGAGTCCCGCAGCGGGCGCGGTCTGCGCAAGAGGGAGAACACCCGGGCTCGCCTGCGGGAGGCCGCGGCCGAGGTGATCATGGCCAAGGGGATGGAGGGCGCCCGCATCGACGACGTCGTCAGGCGAGCCGGTTTTACCCGGGGCGCCTTCTACTCCAACTACTCCTCGCTGGACGAGGTCCTCAACGAGGCGATCGTCGAGCGCCTGGCGGCGATGGTTGAACGGATCGAAGCCGCCGCCGACGCCATTGAAGGGGAGCCCACGATCGACTCGCTCATGGAGATGCTGGACTCGCTGCGCTCTGAGGCCCGCGTCATGTACATCATCTGCACTGAGCACATGCTCCATCGGATGCGCCATCCCGATTCGCCGCAGGTTCCCGCGGCCGGCCGTCGGGTCCTGGACACGGCCATCGCAGGCTGCGTCGAGTCCCTGCTGGCGCGGATGGGCAGGCGGCCGGTGGTAGCCGCGCAGGGCATCGGCGACGCCGTGTGCTTGTTCTTCCTCGACTCTCTGGCCGAGGAGGCGACGGGGATGACGATCGCGGGCCACGACGCCGACGACCCACGGGCCTACCTGCGGCACATCATCGGGGCGATCATCATGGCGCTGTCCGCTCCCGTGACCGAGGGCGGCGCCGAGGCGAGCTGATGGCGCGGGAATGGTGCGGGTCGGCGGGGTGCGGGCGGGGACCGGCGGGGCGCACCCGACCGCTGCGGGCGGCACCCGCATAGGCTCAGGGTCATGAGCACGACTCCCGCATCTTCCCATCCCCGCCCGGTCGCCGCCGTCGTCGCCGTCGCCATGCCCGAGGAGGCCCGGCCGTTTTTGAAGGCTCTGCCCCGCTCCGACGCCGCCGAGCCCGTGGCACTGCACGGTGATGCCGAGGCGATCGCGCTCGTTGCGTCCAGTCCAGCCGGCAGCACAGTGCAGGGCGTCGGTCCGCGCGAGCTGCTCCTCGTGCGCAGCGGCATCGGACTGGTGGCGGCCGCCAGCGCCCTGGCCACCGCACTCACCCGGGTGACGCCCGACGTCGTCGTCTCGGCGGGCACGACGGGCGGGCTCGGGCTCGACGTCGAGGTCGGGGACGTGTGCGCCTCGACGGCCCTGGCCTTCACCGATGCCGACGCCACCGCCTTCGGCTACGCCTACGGGCAGACGCCGGGCCAGCCGGCCGTCTTCGAGGCGGATGCGGCACTGCTGACGCGGGTGGAGGAGGTCGGGCCCGCCGCGCTGGCGGGGGCGACGCCGTCGTCGGGTTCGGCGCGCATTCGCGTTGGCCGGATGCTGGCGGGGAATTCGTTCGTCACGGCGGCGACGGCGGGCCGAGTGCGCAAGCTGTTCCCGCGGGCGGTGAGCACGGACATGGAGTCGACGGCGTTGGCGCAGGTGGCCGCGGGCGCCGGGGTCCCGTTCGTCTCGATCCGCGGCGTCTCCGACCTGTGCGGACCGCGGGCCGGGCAGGACTTCCACATCGGCGTCGACGAAGCCGCCGCTCGCAGCGCCGCCGTCGTCCTGGCGGTCCTGGGCGGAACGCGCTGACGCGGCGACCCCTCACTCATCCTCTTCGTCGTGTCTTAGGTGGTCAGGGCCCAGGGGATGGCTTCGTCCAGATACCAGGTCCAAAAGGCGCGGCGGGCTTCGATGTCGAGCTCTTCGGCGGGCTGC
>ERZ773079.767-NODE-767-length-20450-cov-11.659230_pt1 | contig 20450 bp, 14 predicted proteins | sample MGYA00511355_ERZ773079 | MGnify/ENA primary metagenome ERZ773079 (study PRJEB29015, sample SAMEA2737979) | human oral metagenome | biome: human oral; feature: human-associated habitat; material: dental | place: China | collected 2117 ... | reverse complement strand
GCGAGGACAGGACGAAGCGGATGAGCCCCAGGCGGCCGACGGCGTCGGGATCGGTTCGGGAGAGCTGTTCGACGGCGCGCGCCCGGGCCACGGCGATCTCGGCGACCTGGGTGATCGGCCAGCCGTAGACGCCTGCGGAGACGGCGGGCAGGGCGATGCCGGTGCAGCCGAGCTGGATGGCGAGCTCCAGGGAGCTGTCGAAGCAGGCGCGCAGCAGGGCGGGGTCGTCCTCGCCGGCGTGGAGGTTGGGGCCCACGGTGTGGATGACCCAGGCGGCGGGCAGGTCGAAGCCGGGGGTGGCCACGGCTCGGCCGACCGGCAGGCCGTCGGGCAGCTCGGTGTCGCGCACCTTCTGGCAGGCGTCGAGCAGGCGGGGGCCGGCGGCGCGGTGGATGGCGCCGTCGACTCCCCCTCCGCCCAGGAGGGTGCTGTTGGCGGCGTTGACGATGGCGTCGACCTTCTCGGTAGTGATGTCGCCGACGACGGCCTCAATGCGCATGGGAGCTCCTTGTCTGCGGCGGGTGCTCGGCGGGTGTCCTCCGTCTTGTCAGCCCATGCGCCTCACGGGCGGGATGGGGCCCGAGGATGACGGTGCCCGGGCCGCTCAGGGCGCTCCGGGGTGCGGGCCAGCAGGCGGACCGGCCGTAAGCAGCCTGGCACGGTGGGCGTCTCGAGCCAACCGGGTTCCGACAGGGAGCGAACATCGACGTGACAGAGGACTCAGCCGATCCGATTTCCTCCCCGCGGTGGGTGGAGGCTATGCTGTCGCCTGCTGCACACGGGGTGTGGCGCAGTTTGGTAGCGCGCTTCGTTCGGGACGAAGAGGTCGTGGGTTCAAATCCCGCCACCCCGACGATGTGGAGGCTTCACGATTTGCTCATGAGGTCTTCGAAGAGGGGTAAGAGGCCGCCAGGTCGACTACCCCGACCATTGATTCACCCTCAAATCCGCGTCACGGGCCTCCCATGACGCGGGTTCTTGTTCCATCTCGTTTGCTTTCGCACTCCCCACGCCATCATCCAGCAACCTCTGCGAGTCCGGCATCCCCGGAGACGGGGCGACGATGTCACGCGTCGCCTCAATGCGACATCGTCGTCTCGAGCGGACGCGAGGCCGCTGCCGAGCCCAATCCTCGGTTCACCCGACTCAACGTCCAACGTTTGCTGAGCTTTTCATCGCACTCGTCTCCGCCGCATCACACGACCGCGTCCAGCCCGGCCTCACTATTCCCCGTCACTGCCTCGCCCGGCCTTGATAACGACAGGACAGCTCCAATGCCGGAGCTCAGGACCTCGAAGTCGAAAACTTCACCGCCCAGGAGGACGGTTCCAGCATCGAGTCCCGCTACGAGGCTGAGACGATCTGATTGACACAGCGCCTGATATCCGAGATCTTCGGCACCACCCGAACCAATATGGCTTATTCATAGAGGGTGCTTAGGACGTTTTCCGGTAGTTGCCTGTTGCTACGTAAGATGCGATTTGTTTCCTAGGTACTTCAGATTCCACACCCGAATTCTCTCAGGAACAAGCTGCTGCTCTATCCAGGGACGCATGCCCCGACAAAGCACCCCAAATGCCCCCATGAATAATCCTCAAGGTGTTCAAATCTACCACAAAGGCCCGGATCCCGTCGGAACGCGCGAGAATGATCGTTGATATTCGGGATTTTTCTCCGCCCACCGCAACGATCCCCGGATGCGCTCGCAGTACCATCACCAGCAGGAAAAGCTTGTCCAACCGCGCCAGCGAGAAGACCTCATCGAGAAAACGACGACAATCTACTACTACCCCTTGTCGTGGGTTCAAGTTCCCTCACCCCGACCACAGCCGTCATGCTGCTGGGCGGGCACGCGGTGGACGACGGCCGCATCGTCCTGCAATCGGTCCTCAACGGTCGAGGCGGCCGAGCCCCCGCGCGGGCAACGATCATCCGGGCCCGGATCCCGCTCCGCTGTACGTGGCCGGGCCGGACAGCAGGATGCGGGGCGGACCGGGCCATCCGCCCCGCCTCGCCCCGCCGCACGCGGCCGGGCCGGACAGCAGGACGATCCATGACGACCAGCGGCCCCTCGCACCCGCACCGCGCCCGCGGCATGTCAGCCACCGATCAGGAACGTCCCCCGCCATTCCTCCCTGATCGCGTCCGCGAGAGCGCAGGAGAAATCCTCATAGCTGATCCTCCTTCGGAGGAATCCGCGCTCATCATCCGAAGGCTCCACCTTCGTGTAACGACCCGTGCGAGGACCTTGCGGCTCATAACTCGGCGGAGGAATCAGATAGGCCCAATGATATCGATCCCCGCAGCCCTCAAGGTGATCGCGGAGTGCGGCGTGAGCGGCCCCGCGCGGAAGCGTCGGCGCAGGAAAATCCGGGCTCTCCCAGAAACGATGCCCATCGCCCAGACGCAGAGCCCCCGCACCACCGACGTGGATGAACTGGACATCCTTCGTCGCATCCCGTGCGGCGATGAGTCGCTCATGGCAATCGACCAGGGCCATACGCGGAATATCCTCCCGCAATCGAATCGCATTCACGACGACATCGATGCCCGTGAGCGCCGCAACCATGCCGGCGTCGTCGTCCATATCGATGACTCGAACGCCATCGGCCCCCTCCGGAGGCGTCCGCCGCCCTCTCTCGTACGACGCCCGGCGCATACCGGCATACATCACGGCACGGTTCGGTCGATTCCTCATGACGGCCATCCCGGTGCGGCCGGTGGCGCCGAGAACAAGCACCGATCTCATCGGGAGGCCCCCTTGCGAACGACGACGTCGAGGATGACGAGGGAGGCCGAGGCGCCCGCGAGAAGGGCGGCCAGCGTCGGAGTCAGGGCGCCGAACGCCCCGATCGTCCCACCGACAATCGCCCCGATGCTGGCGCCGACGAAGAGGACGAACCCATTGATGGCCATGCCGCTGCCGCGATACGGCGCCGCGGTGTCGCCGTAGAGCGAGATCATGGAGGGGATGGCGAGCGCCACCCCCGCAACGTAGACGACACTCGCACCGACGACGCCGATGATCGTCCGCGACAGAATCATCTCGCCGAGCATGCCGATCGCGGCCAGGCCGAACCCCGCCTGCGCCACCCGGATCATCCCGATGCGCTTCGACAGGGCGCCCGCGCTCATGCTGAGAAGCATCGCCGGAAGCGCCGCCAGCCGGATGACGATGATGCTCGAGGTCGCCACATGAAGATCTTCAAGATGACGCCCCATTCCGGTGTACAGGGCCACGAAGGACAGCAGCAGCGTCACGTGCGCGATATTGAGCAGGACAATAGCCGGCCTGAAGAGCAGAGCCGCGAGGTTCTCGAACTGCCGGAGCAGCGACATGGCCGGGCCGCGCCCCGGGACTTCAACGACAACGGCGATGATGAGCGCGCATATGAGTGCGAGAATCACGCCGCACATGATGAAGAACCACGGCCAGCTCGCGCGCAGCGCGATGGCGGACGCCAGGACCTGTCCGACGATGCCGGCCACCAGGAAGGCGGTCGACATCGCGCCGATCGCCCTCGCCCGACGGCGGGGAGCCACCGCCTCCGTCAGGTAGGCCAGGGCAACGGGTGCGAATCCGGAGGCCGCCGCCCCCTGGAGAGCGCGCAGCACCGAGAGCATCGTCAACGACGAGACCGCCGCGCACGCGAGGGTCGCCGCCGCGAGCACTCCGATCGACACCACCATCACCCGCTTCCGCCCATATCGATCCGAGACCGGCCCCCAGACGAGGAATCCGAGCGCGTACGGCGCGCTGAAGCTCGTCGAGAGAGCGAACGTCGCATCACCGCCCATCGCGGCGCCGACGGGGCCGAGCAGCGGGATGGCGGCATACAGCTGCGTGAGCACGAGGAGCGCCGCGACGACGAGGACGGAGACGGCCATCCCGTGCGCGGGATGGGCCGCCGCAGACCCCTCCCCGGGACTCGCCGCCGGGCGGGACGCCCCGTCGCTCGCTCCCCCAGCAGCATCGTCGGCAACACCGCCGGTCGCAGCTCTCTCGACCAGTCCCTCGACCGCTCTCACGGCCGTTCCTTCAGCCGCCTCAGCGATCCCGCAGCCCGCACGAGTCCGCTTCCGAGTCATCCCGACCACCTTTCTCCAACGGGAACGTTGGAGTCAACGTAGTACACTGCGCGGAGAACTGCAACGGCAGCGTTGGAAATGAGAACGGGAGGCGCCGCATGGCATGGGACACCGAGGGGACCAAGCGCAGGATCATGCAGGCGGCGACGACCGAGTTCGCGGAGTACGGGCCCGACGGCACGACCGTCGAGCGGATCGCCAGACGAGCGGGGGTCAACAAGGAACGGGTCTACAACTACTTCGGGGACAAGCGGACCCTGTTCGCCACGGTGCTCCGCGACGAGCTGGCGAACGTCGCCCGAGCGGTACCGGTGACATCCTTCGCCACCGAGGACATCGGCGAGTACGCGGGGCGCGTCTACGACTACCACCGCGAGCGCCCCGAGCTCATCCGCCTCCTTCGCTGGGAGGCGCTGGTTTTCGACGACGAGGTTCCGGACGAGGAGGTGCGCCGGGCGTACTACGAGTGCAAGTCGGACGCGGTCGTCGAGGGGCAGGAGGCCGAGACGGTCACCGCGAGCATCGACGCTCCGCACCTGATGATGCTCGTGCTGTCCATGGCCGGCTGGTGGTCGACCGTCCCCCAGGTGGCGCGGATGCTCTGCGGCCCGCCCTCCGATGAGGAGCACGCCGGGCGGCGGGCCGCCGTCGTGGCGGCCGCCCGCCGTTTGGCCGACCCCGGGGCGGACTGACTCCCCAGGCCGGGCCCCGACGTCGAAGACGGGTCGGCTTCCCCCGGTCCCGACGATGGGAGACGCGGCGTCGTGGAATCATCGGAGCCTTTCCCGACGCGAGCAGGTGCTCGCGCCGTTCGGCGAGGCCGTCGAGCTGGTCGAGAGCGTTGCGGCCATTGGTGGCCCACGCGATGACCCGCAGGTCATCGGCCCGGTTGACCATGAGAGTCAGGCCCGTGCGAGCGGCCCGCCGGTCGTCGACGACCATGACGGAGATCGTCCGACCGGCGTCCTCGTCGCCCGCACGAGTCGCTCCATCGACGGGCGCGGTCATGCGGCCTCCCGGTGGGGGATGACGGCGTGCAGCCTCCATCCGTCGGGGGCGGGGCCGGCGCTCAGGGCACCGCCGGCTCCACGGACCGCGTCGGCCAGGTGTGCCAGTCCATGCCCGGACGGCGGGGCCCCGGGCGACGGCGTCCCGACGGGCTCCACGGGCGCTCGCATCGTCGGCTCCACGGGCATCGCGCCGTCCGTGGCGAACCCGGCCTCCCGGACGTTCCGGCCATCGTCGGACACCGTGACGCCGGTCGAGCCCTCGGCGTGCTCCAGGGCGATGATGACGCGGGTGGCGCCCTCGGCGTGCCGCATGGCGTTGGTCAGGGCCTCCCGAACGACGGTGAAGACGACGCCCCCGAGGGCGGCGTCCTCGGGACGTGGCCCGGTCTCCGCCAGGGCGACGGCCAGGCCGGTGCGGCGGGTCGTCTCCAGGACGCCGTCGAGATCGTCCCATCCGCGGCGGGGCTCGGCGGGACCGGGCCCCGCGGCCGGCTTCTCGGCAAGAGCAGTCCCGATGACAGGGCCGGCGTCGGGCTGAAGGGCGTCGACGGTGTGGCGCGTGTCGGCCAGGCCCTCGCGGGCGAGGGCGTTGATGGCGGCAATGGCGTCGTCGAGCTCGGCGTCCCCGGCGGCGCCCGCGAGCCCCTCGGACAGGGCGATGATGGCGGTGAGATCGTGCCCCACGGAATCGTGCAGCTCGGCGGCCACTCGGGCCTGGTGCCGGGCGGCATCGCGTTGCGCCATGAGCCGGTGCTCGGCGGCCTGGGCGGCGAACTGGGCGTCCCCGTGCTCCAGGGTCTCCCTGCGGGACCGGGAGCTCACCGCCGCGGTGACGACGACGGCGATCAAGAAGATCTCCGGCGTGATCCATTCGAAGAGATATGCGCGGTCGACCACGACCAGGGGAAGGGCCCAGCCGGCGAGAACCATGAGTGGGCCGATGATGCGCTGGACTGCTCCCGCAATGGTGAACACGGAGTAGAGAGCCACCAGCGGGGGGAACACGACGGTCCCGGCCGCCGGTCCCGGTCCCCACAGGTCCACGCTCGCGGAGATCAGACCCATGAGGACGACGGTCGCCAATGGCCAGCGCCGCCGGCAGAGCAGGGCCGGGACGATGAGCAGGCAGAGCGCCAGCAGCGGCCGGAGGTCAGCCCGGGGCTCGGTGGCCGGAACCTGACGACTCGCGACGAACAGTTGGAAGGACTGGAACAGGCCCGCTATGACCGCGACAGACCACAGGCCGACGGCGGACGTGCGCCACCAGGCCGCGACGCGGTCCAAGGGGGTCCGCGGAACTCTCGTTGCCGCGGGCCGCGGGGCCGTGCTCATGAGACCCGGGCGGCAGCGCGCCGCAACGCCATCGTCCGCACCGGGGCCCGGATGATGGCGAGCGCGGTGGATCTCATGAAGTCGATGCTACCGGGCTCACGGGAGGGGCAGGCCTCGGTCACGGGCGGCAGCGGGTGGAGGATGGAAACCTGGGCGCACCGCACGCGGGCGCGGGGCAGGCCGAGGCAGTCGACGATCGTCATGAGGCTCTCCGGGCCGATGAGCCTCGAGCGGTAGGGGGTCCCTCGGTGAAGGAGCCGATGGCGCCCGCCGGCAACGGCGGGCGAGCCCGAGCCGCCCGCCGCGGTTCGGTCGTGGATGCGAGGTTGTTCGCTGCTGTGCTCACGGAGCCATGGGACCCCACCTCCGCGCCCGCGCGCACCGCCGGACCCGAGGCTGTCACCCGTGGGGTACTGCCGCGGGCCGACGGCCCGGCGAGTCGGATGGCCCGCCGCACCCGCCCGTCCGCTCCGGTTGCCGTCCGCCTCCCAAGAGAAGGTGCGATCAGGCGGACGAGTCCTCCGCCGACAGTGGCCGCAGATCGAGACGCGCATCGGCGGCGCGCTGCAGCAACTCGTCGTCGTGGGTGATGAGCAGGACCACCGCGCCCTGGCGGGCGCTGCTCCTGATGGCGTGCGCGATCGAGTCCAGGTGACGCCGGTCCACGCCCGAGCTCGGCTCGTCGTAGATCACGATCCGCGCTCCGACCTGCCGGGTACCGGCGATGACCAGCCGCTGCTGCTGGCCTCCCGATAGCGCCAGCGGGTGCTGCTCGGCGAATGGCAGAAGATCGAACTCGTCGAGCAGTCGGTCGACATCGCCGACGGCGGGCGCGGTTCTCGATGGACCCGCACGGGTCGCGGCGAGCATGATCTCGGCGCGGACACTGTCGGTGAAGAGCTGGCGCTCCGCATCCTGCATGACGATCGCACTCAGGCGGAGCCGCTGTCGCGGGGAGACGGGGGTTCCGTCGAGCGTTATGGTGCCGCCGTGCGCCTGGAGGCCAGTGATCACGCGGGCGAGAGTGGTCTTGCCCGCCCCGTTGGGACCGCACACTGCCGTGACGCCTCCGGCTGGGACATGCGCGGAGTCGATGGACAGCACCGTGCGCCCCTTGAGGGCGCACCGCACATCCACGAGTCGAAGGCCATCGGCCCCGGCCCGCTCAGCAGGCACCCCGGGCGCTGCGGGTGACAACGCCGCTGCGTCGTCGTCACCGGACTCGGGCGCCGTGCTCACCGCTATGCTCGCTCCAGTCGCCTGGATGGACGGCAGAGCGAGCGGAGGAGGCGATCCGATGCTCCGGAGGCCATACCGTTCGATCGCGGACGGGCCGAGCTCGGAGAATTGCTGCGCGGTCCACGAGCGGAAGACTCGTCCGCGCTCGAGCAGGACGAATCTGTCCGCGATATCGATGAGGTAGTGCAGCCGGTGCTCGCTGATGACGATGGTGGTGCCGCGTTCGTGCAACTCGGCAACCATGGAGGCCAGGATCGCCACGGCATCGGCGGACAGGTTCGAACTGGGCTCGTCGAGCAGCAGAATTCCCGGATCATGCCCGAGCGCGGCGGCGATGGCGACGCGCTGCTGCTGGCCGCCGGAGAGCTGCAGCAGGGGACGCTCCATAATCCCGTTCAGCATGAACCGACGCATGAGCGTCTCGACGCGCGCCTGAATATCCGCGGGCTCAGTACCGAAATTCTCCAGGGCGAAGGACAACTCATCGATGACCGTCGAGGTGAAGAACTGACGCCGCGGGTGCTGCAGCACCGTGCCGGTACGTCTCCCTATCTCCTCGAGAGCGCTCTCTCGCACGTCGAGGTCGGCAACCGAGATCCGACCGGACAGAGCCCCTTCATGAAAATGCGGGATGAGCCCGTTCATCATCCTCAAGAGAGTGGATTTCCCCGACCCGCTCGCACCGCACAGCACGACCAGCTCGCCCGACTCGATCGCGAGATCGATGTCGCTCAGAGTCGACACCTCCGACGTCGCGTACTGCCAGGTCGCATCAGTAACCGCAATCATAGGAAACCTCTCATGACCCAGCAGGCCGCGGCGAGGACACCGGTGATCGCGCCCCAGAGCAGATCGGGCCGCCCCAGCCGGGGAGGCACGCGACTGGTCGGCCGTTGATACGAGCCGAGCCCTCTCAATAAGGCTGCGGCAGTCAGATCGTCCCCCACTCGCAGTGTCGAGGCGATCACCGGGACGGTGAACCGGCCAATACTCAGGACGGGATGTCCCAGTAGGGACCGCCAGCCGGCGAGCCCCTGCAATCGCATCGAATCGACCACCGCGGACGCCTCCGCCACGACGATGGGCATGAACCGCAGCACGACGGCGATCGGCACCGTCAGCGCTCGTGGAACACGAGCCGCCCGCAGCGCGGCGGTCACGGACCCGGGAGTCCCGGTGCGGAAGAAGTGCAGGGCCACACCGTAGATGGCCACGAATCGCAGGACGAATGCGGCAGCGACTCCGACGATCACGGAGAAGGCGGACATCACCAGGAGCGGCAGGCCATGCGCGAGGAAACCGAGCATCACCGCGACGACGGCCAGTACGCCGGCATGCCGCCAGGCGCGGTCGGCGACGGCCAGGAGGAGACCGAGCCCCACGCCCGCGGGGACGAAGACATCCCCTCCCGGCGCCATCACCGCGAGGCTGGTGACGATGATGAGGACAACGCTTGTTCGCGGATCGGTGTGTCGCCACCAGGACCGCGCAGGGCCCCGCCTCGACGCCTCAGACGCCTCGGCGGCATGAGGCACGACCGCATCCGTCGGAGCCGGCCGTACGGTCACGCCAACCCTGCGCGGGTGAAGTTCTTGCGCAGCAGCCCCAGGGCGATGACCCCGCCGATGAAGCCGAGGACCACCACCGCGATATCGAACCCGATGAGGACCGCGGGCGTCAGAAAGGCATCCAACCCAGCGGAGTAGTCCGCCCCCATCCGCGTCATGGACGGAGAGCTGAAGAACGACTCACGATCGTAGAACAACGGAAGAAGCGGGGCTGTATTCCACACGGAGAAGATGGTGTAGGAGATGACTCCCGCCCAGCGCGAACGATAACCGGTCGCCGCCAGCACCAATTCTATAATTATGGACAGGACGATCGTAATAGCGATCGACAGCGGGGGGAATCCGACGATCAGAAGAACGATTCCGAGAACGATCGCGAACAGCCCCACCATTCCCGCATGTCTCACCCGCGAGAGGAACAGCATGAAGGGAATCGCCCCGATCACAACGCTCAGTCCGAGCGTCGCCAGCATCATGACCGGGGTGAGGAAGCCGAACATGGTCACCGCGAAATAGAGCACGATGTAGATAGCGAGGAAGATTCCGATCGTCATGAGATCACGACCACTCATCGCGAGCGTGAATCGATTCCCCTTCGGAGTCCCACCAGAAACGTCATTCGACATCTTCAGTCCTTTCATTGCGAGTTGCGCACAGGCCGTGAGCATCAATTCCGACGAGGCTCGCCGGCACTCACCGGCCCGCTGGCACCACCAGGTGCAGCGCGCGACGCCCGCGCAGACTATCACACCGTTCACATGGCGTCATGGGGGGGTATCGTCAAAGCCGGAGAGACGATCGCTCGATGGCGGGACGTTACCCAACGTTTATAGGCACCGACGGGTATCGTGACGCGAGCCGTCGGAGCCACCGGACATGTCTCGCCGGCCGCCCCCCGCAACGGCCCGGAACCACGTCGCGCCGCACAGCGCCACGCCCATGGCACGCCGATGTCATCGCCGGCGCCCGCCGACGCAGCGCCCGGACCCCGGCGATGACATCCAACACGACCCGCATTGGTATCATGCGCGCCATCACGGCTCACGCGATCACCAGGGAGGCGACGATCACGAGCACCATCGACATGTCATACCACCTCGGCCTGACGCCGAGGGCCATTATCGACGCCGCCGTCGAGGCCTCCCGGGGGGACGGCCTCGAATCATGGTCCCTTCGCGATCTCGCAGGACGACTCCATGTCACACCGCCGACGCTCTACCACCATGTCGGCGGACAGGAGCTCCTGAGGCAGCACGTGGTCGGGCGGGTCCTCACGATGATCGACTTCCCGACCGAGAGCGGCCCCTGGCGGGAGTGGTTCCGTTCGGCGCTGTTCCCGGCACGGCCCGTTCTGGCGATGTACCCGGGAACGGCGAAATGGCTGCTGCTGCACGGACCGATATTCACGAGCATGGTTCCCGTCGTCGATGCCGGTATCGCATCCCTGCAGCAGAGCGGATTCGGGGAGATCACCGCATACGCATACGCGACCCTCTTCAATACGGCCCTCATGACGATCGCCTCGGCGGACGACAAACTCCGTCATGAGGAGGCCGGTATCCGCGACCACGCAACGCTCATGAGCAAACTCAACGATCTCGCCGACACGAGTCCGGGGATGTCGCTTCTCGTTCACGATATGGCGGCCCAGTTCATGGGCTCCGCCGACTCGTCCGCGGCGGCGCGCGACCGCTACTACCGTTTTGTTGTCGAACGCCTCATGGACGGCCTTGAGGAAGCACTGAGGAATTCCTGAAGCGCGCCTCGCGCATGAGTCCTCCCATCTGCGCCCGCCCGCCGGGGAGCCGCGCCCATATCATGTCCGCGCCGAACGTCAGCACTGAGCACCGCCCTGACGAGCAAGCCTATTGATCACCGACGCCACATCCTTCGGCCGGGAGTATGTCGCACTATGACCGCAGTCCAGGCTCTCCTCTCGCGTGGCGCGAGGCAGAGCACTGACATAACCGCGCTGCTTGCGCGGCGTGACGACACGGTCGTGCAGCGTGTGAAGATAGGTTATCGGAATGTCGGGAGGCACCTCGTAGGCCACGGGCGCAGCCAGAACGGCGTCGGGCTCCGGCACCATCTGCCCATAGAGCCGCTCGCGATCTCCCGCCGTCAGATCGTGGGCGAGCATGTGCCGCGCGATGGGGCGGGGCATGAGGACGTACGGTTGCCCGTGGCGCCATACGCGCCCCATCCGACGCGAGATCTTCGGCACGAGATCCCAGTAGCACTGTCCCGATGCAGGAACGACGGTGGCGATCAGCAGCACCCCTGACACCCGGGATGCGACCTCGGAGATTGCGGGAAGGACCGACAACGCCCCCAAGGAATGAGCAACGACGAGCGCCCCGCCGGGTCCCGAGGAGACGGCCTCCGCGACCGTGTCCGTCCATCCGTCGAGACTGACGGGCCGCGAGCCCGCACCCGGTCTCCCCGGCAGGTTGATCGCCGTAGCCTCGACATTCATGTGGGGAATCACAGGGTCCCAGCACGATGCGGTGTGCATCCCACCGTGCACGAGCACGGCACGGTCGGCCGGACTCCAATGGTCCGCGCTCATGACCGAGAAGAGGATTCCGCGGTCCCGCCGGTGGGCTGGACCGACCGCAGATAGGGAGCAATGCTGCGCAGCTTCTCGCAGGTCTCCTCCCACTCGCGCGTCCAGGTGGATTGCCCCACAATGCCCGCCCCGACGCGCAGCCAGGCACGACCCCGCCTCTGGAACACGGTGCGCAGGATGAGCGCCGCGTCGAGCGCCCCATCCGGTGCGAGCGCGAGAACAGCACCTCCGTACAGTCCTCGGGCGGTGTCCTCAAGAGAATGTATGAGATCGAGGGCCGCAGATTTCGGAACGCCGGTCGTCGTGATGGCGGGAAAAAGGGCCGATAGCGCGGTCCAGGGGGATTCCTCATCGCGCAGCACCCCCGTCACGCGGGAGGCCAGGTGCTGCACCGACCCTCGTTCCTCGATGTCCATGAACCTGTCAACCGATACTGTGCCGGGATCGCATACACGGCGAACCTCGTCCATCGCCAGCTTGGCGGAGATGGCGTGCTCGTGAATCTCCTTCACATCGCTGAGCAAGTCGCCGCGGATTCTGCGAGCCGTCTCCGGATCGTCGACCAGTGCGCGCGTCCCCGCAAGAGGCAGAGTTCGCACGCGCCGATTTTTGTCGACTTCCAGAACGGTCTCGGGACTGAAGCCGACGGCGCTCCATCCTCCCAAGTGCATAAGGAACGAGCGCGCCGGAGTATTGGCACGACGTCCGACGACATAAGTCTGCGCGAAATCAAGACGACTCCGCTCGGGCAGTGGAACGACCCGGGACAGCACGACCTTGTTGAGCTGATGATCATTGATGGCGTCGATGCTCTTCTGAACGGCGATCGAGTAGGGCCTCGAATCCATATCGGGAATACTGATCGAGGGGCCGACGAGCGGAACCTCCTGATTGGAGTCCAGGGCTCGCCGAACTCGGCTCAGAAGAGCATCCGTCGTGGAGGCGATGCTGACACGACCATCCCTCAGCACTACGTCAACGGCGGGAACCATGACGTGGATAATCGGGTCGTTGCCGACTTCGGCGCGGCCACCGCATAGACCGTCGCTCGCCCCGTGCATACCGTATATGCAGTACGCCAGCTCGAAGGCCGCCCACCCGTAGCACCAGCGCTCGGGGCAGCTCCGCTGAAGCCGGGAGACCGCGTCGCCGGTCGCCTCGACGGGATCCGTGACCGGCAGGCTGTCATGCCACTGACCGGCGCGAAGCCTCAACGCATCCGCAGTCACGCTCAGCTCCGCTGCCGCGCCGGCCGCCACGTGCCACGTCCCCGCCCACTCGTAGACGATGTACTGGTCCCCGAGATCCGCGCGCGCGAGCACCGCGGCGGCGTCGACCGGATCGATCCGCAACCGGCCGCTGAAGGTGTGCTCGAGCTCCGGCACCCGGGTAACCCAGCAACCAACGGCGTCCGCATCGTCATGCGCATGATCGCCGCGCGCAGCATTCATCTCCCTGGATCGACTATCGCTCATCACCGACCCCCTCGCTCGCCATGAGAGTGAGAGCACGCTTATCAGTCTTCCCGACCGCGGTGAGGGGGAAGGCGCTCACCGGACGCACCTCGTCAGGTATCTTGAATGATGCCAGTCCCTTCGCCGAGAGGCAGGCGCTCACCTCGCCCCTGGTGATATCTCCAGCCTCGTCCTCAAGGATGACGAATGCGCATATACGCTCGCCGAGCATGTCGTCCGGCAGGCCGACCACGGCCACGTCCGCGATGTCCGGGTGCCCGACAAGGAGTTCCTCGACCTCCGCGGCCGCGATCTTCTCCCCTCCCCGGTTGATCTGGTCTTTCACGCGCCCCTCGACGACGAGATGCCCCGTGGGCGCGAGTCGAACGAGGTCCCCGCTGCGATAGAAGCCGTCCTCGGTGAACGAGATGGCATTGTGCTCCGGTGCCCGGAGGTAGCCGCGAAGCGTGTAAGGCCCTCGTGTCAGGAGCTGGCCCACGCCGCCGACCGGAAGATCATCGTCATCGTCGTCGACAATGCGTATCTCGTCGGCCGGCGAGAGCGGGCGCCCCTGAGTACTGTCGACGATGTCGTCAGGGGCATCGATCTCGGTCATGTTCAACAGGCCCTCAGCCATGCCGAACACCTGCTGCAGAATGGGCCCGAAGGCATTCCGCACCTGCTGCGCATGCTCCGGCAGAAGGCGCGCACCGCCGACCTGCATGAGCCGCAGGGTCGCAAGGCTCTCGTCCAGCCACTCGGTCGCCTCTGCCCAGATCCGCGCCGCAGGGGGCACGAGCGCGGTCACCGTTACGCCGTGACGCTCAATCAATTCGAAGGCCTCGTCCGGCGCTGCGCTCCCGGAGAGGACAACGGTGCCGTGCGCGCCAAGGGTTCCGATGATTCCCGGGCACGCGAGGGTGAAGTTATGGGCAGCGGGCAGGGCGGCAAGATACACGTCCTCCTCGGACAGGGAGATGAACTCGGCAGCGGCGCGCGCGTTGTACAGGTAGTCGTCGTGAGTCCGCGGGATCAGCTTCGGCAAGCCCGTCGTGCCGCCGGACACGAGCAGCACGGCGACATCCGACGGCCTTGGCGTCGAGCACTCGAGCGGGGCTTCCAAGACCGTCGTGCGGCGCGACTCGAGCTCCTCGACGCGCAGCACGGGCAACGTCGGCAGCTCCCGTCGAATCTCATCGACCACCGCCCGCTGGTCCCCGTCTCCGTCCCGGCCGACCACGTATGCGGCCGCTCGCGCAATGCGGCAGAAATGCAGGATCTCATTACTTCGGTGCGATGGGAGCGCGAGGATCGGAACTACGCCCAGTCTCTGCAGGGCGAAGAATGCGATCACGAACTCAACCCGGTTCGGTAATTGCAGAACAACGGCCTGCCCACGACGCAGCCCGGCCTCGACGAAGCCGAACGCCATTCGACCGACTCGGCTCTCCAGGTCCGAGTACGACAGCTGATACCGGGAATCGATCACCGCCATGCGAGCGCCCGCCTCCGATGTCAGTCGTCGAAGGTACTCGTCGAAGGTCTCACCCCGCCAGTACCCGGCGTCTCGATATCGCTGCGCGAAGTCTTCCGGCCACGGCACGAACCCCTCGAACACGTCATCCACCTCTTTTTCTCCTCGACAAATCTTGATAAGTCTCGATAAGTACGGCGAGCAGCAGCCGGTCACGCTCGCAATCGCGATGAGCGAATACCCGCGAGCGGCCGATAGCAGCCGGTAACGACCGGCGCGCCCCGCGCCACGGACCGGAGGCATCCGCATACGAACCGTTGCGATCGTGACACGACGGTGACCTGACACCCGCTCGACACGGCCTGAATGGCGAGGTTAACCTAACATAACACCGTTCCGATGGAGTTGGACAGAGGATAGGAGTTACGAGTGGGTGACGTCCAGGGGCGCGTAGGACTGGAGTTGAACGACCTGCGCCACGCGGTGAGCCGCGCGGCTGGCGTACCGATCGAGCAGGTGACCGGCGACGCCGATCTCATCGCACTGGGACTGGACTCGATTCGCCTCATGCGCCTGGCCGGGTGGCTGCGTAAGCAGGGCCTGCCGATCCGGTTCGCCGACCTGTCCAATCGGCAGACGGTCGACCAGTGGTGGGAGCTCGTGCGCGACGTCCGGGGGGCGGCGACCGCCGACGCGAACACACCTGCCGTCGCACCGGACTCGGGCGATCCGTTCGATCTGGCCGTGATGCAGCATGCCTTCTGGGTCGGCAGAGTCGAGGGCCAGGAGCTCAGCGGGGTCTCGGCGCACTTCTACAACGAGTTCGACGCGGATGACGACTCAGTTCCGGCCGTCGTCCCGGACCGACTGGAGCGGGCGGTGCGCGCGCTGTTCCGCAGGCACGACATGCTGCGAGTACGCATCACGGAGGGCGGACAGCAGCGCATCGATCCGGAGCCGGCATGGGACGGGCTCCGCGTGCACGATCTCAGGGGGCTCGGGGAGGCCGAGGCGCAGGAACGACTCATGGAGATCCGCAGGGGGCTCTCCCATCAGTCCATGGATGTGGCCTCGGGCCATGTATTCGACGTTCAGCTGAGCCTGCTCGACGGCAACGCGAGTCGCATGCACGTCAGCCTGGACATGATGGCCGCCGACGCCATGAGCCTGCGAACGCTTCTGGCCGATCTGGCCAGCGCGTACGGCCGCGAGACGTCCGAGCTCCCCGACCTGCACTACTCCTATCGTCGATACCTCGCGGAGCGGGACCGCGTGAGGAAGGACGCGCGCGAGGCCTCGGCCGCATGGTGGCGGGCGCAGGCGGAAGACCTCCCGAGAGCCCCCGCCCTCCCCGTCGTTCAAGAGGCCCCAGGGGGTGAGGGCCCGACGGTCACCCGACGGCACCGGTGGCTCTCTCCGCAGCAGAAGAGCGTGCTGTCCCGCCGCTCTCATCGCCACGGGCTCACCTCGGCGTCGGTCCTCGCCACCGCCTTCGCAGAGGTCATCGCCCGCTGGAGCGCCTCGGACAGGTTCCTGCTGAACATCCCGGCCTTCGACCGCGAGCCGCTCCACGAGGACGTGGACGCAGTCGTCGGAGACTTCTCCAGCTCGGTTCTCCTGGACGCGGACATGTCCGGCGCGCTGCCGTTCGCCGAGCGCGCCGCGGAGCAGCAGTCGCGTCTGCGGGAGGCCCTGGGGCACACGGAGTACACCGGTGTCGAGGTGCTGCGCGATCTCACGCGGGCGGCCGGGGGCGAGGCCGTCCTGGCGCCTGTGGTCTTCACCAGCGCCCTGGAACTCGGCGAGCTCTTCGCGCCCGAGGTCCAGAAGAGCTTCGGAAGGCCCTCGTGGATCATCTCGCAGGGACCGCAGGTATGGCTCGACGCGCAGGTCACCGAACTCGACGGCGGCATCCTCGTCAACTGGGATGCGCGGGACTCCGTATTCCCTCCCGATCTGCTCGATGCGATGTTCGATGCCTACACCGATCTCATCGCGAGACTTCTGGAGGACGACAGCGCGTGGGACGTCCCGGTCTCGATCCCGCTGCCGACGGCGCAGCGGCTCGTGCGCGAGCGTGCGAACGCGACCGAGGGCGACTCCCACCCGGAGCTCCTGCACGAGCGATTCTTCAGGATGGCCGAGGCGAGTCCCGACCTGGAGGCCGTCGTCTGGGACTGCGAGGGGGCCCGGGGGTCATGGACATACGGAGAGCTGTCGACGAGGGCGAGGCGAGTAGCCTCCCTCCTGGCGTCGCAGGGCATCGGCCCGGGCGATCGTGTCGGCATCACCCTTCCGAAGGGCCCCGATCAGATCGTCGCCGTGCTCGGAGTGCTGGCAGCCGGAGCCGCGTACGTGCCCTCCGGAGTCGATGTGCCGATGCGCCGACGCGCGCGTGTCCTCGAATCGGCCTCGGTCCGGATAGTCATCACCGACGGTGATCTCATCGGCGACTCCTGGCCCCCCTCGATGACCGCGCTGCCGATCACCGCGGCCCTGGATAGGACCCCGGTGCCGCACATCCGCGAGACCGATCGCGAATCGGAGATGTACGTCCTGTTCACCTCCGGCTCGACGGGGGTCCCCAAGGGGGTGCGGGTGCCCCATCGTGCTGCTGCGAACACCATTGACGCCGTCCGCCGGGTCTTCGACGTGAACGGCTCGGACCGGACCATCGCGCTGTCGGCGCTGGACTTCGATCTGTCCGTGTACGATATGTTCGCGTTCCTCGCGTTCGGTGGGAGCATCGTCGCCCTGCAGGAGCCTCAAAGACGAGACGCGGCGGCCTGGGCCCGTCTCATCAGCACCTACGGGGTCACTGTCGTCAGCTGCGTGCCCGCTCTGCTGGACATGCTGCTGACCGCGGGAACGGATAGCCTCCCCGACTCGTCTCTGCGCCTGGTGATGCTCGGCGGGGACTGGGTCACGATCGATCTTCCGGACAGGCTGCGGGCCCTCGTTCCAGGATGCCGATTCGCAGCACTGGGAGGGATGACCGAGGCCGCCATCCATTCCACGGTCTTCGAGGTGGACCAGGTGGATCCCGACTGGCGCGCGGTTCCGTACGGGACCCCGCTGACCAATATGAAGTGCCGAGTCGTGGACCAGCGGGGGCGCGACTGCCCGGACTGGGTCCCCGGCGAGCTCTGGGTGGCGGGCCCCGGTGTCGCTCTGGGATACGACCGCGATGCCGCGCGAACAGCGGAGCGATTCGTCGAGCACGACGGCGACCGCTGGTACCGGAGCGGCGATCTCGCACGGTACTGGCCCGACGGAACCCTTGAGTTCCTGGGCAGGTCCGACAGCCAGGTCAAGATACGGGGTCACAGGATCGAACTGGGCGAGATCGAGGCCCAGCTCACCGCCCACCCCCATGTGCATCGCGCGGTGGCGACCGTGATCAACGCCGCCTCCCGGCAGCTGGGGGCCGCCGTCACCCTCGACGCGCCCACGGCGGCCGACGAGCTGCACGACTGGTTGAAGGAGTGCCTCCCGGGATACATGGTGCCCGAGCACATCCTGTCGATGGAGGCCTTTCCTATCACTGCGAACGGCAAGATCGACAGGAAGGCCGTTCTGGCCGAGCTCGCTCGGGCCTCCGAGTCGCCGCGGGCCCACGAGCCCCCGGTCGGGGCCATCGAGGAGATGCTCGCGGGCCTCTGGCGCGATCTGCTGGGAGTGAGGGACATCGGACGACACGACGGATTCTTCTCCCTCGGCGGCGACAGCCTGCTCGCCACTCGCCTCATGAAGCGCCTACGCGAATCGAACGTCGCAGGAGCGGCGCTATCGACTCTCTTCACCACGCCCGAGCTGGCCGACTTCGCCAGCACCCTCAGCCTCAGGACGACGCCGGCAGCCGTGCAGGCCACCGTCACCGCGCATCCCGACAGGAGATTCGACCCGTTCCCGCTCACCGACGTGCAACGCGCCTACTGGATCGGCCGAGATCCCAAACTCCCCCTCGGCGGCATCGGGCCGAGCCTCTACCTCGAGCTCGACGGCACCGACATCGATCTTCCGCGGCTCACCGATGCGTGGAATCACCTGGTGAGGCGCCATGACATGCTGCGCGCGGTCATCACTGATGACGGCATGCAGAGGGTCCTTGCGGACGTGCCCGACTACCGCATCAGCCTCATCGAGACGGCCGGGGGCCGGGCGTTCGACAACGCGGTCACGGACATGCGGAAGGACCTCGCCCACGGCCGGCTCGACGCGACGTCATGGCCGCTGTTCGAGATCCGCGCCGTGCGTCGGCCCGCCTCAGCGGAGCGGAGCGCATACCGCATCGGCGTCGTCCTCGACACCGTGGCCCTGCCGCCGGAGTGGACGGCCGTCTCGGCCGCGCGCAACCTCGGGCGCTTCTATCCCGGCTGGGACCAGGACCTCTTCGGCGAGCTTCTGGCCCGCCTGGACGTGCCCCTCCGGGTGAGGGTCGAGGACCTGTCTCGCGGACAGGGGGTCAAGCTCCGGCTCGTCCTCGCGCTCGCCCACCGCCCCGAGCTCCTCATCCTCGACGAGCCGACCTCGGGCCTGGACCCAGTCGCCCGCCTGGAGGTCCTCGACGTCTTCCGCGACTTCCTCGTCGAGGAGGGCCGGACCATCCTCTTCTCCACCCACATCACCTCCGACCTGGAGCGGATCGCGGACTGCCTTCACATCATCGCGGCCGGCCGCACCTGCTTCGCGGGGCCTCTGCACGACCTCACCGAGCAGTGGGCCATGGTCCGCGGCCCCCTCTCCGCCCTGTCGCCCGAGGCGGAGGCGGTCCTCACCGGGACCCGGCGCAGTGACGCGGGCACCTTCTCCGGACTCATCAGGGTCTCGGAGACCGCGGCGTTCGGCCCCGACGTCGTCGTCGAGCCCCCGTCCATCGATGAGGCCGTCGCCGCCATGACCCGCGGCTCGCGGTCCGCCGGCTCCCGCCCTCACGCCCGTCCCGCCGCCCCGGCGGTCTCAGCCCAGGAGAACTGACATGCACCCTATGTGGACCCTGCTGCGCACCGAGCTGTCCGCCCATTCCTTCACCCTGCGCGTCTTCGCCGTTATCGCGGCCGTTGTCACCGGACTGTGCCTCGTCGTGGGCGGGACGCCGATCGTCGCGGCGTGCGTCCTGACGGCGCCCTTCCTGCCCGGTAGCCTCTTCGCGCAGAGCGACCGCGCGCACCTGGACGCCATGTACTCGATCCTTCCGGTGACGCGGACGCAGCTCGTCATCGGCCGGTATCTGCTCATCGCCCTCGTCATGGCCGTCATGACCCTCGCGGGTCTCGCCCTCACGTGGGTGGATGCGCTCGTGCGCGGTGCCGGCGGCGACTCCGCCCCCGTCTCGACGGCGGCGGTCGCGGGTCTCGCTCTGGCGGTGAGCGGTGCCGGCGTCGCGGCCCAGCTTCCTCTCTGCTTCGCCTTCGGCTACGCGCGCACGCGCCTGTACACCGTCGGCGGGACAATGATCCTGATGTGCGGCGGCCCGCTCGTGATCAAGCAGTTCCCCGACGTGCTCAGGCGATTCGTCGACCTGCCGCTCATGATCGTGCGCTGGGCGGGCGAGCCGCGTACCGGACTGATCGGACTGGGGGTCGCCGTGGGGCTGCTCGCCGTCTCCGGCGTGTGCTCGGCACGTCTCTACCGGCGGCGGAACCTGTGACGACGGTGGGGCGGCCTCTGTGCCGCGACGAGCCCCGCCGCGTATGGCGCGGTGACGGCGGCCCG
>ERZ773079.765-NODE-765-length-20458-cov-2.382787_pt1 | contig 20458 bp, 17 predicted proteins | sample MGYA00511355_ERZ773079 | MGnify/ENA primary metagenome ERZ773079 (study PRJEB29015, sample SAMEA2737979) | human oral metagenome | biome: human oral; feature: human-associated habitat; material: dental | place: China | collected 2117 ... | reverse complement strand
AATGGAAGATTGTTTAATAGAATTAACGCAACTGTAACCATCTGTAATACTGTCTTTAACTTGCCCATCATACCAGCCGCAACAACCTTACCATTGGCACTTGCCATCATACGACAACCATCAACAACAGTATCGCGTGAAATCATGATAATAACTGGGATAACCGGAATAATGCCTCTAGAGATAAACAATAGGAACATTGTCGTTGTTAATAGCTTATCTGCGATAGGATCTGCAAACTTACCGAATGTTGTAATCATATTTCTACTACGAGCGATATGACCATCAATCGCATCTGTAATTGCCGCAAGAATATAGATTAATAAGGCTACAATATCAATTATACAGATAGATACATGTTGTATATAGAAACTTGTTGGTGTAATTCCAAAAGCACTATAAGGAAATAAGTAAACCAGAATAATAACTGGAATCAATACAATTCTAAATAATGTTAATCGATTTGGAAGATTCATGATTTTCCCTCACTTTACCGCTCTTTAGTATACCATATTCTATCATTTGTTTATATCTGCATGAACGCAAGAAAAAAGGAGTTTTTTGACTCAGTGTCATTAAGCTAAAACAATGGAGTAGAAGAGAGGAATAGTAGGCTTTACACATAAAGTGGATAGTGCTTTTTTATTTGAAAACATTTTCTTTATATTCTTTAATCCATCGACGCAGAATGCTGCTGGTAGATAAGTCTAAGTCTATTGATACGCTAGTTATTGACTCATGAAGTATCAATACTCTATGAATGGTCTCTTCCTTAAATTGGATAGAGTAATCACGATAGCCATGGCGTAGAATATCAAATCCATGTTTATCAACTAGCCTAACAAGATATTTAATTTTAGATTTTTGCATTTTCCATTTTAACTGGAGCTTAGAAAATGTGGTTCCAAGTTTTCGTTCCTTATAGATTTGAACCTTGTCTTCAAATGTAAATTTCATAATAAAAGTGAACCTCCTAAGTTGTTATCCAACTTTTAGAGTTCACTTCAAAATTGTTCATCGTTTTTCATTGATTGGTAATAAATCGATAAATCCCAATTCAGGATTGTTATACAAGCGAACAAAGAATTTATTTCCAGTCGCAAATCCTCTTGAAATATACAAGAGTCTTCCATCAAGATTCTTGATGCCATGAGTATATCTTGGAAATAATCCTTGTTGTGGTGCATATAATCCTTGTCTAATAAATGGAATTGCCCATTGGCCACCATGTGCATGTCCACTGATAATTAGATTTACAGGTAGTTGTTCATAAAATGCAATATGGTGTGGACGATGCGATAAAAGGATTCGATAATATGATGTCATACAAAGAGAATCTACTTCCTCTACTGTCTTATCCATCTTAGGCCCGCCATCTGTTAAACCAATGATTTCTAGTAATTGTCCATTGATATTCATTACTTCACTATCATCCAGTAGAACCTGCACACCATCGGAACGCATCGCAATAACATACTCTTGTAGTTTTTCTTTAAGTACTTGATCATGGTTACCACTAATGTACACACGTGGGTATTGTCTCAATGCATGCATGAGTGCAAGCATACTTTCATTGTCTCCTCTAGGCGTAAAGATATCACCTGGAAATACAATTAAATCCGGTTTGTATTTGTTTACCATACGGATAATACGCTCATTGTCTTTACCAAAACTTTGAGAATGCAAATCAGAGATTACACAGATACGCACGCGTTTTGAAATGAGTGGTGAATATATCTTTTTTCTAGTCGCATCAATTTTATGTGGCCACCCTAAAAACACAATCAGTGCAAGCAATAAAATCATCACAACTGAAACAAGTATAATTGTACGCATACCTTCTACCCTCCTACACCACTTAACCAATTCGTTTTATATAATCGAATTAAATATAATACACCTCTTACCGAAATATCAATTGCCATCGCTAGCCAAGCTCCCATAAGACCCATCGTAGGTGCTAAGAAGAACGCTAGTATAATACGAATCCCCCATAAGCTCAATAAATTGAGTATAAATGGCACTACCGTATCACCAGCACCACGTAATACACCTGTGATTACAATCGATGCCGCAAATAACGGTTCTGCAAGCATGACAACACGAATCACACTGACACCTAGCTTTTGTACTTCAACATCTGGTGTTAATATTGCAAAAATCATCGGTGATGCAAAAAACAAGATTATTGCAAGGATACCCATTACAGACATACCCAATAGGGTTATGATGTTCGCAAAGTCTTTCGCAAGATCTTTCTTACCAGCTCCGCTTGCTTGTCCAATCAGTGTTGTAGCTGCAGCTGCGATACCATAGCCTGGCATATAGCAAATTGATTCTACCGTATTACCAAAGGAATGTGCCGCAATGGCCACTGTACCAAGTGGCGCAATAATCTTCGTTGACACAATCTGCCCCATGCATAATACGCTTTGTGCTAACGCATTTGGCATTCCTATCTTCCAAGCAGAAGACAACACCTCTTTACTAGCAAACCAATTTCCATAAATTTCTTTGATATGTAATTCATTTGATTTTGTTAGGGCTACCTGAAAGGAAATCACAGTACATACACATACCGCAAGTGATGTACCAAGCTGTGCACCCAAAACACCAAGATTTGCCCCATATACCCATATCTCAACACCAAAGATTGAAATGAGCCGAGATGGGAAAATTAGAATAAAATTAAAGATAATATCTAAGATACACATTAATACAGCCATCTTACTTGGGGTCTTCATATCACTTGCACATTGCAGCATACCATTCACCAGATAATTTAACTGACGTATCGGAAGGAAGATTGCATATAAACTTAGGTAATCTATCGCATCTTTCCAGATCTCTGGCTGGGCTTGTAGCCATGATGGGGCCACATGTGCCCATACATAACAGATTCCTGCAATCAAAAAAGATATCAATAAAGACGTTAAAATTGACCCTTTAAATATCCTTCTACTACGGTCAAGCTTACCTGCACCAACGGCATGGGCAACCTGTACCGAAAAGCCGATTGAAACGCTGTTAATAAGCTCTCCAAATAACCAAGTACTCGACATAACAAGACCAATTGATGCAGAGGCTAATGCACCAAGTGCACCAACCATCGCTGTATCAATAAATCCCATCACTGTTTCTGTAATGACTGCTAGGATTCCAGGAATACTTAAATCACGTATCAATTTTATCTTATCGGAAAGTGTTAACTGTTCTGCACTCCGTATCTTTTCTGCTAGCTGTGTATTCATACGCCTATTATACAAAAAGGTACTCCCTTTGGAGTACTCCTTATGCTTATTTATTTGGATTAAAGTATACAGTTGTGCCAGCATCTACAGATTTTGTAATCCATACACTCGCTCCAATCACACAACCATCCCCAATTATGGTATCACCACCAAGAACTGTAGCGTTGGCATAGATAACAACGTTATTGCCAATATTTGGATGACGTTTTATACCCTTTACAAGCTCGCCATTCTCATTGACCTTGAAACTCTTCGCACCAAGCGTAACACCCTGATATAACTTCACATGGTGACCAAGCACTGCTGTTTCACCAATAACAACACCAGTACCGTGGTCAATGCAGAAGTAATCGCCAATCGTCGCACCAGGATTAATATCAATTCCCGTCTTTTCATGTGCGTATTCTGCCATTAGACGTGGGATATATGGAACACCCAAGTTATATAACACATGCGCGATACGATAGATAAAGATAGCGTAGAAACCAGGATATGCAATGACAACTTCCGGCTTCGATTTCGCCGCTGGATCACCATCGTAGATTGCTTGGATATCTGTTAAGACAGAGCGTTTGATTGCAGGTAGTTCCTGCAAGAACATATCTCTGAGATGTCCACATATGGAACAATCTGCACCCTTAAATTGCAGAGAAGCCTGAATTTCCTTCTGTAAGCCTTCTGATAAATAGTTTAGCGCTTGTTGCTGGTTTAACATTCCAGCATGATAGTAATCTGGCAAAATAACTGCTTGTACCTGCTTTAATATCGTTATGATATTTGTACGATCAGGAATACGCATTTTTAATACTAGATCTTCATCAGTAATATCATTTAGTTCTTTGAGTAGTGTTTCGTAATTTTCCATTTTATTCTGCGAATAATGCAGTTGATAAATAGCGATCACCTGAGTCAGGTAGTAATACAACAATTAACTTACCTGCATTCTCTTCTCTCTTCGCTACTTCAAGTGCAGCGTATATTGCTGAACCCGAAGAAATACCAACTAATATTCCTTCCTTTCTGCCGATTTCAGCACCTGTTGCGAAAGCTTCTTCATCTGTAACACGGATAACTTCATCATAGATATCTGTATCTAATGTTGTAGGAATGAAGCCTGTACCGATACCTTGAATCTTATGTGGGCCTGGTTTACCACCTGTTAATACAGCACTTGTTGCAGGTTCAACACCAATTACCTTCACATTTGGATTCTTTTCCTTGAGATACTTACCTGTACCAGAGATTGTTCCTCCTGTTCCGATAGCGGAAACGAAGATATCAACCTCACCATCTGTATCTTCCCAGATTTCTGGTCCTGTTGTTAAGAAATGTGCTTTGCGGTTTGACATATTTTCAAATTGCTGTGGAATAAAGGAATTCTCAATACCCGCCGCAAGTTCTTCAGCCTTGGCAATCGCACCCTTCATACCCTTAGCGCCTTCTGTTAATACAACTTCAGCACCATAGCCCTTTACCATCTTACGACGTTCAACGGACATTGTTTCTGGCATTACTAGAATAACACGATAACCCTTTGCTGTGCCAACTGCAGCTAAGCCGATACCTGTGTTACCAGATGTTGGTTCAATAATTGTAGCACCTGGCTTTAATAAACCAGCTTCTTCTGCATCTACAATCATCTGATATGCAATTCTGTCTTTGACAGAACCTGTTAAGTTAAAATATTCAACCTTTGCTACAAGGCGCGCTTTTAAGCCAAGGTCCTTTTCATAATGTGTAAGTTCTAATAATGGTGTATGACCAATTAATTCAGTTGTTGATTTTTTGATATTTGACATAGTATTTTCCTCTTTCTTTTGCGTAATATAGACAAGCGGTAAAACAAAAATCCGAGCATGCATTCATATGCCCGGATTTATTTACGATTGCGCTTGCGAATCACTGCAATAATTGTAAATTAAAGCAGCCCCGACGCAGTAACAGCATTCATCCGGACATTGTTTAAATTACAACAGCAACACATTTGATTCATCATTTGTTTGTTCATGCCCGCTTCCTCCTGTTCACCGTTCTGATTACGGAAATCATCATAGTACTATCAGTTTTATTTGTCTACTCTAGTGATTCAACTTTTTTCTTTCACTTTGAATAAGTACTTGAATATCTGCTTCTTCAAACTGTTCTAATTGCTCTGAAATCTCAGATTCATCTGCAAATTGATCGAAGATATTTTGTTTTTCATGTAATCGTTTTACCAGTGTTTCATCTATCGTATCAGCTGATAATAATCGGTATACAAATACATGATTGACCTGCCCCATACGATAGACACGTGAGATTGCTTGCATCTCATCCGAAGGTTTTAATTGTGGTTCACAAAGAATTACAATCTCTGCAGTCTGAATGTTTAAACCAATCCCACCCGCATGAATTTGTATTGGTAATACCCGCGCAATAGGTTCATCAAACTGGCGTAGAATATCTTGTCGTTTCTCCAGTGATAATTTACCACTAATCACCGGCAAAGCTTTGCCTAATAATAGATCTGAAACGAAAGACAGCGTATCTAGAAAGTAAGAGAATATAATAACTTTTCTTCCTTCACTGAGTGCCTGTAAACAAAGCTCTGTCATTCGTTCTGCTTTTGTGGAATTGAGTGAATTCCAGGATACTCTACGCATTGCCATAAAGTTTTCAGATTCAACTGCTTTACGGTAAGAGTTGATTTCATCCTCATTCATCATGCACCATTCATCGTAAATCGTTAGTTCTGGAAGCTCCATAAGTACATCTGCACGCTTACGACGTAAGTACACTGGCGCAATCTTCTTGCGAAATAGTTCTGCTTTCGCTAGATATTTCATCCCTTTAATTTCATTTGCAATTGACGGATTCAAGCACTCAATTAGGTAACACATTTCATCAACATTGTTTTCAATGGCTGTACCTGTCATATATAGAGCGTATTCTGCTTGTTCAATGATTCGTATCGTGTGACGAGTACGTTGTGCATCTTTATTTTTAACAAAGTGCGCTTCATCCACGACTACCATATCAAGCGAAAAATCCTTATCAAAGATGATCTTATCTAATCCTTCATAATTGATGATTGCAATACCACCGTTGCTCTCCCAAACTGCATAATCACCAAAACTATCCCCATGCAATATATATGCTTGCATGTCTGTTAGTTTTTCAACTTCACGTTTCCAATTCAATAATAAGCTAGCTGGACATATCACAAAGAAATAACGATGACCTTTATGATATAGATGATTCATCGCCGCAATTGCTTGAATGGTTTTACCAAGTCCCATCTCATCTCCAAGTAATACTCTTTTCTGATGCAGAATATACTTAGTTCCAAACTCTTGATAATGACGTAACTCAGTATGAAATGATTCTAGTAACAACGGTGTTGCTTGTATCTGTTGCAACAGCGAAACATCAATATCTTCGTCGACATCATCTTTGATTTCAATATCCGCAAGCTTTTCAATCACCGTATAGTATTGAATCGCATTCCCTTTATAATCCTGTAATATCGTTTCAAAATCTACATCTTTTAGCGCAGTACAATCATCATAAAATTGCTTAATTATCTCTGCGTAAGCAGATTGATTAAAGTATTTTACATCTTCTACAGCTTTTAAAAATTTCTGTTTCTTTTTTCTACTGCTAAAGATCCAACCAAAAAAGCTTTGAATCAACCCACTGTTATCATAAGCTTCTTGGATTCCACGCTCTGTTTCTTGATAGATTGTATTTAACTTTGCAAAGTTTTCTTTGGTATGTAGATAGAAATAGATTTCTTGCATGATTTCTTGATCTCTATCACTTAGGTGTTCTAGGTCTATGCGATAGTGAATCTGACTTTTGATTGCTGCAGTACTACGATGCAGTGCCAGCATAAGTTTATCTGCAGTTTCATCACCTATTCCATCCAACGCTTCTAGTTGTCTACGATTATATTTCAACAAATCATACATCGTTATAATGTGATTTATATACAGTGCCTGTAAGGGAAGCCTTGCGAATGTTTTTGTAAGATCTGTAATCGGAATTTGTCGAAGCTCTCCCTCAACTTTATCCACGATGATATATTGACATCGATCATGAATACTTTGAATGTTTTTCCTTTCTTGTAAACGCAACGAAAAGAGTTGATTTCTTAGCATCTTCAACTGTTCACGTTCATACCGAATCTCTTTATGGTTGATATTTCCTAGTCGCATCATTTCCTCATAAGAATTATAAAATGTTCTTCTAAAAAAACAAATGACCACATTGTAGCCATTTGTTAACGTTACTTATTTTGTCCACTTTGCAAACTCTTCATCTGTCGCAAGTACTGTATGTGTATCAGTAATCTTATGGTAGCTTCCAACTGTGTAATCAACACCTTCTTTTGCCTTGTCATAGCTAAGTGCTATGCGTTTTTTCTCTACAACTGGATTTGCTTTTGGAATCGCAGATAAGAGTGCTTTTGTATATGGATGAATTGGATTATCAAAGATTTCATTTGTTGTACCTGTCTCTACAATATGACCTAGGTGCATGACTCCAATACGATCAGAGATATACTTCACCATCGAAAGGTCATGTGCGATAAATAGATACGTAATTCCAAGCTCTTGCTGTAAGTCTCGCATTAGGTTAACGACCTGTGCCTGTACAGATACATCCAAAGCAGAGATAGCTTCATCTGCGATAACAAGCTTTGGATTCATAATTAACGCACGTGCAATACCAATACGCTGTCTTTGCCCACCTGAGAACTGCTGTGGATAACGCGTCGCATGTTCACGAGATAAACCAACCTTCTCTAAAATTTGATATACACGCTCTGTTAACTCTTCTTCTGTCTTATAGTCATGATGAATACGCAACCCTTGCGCAATGATTTCTTTGACTTTCTTACGTGGATTTAAGCAAGCCATCGGATCTTGGAAAATCATCTGCATGTTCTTACGTAGATAATCGTTTTCCTTCTTTGAAAGCTTTCCACTGATATCATGACCATTGAAGATAATCTTTCCCTCCGTAGGATCATATAAACGGATGACTGCACGCCCTGTTGTGGACTTACCAGATCCAGATTCACCTACAAGTCCATAGGTTTCACCTTCATAGATATCAAAGCTAATACCATCGACAGCTTTTGTGGTGTAATTTCGAGAGATACGAAAGTGCTGCTTTAAATTTTCTACATGCAATAATGGTGTTGCGTTATAGTCAACTGCCATACTTTTCACTCTCCTCTCTCATGCGTTCAATTCTATCTTTTAGAATTGCTGGCATCTCTGCGCGTGGGCTTCTTTCATCACATAACCATGAAGCCACACGGTGTTGGCCACCGACATTAAACATTGGTGGTTCTGCTTTATAGTCAATTGCTAATGCATATTCATTACGTGGTGCAAACGCATCATACGTAATTGGCTTTAATAAATCTGGTGGAGTTCCTGGAATTGCGTATAATCGATCAGAATTTGTTTCTGTATCTGGCATAGACGCAAGTAATCCCCAGGTATATGGATGACGAGGGTCATAGAAGATTTCATCAATAGAACCCTTTTCAATAATTCTACCTGCATACATGACATCGACATAGTCCGCAACCTTTGCGACTACTCCTAAGTCATGCGTAATAAAGATAACGGAGATATTTCTTTCTACCTGAAGCTTTTTAATCACTTCTAGAATCTTTGCCTGAATCGTTACATCAAGCGCTGTAGTAGGCTCATCACAAATCAGAATATCTGGATTACATGCAAGTGCTATCGCAATCACAACACGCTGACGCATACCACCAGATAACTGGTGCGGATATTCTTTAAATCTTTTCTCAGGGTTTTCAATTCCAACTTCTGCTAAAAGATCGATTGCACGCTTTTTCGCCTCTTCTTTGGAAATGCCTTCATGAATGATCATCCCCTCCATAATCTGCTTCCCTATCTGCATGGTTGGATCAAGTGATGTCATAGGGTCTTGGAATATCATCGCAATATGTTTTCCACTAAAGCGGTAACGAATTTCTTTTTGCGATAGTGTTGTCATATCCACAGTTTCACGTTCACCCTTTTCATTTGTAAAACTATATTCAATACGTCCACTATCGATCCTACCATTCCCTGCTAGAATTCCCATGATGGCACGCACTGTAACTGACTTACCCGAACCAGATTCACCTACGATAGCGATTGTTTCACCTTTGAACAAATCCATACGTACACCACGAATAGCCTTCACTCTACCCGAAGCTGTTTCAAAAGAAATATTCAGATCACGTATTGATAGTACTTTATCTTTGTTTGCTGACATGGAAACTCCTTTCTAGCGTTGTTTTTGATTTGGATCAAACGCATCACGAATACCATCCGCGAAGAGGTTGAAACTTAACATAAGTAATGCCAGTACAACAATTGCAGACATGATGATGTGTGGATGAACTGTAAGTGATTTATATCCATCGGATATTAATGATCCCAAGGATGCATCAGGAGCCTGAATCCCTAACCCAACGAAGGATAAGAAGGCTTCTGTAAAAATTGCGTTTGGAATTGAGAACATCGACATAACAATCAACTGTCCAAAGATATTTGGCATAACCTCTTTAAAGATGATAGAGAAATTTTTCGCACCCAACGTTCTACTTGCAAGAATGAATTCAGACTCTTTGAGCTTTAATACTTCCGCTCTTGAGATACGCGCCATACCAATCCATCCCGTAATCATTAACGCAAAGACAATGGATGTAATACCTGGAGGAAGTACCAGTCCCAATAGTGTAACAACTACAAGGGTTGGAATACCATTTAAGATTTCCATGAATCTTTGCATGACCATATCAACCTTACCACCAAAGTAACCAGAGATTAATCCATAGGACATTCCGATTACAATATCGATTACAACTGCACTTAATGCGATAATCAATGATACTCTAGTGCCTTCCCATACACGAGTGAATAAGTCTCTTCCATTGGTATCTGTACCGAACCAATAGAATGCTTGTGATACACCGTGTGCTGTGTATTGATCAACACCTTTTTCATAACCACTAAAGATTCCCAGTTTATAAATCCCTTGAATACGTGGTGGTAAACTTTGTACATCCAGGTTGATTGCATCACCCTTATATCCAGAAATCATTGGTCCAATGATAGCGAGTAGGATTATGACAATGATAATGATGGCTCCAAGAACAGCACCCTTATTCTTTTTAAAATGCATCCATACATCTTTTGCATAGGATGTTGCAGTATATGCTTCATCTAATAGTTCTTCATTGCGATGTACGAAGACAAAATCTTCCGCTGTAAAATCATCAACTTTTTCATCTGTCAAAAAAGGTTTGTTTTTAATCATGTCCATTTAATTACCCTCCTTTGCCACACGAATACGTGGATCAATGAAACCGTAGAGAATATCAACAATTAACATTACAAAGATATACATTGCCGAATAGATAAACGCACATGTAATTACTACGTTATAATCATTGTTCTGAATTGACTGCACCATTAACATACCAATCCCCGGAATACCAAATACCTTTTCAACAACCATCGAACCTGTCAGAAGATTAACTAATAATGGTCCCATGATTGTAACAATTGGAATCAATGCATTTCGTAATGCATGGTTAAGAATTAAACCAGTTTGTTTTACACCTTTTGCTTGTACTAGCTGAATATAGTCAGATCCTAGAACATCAATTAACTCTGATCTTGCGAAACGAGATACATTTGCAAGTGGAAACATTGATAGCGCAAGTACTGGTAATATCATGGATGAACCAGCGTTTTTGGCAGAGTATAAAATCGGTGTCCAGCCAAGCTTAAAGCCGATATAGTACATCAATATTAACGCGAATACATAAGATGGAACCGATACTCCAACAATGGAAATAAGCGAACATAACGTATCAACCCATGTATTGTGGTTAAGTGCGGCCGCAATTCCTAAAATAAGTCCTAGAATCGAGCCAACAACCATCGCCATTGCTCCGATACGAATGGATAAGGAAAGTGGATCACTAATTAAAGTTGATACATATTTATTTTTATTAATTACATACGATACGCCAAAATCACCTTTGAACATATTCAAAACATAGCGGAAGAAACGTATAATCACAGGATCATTTAATCCATATTTTTCATTTAAGAGCGCTAGTTGTGAAGCGGTTAATTTTTCATCATTAAAAGGTGATCCCGGCATCAATTCCAACATTAGAAACAGCACAAGTAAGATTGCAAGTAATGTCAAAAAACTGATGACAACACGTTTTGTAATATATTTAAACATGAAGACTCCTTTCATTATAGATTGTAATAATAGAATAGAGCGGCGTTTATACCGCTCTATATTGTCATTTGACAAACATTACTCTGAAACAACCATCCATCTATAATCATCAACACCGCCACTATGGAAACGAATACCAGATACCTTAGGATTGATCATCATCGCACCACCATTCTGATATATTGGGATAACACCATGATCTTGTTGTATCAAAATCTTTTCAGCTTCTTGGAAATCCTTCCAACGAGCTTCCGCATTTGCGGCATCTTCACCTGTTTCAGCTTTCGCAATAAGCGCATCATATGCAGCGTTGCTGTAAGAGCCATGGTTGTAAGTACTTGTAGTAGTTACTAAATCCATGAATGTCTGTGGATCTGAGTAGTCAGGCCCCCAACGTGTCAAAGCAACCTCATAGTTATGTGCAGTCATTAATTGTAATCTTGTCTTCTTAGGCTTCTGATCCAAGGTAACAATTAAGCCCGGACAATTCTTTTGTAGCTGCGCTTGTAGATTTTCCGCAACTGACTTAGAAGCTTCAGTATCTTCGAATAATAATGTAAAGGAAGCATCCCCGCCCAATTCCGCAACGGCCTTCTTATAGTATTCTGCTGCCTTATCAGGATTGTACTCTGTTAAAGTATCTGCAGTTTCAACATAGTCCTTTCCATCTGGCCCTGTCGCAAATTCTGAAGGAACGAAACCTCTAGCGGCGATAGAACCATCTTTTAACACATCATTTGCAATCGCTTCACGATTTACGGCATAGCTTAACGCTGTACGTAAGTTCGCATTTTGGAAGATTGGATTATTGAAGTTGATGGATAGGAACCATAGGTAACCTTGTAAACGATTTGTAAAGCCTTCTTGAGAACTGTATTGATCTACTTGTTCACCCTGTAGTTTAACCGCATCAATATCACCATTCTGATATGACAACATTGCGGCCTGTGTATCCTGGATGAACTTGAAGACAACCGTATCAGCCTTATCCTTCGCCTTATCTGCGTTAACATACTTATCATTCTTTTCGAATGTATATTCATTACCCTGTTTCCAGTCTGTCATAACATATTGTCCAGAGTAAATCATGTTTTCTGGGGATAATGCATATTGATCACCTTGTGATGTTACATATTCCTCATTCAATGGGAATAGAGGTGGGAACGCCATAAGTGATGGCAAGAAACTACATGGTAGAGATAAGCTTACCTTTACCGTATGATCATCCGTCGCCTTAACGCCTAACTCCTTAGCATCTTTTTTACCCGCGATAACATCACTTGCATTGACAACATGCATCGTATCTAAGAGGAAAGCATACTCACTTGCAAGTGTAGGACTCGCTAAACGATGCCAACTATAAACAACATCATTTGCTGTGATTGGTGTTCCATTAGACCACTGTGCATCCTTCTTTAAATGGAAAGTATAGGTAAGTCCATCATCACTTACATCATAACTTTCTGCCAAGTCTGTAACAGGTGTTCCTGATTCATCCAATGCTAGAAGTCCAGATAAACCCATCATTTGCATCGAGAAGGAAGAACCATCTGTCGCAATTGAGTTATCCATTGAACTCACATCAGTATCGAATGCAATTGTTACTGTCGTAGTCGTGGCAGCTTCTGACTTTGGACCACAGCCCGCTAGGACTGCCATACTCATCGCTGCAGCTAAACCAGTCGCCGTTATTTTCTTTGCTTTCATAACTTTTTCCCTCCTAAAAGATATACTGAGTTTAAAATGTTTCGGAAAGTTTTTCAAGTACTTTTTTCTTTTCTTTCATAATTTATGTAAATATTTATCATTTAATTTATGTAAATTATTACATTTTTGCTATTCTGTATCCGGAAATATCTACGCTTTTCTTTATCTATACCAAGATATTCTCGCCAATTCGTGCTATTGTATATGAGGATAACAAATTTCCCCATTTCAAAGAAAGTGGGTTTTTTTATGGAAAATTTTACAGTTTTTGATTACGAAGACATTCAACTAATACCAAATAAATGCATTGTAAACAGTCGCTCTGAGTGTGATACAACAACACAATTTGGAAAACATCACTTTAAATTACCAGTTGTTCCAGCAAACATGCAGACAATCATTGATGAATCTCTAGCAATTAAACTTGCAGAGAATGGATATTTCTATATCATGCATCGTTTCACTCCTGAAAGTCGTCTTCCGTTTGTACAGATGATGAATGAAAAAGGATTGATTTCTTCCATTAGCGTTGGTGTAAAAGAAAATGAATATCATCTCATTGTCGATCTTGCTCACCATCACCTAGTTCCAGACTACATCACAATTGATATTGCACATGGACACTCCAACGCCGTTATCAATATGATTAAACATATAAAAAAATACCTGCCAGACACATTTGTTATTGCAGGTAATGTTGGAACTCCTGAAGGCGTTCGTGAACTTGAAAATGCAGGTGCAGACGCAACGAAAGTTGGTATCGGTCCTGGAAAAGTATGTATTACAAAGCTAAAAACAGGCTTTGGTACAGGTGGTTGGCAGTTAGCTGCTTTGCGTTGGTGTGCGAAAGCTGCACGCAAACCAATCATCGCTGATGGTGGAATACGTTCAAATGGTGATATTGCGAAGTCTATTCGCTTTGGTGCAAATATGGTCATGATTGGTTCCCTATTTGCCGGACATATTGAATCACCGGGTAATACCGTCATGCAAGATGGTATTGAAATGAAAGAATACTTCGGTAGTGCCTCCGAATATCAAAAAGGCACCCGTAAAAATGTGGAAGGTAAAAAGATGCTTGTGCCATGTAAGGGTTCTATCATGGATACACTAACCGAAATGCAACAGGATCTTCAATCATCCATCTCTTATGCAGGTGGAAAAGATTTAAACGCAATTCGTTATGTTGATTATGTCATTGTAAAGAATTCCATTTTCAATGGCGATACGCATTAGGCATCCGATTTGGTAAATTTGACGCAAAGGATATAATAATAATGAAAGAAGGTAATGAAATGACAAAAATTGATATTATCTCTGGCTTTTTAGGAGCTGGAAAAACTACATTGATACAAAAGTTAATCAAAGAAGTATACGCAGGCAAAAAGGTTGTTCTTGTAGAAAACGAATTTGGCGAAATTGGAATTGACGGTGGTTTCTTAAAAGATTCCGGTATCGTTGTCAATGAAATCAACAGCGGATGTATCTGCTGTACATTACAAGGCGACTTCCGCAACGCTTTACAAGAAGTAGTCAAGAAGTACAATCCTGACCACATCATCATTGAACCTTCCGGTGTTGGTAAATTATCCGATATCTTAACAGTTGTAAAAGATGTGGAAGGTTTAGAACTGAATAGTTACAGTACAGTTGTAGACGCAAAACGTTGTGAAATATACCACAAAAACTTCAAAGAGTTCTTTGATGATCAGATTTCAACAGCTGCTTGTGTCATCCTATCTAGAACGCAACTCATCAATGAAGAAACATTACAGAAGGATATCGAGATTATCCGCGCGTTAAATCATGACGCAAGAATCATCACAACACCATGGGATGACCTCTCTGGTCAAGCTATTATCGACGCAATGGAAGGCTCTACAGACGGCTTCCCAGAACTCGAAGAGGAAGAAGAAAGCTGTTGTTGTGGATGTGGTTGCCATGATGAAGACGATGATGACGATTGCTGTTGCGGTCACAACCACCATGATCACGAACACAATAAAGAAGAGGGCTGTTGTTGCTGTGGCTCTCATGAACACGACGAAGAACACCACCATGAACACGACCATCATGAGCATCGCCATGATGATGAAGAGAAATGTTGTTGCCATCATCACCACGATGAAGAAGATCATGATGAGGAAGAATGCTGCTGTTGCGGTCATGACCATCACGATCATGAACACCATCACCACCATCATGGACACGATGCTGACGAAGTATTCACATCATTCGGTATTGAAACAGTTAACAAATACTCTGTAGAAGATATCGCATTAGCTCTCTCTGAGTTAGATGAACATATTATCCGTGCTAAAGGTATTGTTCCAAGCACAGACGGAAGTTGGTTATTCTTTGACTATGTACCAGGAGATGCAGACATCCGTATTGGCTCCCCTGCTTATACTGGTTTAATTACTGTCATTGGCGATCAGGTAGACGTTGCTCGCATCAAAGAAATCTTTGCGGTGAAGTAAGATGGCAACCCCCGTTTATCTCTTTACGGGATTTCTTGATTCCGGTAAAACATCTTTAATCTTAGATACACTCAACGACCCTTCCTTTATGGAAGAAAACAGTCGTACATTAATTATCTGTTTTGAACAAGGTGAAGTTCGATACAACGATAAATACCTTGCAGAGCGCAAAGCATTCGTTGAATATATGGACTCTCCAGATGATCTAAACGCAGAAAAGATTCGCGAATTAGATACCATCTATCATCCAAACCAAGTATTTATCGAATACAACGGAACCCTCGCAATCGCACCGTTTATCTTGTCACAAATGCCAAACTTCTGGCCTTTGGTACAGATTCTTACAACAGTAGATGCGACAACCTTCCAGATGTATATTAACGCAATGCGTTCTGTCATCTATGAGCAGTTAAAGTACAGTGATACGATTATCTGTAATCGTTGTACACCGGATACCTCCGCATCGATGCTGCGTGGCAATATCAAAGCCATCAATAAGAAAGCTCAGATTTTCTACGAAGGTGAACATGGTGCACAGGTTACTCTTAAAGAAGGTGTACTACCATTCAATATCAACGCTCCTATCATCGATATCAAAGATGATGATTATGGTTTATGGTATATGGATGCTATGGAAAATCCAGATAAATACGATGGAAAAGAAATCATTCTACGCGGTAAGTTCACTGAGACATTGCCAGGCTATCATCAGACATTTATCATGGGCAGACAAGCGATGGTATGTTGTGCAAATGACACAAGTCTATGCGGCTTAACCGTCACAGGTGTGAAAGTAGAAGAACTTGTAAAGGATAACTGGTATGAAGTACAAGGTAATCTCAAGACTATCCCATTAGATAATGGTGGAAAGACTCTCGTCCTATATGCAAACCGCATTCAAAACTACCAAAAGCCACAAGATGAGTTCGTATATTTCAGTTAATCACTAGAGTAATTCTTCGGGATTACTCTTTTTTAATTCTGAACTTTTTGAATTTTCACCTATGTTAGTTAACGCACTCTGTTCATTTGTGCTACCATTATTCAGGGAAGTGATAAAATGATGAAATTTATAAAAGAAAAACTAAATATACGTAGAACCGTTTGGTTCTTACTCATCTCAGCAATGTTCTTACTGTTTTATGCGCCACATCTTTCCTTTGATGTACACATGAAAAAAGGTATCCAAGGTACTATGGTCGTATCAAACTTTAACACAGACCGTGGAGAAGAAATTTTTGCAAACTATAACTATAACTCTCATAAGACTTGGCTAGATGCACAGCCATCTTGGGAAGTAATTCACCTCAGTAACATTCCAATCGTTACAAACTCTTTACGTTTGGGTTTTAACAACGTAAAGACAGACATCGCTATCTCAAAGATTGATGTGTCATTTGGACCATTTAAACTGGCAGAGTATACACCAGAGAATATTTCTAATAAGATCATCGCCTCTCAAGGTATGGTCATTAATACAAATGACAACACCATCAACTTAACCGTAAATGGTGTTGAAGGCTGGCTACAGCTCGAAACCCAAGAGTACCTACCAAAAGTAGCTTGGGTTGCAGTATACCTTTCCATCTTAGTATTAAGCTGGATCATCGCTTATCTCATTGATAAGAAGATTACATGGGCAAAACACATTCCAGAGAACGAAATGATGTTAATAGCAGCTCCTATATGGTGCTTCTTCATGTCAGAAATCTGTACCGGTAACTACTACTATATCAACTTGATGAATCGTTTCTATAACGTTGCGATTTATATTATCCTCTATAAAGTAATCTACTTGCTATTCCGTCGATTACCAATCTCAGTACTGATTAGTAACTTGTTTGTTGTTATCTTCGGTATTGTAAACATGTACGTAACACAATTCCGCAACCGTCCAATCGCACCATGGGATTTAACCGCAATTGGTACAGCTGCAGATGTCATCTCCAACTACCAAGTTCAGATTCGTTACTTTATGGTTATCGCGATTATCATCGCCATCTTAATTTATCTCTTGATGCGTGCTGTACCACGTGATAACACAAAGATTAACGTATACTACGCAACATACCCCATCTTGATTATTGTTGTAGCACTCTTCTTAAATAGTGTTGGTCAATACTACCTATGGGATATGAACCTATTATCCATCTTCCAAACAGATGGTACAGCCCTTAGCTTTACAGGTCTTGTAAACCAATACATCTCTGATCAACCAAAGAAACCAGAAGGATATTCTGTAGAAGAACTCAAGCAGCTTGGCAAGGAACTTGCAGAACGTGCTGCGGCCAACGTTGACCCAAATGGCACAAAACCAACGAATATCATCATGGTTATGAATGAATCCTTTGCGGATATGAATGTTGGTGGCACAAACTACGCCGATAACATCATCCCTTACTATCTATCTTTAGATAACACAATTCGTGGAAACCTCTACGTCGATGTACGTGGTGGTGGTACATGTAATAGTGAGTATGAATCCTTAACAGGTAATACAACAGCCTTCTTTGCGGGTGGTGTGTATCCATTCAACATGTATATGCACAGAAACGTACCTTCTATGATTTCCTACTTTAACCAAAGTGGCTTTACTACTACAGGTATTCACCTTGGTAAATCCACAAACTGGAACCGTGCTTCCGCATGGAAGAAACTACAATACCAGGATAAAGTCTTCGCAGAAACATTCGATGGTCTAGAGACAATCCATGGATATCCAAGTGATGCACAGAATTTCAAGGTACTAGAAGAGGTTTACGAAAAGGAAAAAGATAAGAAGAACTTCATCTTCAATATCACCTACCAAAACCATGGTGGCTATGATGATAAGGATGACTTAAAGAAGACTGTCGATTTCAGTTCTATTGGCGGTGGATATGGCCACGCTGAAAACTACTTCTCATTAATGAAGATTTCTGATCAAGACTACAAGAACTTGATTGAGTACTTCTCAAAGGTAAAAGAACCTACAATGATTGTGATGTTTGGTGACCACCAACCTTCCTTAGGAGCAGATTGTGATAACCTTCTATTCCCACATGCAGGTACACCTGAAAACGATATGACGCAATACATTACACCATTCTCAATTTGGGCTAACTACGATATTCCAGATCAAACATTTGATAAGTTAAGTATCAACTACATGTCTTCACTCATCATGAAGGCAGCTAACTACCAAATGACTCCATATCAGGAATTCCTATATGAATTAAAAGATAAATATCCTGTTATCGGTCTCTATGGTTGTTATGATGCAAGTGGTAAGTACTATCAATCTGTAAACGATATTGATGATGCGGATATCAATACATATCGTTGCCTACAATACAACAATGTTTTCGATTCCGATCGTATTCCATCCCTATTCTATCCAGAGGGAAAAGAGAGTAAATGACAGAAAAAGAACACAATAACGTGTTCTTTTTCTTTAGAGAAACATACGAATAAAGCTATTTTCTTCTGTATAAGGTTTCCAGCCCTTACCAGGCTCTGCATTCTTCATGAAATTCGTCCAAGCAGAAACCATTTCATCACTAATCTTATAATCACGAACTTCCATCTGTCTCCAACAACGACTCAACGTACCAAACATATACCATAACTCTGCAGAGTGGAAAGCACCAGCGTCATCTGATGGTAACTTACGATTGAATAAATACAAGTATGTCGGTTCTCCATGATGTTCATTTCTTAAGTTCGCAAAATCAATCATACTATGATAATACTTAGACTTACGCATCGGTTCATCAACACCCAAGCCAAAATCATTTCCATTGGCACCTATGATATATGGGATGTTCTGAACATCTCCACGCTTTGCTAGTTCATCAAAAGTATCCTCCAACACAAAGCCATCTACTACCGGTCCAAACAGCAAACGATTATCATGTTTTGAAAGCTTTGGTAAGATATCCACTAACTTCTGAGCAGGAATTTGGCGCAATGCTTGAATATTTTTCGCACCCACAAGCTTCATAATTTCTTCTCCAGTCTCATAAGCCTCTTCTACCGTCTTATGTTTAAAGATAGGATTATCTACCCCTGCACCACTCTGTATAATAGCCTTGGCAATCATACCACGCGTTGTAGGACTAGAAATCAACGTCTGAACACTGATAGCACCGGCACTTTGTCCAAATAAAGTAATGTTGTCAGGATCTCCTCCGAAAGCCTCAATATTCTTGCGAATCCAGCGAATCGCAAATACCTGGTCTAAGATTCCATAGTTAGAAACACAATGCGCGGGATCTTCCTCTTTTAGTTGAGGATGGGCAAAGAATCCAAATACACCAACACGATAATTGATTGTCACAAGAATTACATCATTCTGTACAAACGCTTCTCCATCAAACGGAACTTCATTTCCATACCCATGATCAAAAGCACCACCATGGAGCCAGATTGCGACTGGATATCCATGATCCGATTTGCGATTTGGCGCCCAGATATTTAAATACAAACAATCTTCACTCATTTCAGGATAAGGATACTGCTCATAGTTATAGAACTCTTTACGATAAAACGGATTCGATGCCTTAGGCTGTGGACAAATCCTACTATATTCCAGAGCATCTCTAACGCCCAACCAACGATCAGGTGCCTGTGGTGAACTAAAACGCAGATTTCCAATTGGAGGTTTCGCGTAAGGTACACCCTTAAATATCAATTTAGATTCTGTAACTTCCCCTCGCAGAATACCTTGTTCCACTTTTATTTCAACTGTCTTCATAAAAACCTCCA
>ERZ773079.760-NODE-760-length-20564-cov-3.972646_pt1 | contig 20564 bp, 16 predicted proteins | sample MGYA00511355_ERZ773079 | MGnify/ENA primary metagenome ERZ773079 (study PRJEB29015, sample SAMEA2737979) | human oral metagenome | biome: human oral; feature: human-associated habitat; material: dental | place: China | collected 2117 ... | reverse complement strand
AAAATTTCCTCTCTGATTTAAGAAGCGGCAGGCTCGCGCTGCACCCGATTTTACTCGCGGCGACGTTTTGCATAGTGAAAATTTCGTGGCCTTTTCTAATAGGGTCTACAGGTGGTGATGGCTCGGGTTGGACAATATTTGGCTATCTCATATTTATGGATTTTACGCAATGCACATGTTTCATAGCGTTAGGCGCACATATTGTCTATGTGGCGGGGCGCGGCGGCAAAAATAAACAAAGTAGTAGCGGTGAAAACAGCGACTATGAAGGCTTTATACAACCCCGCGGGCTGCAATATTTAGCCGTGCTGCGCGCTATCTTATGCACTCTGTGCATCATCGCATGCGTGGCGGGATATCTTAGCGCGGATATAAATCACCAGAAATTAGGCGTTCTGAATTGGTTTTTCCCGACTGCGTTATTAAGCGCTTTCATATATTTGATTGCGATCTGGGTTGTTACGACCGACTCTGAAATAGTAGCTTGGGGTGCCGTCTTTGGGACAAGCTATGTAGTCGCTTGCTATGCGGTTTGCAAATGTTTTTTTTGGTATGGTGGATATGTATTTTGGAAAGGGTTGGAGATAATCTTTCCCCTAATTTGGGCGTTTCATTTCAAGCGCACCTACAAAAAGCTCCTAGCAGAGGAGATGCGCGAGGCGTAACGGCGAGTTGAACGCATAATTTTAGCAAAAATTTTGCCGCCAACCGCAGTTTAAAATTAGCGCGAGCGTAGCTCGCCCTTTGAGCGTGCCAGGGGTTGGGGGATTTTAAGGGGGAAGGGGAGCGCCTCGCAAGTAGCGCCCCTTCTCCCTTAAGAGAAAACGCCGCCACGACCTAAATTCCATAGGCAGAATTCTACATAGAGAAATTTTAAATTTATTACAAAATAAAATTCCGTTTAAATTTTAGCCCGCGATATGTTTCTCTTGGGGCGGGAAGGGGGCTTAAATTGCGAGGTCGCACTTCTCGCGGGCGCCGCCTCCGCAGCACCGCATTGCTCTGCTCGCCCACAAACCTCACCTAACCCCCGACGACGCTAGCGGTGCGAGCCTTGCGGCTCGCGTTAAATTTTATAATCGCGGCTCGCTTCTTTAAAATTTCTTTTGCGATTTTAAAATTTCTTGCTGCAAAAATCGTAAAATTTTAATTGCACTACAAATCGGCGCCGTATTTTGCTAAAATACCGATAAAATTTTAAAGGATGAAATTTGGAAAATTTTGCTTTTCTTCTAAATTTAGTGATATTTTGCATCTTGGTTTTTATGTTTTTTAAGATGCGCAAAAGCGGCGAGCAGGCGAGCAAGCCGCAGATCGCCACCGACATCACGCGGCTTAAAAGCATCGGCGAGCTGAGCGTTTTTAAAATTTATTCCAAAGAGATCGTCACGCGCAAGCAAAACGTAGGCAGCGGGCTACTGGGCTCGCTCGTCTCGCCGCTGATGACGAAAAAGCAGATCGCCATCATCTTCGAGTTTGAGATCGAGTTCGTTTACGACCTGCTAAGCCCCGAGTTTGCGATACTGCCGCAGGGCGAGGATCGCTACGAGATCAAGATGCCGCCGTGCAAATACAAATACTCGATCAAAGATATGAAAATTTACGACGAGAAAAACGCCAAGCTGCTGCCGTTTCTGCTGCCCGATTCGCTAAACGGACTATTCGGCGCGAGCTTTGACGAAAGCGATAAAAACCGTCTGATCGACGACGCCAAGGACGAGGTCAAGCAGCTCTCGCTAAAAATCATCAACGATCTTGGCGGCAAGATCCACAAATCTGCGACCGACACGCTGGAAGCGATCGCCAAGAGCTTCGGCGTGAAGGAGGTCGGATTTATCTTCCAGGACAAGGCGCTTCAAACGATCGACATAAACTCAAACGAGATCGCAATCGACAAGTCGCTAAAATCGCAGATCGAGAAGTAGATGGAGCTTTTTAAGGCGCTTTTTAAAATTTACTTTGCCCGCATACTCGCGTTTATGGATGCCTGCGCGAGGGCTTGGCAGCGATTTTATGAGCCGATCAGGCTGCGCAAAGAGAAAAAGCGCCTGCGCGCGAAGGGCTATTTTACCGAGGATGCGACGTGGGCGGAGTTTTTCGCGGATTTTAAATTTTGCAAATGCTTCATCATTAAAAAAATCCTCTATCCAAACTTCTATGCTATCAAAAACTCCTCCAAATGGGAGGCGAGCTCAAAGCGGGCTAGCTTTACGGTAGGCTCGTTTGCATACGACGAGATCGCGTGGGTGTGGGTACCGCGAGCCTTCGACGGCGGGCGGAAAAACGATCTGGAAAAGCTAAAAAATCTACTGCAAAAGATCCCTGCGCTGCGCTACGAGCAGAGCGACACGGGGATTAAAATTTTCGGCTACGAGTAAGGTAATTCGGCCGGCGAAAATTTGGTGATGAAATTTGGTGATGAAATTTGGTGATGCGCCCGCGCCGAGAAATTTCACGCATTCGCTGCGAAATTTCGATACGTTAGCGCCTCGTACATGCACGTTTGCTCGGCGTGAAATTTGCACGCTCCGGGCTGCTGCGAAATTTCGCGCAAATACCCGCTGCATAAATTTGATGCAAAAAGCGGGCTTGCATTTTGCGCGTAAATTCTGCGCGAGCGTGCGTCTGTGCGTGGGATTTGCGCGCGGCAGTTGTTTTTGGTGCGGTGTCTTGCGGATTTAAATTTATGCACTCAATCGCGTCGTATTTTTGATACGCGGCACGGCACGGAATTTTGCCGTTTAGGAAGCGCGCCGTGCGGCAAATTTCGCAACAGAAAATGTCGCATCAATTTCGCCGCATTCAAATTTCGGCAGGTAAAATTTGCCTTGCGGCATCGTGTCGCGCAAAAATTCGCCGATCGCGGCGCAAAAACAGACGCGCTCAATTTTGCGGTAGAGATTTCGGCGCGGCACAATTTGTAAGCGTAAAATTTACCGCCTGTTCTCATTGCGTTGGCGTGAGCCGACTTGAAGCGCGGCACAATTTGTGGATGCGAGACTGCGCCGCAGCGGTTCCAGCGATGTGGCAGATGTAAATTTAAAAATAAAGAGCAAAAATGGTTCAACTACTACTTGATAAAGCGAGGGCTCTGCTTGCGCCCGCGCCGAAATTTTATTTCGGCCTATGCGGCGCGGTGGGTGTATTTTGGCTCGTCGTCGCGCTTAATTTGATCGTTTGCGCGGCGCGGGCGTATTACTTTTACGGCGTGGAAGATCGCATATTTTCGCGGATCTTTGAGGATTTTTGCTGCATTTTGATCATAAATTTGCTCATCTTTCATCTCTGCTTCGTCGTTTTTAGAAGATTTTTCGGGCTTGCCGCTCTGTTTGCGCTGGCGATCAATGCGCTTTGTGCGGCTATCTCGCTCTTTTTGGTCATTTTTTTCGACTCCGCTTTTAACGTCGTCGCGCTCGATGCGATAATCCACACCGACGCGAACGAAAGTAAGGAATTCGCCGCGCAATTTCTCAGCGCGGGCGTGATCTGCTCTTTGCTCGCATTCGCGACCGCGACGTTTGTCGCGCTGAAGTTTAAAAAAAAGCTCGTGCAGCGCGAGGCTGCGAGCCGCATTTAGCGTGATCTATCCGATTTGTGTGGTCATTTTTTGCATTTTTACGGCGACCAAAATCGCAAGCGGCGGCGAGCGTTATCGCGCGACGCTCGGCACATACGCTCCGCTTGAGTTCGCGTTCGTCGTAAAAGAGTATCTCGGCGATGCAAATTTCCTTGCCGATTTGCAAAGCATCGATCGTGGCTACGACGAGGCGAAGAGGGCGAATTTCGCGCTTGATTTTAACGCAACGCAGATTAAAAACGTCGTGCTGATTATCGGCGAGAGCCTGCACGCGGCCATATGTCGCTTTACGGATACGGCAAAGATACGACGCCTTTGCTAAACGATCTGCAGCGGCGGGGGCTGCTTATTAAATTTAGCGATACGGTTTCGTGCTACGGCGCGACCAATCCCGCGCTGATGCGGATACTTAATTTCAGCGACTACGAAAGCGAGCGCGAAAGGCCGTGGTTTGAGAGCCTTAGCATCATCGATATGTTCGCGCTGAGCGGCTTTCGCACGATGTGGATCAGCAATCAAGAAGCCTTCGGCAAATTTGCCCTTAGCGCAAAAAGTGCCGCCGATCGCGCCGAAAAAAAGCATCTTTCTTTCCACAAGCGATCAGCTCGATAGCATGCGAGTCGCGCACGACGGCGCGCTGCTGCCGATCATCAAAGAGGCGAAAAAATCGCAGCGCGAGCGAAATTTCTACGTCGTGCATCTCATGGGAAATCATATGGACTATAAAAAACGCTATCCCGAGGAATTTGATAAATTTAAAAGCGACGATATCGCCTTACCGTTTACGCAAAAGCAAAAGGTCGCCCTCGCGTGCTACGATAACAGCGTGCTGTATAACGACTACGTGGTGAATGAAATTTATCGGATGAGGACAGCCTCATCGTCTATCTCAGCGATCACGGAGAGAATATCTATGAGCAAAACGGCCTCATCGGGCACAACATCAATACCCGATTCACCTACGAAATTCCGCTGCTTTTCATCGCTTCAAAAAGCTTTATCGCCGATCATGCGGAGCTTTGGCGGCGCATAGGCGCGGCGAAGGACGAGCCTTTTATGAGCGACGATCTGGCTCATGTGCTCGCCGATATTTTAGGCATAGAGCCGCTGCAGTTTAACGTGCGCAAAAGCCCGCTGCGCGATGAATTTGACGCTTCGCGCAGGCGAATGACGAACGGGGTGGATTACGACGAAAATTTAAAAGGTAGGGGAGGATACGAGCGGTAAACGGCTCCGCGCCGAAATTTAAGGCTTTACGCGCCGTATTGCTTCCGATGCCGTCTACGATCGGGCCGGCTCGAAGCTGCACTTGATTTTGCCGCGAGCGTCAAATTTAACGCCCGTATTTTCGGCGCGAAGCGACCGTCTAACGCAATCGCGCTCGGAAATTTACCAATACGCGGGGCATTTGCTACGAGCCCGCAGCATCAATTCGGCGTTACCGTTGCGCTGCAAATTTATGCGCCGGCGTGATGCTAAATTCGTTTCTTGAGGGTGGGCGATTTTTGCGATTTCACAATGTAAATTGAGCGAAATTTATTGCGTTTGTGCTTTAAATTTACGCCGCAAAACGAATATTTTTTAATGCTACTTTAAAAATTTAATAGTTAATGATTCTTTAATATTGATAGGAGTATAATAAATTTCAAATTTTAGCGTGCAAAAGCGTCGCTAAATTGAGTTCGCTTGCCGCTATTTCATCTCGCATTTATGGAGGAGTTCAAAATGCACAGTAAAACTATCGGCGCGAGTTTATCTTTGGCGCTCGCTGGCCAACTTTACGCCATACCCGTTGCGAATCCGCTTACGATCGATAAAACCACGGATTTAAATAATTACGACGTCTATGAAAAAGACGTCGACGACGGAACCCTAACGGTAAAAAATCCGACCGCCGCGCAGATAATTACGCTCGATAGCCAACCGAGCGATAATTCCCCGTTGAATAATATCATCGTAAATAGCGCCACGGCAGCCGATCAGACGCTTAAGGGCAATGCTTTGACGATGAACGGCGGTACGCTCAATAGTATAAACGTAGCTTCCTCGCAGCAGAACGGTACCGTATTTAGCGAAAATACGCTGAATCTAAACGGCGGTGAGCTCAGGAAAACGCATCTCGTTGAATCAAACGGTAGAGCTACGGCTACGAAAAATGTCTTAAATTTAAACGGCACTATGATTTATCACGGTCTTTCGGTTGTAGATATCAATGGGGGTGCGGCGAATGAAAATACGCTTAATATCAACGGTACCAAAGGCGAACGTTTAACGACTACCTTTACCGCTGCGTATCTCAGCAATAGCGGCACCGCCGATGGTAACGTTTTAAATATCAACGGCGGCACGATCGGCGATTCGTTGAGCGCTATGCGGGCCGCATTTGCATGGGGAAATAGTAAGCTTACGAACAACGTCGTAAATCTCAAAGATGCGGACGATCTTCGCGGTAGGATAGACGTTGCAAATATAATGTGGGCGCACGACGGTGCGGAAGCGAGAGATAACGTGCTTAACGTATATGTCCGCGATAAAGATTGGAGCCGATTGGATCTCTGCGTCGCATTCGGTCGGGAAAACCAAAAATTAAGCGGTAACACTTTCAACGTCTACGGCAAAAACGATACGTTTAAATCGATCGCGGGCTTTGAAAAACTCAATTTCTATCTAGCCGCGGATACCGCAAACGACGAGACGATTTTAAATTTAGTAAGCGGCGAGCTAACCGATATAAGCAAAGCGACTATCGGCGTGGGTATAGCAAACGGAGCGGATAAGCTCAAATCGGGCGATCGCGTAAATCTCATAAAAACCGCAAGCGGGATAAAATTCGGCGATATGGCTAACCGCTCCGAACAGTTAGTTCAAAGCGGGCTTTCGACTGCCTATACATTCGCCTTGCGTAGCGCTAACGACGATAAAGACCTGATCGCCGACGTAACCAAAATCACGATAAATCCCGATCCGCAGCCTCTGCCGAATTCTGATCGAATCGGAGCGAAGCTAATGGCGCAAAATAAAAATACGCTGGAAACCGGCGCCGCGGTGCTAGGCGCGATAAATCAAAGCGACGATATCCTTTCGGGAATAACGGATACCGCAGACGGAACGTTTGCGTATGCGGGAGGTTTTAATATGCGCTACAATTCCGGCTCCTATGTAGAAAACAAAGGTATCTCCGTGCTCGCAGGAGCGATGGGCCGTATTGGGGACGGCGCGAGCCTGGGAGGATACGTAGAAACGGGCGGCGGTAAATATGAGAGCTTCAATGATTTCGCCGTCAAAGGCAGCGGCGATCTCAAATACGCGGGGGCGGGCATTGTGAGCGAATTCGACTTGGCGGAAAATTTCTATGCCAAATCGGGAGCCAAAATCGGTCGCATCAAATCGGACTACGAGGCTTCTCTGGCCTCGGGAAGGGCCGAATACGACGTAACGAGAACCTACTACGGGGCAAATTTAGCCCTCGGCAAGATTTTCGAGCTGAGCGCTAATCTCAATGCGGACGTTTATGTCAAGGGCTTTTATACGCATATCGATTCTAAGAAAACGGAGGTCTTGGGCGAGGGCATCAAGCTGGAGGGTATCGATTCTGTAAGAAGCAGGGCAGGCGCTCGATTTAATTTCGACGTAAGCGATAACGTGGAGCTTTTCGCGGGAGCCGCTTTCGAGCGAGAATTTAAAGGCAAGATCGGCGGCTATAATAGTACCTACGCTATGGATATTGATGCCGCGAGCGTCAAGGGCAATACCGCTATCGGCGAGATCGGCGCGAAGTATTCGAGCGGCAAGCTGGATACTTCCTTGAAACTAGAGGGTTTAAGCGGCAAGAAAGAAGGGATCAACGCGGGATTGCGCTTCGTTTATAAATTTTAAGCGGCTAAAGTATGCTCTAGCCTGCGTCGGTGCAATCAAAGGGCGGGATTGAAATTGAAATCGGAGCTTTTAAATTTAGGTATAAAATCAAATTTTTTAGCTGCATACTATTGAAAAAGATTGGGTTTGCCGAGCGCATCGTCTCGAGAGCGCAAACGACGGATAAAATTTCGTTTGGATACGAGCCGATATGCCTGCAAAAGGCGTATGCATTGAATTTGAAACGCCCGCTTTCATTATGCGCGATGAAGATATTTTAAACTCAAGGCATCGTAACGTCGCGATGTAAATCTCAATAGTCGCATCGTAGCAAAGTTTGCAAACCTTTCGCGGCGCATTTTTCGCTACAATTTACAAAACGGCGTCAAAAAAAAGCGAGCGTCTTTGGCGCAGACGCTTGCTAGGTCCCTGCTACGCCGCGTTTGCAAACGCCGTCGCCGATACGCTCGGGCTGAGCGGCGCGCAACGAGGATTTAAAATTCCAAACTCCGCCTTTGCAAGATGAAATTCCGCGCTTATTTCGTCGCACCGTAAATTTTAAAATGTGCGAAATTGTACCGCTTAGGCGATCGAAAAACAATCGCAATGCGGCGATTCAAATTTAAACCTCTCGCGTAAAATCGTCGCCCTGCGCGCCTAATGCCACAGATCCTGCGAGCTCGCGGAGCTTTTCATACTAGGCCAGGCAAGGAGCAGCACCGCAGGCGCCAAGGGCTCGAATAACAAATTCGCTAGCGCCATGTATTTTACGACGCTTGGGGTGATGAGGGGCGGCGCGAGTACTTGCAGCATGCCGTAGATGATGTCTGCGGCGACATCAACGATTAGCAGCGCGGTGTATACGGCAAAAAACTTGCATCCGGTAGCGGCGCGCAACTTAAAATTTATAATTATCCAAGAGAGCGTAACCGCAAAAATCAAATACGGCACGTATATTTGCAGCCTACTGCAATCACATCTTCTGAGTATATAAATGGCTGAAAAATATAGTAGCGCCGCAAGCGCAATGCTGTAAGCGTATTTGAAGATTATAAAAACCTGCGGGCCCGTGATATTTTGGATGTTTTTAAGCGCGTGGTAAAGGAATGTGAAAGCAAAAATCCACACTAAGATTTGAGAATCCAGGTACGCGATCTCGCCTTTATAGAATACGCTACGCTTGCGACCAGTAGGCAGAGCGCGCCGAGCGTGCCTTGCAGCTTCGCTCTTTGAAAATCTTCGTTCATTTTATCCTTTTAAATTTTAATGCGCAGCTCGCTGCTTGCACTGTGCAGATGAACGGCGGGCGATGCTTTGATTATCGCCGCGTGGGCTTTAAATTTAGCCGCTGCGAATTTTAATTTTACGCCGCCGTGCATACTTCGTACTTTACATCGCTGTGAATGATTTAAGCTCAGCACGCCGCCGAATATCTCATCCTTGGGCTACTGCCGCGAATTTTATTTAGTTCCGCCGTTACGAGTGCTTTTAATTTAACGCCGTAGTTACCGCAAATTTTACTTTGCCGCCGCTCGCATAATACGTTTTTGAAATGGGATTTTATGCAAATTCTGTTTAAAATGGATTTAACTTTTTAAATTTAAAAGCAGCTACGTGGAATTCGCGCGGCATCTGAAATTTAAGCACAGCGCAAAAGTTAATTGCGAAAATTTGTGTATTGTTTCGCTTTTTTAAAATTACACTCCATATTATATTTTATCGTGCTAGAGTTAAAATAAATCCGCTAAAGCCTGAACTAGCATTTTGTAGAGTTATGAAATTTTATTTTGCATTATTTTTGTTGAAATTATATAATTTAATCCAAAATTTATATACACTTCGCTATCATCTCATTTTCAATTTCGCGGCCCACTCGTCTAGTGGTTAGGACGCTGGCCTCTCACGCCGGTAACAGGAGTTCAAATCTCCTGTGGGTCACCATTTCATCACTTAAAATCAATTAAAATTTTCTAGCATTCGGCTGCCTACTCTTGAAATTTAAGACCTCATTTGTTTTTGTAATATGTTGATTAAAATTTCATCATATTTTTATCGAGGTTAATTGATCTAGAATTAAAGTCGCGCGAATTAAAATTTAAATCGAATTTTAAAATTCGCGGCTAAATTCTGCTGCTATTCATATTTTTTAGCGCGCCGCCGACCGCTTTTGGCTATGGCTGCATCGGCTAAATCCTACCGCTGCTTATATTTTCCAGATTACGCAGCCTATTCCAGTTCTGCTCGTTTTGTAAATTTCTCATATTTTGTCGCTGCTGCATCTGCCACAGCTGTTGCTGCGCTTGCTGTTGCATCAGGCTTTGCTGCGTGGCGATATACCGCTCCTGCGCTCTTTGCTGAGCTTGCGCGCTATTTGCTCTGAATGAATTAAATGCGTCTCGCGATACTGCCGGCTCTTGCGCCTTTCGCGCGGCTTCGGCGTCGATTTTTTGCCGCTTCGCACAGCGATTTGGCTACTCCTTATTTAGCGAGCTTGCGACATCGCATCCGCTCGCGCCTGTTGCAAACAAAGCATCTTTGCCGTCCTGCGAGAACGTCGAGCAGCCACAAAGCAACACGACTAAAATCAAGGCAGAGAAAAATTTTAATTTCACAATTACCTCTTAAATTTTATCTTTAATTCCCCGCAGCCGCTAATCCGCGCCCTTTGCGAGGTCGAACCCGCACTGCGCCACAAGCGCCTTATCGCTTGCGATGCTATCGCCGGTGGTGGTTAGGAAATTGCCCGTAAGCGCCGAGTTGATGCCGCATCCAAGCGCTGTGCGCACCTGCTCGCCCAAATTTCGCCTGCCGCCTGCGAAGCGCAGATACGCGCGCGGCAAGATGAAGCGGTAGATCGCGATCGATTTTAAAATTTCATCGTGTGCTAGCGGCGCGGCGTTTTGCAGCGGAGTGCCTTTGATCGGGGTCAGGATATTGATCGGCACGGAGCTAACGCCCAGTTCACGCAGCTGCAGCGCCATATCGATGCGATCCTCCATGCCCTCGCCCAGCCCAAAAATCCCGCCGCTACATACGTCAAGCCCCACGGCGCGGCAGTTTTGTATCGTTTGGATGCGATCGTCGTAGCTGTGCGTCGTGCAGATCTGCGGATAAAATTTGCGCGAAGTCTCGAGATTGTGATGATAGGTCTGCACGCCGCTTGCTTTAAGCAGCGCCAGCGCGGGCTTTGAAGCGATCCCCAGCGAGGCGCACAGATGCAGCCGCGTTTCACTACGTAGCCGCTCATAGATCGCGCAGTATGCTCTCAGATCGGAGCTTTTTTGAGAAATTCCGCGCCCGCTGGCGACGAGCGAGAAGCGGTGCGTCTGCTCGGCTTCGTTCGCAAGCGCGGCGCTTAGCACCTGCTGCTCGCTCAAAATTCCGTAAGTCTCGCAGCCCGTGTTAAAATGCGCCGACTGCGCGCAGTATTTGCAGTCCTCGCTACAGCGCCCCGATTTTACGTTTATGATCGTGCAAAGATTAAATTTATCGCCGCAAAACTCGCGCCTGATCTCATCCGCCGCCGCAAAAAGCGCGCCTAAATCCTCGCATCGCGCCAGATCTAGCGCCTGCTGCTTTACAATCTCGCAGCCGCCTATCACGCGATCTTTCAGCTCGGAAATATAAAATTTGTCTATCAATACTTAGCCTTTTTGAAAAAAAATGCGTAATTATCGTAATTATACAATGCGAAATTTAAAGCAAAGCTCGCGCGCGAAATTTTGGCGCAGGAATTTTGTGCTAAAAATTTTATGCGAAATTTTACGCCCTTCGCGCGCCGCTTTTGCGCCGAAGCTTTTACGGACGGCTCGTCTGTGCGCTTACGGCGGCGCAAATTAAAATCGCTTCAAAGTTGCGGCGCGGTAAAATTTTACGCGTATGAAAATACATAGCGAGCCGCTATCTGCGGCATCTGCGCGCGATTTATCGTTTTGAAATTTTATTTTGGCTAAAATTGCGGCTTTAAATTTAAAGGCAAAAAATGAAATACGACGTTATCGTTGTGGGCGGCGGACACGCTGGTATCGAGGCGAGCTTAGCCGCCGCAAAAATGGGCGCAAAGACGCTGCTAATTACGATCTTGGCCGAGCAGATCGGCGCTGCGAGCTGTAACCCTGCAATCGGCGGCCTTGCTAAGGGGCATCTGGTAAAGGAGATCGACGCGCTGGGCGGTCAGATGGGGCTTGCAGCGGATGCGTGCGGGCTGCAGTTTAGAATTTTAAATGAGAGCAAGGGCCCCGCGGTGCGCGGCTCGCGCGCTCAGATCGATATGGACGAATACCGCATCTATATGCGGAATTTGCTGCTAAACACGCAGGGGTTGGATGTAAGCCAGGAAATCGCGAGCGAAATTTTAACCTGCGAGCAAGGCGGCGAGCAGCGCATTTGCGGCGTTAAGACCCATCTTGGCAATGTTTATGAAACAAAACATCTGATAATCACCGCCGGTACTTTTTTAAACGGGCTAATTCACGTGGGCGAAAACAAGCTGCAAGCGGGGCGCGTGGGCGAGCTAGCGAGCGTCGAGCTTGCCGAATCGCTGCGAAGTCTGGGGCTACAAATGGGGCGGCTAAAGACCGGCACCTGCCCGAGGATCGATGCTAAGACGATCGATTTTAGCGTGCTTGAGTGCCAAGACGGCGACGCCGATCCGCGCGCTTTTAGCTTTCGCAGCAAAAATTTTGCGCCGAAGCAGCTTGCCTGCTTCATCGCTTATACGAACGAGCGCACGCACGAGATCATCCGCGAAAATTTCGCCCGCGCGCCGATGTTTACGGGACAAATTTCAAGCACGGGCCCGCGCTACTGCCCGAGCATCGAGACTAAAATTTATGAATTTCCAAATCGCGACCGCCACCACGTCTTCGTCGAGCCGCAGACGCGCGAGGCTACGGAGTATTACGTAAACGGGCTTTCTACGAGCCTTCCTTACGACGTGCAGATTGCGTTTTTGCGCACGATCAAAGGCTTTGAAAATGCTAAAATCGTCCGCCCGGGCTATGCGATCGAATACGATTTCATCGATCCTACCGAGCTTAAACACAGCCTCGAGACCAAAAAGATCCGCGGGCTGTTTTTAGCAGGCCAGATCAACGGCACCACCGGCTACGAGGAGGCTGCGGCGCAGGGGCTGATGGCGGGCATCAACGCCGTGCTTGATTTGCGCGAGCGGCAGCCTTTGGTTTTGCGTAGGGATGAGGCGTATATCGGTGTTTTGATCGACGATCTCGTTACCAAGGGCACGAACGAGCCTTACCGAATGTTTACTTCGCGCGCGGAATTTCGCCTGCTACTGCGCGAGGGCAACGCCGTGCTGCGCCTGAGTGAATACGGCTGCGAGATCGGGCTTTTAGACGAGGCGAGCTACGAGCGGGCGCACAAGTTTAAGCTTGACGTGGAGAGCGGAATGGAATTTTTGCTAAAAACGCAGATTACCCCTTCAAAACAGACGCTTAGCCTGCTGCAAAGTATCGGCGCAGAGCCCATTTCGCAAAGCTGTAGCTTGCAAAAAATCGTAGCCAAAAGCGGCTTTTCAAAGGCGGGCCTGCTTGCTCTGGCGCCGCATTTTGAGAGCTTTAGCGATGAGGTTTTGGATGAAATTTTAACGCAGTGCAAGTATCATTTCTACATCGCGATGCAGCGCGCAGAGGTCGAGAGGATGAAGGGGCTGCTGGGCGTCGCGATCCCGCCGCAGATCGATTTTAGCAAGATCGGAGGGCTTAGCAACGAGATCGTGCAGAAGCTAAATCGCTTTGCGCCGCCGACGCTTTTTGCCGCGAGCGAGATCAGCGGCGTAACGCCCGCCGCGATCGATATTTTGCACATTTACATCAAGCAAAATTTTGGCTTGAAATAAGCTGCGCGTCTGGCGTGAGAAGGCTGTAGTAGACTTTGACTACGCAAACAAAATAGGAATGAGCATGCAAGATGAGTTAAATTTAAGCCTGAGAAAATTTGCGAGAGACTACGACAAAGAGCCGCTAGTCATCAAAGACGAAACTAATCAAGTCATAAAAATTTCGATTATTTTGATGCTTGCGTTAATGGCTTTTGGAATTTTAAGAAACGTATTTTTTGGCGGCAACTCCGATATATTTAAAATTTCATTATGCTTTTTGCTCGTCATAGGCAGGAGAAAATTCGATATGAATTTCTATAGAAACGCTTATGTCTATTTTTATAATGATAAAATCGTCAAGATAATTGACGGCGAAATTTTTGCGGAAATTACGCCGCATCAGATACGAAAGCTTCACAAAACAGTATCCTATGCGCTTCCGATACATTACGGGCTAGATAGCGTCGGCGGTAAATCAGGCATAATATTTCTTGTCGTTATCATGGCGGCGATGTTTGTAGTTCTGCCCGTAGCGACATCTATTTTTATAATTTTAGCGACGATCTGCATGGTGCTTTTGCCTCAGATCATTTTTCACTTCGGAGGGGGCGTCGATAGCGTTTTTGATATGATATTTTTACAGGGCAAAAACGGTTTGTTTTGTAATTTTATGATCAGCGATCCAAACGATTACGCCGAGCTACGTAGATATTTCAAAGTCGTTTGTAATAAAAATTTAGACCTAGCCGAAAAGAAAATCACGGCGCTATTTGAAGTAAGTAAATTGGAGATAAATTTATTAGCTAAATTTATCACGGAGCGCAAAAAAAAGCGATGTCTAGAATTAAATTTGGATTTTAGCAGAGCCGGCAAAGCTTATAAAATTTAAAAATATAGTTAAATTTTGCACTCTGCCGCTTTAGGTTTTTAAATTTGATTCAAAATTTTGTGACCCGTCAAATTTGATCCTATCTGCTAATTTCTGTCATGGACGTGAACACAGATAGAGCTTATCGCTCCTGGTGCGCCAAAAGAGGATAAATTTACGGCGGAATTTTACGCAACCCGGGTAAAATTTTATTCGCGAAATGAGAACGGATTTAAAATTTAACCGTTTTTTCAAGCGAATTTTGCCACAATTGCGCTCAAATTTCGTTGGGGCAAAATGATGAAAAAATATACCAAACAAATCCTCGCGATGCTCGCGCTAAACGCGATCTACAGCGGCTCGGGGATCTTGATTTTAAGCTTTATCAATAAATATCTACTTGACGGCGCCGAAAGAGGCGGGCGCATCATCGCGCTATTTTTCGCGCTCTTGGCGATATTTCTGCTGCTTTCGGTGCTAAGCCGCATCATGCTTTGCAAGATGGAAAACGACTTCGTGTTCGATCTACGCACCAAGATCATCAAGCAGATCATCGATACGAAGTTCGAGCGCATCGAGGCTGCGTCGAAGGCGAACCTACTTGCGTCCCTTTCTAGCGATATTTCGCGCCTGACCGAGGGCTTTATGCGCATCTCAGAGCTCATTCAAGGCGCGATGATCGTGCTGTTTTGCGGTATCTACGTGTTATACATCGCGCCTATGATGTTTGCGTTTTTATTCGTTTGGATCGGCGCGCTGATGATTTTCAACCGCTTTTTGATGAAAAAAGTCATGCAAAATTACGATCTGTACCGCCAAAACGAGGACGTTTTGTATAAAAACTACGCCGCGGCGATCGAGGGGCACAAGGAGCTGTCGCTAAGCCTAGCCAAAGCAAAGAGCCTATACGAAAACGACTTTTTGCCCAACGCGCAAAATTTACGCCAAAGCTCGCTGCGAGCCGAGGTTTACGGCGCGTTTGCGAGTAATTTTATGAACGTGATGATGCTAGGCGCGGTGGGATTTGTGCTTTATTTCGGGCTCAGCGGCGGCAAAGCGGAGCTTGCAAACGCCGTAACGATCGCGCTTACGGTGCTTTTTTTGCGCGCGCCTTTGATGATGCTCATATTCTCGCTTCCTAGCGTACTGCGCGCCAAGATCGCCTACGCAAAGATCAATGAGCTGGACCTAGATCCATTCGTGCAGGGCTTTGAGCTTGCGAAAATGCAGCCGTGGCGCAGCCTGGAGCTTAAAGACGTGGGCTTTTCGTACCCCGGCGGGAAATTCGGTATCAAGGGGGTAAGCTTGCAGCTAAATGCGGGCGAGACGGTGTTTTTAATCGGCGAAAACGGTAGCGGAAAATCGACGCTTTTTATGATTTTAGCGGGCCTTTATACGCCGCAAGCAGGCGAAATTTTAGCCGACGGCGCAGCCCTTAAACCCTCTGATCTGCGCGCCTACAGCAACAACATAAGCGCGGTTTTCAGCGATTTTTATCTCTTCGACTACGCTACTGGCGATGCGGAGATCGCGCGCGAGTGGCTAGCGCTTACGCACCTGCAGGATAAGGTTGAGCTAAAGGGGGCTAAATTTAGCACCACGAGCCTATCTAGCGGGCAGCGCAAGCGTTTGGCGCTCGTAAGCGTGCTGATGGACGGGCGAAAATTTTTGATGCTCGATGAGTTTGCGGCCGATCTCGATCCGCAGTTTCGCGCGGAGTTTTACGAGCGGATTTTGCCCGAGCTGAAATCGCGCGGATACACGATCTTTGCGATCTCGCACGATGATAAATACTTCGGCGCCGCAGATAAAATTTATAAGATGCAAAGAGGCGAAATTTCGCAGATCAAATAAAATTTTACCGTCTCGTAATGTTGCATAGATACGGCGCCTTCCAGTCCATACCTTGTTTTGCGCTCAGGCTTGTGCAAGATTAAATTAAATTTTTAAACGCAAATTTAAGAATTTCAACTATAATGCGCGCCACAACTTAATCGTAAAGGATGAAAAATGAGAAAAGTTTTAATTGCATGCGCTGCGTTGGCGGCGTTTAGTTCGGCAGCCTTTGCCGCAGACGGCGCTACATTGTATAAAAAATGCGTGGCCTGTCATGGAGCCAACGCCGAGAAGCCTTATCTTGGCGGCAAAGTACCTGCGCTAAACACCCTAAGCAAGGAAGATATCATCGCTAGCCTAAAGGGCTACAAAGACAGCACCTTGGGCGACGGCAAGGGAAAATTTGGCATGATGGGCGTTATGAAGGGTCAAGCAGCTTCGCTTAACGACGAATCGATCGAAGCGCTAGCCGATTTCATCGTTTCTAAAAAATAATTTCAAACTTCATTCGGCGGGCTTCACGCTCGCCGAGCTTCGCTTAACCTTAAATTTCAAAATTCTACGCTAATATCACGTAAAAATTCCAAAGGCTCATAATGTTCAACGGACTGATCAGAGAGATCGCGCAGGTTGCGAGCTTTAGCGGCGATTCGTTGCGCCTGCGCGCGAGATACCGCCCAGCGCTCGGCGATAGCGTCGCGGTAAACGGCGCGTGCTTGAGCGTGACGCGGCTTTTTGCGGACGGATTTACGGTACAGCTTTCAAGCGAAACGGCGCGCGTCATCGCCGTGCAAAACCTGCGCGGCTCTGTGCATATCGAGCCTGCGATGCGGCTAGGCGAGCGCATAGACGGGCATTTGATCCAAGGACACATCGATGCCGTGGGCGAAATTTATAAAATTTCAAAGCTTGCAAGCGGCGTCGATTTTTTTATCCGCGCGCCGCTGCATATAGCGCCGCTGCTAGCGCCGAAAGGCTCGGTAGCGATCGACGGCGTGAGCCTAACGATCAACGAAGTGCTTGCGGGCGGAAATTTTATTCACAAAGACCGCAAAGGTTCGCACGGCGCAAATTCTAGCAGCTCAAATTCCGTTCGCGATTTAAACTCCTTGGGCGCAAATTTAAAAAGCGAAGCGCAAAGCTGCGCCATTCGTCTTACGATCATCCCGCTCACGCTTAAAGATACGCTCTTTGGATCATATAAAATCGGACGACGCGTAAATATCGAGACCGATCTGCTCGCGCGATACGTCGCGGCGCAGCTGGGCTTTGCCGGCGGACAGCTCGTCAGTCGCGGCACTGTTGCGGCACGCGATACGAGCGCCGAGGGCGAAAAAGAGGGGCTTTCGTGGGACGCGGTAGATAAAATTTTGAGCCTGTATTAGGGCGCCAAGTAACTTGCGATGACCAAAATCGAAATTTGCAGAGAAAATCTTGAGTTTGTATTGGACGGACGCAGCGTGCTAGCGGGCTTTAGTGCGCGCGAAGGCGGCGTGAGCGGCGGAGCCTACGCGAGCTTAAATTTAGGGGATCACGTAGGCGACGATACACAAAACGTCGCGCAAAACCGCGAAATTTTAGCCGCCGCGCTCGGCATCGGACCGCAAAATTTAAATTTTATGCGCCAAATCCACTCAAACAAGGTTGAAATTTTACGCGCAGGTAGTGATGAAATCCCGCCCTGCGACGGGCTCGTGACCGATCTGCGCGGCGTGGCGATTTGCGTGCTGGTAGCGGACTGCTCGCCCGTTTTGATCGCGGACGAGCGGCGTGGCGTGGTCGCTGCGGTGCATGCGGGGCGTGCGGGCGTGATAGGGCGGATCTGCACCAATGCGATAAATTTGATGAGCGAGCGCTTTGGCTGCGTCGCTGCGGAGCTGAAGGTATTCGTTGGCGCGAATATCAAGGCGCGAAACTACGAACTTGGCGGGCTTGATCTGGGCGAGTTTGAGCGCTACAAAACGCAGGGGCATTTCGATATGAACGCCGCACTGCGCGACGAGCTCGCAGCTGCGGGGGTGCGAAACGTTAAATTCGATCCGCGCTGCACTTTTGAGAGCGAGCGGCATTTTTCATACCGTAGAGATGGCGTCACGGGGCGCTTCTGCGGCTTTGTGATGAATATGCCGATGAAAAGCAAAACAGGATATAAAATTTCTCCGCAAGGCTGCTGAAATTTCCCGAAACTCTATAAAATTTAGCGTAGAGGCGCTGCAAAGCGAAACGGCAAAAAAGAGGTGAGATTGCGGCGTGACATCGCAGTCAAGAAAGCCAAAAAACGTAAAATTTACAATCAAAAATCCAAAGCAAAGGAGAAAATATGCTGTTACTTAAAAATGCCGATCTATACGCGCCAGAGCACGTCGGCAGGAGCGACGTTTTGCTCGGCGGAGGTAAAATTTTAGCCGTTTCTAAGGAGCTTGATTTTCGAGTCGAGGGTCTTGAGGTTTATGATCTCGAGGGTAAAATTTTAGCGCCCGGACTCATCGATCAGCACGTGCACATCACGGGCGGCGGCGGCGAGGCGGGTTATCATTCGCGAACGCCCGAAATAACGCTATCTGGGATCATCCGCTACGGCACCACGACGGTCGTAGGCACGCTGGGTACCGACGGGTGCACGAGGAGCTTAGAGAATCTCTACTCAAAGGCCAAGGCGCTCGAATACGAGGGCATCTCGACCTTCATCCACACGGGCTCTTACGCGCTGCCTAGCGTTACATTTACGGGCTCCGTCACGCGCGATCTGGTACTCATCGACAAGGTCATCGGCTGTAAGATCGCGATGAGCGACAACCGCGGCAGCTACCCGACTTCTCAGGAGCTCATCAAGACCCTGACGCAGATCCGCATCGGCGGCATGATCTCGAAAAAAGGCGGCGTGCTGCACATGCATATGGGCGGGCTCGCGGATAAATTCGACCTGATTTTTAGCGTGATCAAGGATTATTCGTTCCCGGTTAATTACTTTTCGCCGACGCACTGCGCGCGGACGAAGGAGCTCTTTGACGAGGCGATCAAATTTCAAAAAATGGGCGGCTATATCGACATCACGAGCGGCGGAAGTAAATTTGCCCCGCTTCATGAAGCTATCACGTATGGACTTGCTAACGGGCTAAATTTGGAGCGTCTAACGATGAGCTCGGACGGCAACGGTAGCGTGCCTAGATTTGACGAAAACGGCGCATTGGTCGGCTACAGCTGTGCCTCGTGCGAGATGAATTTAGAGGTTTTGCAAGCCTGCGTGAAAAATAAAATCCTAACCATCCCGCAAGCGCTAAGCATGATGGGCAAAAACGTCGCAAAATATCTAAATTTAAACGGCAAAGGCGAGATAAAAGTAGGTTTTGATGCCGATTTTGCGGTATTTGACGAAGCTCTAAACCTAGATAGCGTGATCGCGAAAGGGGAGTTTTGCGTGAAAGAGGGCAAGCTCGTGAAAAAGGGATTTTTTGAGTGAAGTTATTAGAGCTAGCCTAATGTAAGCGCATGAATTTACTCAAATCGGCTATTTGTACGCTATTTGTAAAAATTTAATTAGCACGGTTAAATTTAAGTACGTTTGCGCCTTTGGTTAGAAAATTTAGCTTGCGTATTTATTATAAACGCAAACCCCTAGTTAAATTTATTCATTAGATTAGGCTTTACCGGGCGGGTAAATTTGTATGCGGTTTTAGGGACGCTAGGCTTAATCTAGCTTTTACCGTTTTTGCTAGTTATTTCTTATTGGACGTATAACGCAAGGATTATAATCTACGTATAAAAATACTCGGCTTTAAGCCGGGTATTTAGCTAAGCGCATTTGCGGTTAAATTTATCAGGCCGCTTTAAATTTAAATCTATTTTACGAGCATATATAAGCGTAGCTACTCGTTTTTTAATTTAGCGTTTAGTTTAAAGCTTAAAGCTCTTTTGCTCGGGTTTAGATTTTTAGATAGCTTGCGGGGTTTTTGGGCAAATTTACGCGTAGGCTAAATATAAAGCGTTTTTGGATCGCTTAAGGCGGATTTACGCCTTATAGACGTAAATCCTAAGAGGGGAATTTATTACGCGTTGGTTATCTCTAGTAGTTTGGTTACGCCGTCGGTATCGGTTATGACGTTTCCGTTTAGGACGTCGTAGTTTGATAGTCCCGCTAGTTTTACTAGATTATCTCCTGCGCTTAGAGTTTTGCTAGCGTCGGCGTCTCTTACTAGGTATGTCTCGTTACCGTAATACACGGCATATATATTATTTGCCGTAGTCGTACCCTGGCTAGCTAGAGCCGCGTTTATAGCGTCTTTTAGGTCGGTTTGACCGCTGGTAGCATTTGCATTTGTTTTTACGAAACCGGTTACCGAGTCGCTAAGGCCTATCTTGTCGCCTCTGCTTGCGTCGGTTATGGTTACGTATTTGCTAGCGGTATTATCGGTAGTCGTAGATGCGGCTAATTTAAATTTATCATTGCCCGCTCCGCCGCTGATTTCAAATTTCTTATTAGCGGTTAATGCTGCAGTAGTGATAGTGTCGTTGCCTGCGCCTAGGTTTACGGTTACGTCGTTGGTTTGGGTTGCATTAAACGTAACTTTATCGTCGCCTGTGCCGGTATC
>ERZ773079.759-NODE-759-length-20567-cov-7.978354_pt1 | contig 20567 bp, 19 predicted proteins | sample MGYA00511355_ERZ773079 | MGnify/ENA primary metagenome ERZ773079 (study PRJEB29015, sample SAMEA2737979) | human oral metagenome | biome: human oral; feature: human-associated habitat; material: dental | place: China | collected 2117 ... | reverse complement strand
AACCATGACACCGCGCGCTAGAGCACGCCGGCGGCGGTGTCGGCCTTCTCGTCGTCGTGGATCTTGCTGTAGACCACGCGGGAGTAGTCATCAATCACCGAGTGCACGCAGGCGTAGCCCATCACCGGTCTGCGGCTGGCCTGGCTACGGGCCTTGCCGGGGGTGGAGGCGCGGTTGCGCGCGCCCTGGCGCGCACCGACGTAGCGCCATCCACCACCGTCGGGGATGTTGCCGATCTTCTTGACGTCGACGTGGACAAGAGATCCGGGGTAGGGGTGCTCGTAGCGGCGCACGATCCGGCCGGTGACTCGGTCGGTTGACGACATGCGGTTGAGCCCGCAGGATGTGGTGGACGGTCGAGGCCGCTACCCCGGTGCAGGCCGTGAGCTGGACGGGGCCCTCACACAGGCGCATGCGCAGCGAGACGATCCGTTTGACCACTGCCTTGGGTGTGCGGTGAGGGCACGAGCGTGGGCGGCTGGAGCGGTCGGTCATGGGCTGGCCGGCCCTGTACCTGTCGGCCCAGCGCTTGACGGTGGGCCATGAGCACTGGAACCGGGCAGCGACCTCGCTGACGGGCCAGCCCTCCTCGACCACCAGGCGGGCGACCCTCACACGAGCACGCGGGGTCAGGGCCGCGTTAGCGTGGGACATCAGGAGAGCACCTTTCAAGTCTGGCTGATGGAAGCTGCAACCCCTCCACTCAACCAGCCCAAGGCGCTCTCCTCACCTCAAAGACTCGGGTCACACCCCCCAACCAACCCTCCCGACCAGTACACCTAAAGATCGACAACCACCCACAGAGTTCGCCGACACCCTGGCAGCCGGTGGCAGATCATCACATCACAACCAGATCACAGATCGTGATGCCGGGAAGCCTCTTCGTGTTGTCGTGTTATGATGACATCATCGTCAGAACCTTTTGACGGATGGCGTAGAGTGCCATCCGAAGGTTTTTGTCCCTGTCCAGCCTGGTTACTAGTCTCACGCACCACAACGCCCATCGCAGGCGCACGTCACCTGTCGTTGTGAATCGAATCTCTCTTTGTCCCTGACTCGGAGGTGCTCCCTTGAACGTTCCTGTGTCGTCTATGTTGTCCACATCGCCCGCAAGAAATGAGTTTCAAGACCACCTTCCGTTGGAGAGTCCGGGGAGTGCAGTAGTAGCTCAAGCCTCGCACACTGATCGTTACACAACATCCGTAACCTCAAGTTGGTCGCAGGCGTATGAAATTCTCGCCAAGGCGGTTGATGGCCGTACTGCATTCGTGGTCGCCGATACTACCGTAGATGCCTTGTTCGGAGACAAGTTGTGCGGCGCGTTGAATCGGCGCAGCATTGCCGTACAACGTTTTACCATGGATGCGGGCGAACGGTACAAATCCATTGGAACTGCCTTAAAGCTCATCGATTGGCTAGTTGCGGCCGGGATGAAGCGTCGTGACGTCATCATCGCGCTCGGCGGAGGAGTCGTCATTGACACGGTGGGTTGGGCGGCCAGCATTTTCATGCGTGGAGTCCCATACATCAATGTTCCGACGTCGCTGCTGGCTCAGGTGGACGCCGGGCTCGGAGGCAAGGTGGGGGTCAACCATGCTGAGGCGAAGAATCTTGTAGGTGGTTTTCATCAGCCGCAGGCGGTGGTCAGTCCTATCGAGGCTCTTCGAACCCTCCCTCCTAGGCACGTCACTAACGGACTGAGTGAGGTGTTGAAGAAGGCTGTTATTGCTTCTCCAGAGTTATTCAACCTTATGGAGGCCCAGGCTCGTGAACTGGTCGATGGTGACCAGGATCTGCTTTTGCGCATCGTTTACGCGGCGACGCAGATTAAGACGACCTTGATCTACCGCGATCCTTTCGAGGAATGCCTTGAACGTCCGCTGAATTACGGGCACACTGTCGGTCATGCAATCGAGACTGCTACGAGTTACGGCCCGCTGCTCCACGGAGAGTGTGTCGCCATTGGCATGGCGGCCGCGGTGGAACTTGCACGTCATCGGGGCCTGCTTCTTCCCGCTGTCGCCGATCGAATGCTCCGTGTTCAACAATCGTTAGGACTGCCTTTATCAATGTCTGACGCCGGGGTTGAGGTGAGTTTTGATGACGTGATATCCGCTTTGGAGAAAATTCGTGCAGTCCGTGGTGGTAAGCTGCGTTTCGTGCTCCCTGTGGATGTCGGGACGGTTGAAATCCGTAATGACGTCAGCAAAGCTGAGATTGACTGGTTGCTGACAAAAATAGGTGCGACCTACAAAAAGCCATCATGACCTTCACAACTATGATGGCTGCGGCTCCCGTCGGGCAGGCACGCGTGTTGTGCCTGGGTGCCGGGATGCTGGGCGGAAGAATCAGCCGGGTCCTGACCCAAACCGGACACGAGGTGCATATCGTGTCGCGTACCGGTCAGAGTCGTCGCCAAAATCACCACCGGGCTGATCTAGCTACTATCACTGGTCGGGCCACTGTCATCGATTTGGTGAATCGAATGAAACCAGACCGCTTGATCCTGGTGCACGGACCCTCTGATGTCAGTTGGTTCGAGGAGCATGAGGAGGAGGCTCGCAATACTCACGTCGAGATTTGCAGACTGCTCGCTGACACTCCTTGTCTACTGGTGTCCACCGATAACGTATTCGACGGCGACTGTGGGCTGCGCCGTGACGATGAGCGTCCCGACCCGAGCAACGCCTATGGTCGAGTGAAGTTCGCGGCTGAGCAGGCGCTGTGCAATAGTCGCGGTCATCGCGAACATATGGTGCTACGAGTCAGTTTAGTCTACCATGAGGACGGGAGCGGGCGAGCTGACTTTGTGCAGACTTGCCTGCGGCGGGCACACGAGGGGAAGCCGTTTAAAGTACCCTGCGATCAGTTTCTAACACCTGTTCATGTAGATGATGTGGCAGTTGTGTGCGCCGCACTGATCCAAGCTGGGTCTGCCAGATATTCCGGGGAGAAAAACCGACTCAGGAACCTATCGACATGGCATCTTGCTGGACCTGAAGAACTCAGCCGCGAGCAGATCGCCCGTCGTGTCTATCGATCGGTAGGAGCCAATCCGTCACTGGTCGTTGGCGTGCCTCGTGATCAGACGCGGTGGGCTTGTCGACCAACCTATTCCAGTCTCCAATCGTCAGACTTCTCTCACTTACCGGGACTTGCCGCATGGCGACCCAGGGATATTGACGCGGGTCTTGAGCAGATGAAAATCCAACGGCTTGCGATGTCGAAGGAAGCGCAATGAACAGCAATATTACCGGTCAGTGGAACGTCATAGACGCCGGCGGAACGCGGACGCTCCTTGTTAGTTCTGGTCAGCATCAACAGTTCAACAGCATCAACCCGGCCTCCGTTGGGCAGGAACAGGCCATGAGGGTACTCGATGAGGTATTTGCTGCCATTGCTGCTGATGGGGCAGAGGACGCGCCGACGCTGCTCGCCAGCGCCTCGTTGGATGAGTACCCTCGACAATCCACCGTTCAGATGATCGGGTACTCGGCCTGCAGAGCAGGGTTGCGACGTCCGCTCGTGTGCGTCGACGACGTCACAGCGCTGCTCCTGGTGGGCATGCTGAGTGAGGGCCCAGGACTCGCTCCGGCTACCGCAGTCGTGGTGGGAACAGGAAGCGCGGCCCGGGCCTGCCGACCCGACGGATTACCTGTCACAGTCGGGTCGCGTGAATACCTGGCCAGTGACGAGGGCAGTGCTTTCGCCATAGGAGCGGCCGGACTTCGAGCTGGTGTCCGTGCAACGGACGGACGTGGCCGTTCCACAGCGCTGGTCGACGCTCTATCCGAAAGATCGGGAAAAAGCTTGGACAGGCTCGCGCGGGAGTTAGCAAGTACGCCATTTCCCAAGGCCAAGGTGGCAGCGCTGGCGCTCATCGTCACTGAGTGCTGGGCGGCTGGGGATGAGGTGTCTACCCAGATCGTGCGCGGAGCGATAAATGATCTTGTCGAGGCGGCCTGGGTCGCAGCCGATAAAGCCGGGGTTCTGGGAACCGAGGTGGTGCTGGCTGGCGGCGTCCTAAGCGGTTGCCCGGCTTTCCGTAAAGCCTTGGCAGCCAAGCTCGATCGATACGGACTAGGACGCTCGCGGTTAGTTTCGCAAACTGCTCCTGCGCTCTCCCATCTGCTGTGCAATGAAAATCTACCGTGCCCCACAACCTGGTGGAACCAGGTTGTCGTTCGAACGAGCGGTTGCGCATGAGGCCCGGTATTTGCCTAGCAGCTTTCGGCGACAGGACTCTTCCTGAGGCCGTGGCGGCGGTGCGCGCTCTCGGCATCGAGGTGATTGACTTGCCTACCGACAGCACAATGCATCTGCTGCAACTCGGACGTGATATCCAAGCGATTGCTGACGTCGTACATCGCGCCCTCAAAGACTCGGGACTGAAGATAGGTTGCGTATCCAACAGTCGAGACACTCAACGATTTCTGGGGCCCGCGGGGGTACGGACTCAACTGCACCATCCCTGGGCGACCAAACCTGACCGTAACGCTGCGTTCTCAGCCGCCATCGCCACAATTGACCTAGCTGCTGAACTCGGCTGTGGGTGGGCCCGCTTGCACTTCGGCTGTCCTGATTTTTCGCGGTGGCTCACCTGGAATGGAATGGATGATACCAGATGGAGCGATAACGTGACTCTGTTCGTGGAGGCCACACAACCCATTCTGCAACACGCCTATGATCGCGGAGTAATGGTGCTCCTAGAACCGCATCCTAAGCAGGTGCTGTACGACCCGATGAGTACCCGTGCGGTGCTCCGGGCTCTTCCTGATTCAGCCCCCGTGAAGTTGTGCCTGGAAGTCGCTAACGTTGCCGCACTCGGGTTTTCTCCTGTATCATTGACCCGTGGCTGGGGCGAGGCCCTGGCTGCCGTCCATGTCAAAGATCTCCAGACGTGGCCCGAGGCCTCCGCTCCCGTGGGCGCTGGTTGGTGCCGTTACGGGCCAGGGCCTGCGATTCGCTTCCGAGCCTTGGGAACGGGCGACTTGCCATGGGCTCAAATCCTTGACGCACTGGTTGATGAAGGTTTCGACGGGATCATTTACCTCGAGAATGAGGATGCCACCCGCCCCCGGGCGACAGCGCTTCGTGATAGTGCTGCCCGGCTTCGCCAACTCGTCCCTACACAACGTCCGGAGGGTAGAACATGGTAACTCAACTCGCTATCGAACCTGAGCCTCGGGCTACTGACTTTCGTCACGGCCGGCTCTACCTGACTTTTCGTTGTAACTCTCGCTGCGGCTACTGCAACGTGTGGCAGGATCCCATTTTTTCTGGCCAGGCTGAGATGTCCACTCGACAGGTGCAGGAGTCGCTGGAGCAAATGCATACTCTGGGCATCCATTACGTGGATTTTACTGGCGGTGAACCAAGTTTGCATAACTCCTTGGTCGCCGGTGTGCGACACGCGGCGTCCCTGGGCATGGCGACGGAAGTTACGACCAACGCGATCCGGCCGATTCGTCACTTGGACAAGATGGTCGACAGCCTCTCCGTCATGAACGTGTCCTTGGACACTCTCAGTGCTAAGCGATACCATGCCATTCGCGGAGTCAATACGGTGAACAGGACCAAGAATTATCTGGTTGAGCTGCGTCAGCACTACCCTGAATTATCTGTTCGAATTATCTGCACTATTTCGTCGGAAAATATCAGTGATGTCGATGACCTCATGGGTTTTGCCGCTGATCTACGTGTGCCTGTCGTTTTGAATCCGATATTTGAGTATTTTGACGGCCAAGGAACTGTGCGCGACCCGCAGCGCACTGCCCGTACGGTAATGCTTGGTCTGCCATCGGTCAGGAAGCCGCCCTCGAGCCCTGATTCGCTTGTATCGACGCTCCCGGCGCTGCAAAGCACTGAGAATAATGGACAGGAGGATACACGCCGCGAAGTCTCCCGTCGGATGGGCGTGCCATGGGCGCGGGTTAGCCTTGACGTGCTCGGGCTCTTGGATACGCGGACTTCCGAACGCTCCACGAAATGCGGTGCCGGTCGGCGCATCCTTACCATAGGTCCGGAGGGGCAAATTCTTATGCCCTGCTACCACGCCTGGAATGATTCGCTGCCATGGGAGCTGCCTTACACTGACCTTGTCCAATCTGCCAAGTATCGGTCTAGCGTCGCAAAAATCGGCCGCATGTCAGAATGTCGCAGTTGCACTGTTGCGCCGTATCTCGGCCTTGAGCGTAGCTACCACGGAACGCCCCAGTTTCTTCTCCAGTCCTTTTCCAGCGAATGGGCTAAGACGCAGGCGATTCTCGATGACGGAGACGTGTCTTACCCTGCAACTCGGGGCCTGGTCGATCGGCTCCTTTCCAGTTTCCGCCAGTTGACATTGCGCGAAGGTACCGAAGGCCTGTTGTACTACGTCGATGCCATTGAAGGCAGGGGTGCCATTACTGATCTGGGCGTTGGAACCGTTCCGGCGACTGAGTTGTTGTCCGACCACGCAGGCGAAGACATGTGGCGTGTCCAACGCACCCCGCACCGACTTGCAAGGATGCTTTACACGACTGTGGTTCCCGAGTTGCTTGCCGAGCGTGTTCGTTCCGCGAGTACGGAATGTCTGGCTGCCCAGGCGTTGGAAATTCTTCCGGATCTGTGGGAGGTGATGATGGCATTGCTGGCGTGGACCGATCGTGCCCGGGCGCACGCACCAGCGAATGCTCTGCGCACTTGGGCGGATGAAAATGCTAACGTGCTAGATGGCGGAGATCCGCAAGTGAACGCCCAAATCACCGATCTCGCTCGTCTGGCGGAGCAATGCTTAGGTACTGCGGTGCGTCCGGCTAGGGGATGGCATTCCGAGCGTCTTCTGGTGAATAAAGTACTGTGTCTTGATTCGCTGCGGCCCGTGATACCGGTGACCTGGGATCTGCCCGATCAGGATCTGCTCCTACGTGCCGCAGGCGGAAATGTACCGGCCCTCACGAACCTTGCTACTTCCGTCGAAGGGCTGGCTAGCACGGGAGATGGTGGTGAGCTGCGTAAACTGCTGGCCACTTGGAAGCGAACTGTTGACCGCACCATCGGAGGGCATCGGGCACAGCCTCTGCAAGATACCCTTCTTCGCACGGAGTTGGCGATCCTCGGATGAAGACTATACAGACCGTACAAGATGAGGCTGGCGAGAGTTCTTTTACTGGCATCGAGTGGGTGAGTGGTTGCGGGTCGATGCTGCGCGACACCCATGGACGGGAACATTTTGACCTGGGATCCGGAATTTTTACACAGTCGCTGGGGCATTGCCACCCGGCTGTGGTGAACGCCGTAGTTGCGCAAGCCCGGGAGTTGGAGAACGTCCATGACGGACGGCAGGCTGTGCGTCGTAGGGCGGCTACAGCTTTGGCCGCTCTGCTACCCCGTCGACTACGCCCTTCCGCATTCCTCAATACAGGGTCAGAGGCCGTCGAGGCGGCCCTGCGCATCGCTAGGAGAGCGACTTCGCGCGTTGGGGGAGTGACCCGGGTGGCTGGCCTGCGTAGAGGATTTCATGGTAAAACTCGAGGTAGTCGAGAGATCGTGTCGTGGGACACTCCAGGTGAAGCAGCGGCTCCTTCTCTACTTGGGTATTCGCCATATTGCTACCGCTGTCCGTTCAAAGCTACGTATCCTGGCTGCAATCTGCTTTGTGCTGAACTCACCGTCAAGCAAATCATTAAGCGTCATGACGTCGGTGTCTTGGTTGCCGAACCTGTGCTGGGTGCCGGAGGATGCATTGTTCCTCCTTCAGGATACTGGGAGACCATTACAGCGGGGTGCCGCGCGCATGACGTGGTACTGGTGGCCGACGAGGTACTGACGGGGGGAGGGCGCACAGGGCAGTTTCTCGCCTCCGAACAGCTTGGCATGGGTGCTGACATCGTGACTCTGGCCAAAGGGCTTGCATCGGGATATCCCATCTCTGCTATCGCAGTTACCGGAAACCTAGCTGATTCGGCCCTGTGGGAGTCGGCGGGCGGCGCAAGTTCGAGTTACTCAGGATCGGGGGTACCTCTCGCTGCGGCTGCCGCGACCATGGAAGAACTTTACGCTGGTCGTATCGAAATGTCACGCGACCTGCACAGTGTATTCATCGATGCGCTTGAGACCATGGCCGAGATTTCAATCATTGGCGATGTGCGCCACCTGGGCCTGTTTGGAGCGCTTGAGTTCGTCAGACCCGGCAGCGACGTCCCAGCACCGGAACTTGCTCGTGCCGTAGTGAAGCAGGCGGCTCGCCGTCAGGTACGGATCATTCCCGGCGACCATGTTGTGCGGCTAGCCCCGCCGTTGACCAGCACATCTTCCGCGCTTCGCGTGGCTATGAATGCTGTTGACCAAGCGGTTCGCGAAGTCGCAGCGGAGGTGGCTTCATGATTAGTGTAGAGGACCTCACGATGACGTACCGCACGAAATTGGCTGAAGCGTCTGATGAATCGCATCGTTATCGGCTGTTTGGCAGGACCACCTCGGTGAGTACTACGGCCCTAAATGACATCAGTTTTTCCGTCGAGCGTGGTGAGGCTGTGGCACTGCTGGGACGCAATGGGGCGGGTAAGTCTACACTGGTGAAGATTCTTGCAGGAGTTCTGAGCCCGACCTCCGGCCGGTGTCGTGTGGCGGGTCTGGATCCTCATGCTCACCGGATGATGCATGCTCGCAATATCGGAGTTGTCTTCGGCCAGCGGAGCCAACTGTGGTGGGACCTGCCTGTTCAGGACTCGTTTCGCATTCTTGCTAGACTCTACGACATTACCGCTGCGGATGTCGCGGAGCAATGGGAGATCTTCGAGGATATGCTCAGCATCGGCGAAATCGCTCGCCAGCCGGTTCGCACTCTTAGTTTGGGTCAGCGAATGCGCGCCGAGGTAGCGGCGGCGACACTCCACCGCCCACCGGTGCTGTTGCTCGATGAACCCACGATTGGCCTTGATCTGGTCCTCAAGGAGTCAGTTCAGCAACTTGTCGGGTATTTGGTGCGTGAGCATGGTACGACACTCGTACTTACCAGCCATGACGTGAGCGACATCGGGGCACTGTGCAACCGAGCCGTGCTCATTGATAACGCCAGCATTATTTACGATGGCCTGGTACAAACGCTGATCAAATCGGCGCCTGATCGACAAGTACGCGTAGAGTGGGCTGAGGGACCGGACGCCATCGAGGTAACCGGTGTAATTTCAGCGCGTTTGGGGAATGGAATCAAGGTTGAGGCTACCGGGCCCAGACAGTTGATGATGATGGGGTCGAAACAGTATTTGAAGCCAGCGCGAGTACTTGCCCAGATTCAAGATCTGGTGGACATCACCGATCTGGTGGCACCAGAACCTTCATTGGCGCAGGTACTTCGTGCAGTGTACATGCATGGGTGAACGGTGTAGGCATATGCGTGTGTACCTGAGTCTTTTTATTGCAACATTCCGATCGACCGTGGCGTATAAATCGGCCGTTTTTGCTGGAATGTTCGCCACTGTGGTGTCTATCGGCATCCTTGTATCTTTGTGGTCTAGAGTTCTAGTCGAGACGGGGCGGGGCTCCATTAAGGACTTCGATCTGCCTGCCGTCACTACTTACTTCGTGTGCGGAAACCTGTTTGCGTTGCTGTTGCAGAACGAGGTCGACACCCGTGTTGCTGGCGAAATTTACCGCGGTGATCACATCTGTGCTCTCGTGCGACCTATCGACTATCGACGTGGGCACTTGGTTTTGGGTATAGCTGTCATCGCCTCTCGTGCGTTGGTGCTGGCGCTTCCGCTACTTTTGGTGGCGGCCGTCGTGCTACCGATGACCTCGCCGCTCCCCGGCGACCTTTTGCTGGGCCTGGTGTCGCTAATTTTGGCACTGGCCATTGCCCTTAATGCCAATCTTTTACTGGGGCTGGTTGGCTTTGCGACGTCGAACACCTGGGGGGTGCGTTATATCTACGGCAGTCTGCTGACGGCTCTATCCGGTCAAGTTGTACCTTTGTCACTGTTACCGTCGTTGATTCGGCGGTTGTTGGAATGTCTTCCATTCGCGGCCATGATTTCTATGCCTATGCAAGTACTTCAACATCGCTACGCAAGCCGTTCCCATCTACTCATTATTCTGAGTGTGCAGCTCACCTGGGTGGTAGTTCTTAACCTGATCGGCCGGTTCGCCTGGAAACGACTTCATACACAAGCTCAGGCGGTGGGCGGATGACTGGTAAACGTAACGAAATAGCCCGCCACATTGACATTATGCGAATTCTGACGGCAGCGTCGTATCGCCGACTGATGGCTTATCCTATAGACTTTGGCATCGGTTTGGCCGGATTTTTGATCCAGGTCGGGCTCAGTGTGCTAGTCCTCGTGGCGGTCTTCGGCCAGGTAAATGCTTTGGCCGGCTGGACGCTCAATGAGGCTATGTTTCTACTCGGAACGTCGATGACCACGAAGGGTTTTGATCATTGTTTCACCGACCAGCTTTGGGAGTTGGCGCGCAAATTGGTCCAACGCGGCGAGTTCGTTCGCTATCTGATTCGACCTGCTCAGCCGCTGGTGATGCTGCTGAGCGAGCGATTTCTTTATCCCGATGGTATTGGTGAGCTGTTGGGTGGTCTCATGATTACCGTTGTCGCACTGGTTAGACTGGCGCACGAAGGTATGTTTCCTTCGGGTTCTGGACGTTGGATATGCTGGGCGGCATTGATGCTGTGTGGAACATTGGTCTACTCGTCGACCAAACTTATCTTGGCTTCGTGCGCATTCTGGACTACCACGAGCTTTAACCTGATGACGGCGATATATCATTTGTTCAATGCTGCCCAGTATCCTTTGACTGTTTTTCCCTTTTTATTTAAGGTGATTCTCACAGGTGTGGTGCCTGTAGCATTGACTGGATACGTTCCAGCTGACGTTCTGCTCCACGGTTTTTCCTTCATTGCCCTGGTGACCCCATTCATCACTTTCGCCTTCGTTGCACTTGCCTTCATGTTGTGGGCGCGGGGAATACATTATTTCGAAGCGGTAGGCGGTTGACATGACTGTGCAGGAGCCGACCACAGGAAACGCGAGGCCGCATGAAGGCGACGTTGAGGACCGGCTACAGATGGGCACGGATATGTTGGTGTGGATCCGTCGTGGCCGGACTATGAGACTTGAACTTCAAGGATGTGGTCGTGGCACCGGATCATTGGCGTCAGCGTTGGCCCGACTCAGCCAGCGATCTGTCTGGCGCACTGCTGGCGGCGGTCAGGTGCTGTGGCGCGGCGTTCGGATCAGTTGCGCATTATTTTCTGGCCGCGAGCCGAGCGCAACTAATGAGGTTGCGGGCGTGGATGCCGATGGCCCGGCCATGCTAAAGGTCTACAGGACGGCGGAGGCTGAGAACGGTGAAATTGCTGTGCTGCGTGCGCTCGTTGGGGATGACTCCACTCCTGACTTGGTAGCCGAATGCTGGTATGAGTCGCCCGCAGGCCTTTTGACTCCGATTGCCGCCGTGTCTCGACGTCTTCCTGGGGTGACATTGGATCGCATTCTCGCGGAAGACTTGCGTGCCCACCTTAACGGGTCTTCCGGCGGCGCAGATGCAAGGATTGCTGAAGTCTTGGAGGCAGTAAACGCCGGTGTCCAACGCCTCCACGAAACCCTCGCTCCTCTCGGCACCCTTGCTCGCGCCGCCAGTAGTCAGGCAAAAGCCGGAGCTGATCGGCTCATCGGCCTGAAGGAGGACCTCACCGTTGCTGTAGCACACCTGTCAGCCGCGGAGTCCGAGCACGGTATGGAACTGGCCGAAGCCGCTGTGCGTATTGGGGCTACCCGGCCTGTACCCACACCCGGTCCTTGTCACGGCGACCTTCATCTCTCCCAGATTCTGATGGCGGACCGCGTGCGATTCGTCGATTTTGGCCGTTGCAGGTCTTGGGCCGCGCCTGCGGACGACTACACCAGCCTTTTCCGCGCTGTAGAATGCATGACGGTTGATATACTCCTCGACCATCTTGATCCTCCTGGGTGTCCCGATCATGCGGAGTTGGCGCGGTGCGGCGACGCTCATGACTGGTTGATTTCGATTTTGCGTCACGATGCGCTAGTTACCGGGAATTGGCCTTTCGCTGCACTAAAGACGCAGAATCCCCGTATGGTTGAATTGGCTTTTGACTGGCAAAACAGAATCTTAAGAGATCTCTGTAGCGCACAGATGTCGTCTTTTCATGACATTTTATACTTGTCGAGGATTGCGCATGAGTTGCGTTACCATGAGGAGCGGTCGAGGACCAGATATTCGACGCTGGCTTGGTGTTCGTTGGCTTCCCTTTTTACTCCTGCGCCGTCCGGATCGTTCGCCATTTGTTCGGGTGTTATCAATGAGGAGGCCACATGCATGTAATCGAGTGCTATTTCGAGTTCGGTGGGTTTGATGAATATTTGGTGAAGGGAGGAATCTCGGTATATTTGTGGGACCTCTGCCGTCATCTTCGTCGCCGGGGAATCAGAGTCTCAGCTCTGACGCCATCTCACGGTCAGCTAGAGCGGTTGCGTAAGCATGGAGACTTGCTCTCTCTTGACTGGCATGATAATTTTAGTGTCCAGGTGCCGTTGGATCCTGGCGTCTGGACGCATCATACTTCACCGACGCTGCACTTTGACACGCAAGCGTACGAATTGAACGTCGAGGGCATCTCAGTTGTGGTGCTGGATGATCCTTTACTATCCACCCATCCCGACACGTACTATCCGCCCTACTCGTTGAAAGGAAATGATCTTTCTTTCTTGAAATCGCTATATTTTCAAATCGTTGCGACTCGCTATCTGATCGCTCATGCATCCGACGATACTGTCGTCCATATGCACGAACCTTTCTATCACTACTTGATGCCCATTGCTTTGCGTGATGCCGGTATTCGAACTGTCAGTACGGTGCAGTCCAATATGCCGGTCAATAAAAAGGTGTACGGACAAGAGGTGTGTCATCTTTTGCGTTTTTTGGGCGCCTCTGAGTCCTCGCTCTCCACGCTTGACCAATTGCGAGATCCACCGTGTGATACTCCTTTAGAGACGACGATGCGAGCAGTTCTTCCATCCATGAAACTAAATTTCGAATATCCGAATAATCCCGATCGATTTTATCTCCCCATTCTCGCGCTGACGACTTTGGGGGCCGATGCGGTTGACTTTCTTTCTCCCGGTCAACTCGAACATGTCACTACTCAGGCAGGTACGGCGCTGGAGCAGTTATTTTCCCATCTAGCGGTACGGAACATTTTACGCCTTAATCCGGAGAAGCTTGTGGTGGGAGGCTGTGCCATTGGAGAACCGTGGCGCCATGTCGAGACGGATCCTGGAAGGAGGATTCGCGTCCTTACTGAGCTGGGATTAGATCCGACCCTCCCTGGGGTGTATCATAATTCCCGTTATGCGCCTGACCACAAGGGACAACGGGAGATGGCTAGGGGAATCCGTCGGGTTTTGGAAACCGGGCGACGTTTCAATGTTTTGCTGCACTGCTTGTCGGCAACGGGAATTTGTGATCGGGTTCTGACCGACCTCGCTGTCGATTTTCCCGATCTTGTTCGCCTTGAGGACAGACCGATGTCTCGCATGGAGCTGGAGGACTGGGCGATCTCGGCGGACATTTGTCTGTATCCTTCCAAGTTTGAGATGGACACGTTTTTGCTTGGTATGGGAGAGGCCATGTGCTGCGGCGAAATTCCGGTGGCTACGAACCAGGCAGGTATGCGGCACTTCGGACACCGAGACGACCCGCTTCATGTGCCGGGTGCTACCGGGTTCGCGATTCCGCGTTCGTTCCGCTATAATGACGAATCGCTCACGCAGTCGATCTGCGATGCTTTGAGACGAGCCCTTGATGTGGTCGAGTTGCATCCTGACCAGGCGCAAGTCCTGCGTACGGCTGCACGTGACAGGGCTCGTACCTTCAGTTGGAACGATGTGGCGGCCCGTTTCCATCAGATTTTCGACGATGTGCTGGCCGGTTCTCTTAGGAAGCCTGCGCTCGGCGTGTTACTGGAGCGTGGATGGTCGGACCTGGTTCCTGACCTTGATCTCATGGCGGATCCGGAGACTTTTGAGACTGCCGCTGCATTTGCGTTGGACCACGGAGACCTTAGGCTTGCCGAGCGTCTAGGGATTTTGGGAGATGAATGGAACGGAAAGATGAGCCAGAACATTGACGCGTTATTCGCGGTGGCGAGGTCTCGATGTGATGTCGATACCTGTACTCAGATAGCGCGTCGCTATCCTACGGACTATCGAATGTCGGTTTTGAGTGAGCGGTCAGGGTTTACATGGGAAGCTGCTTACACCAGGGTGTGGTGGAGATTTTCTCCCGCGATCCGAGTTGAGATGGCGGTGGGTACTGATGGCGAACTTCGTCCTATGCGTAGGCAGGGGAACAGGTTTGTGGGCACCGTTAGTCGTGATACTGATGGCGTCGCTTTCTTGGTGACGCTCCACGATGGACGTGAGGTCTGGGACTGGCTGGAGCTGGCTGATGAATGACGTGAGGGGTGCCCTTCTGGCTGGTGGCAGGGGGCAGCGGCTTGGGGTTCTTACTCAAGACATGACCAAGGCGCTCGTGCCTTATGGTGGTACATGCAGACTGATGGATTTCAGCCTTGCCAATTGCTTGCGTACCGGCATCGGTGAGGTTGTGCTGATGGCCAATGATCGGCAACAGCAGGTGGTGGATCATGTCGTGACGCACTGGACGCATTATCATGACTTCCATGTTCATCTCGGATTCCAGGAAAGTCTATGCCCCCGCCACGGCGCGAAAACTTACAACGCGGGCGTTCGTCGACCTGAGCACGGCACCGCCGATGCGCTCCTTGCGAATGCGGAGTTCGTCTTCGCGCCGGGTGCCACTGATATCCTGGTGTTGCACGCGGACCATGTCTACGATTTTAACTATTCGGACATGATCTGGGAGCACCGCAGATCGGGGGCCGTCGCCACTATTGGTGTGCAGGCAATTGAGCGACGATTTGTGAACTTGTTCGGGATGGTTGACGTGGACGAGCATCTGCGTGTTCGTTCGTTAGTGGAGAAACCGATTTGTCCAACGTCCAATCTTGTTTTCACCGCGTTTGCTTTATTCAAGGCGGACGTTCTTCTGGAGTTGCTGCGTTTTCTGGCTGCTGGATCGGCGAACTCATGGCAGCATGACATCAGTCGCGACGTCATTCCTGCTATGTTGGCGAATGGAGATTATGTGCGCGCTTATCGGGTTAGAGATTTCTGGGCCGATATCGGCACTGTGGAGCGTTATTACTTGGGGCATATGAGGCTGATTGACGCTCCTGCAGATCTTGAGCCGGAACGACGTCCGAGGACATTGGGCCCTTGGGTGCCGGCGCAAACCTCCAGAGGAGTTGCCGTTGGGCGGGTTTCGGTAGAGGGTGATGTAGAACATAGTTTTCTTTATGATGGCGCTAGAATCGGTAGACAAGCCTTTGTTTCGGACTCGCTAATTCTTCCCGGAGGAAAAGTTGCCTCCGGTGTTACAGTTCGTGATAGTATTGTTCGTCAGAATGAGGTGGTTGTCGAGGATCGAATTGGTACGACAAGCCTCGGTATGGTTTGAAATCACGGAAGAAGATGGAGAGAAAATGACTCAGATAGATGTTCTTGTGGTAGGCGGCGTGGGAGTCGACCACATCGTCCGAGTGAAATCCTTGCCCCTCCCTGTTGTGGATTCCATGATGGTTCCGCCCATCGTGACCGTCGTGGGTCACACGGGTAACGGCGTGGCACTCGGTGTCCACGCGCTTGGCCGTGCCTCCGCCATAGCGGATGTGATCGGAGATGACGCTGAAGGTCAGCTCATCCGGGACACTTACTCAGCCGCTGGGATCCCGATGACGTTCGTCACGCACATCAGCGGCACGCGACGCTCGGTGAATTTGGTGACCGAGGAAGGACAGCGCATGTCCCTGTACGATCCACGACATCCGTTCGATTTCATTCCCGATTCGTCGCTGTGGCGCGAGGGCATCGAGAGGTCCCGTCACGTGCACGTCTCAATCATGAACTGGGCGAGGTACGCCTTGCGGGATGCTGTTGCCGCAGGTCGGTCCACGTCGACCGACCTGCACGACTGGGATGGTGTTGCCGACTATCATAGAGATTTTGCCTATGGTGCCGACTACGTTTTCGTGTCAGCCGCAGCGCTGAGGGACGAGTCCGGCGTGGTCGCAGATATCTTTGCCCGCGGGCGCGCCCAGTTTGTGGTGGTGATGGCCGGGAGCAAGGGGGCCCGTGTGTGGCGACGGTCGGACGAGTCGCCACTGCAGATCAGCCCGATCTCTATCCCCGATCGTCCGGTCGTGGATAGCAACGGGGCTGGCGACAGTTTCGTGGCGGCCTTTCTGTGCCACTACCTGGACTACGGCGATATCTCCGGGGCTGCCCGCGCGGGCGCGGTGGGTGGCGCCTGGGCGTGTGGGGCCCTCGGGACGCACACGAGCTTTGTCAACGCCGAGACGCTAGAGCGGTTTCTGGTCCGGTGACGGTATGGTGTTGCCGTCATGATTGAAAGAAGTGGGTTATACATGTTGACTGAGCGTACTGCGGTCGAGCTGTGCGGCTGCGTATGAGTGCAAGAAAGGCGCAGAAAGTTCCTGTTCGGGTCTGGGCACCTTTTGCCGGGGCATTGTCTTTGCAAACCGCAGACGGTGTGGTGCAGATGTCCCAGGATGACATCGGATATTGGGCCGCCGAACTTCCGTTTGGCACAGATTATCGGCTGCTTGTCGATGAACAACTTTTGCTTCCTGATCCCGGTGCTCGATGGTTCCCCACTGGATATGCGGGTCCAGCAAGGGCTTTCGATCCCACTGTCTTCCCCTGGACCGACGAGAAGTGGGAGGGTGTTGAGATTCCGGGTAGTATGCTCTATGAGATACACGTCGGACTGTTCACCCCGGAGGGGACGTTTGAGGCGGCCACCACGCGGTTGGAGCATTTGAGGAGCCTTGGGGTGACTGCCGTGGAGATTATGCCAGTTGGAGTCTCTCCGGGGAGGATCGGTTGGGGTTACGACAGCGCTCTGCCTGAGGCAGTGAGATCGGAGTTCGGCGGACCGATGGGACTTCAGCGTTTCGTCAATGCGTGCCACGCTGTGGGTCTGGGAGTTGTCCTGGATGTCGTATACAACCACCTCGGCCCTCGGGGCGCTCCCCATAAGCACCTGGCACCGTATTTTCACACCGAGGCGAAAACGCCATGGGGTAAAGCAATGAACTTCAGTCAACCGGGACATGAGCAGGTGCGAATGATAATGGCTGAATCGGCCCGCCGTTGGTTGGCCGATTTTCACCTAGATGGATTGCGTCTTGACGCTGTGCAACACCTCAGCACCGATGGGTTTCGGTCGGTAACGGAGGACATTCGGGACGCTGTCGACAGGTTGGGACGGGAAACTTGGAGGCGATGGTTGATCGCTGAGTTGTCACCCCAGAGTGCGGTGGCCACGAAGCCCATTGATGAGGGTGGCCTCGGCGTTGACATGTGCTGGGACTTCTGGATCGGCGAGCACCTTCGCGACCTCGCCGAAGCGGGAAGCGACGGTGAGAGGCGGCGCGCGGCTCTTCGGAGTCTCATACAACATCATCGGGACGCGTCCCCCGAGCGTTGGGTCAGCGCGTACCTGAGTCATGACATTCTGGGAAATACTGCCACGGGTGAGCGGCCGGCGGTGCGTGTCGACCAGGGCCTGACGCTAGCCATAATGGCCCTCCATCTCACCATGCCGTGCACTCGGATGCTGTTCATGGGTGAGGAATGGGGTGCCACCAGTCCATTCCCGTACTTTGTTGGCTACGATGACCAGGTGCTGTTGGACGCGATCAGGGCTGGTCGGGCGGCCGAGTTGACCGGCAAGGGATGTAGGGAGCCAATTCTCGATCCCGCGGCGCCTGAAACCGTTGCCAGTGCACAACTTCGTTGGGGGGAGATGTCTTCACTGCGTTCTCGTACCATACTGGAACTAGCGCGACGGTTGAGTCGCCTCGGTAGAACTCGGGCATGGTCGATCTCCTGGGCTGACCCTGATCGGCTCGCGCTCGGACTGTCCGGGCCTTGTGAAGTCTATGTGAACGTGGGTGATTTTCCCTATCCGGTACAACATTTCCGGGGGGTGGCCACCTGCTTCGGGTCGGTGGGTATCACTTTGCTTGACAATAATAACGGTAGTGGGTCCGACGGAATAGAGATGACTCTTCCTCCGCGCAGCGTCGTGCTCGTATCTAATGACTGACGGGTGGAATGGTGTCATTTTTTAGTAGGTCTTCAAGCGGTTATCCAGTTGTTTTGGAAATATTTGGGGTGCGCGGTGGGGTCATCGGTATGTGGACGACTGCAATCTGCGCCGCCGGCATCGTCGGCTTCGAACGATACGACCTGACTCATGACGCTTAGTGTGCTGGGGGTGGGGCGCTCAGGGCGGTGAGGATGTCGTTGGCGGCGTCGGTCAGACGCGGGGCGGCTGAGAGGTGGTGGCCGGTGAGGTTGATGGTGACGTCCTGGAGGGGTTTGAGGGTGCGGATGGTGCGTTTGATGCTGGTCCCGGTGGTCTCCTGGAGGTGTCGGGCTATGACCAGGGCGGCCATGACCACGGTCAGATGTGTCTCGATGGCCTCACGCTGGTGGTGGAAGATGGGGCGGGCCCTCCTTAGGCCGTGCTTGCTCATCCGAAAGGACTGACCGGGCGTGCCGCAGCTCGTGATCCGAACTGACGACCTCGGCGGCGTCCATGAGGTGTGCGGGAACGAAAGGTGACGGTGGCCCTTGAGACCCGCCAGTGACTTGGCCCGGGCTATGGAGGCTTCGTCCAGGCTCGCGTCACCGGCGTGGGTGGTGACGATCCGGGTGGCCTTGGGGCCTCTGTCGCCGGCGATGACGGCCCGGGCCCGGTTCTCCCGGGCGGTCAGGGTCTGGTTGTTCCGGGCCGCGCGCCTCTTGGAGCAGGCCCACACCGCCCGCCACGACCCCGGGTGAGCGGTCGGGTCCCACACCGGCTCACGACGCTTGCTGACGTCCCGCTCCTTGGGGCTGCTGCCTCGTTTGGGGATGATGGTGTCGATGAGTTGCCCGTCGATGAAGGCGTCCCCTGCCCAGTGCAAGGTGGGCCGCAAGATCGCCTGGGGCGCGCACCTGACGGGTCCCAAGCGGTGAACCTCAGCTGGATGTCATCCAGCGTTGTCAGGTTGGCTGCCGAGAGCATGCCGGCGCCCGGAGACGATGACGAGCTCGGCGATGCCGTGAGCGGCCTGGAAGGCCTCCACCACGCCGGTGATCGTGGTGGTCTCGGCCCGGTTGCCCTCCCAGCACCCGATTCTCAGGGGGAACCCGCCTCGGTCGACCAGCGGCCCGACGATGACCTGGGGGTCGCCCCGGTGTTCTTTGGAGTAGCCGACCTTGCATAGGTCGTCCTCCTTCTCGGCCTTGAAGTAGAGCGTGGTGACGTCGTAGAGGCGCAAGGCCAGTCCCCCCCGTTACCTTGTTGGTGGTCCCGGGTGGTCCGGGGCTGGGCCAGCTGTGGGCACGGGTGTCTTGCCCCTGTCCGTAGATGATCCGGGGGGCGAAAGTCACTCGCGGCAGCCGGGCGCTGGTGACCGCTGATAAGGGGAACGACCCGCCGTAGAGGGGGTGAGGTGTTTCGCAGGCGTGGGTGCGGGGCCGGTCGTCCACTGGCTGGCCCTTGCATACAGGAGCGAGAGGCGGCAGGAGAGATGGATATCGAGGATGCCGGGCGTCTTCGTCGGTATCGGGCGTCGGCAAGGAGTGAGCACTGGGCCACGGCCCTGACCCGGGCCGGCAGGAAGGTCTGTGACAAGGCCCTTCCTAACGACGAGGCGCGTCTGCGCGCCGTCTACGACAAGCTGGCCGGTCACGGGAGCCTGCTGGTGGTGGTCGACCAGCCCGCCACCATCGGGGCCCTGGCCGTGGCGGTGGCTCAGGACATGGGCATCACCGTGGGCTACCTGCCCGGACTGTCCATGAGACGCATCGCTGACCTGACGCCGGGCAGCGCCAAGACCGACGCCAAGGACGCTGCCGTCATCGCCCAGGCCGCCAGGACCATGCCCCACACTCTGCATGCCATTAGCACCTCGGACGAGGAGGCCGCGGCGCTGAGCATGCTGACTGGCTTCGACCTGGACCTGGCCCGCCAGGTCAACCAGACCGAGGGCCGGATCCGGGGCCAGTCGTTCACCCAGACCCCGCCCAGCCCTCGAGACCGTGGTGGGGCCCTGGCCGGGCGCACGACTCCGTCCTGGAGGCCCGTCGCCGCCCGGCACCGCCCCAGCCGACCTGAAGCGAGCGGGCAAGGCAAGGATTGACGCCAAACTCAAGAAGCACGGGTGCAGGCGGCACGCCACCTGGGCAGCCCAGATCGGCTCGGCCCTGGAGCACCAGACCGTGGTGGTCGCCGGCACCGACGCCGCCGCAGTGGTTCTGCCCCACCTGGCCAGGCAGCTCATCGCCCTGCACGCTCAGCGGGCCGATGTCGCCGCCCAGGTCGAGACCCTGGTGCAGGCCCACCCTCATGTGCCAGGTCCTGACCACCCGTGCCCGGGATCAGGGGTCCCG
>ERZ773079.755-NODE-755-length-20621-cov-11.871098_pt1 | contig 20621 bp, 14 predicted proteins | sample MGYA00511355_ERZ773079 | MGnify/ENA primary metagenome ERZ773079 (study PRJEB29015, sample SAMEA2737979) | human oral metagenome | biome: human oral; feature: human-associated habitat; material: dental | place: China | collected 2117 ... | reverse complement strand
GGCTGCTCGACGCCTCCTGCCTGGTGACATCGACCGCGATCCAGGGCTGCGACGACCTGGCCCGCCAAGCCTCATCCCGCCATCCCGAGGCATCCGTCATCATCCTGGTCACCGGGCAGCGCTGCGAGGAGCAGACGCTGGCACGGGTGCGCACCCTGACGCCCCTGGACGCGGTCGTGCTGGCGCTGCGCTGCGGCTCGAACGCCATGGGACGCCGCTCCGTGGGCGGAGTGACCGCCTACGACCTGGATCGGATCGAATCCCTCCCGCGCATCATGAGGAGGGCATCGTGAGTGCTTCATCGTCGGTCCCGGCTCCGCTGCGCAAGGACGGCCTCCGCACTGCGAGCGGCCTGCGGGGCATACCGCCGTACCGGTGGATCGACCTGGGGCTCGTCATCGTCCTGGCACTGATCGCCTCCATCCTGTTCGTGCCGCCCTTCGGCTCCCCCGTAGGGGCCCGGGCCGCCGCCATCGGGATCGGGGCGGGGGCGGTCGTCGCCGTCGTGTGCCTCGTGGGCCGTCTGGGACCCGCTCCCACCCTGGCGCTCACCGCGCTCGTCCACGTGGGTGCGGGGCCATGGGTCCTGCCGGACACCGGCAGCGGCTGGAAGGCGGTTCGCGCAGTGCTGGCCGCCACGGTCACGGTGTGGCGCGACGCCCTGACCCTTCCGGTGCCGCTGACCGCCTTCCCGTCCATGACGGTGCTCCCATGGCTGGTGGGCCTGATCGCCGGCGTGATCGCCACGCGGGCGGCCCTGTCGGGCCGCGTGCTCATCGCCGGAATGACCGTCATGGCCCAGGCGGGCCTGGCCATCGCCTGGGGCGTTCGCACCGCGCTGATGCCCACGGAGCTGGGCGTGGTCCTGGTGACGGGCGTACTCCTGCTGTGGGCGGTGACCGCGCAGCGCGGCAGGCGCGAGCGGGTCGCCGAAGTGCTCGAGTCCAAGGATGCGGGCGTGGGCAGGGGCTCACGGCGCGGATTTCTACGGGTACTCGCCCTGCTGACGGTCACCGGCACGGTGGTGGCGCTGGCCATCCCGGCCGCCCCTCACAACCGCACGGTGCTGCGCGACCTGTTCGAACCGCCGCTGGACCTCACCGAGTACGCCACGCCGCTGTCCCTGGTGCGGACCCTGGAGACGGATATGGCCTCCGACTCCCTCATGGCCGTCTCCGGCGCGGATGAGTCCACCCGCATCCGCCTGGCGGCCCTGGACTCCTACGACGGACTGTCGGCCCGAATCAGTGCATCCGCCAACGGCGCGGCCCGCTTCCAGCGCATCGGCCACGACACCCCGCTGACCAGCGACGGGACGACGCAGTCGCAGGACTCCAGCGAAACCACCGTGACCATTGACGACTACTCCTTCCCCTGGGTGCCCACCGTCGCCGACACCCTCGGCCTGGAGGTCTCGGGCCCTCGTGCGGAGGCCGTCTCCCAGAGTCTGTACTACGACGTCTTCTCGACCACCGGCATCGCCACTGCGGGGCTGACCAGCGGCGATACCCTGATCGAGCAGGTCGAGGCGCCCGAGACGGCCACGGACGCCCAGCTGACCGACCTCGGCATTGACGACGTCGCCCTGGGGCCGGTCGAGGACGTGCCCCCCTCGGTGCAGACCCTGGCCACAACGCTGGTCGGGTCGACGTCCGAACCGCTGGCCCAGATCCGCATGCTGCAGCAGGCGCTGCGCACCGGCTACTACTCCGACGGCACCAAGAGCCCCTCCCCGCCCGGGCACGGCGCCGCCCGCATCGCCTCCATGGTGGACGCCGGATCGCTGGTCGGCGACGACGAGCAGTACTCGGTCCTCATGATGCTCATGTGCCGCTCGCTGGGGATCCCGGCTCGCGTGGTCATGGGGTTCAGGCCCACCATGGACGGCAATGCGGCCAACGTCACCGGTCAGGACATCAGCGCCTGGGTGGAGGTCCCCTTCCGCTCCGTGGGATGGGTCACGATCGATGTGGTCCCCGACCGCGACCAGGTGCCCCAGCAGCAGACGACCGAGAAGGTCTCCAACCCCGAGCCGCAGGTGCTCCAGCCCCCTCTGCCCCTCCAGGACCCGGCCCACCTGCCGCCGTCCTACGAGGACGAGGAGCGCGACAGCTCCAACGACGACGACGGCCGCGGTCTGGGCCTGATCGCGGCCGTGGTCGCCGGCGGGCTGGGGGTCGTGCTGCTGCCGATCGCGACGATCCTGGCGGCCAAGGCCCTGCGCCGCCGCCGCCGACGGCGCCGCGGCGGGATCGAGGGGGTGCTCGGCGCATGGGACGAGGTCGTGGACCGGGCGCGTGATTTCGGGCGCAGAACGCCGCCGCAGGCCACCCGTCGAGAGGCCGCCCTGTCGCTTGCGCCGGCCTTTCCGACCGCCGAGCTGACACGTTTCGCAGCGGCTGTTGACGGTCAGGTCTTCGGCAAGGGCGCACCGACGTCGTACGCTGTAAGCACAATCTGGGCGTCGGCCGACGCCATGGTGCCCGCCATGGGCTCGGACCGATCTCGGACGCGGCGCCTCGCCGCCCGCCTGTCGCCGCGTTCTCTGAGGCGCCCGCACGGGCTCCGCCCTCGCACATCTCGACGATCCACCACTCGTTCACGACCCAGGAGGAAGCGCTCGTGACCTCGACGCCGCCGTACAACCAGGCCGCCGTTCCACCCGCCGCGGTGCGCAGCCGCGTCGTCGCCGGGGCGATCGACCTCATCGGCGGCGGCGCGCTGGTGGCGGGGCTGGGAGTGCTCCTGAGTCTGGTGATCCCCGGGAGCCCCATCGCGTGGCTCGCGGCGGCCGCGGTCGTTGCGGTGCCCCGCGAGCTGGCCCTCGCCCTGACCGGCTGGAGCCCCGGCGGCCGCCTCATGAGCGTGCGCCTGGTGGACGCCGCCACCGGCGGACCGCCGAAGACGCGCCTGTTCATCCATGCCGACCTGCTGTGCGTGACCGTGGGCCTGGGGGCGATCGTGTTCATGCACTCGGCGGCCGCCGACCCGCGCGGGCAGGGCTGGCACGACCGCATGGCCGGAACCCTGGCCGTGTCCACTCGGAGCGCTCGGGCCGCTCGCTCCGGCTCGGCCGCGGCACCCAGGCGGCAGGCGCCCGCACAGCAGGCGCTCGCCCAGCAGGACGTCAAGCAGCAGGCCCCCAAGCGTCAGACCCCGCGGCGCCAGTCCATCAGGCACCAGACGCAGGCGGCCGTCCCCGCCCAGCACGCGGCGGCGAGGGTCTCCGCACGAGAGCGCGCCCGCGTCTTCCCCGACAACGAGTTCTTCCTCAGCCCCGACGGCTCCTCGACGGACATCGGCTCCACGGTCGACACGACGAGCGCCGTGGCCCTGCCTCCGGCCTCCGACCGCGCCATCATCGACTCCGTGCCCTGGGCCGCCGTACCGACCCAGCTCGATATGCCGACCGGGGACTACTCGCCGCTCATTTCTCCGGCCCCGGCGAGCCCCGCCCACACCCAGGGGCTCATGAGGAGGACCCCTGAGGACGCGGCCGCCGCCGGGTCGGCTGGGTCTGCCGGGCATGCAGAGTCCGCAGCGTCCGCAGAGTCCGACCGATCCGGCCTCCCAGGAGCAGGCCGATGGCCGCGGCGGCGATTCCGGCCGCGAGTGAGCCGAACAGGTAGGCCGGCGCCAGGAGCGCGCGGCCGTGCTGCTGCAGGCGGACGACCTCCACGATGTAGGTGGAGTGCGTGGTCAGGCCGCCCATGAGTCCGGTGCCGGCGGCCAGTCGCAGAAGTCTGCGGCCGCCCTCATCAGGGCCGACGGCGCTCAGGAACCCGGTCAGGATGCCCAGCAGGAGGGCGCCCGTCAGGTTGACCGTCAGGGTCGCCGCGGGCAGGTGCGCGGCGTCATGAGGCCACAGCGCCTCCAGTCCCGCGCGCGCCAGCGTGCCGACGCCCCCTCCCAGCCCGACGGCGATCATTGCCTTCCTGCGCTCGCTCGGCTCAGTCAATGCGCTTGGCCACTTGGAAGCCGTCGACGTCGAGTACGAGCTCGTAGGCGACGTGCCGGGATTGCGTGGCCCACTGGGCGGCGTCCTTCGGGGGTCTGCCTCCCCAGGCCGTGGAGCGGGAGTCGACGACCACATAGTCCTTCGCCTGGCCGGAGGACCCGGAGGTGCCCACCCAGGACACGGTCGCCTTGGGGACGAGATAGGCCAGGAGCGTCAGGTCCGTCTCAACGCTCGCTCCTTCGGGGATGGCGTCCAGTACTTGCCGGGCGGCGGCATTCCGGGAGGAGGGCGCGCCGTAGTTCTTCTCGGTCATGGCCCACAAGGGCAGATCGGAGGCGGTCAGGGCGCAGGTGATCAGCGGGACCATCACGCCGACGGCGACCATTCGGCGAGCCCACACCGGTGCCGCCAGCCAGCCCGCGGGGGCCTCGGCGGCAGGTTCTGAAGCGGGTTCTGCAGCGGGAGCGGTCGGGCTGTCGGCGTCCGGAACGGCCGGCGACTGCGCGGGCGCAGCGGGTTCAGCGGGTTCAGCGGGCGCGGCTGGTGCGTCATCCGGGTCGGGCGGCAGGTGCGCCCCCTCATGCGTCGGCTCAGTGGCTTGAGCGGACTGTGCGGTTCCGGTGGCGGCTCGTCGGGCCCTGCGCGCCCGCAGCCGGGCGATCACGTCGAGCAGCGCCCCCAGCGCGATGGGGATGAGCGCGGCGTTGTAGTGCCATAGCTTCCATTCCCAGTACGCCTCCTTGTCCGCCAGGAAGCGCCATCCCAGGGTGGGCAGCATGAGCGCCATCCACGGCGAGGCCAGACCGATCCCGCCGGCGGTGCACACCAGCATGAACAGCGTGGCGATCTTGACCTCCGGGGAGAAGAGGCGGTCGAGCAGGGTGCCGCCGGTGTGCGCGGCCGTCATGCCGTCGCCGGCATTGCCGCCCAGCCCGTACTGCCAGGAGCCGGTCGGGCTCAGCAGGGGCACGATGATGAACACCGTCAGGATGAAGGCCAGGAGGCCGAACAGGGCCAGGCGCGCCCCCAGCCGCACCGCCGTCGGCAGCTCGTCCCAGGCCCATATGAATCGCCCGGAGCGCCGCTTCGCCGGACCGCTCCCGGCGTCGTCGGGCTCGCCCGCGCGGGCCTTCTGCCAGCCGCGCAGCGCCATGGCGCCGCCCGCCATGATGAGGGTCAGCCCCATGTCCTCCTTGACCAGCACCAGTGGCGCCAGCCACAGCGCACAGGCCCGCCAGCGCCTCTCGACGAAGGCGACCGAGGCCCACGCCAGGGGCGGAACGGCGAAGGCGATCTCGTGGAACTGCGCCTGAGCCGCGCCCTGCATGCCCCAGGACAGGACGTAGAACAGGCCCAGCGCGGTGGCGACCGACCGACTCGTCAGGCGCGTGGCCAGGCGCGTCAGCGGCCAGGCCGACACCGCCAGGAGCAGGTCCTGGACCACCAGGAGCGCCAGCGGAGTGGGGAACAGGCGCCAGAGCGGGCCGAGCAGGACGAGGATCGGGTGGAAGTGGTCGCCCAGGAGGTTGTAGTCGTCGCCCTTGATCGGCACGATCGGGGCCTGCCCGTGCGCATAGGCCTTGGCGAGCTCGGCGAAGATCGCCAGGTCCCAGCTCGGTACCGTCATCGAGCGCCACTGGCCCACGGAGTAGGCGATGAGGGCCCACGCCCCCACCAGGACGGCGAAGGCGGCGGGCAGACGGTCCAGGGCGGCGTCACGAGCGGTCTGCCCGGGGGGACGAGATGTGATCATCATTCCGAGCCTATCCGAGGCCGCGCGGCGCGGGCGCGGCCACGCGCGAGTAGGCTGCCCGCGTCCGCACACCTCGAGGAGTTCCCATGGCCGAGCAGGTCGCTCAGGACCAACAGCTGCAACGACGTCTCACCAACAGGCACATCCAGCTCATCGCCATCGGAGGGGCCATCGGCACCGGACTCTTCATGGGCTCCGGCAAGGCCATCTCGGCGACCGGCCCCGGGGTGCTCCTCGTCTACGCGATCATCGGCGGCGTCCTCTTCCTCGTCATGCGGGCCCTGGGCGAGGTCCTCCTGTCCAACCTGGAGTACAAGTCCTTCGCGGACGTCGCCCACGACCTCATCGGGCCCTGGGCCGGATTCTTCACCGGCTGGACCTACTACGTCTGCTGGCTGGTGACGGCCGTCGCCGAGGTCATCGCCATCACGGGCTACATCAGCTTCTGGTGGCCCGACCTGCCGCTGTGGGTGGCGCCGGTGCTCACGGTAACGCTGCTGCTGGGGCTGAACCTCACCACCGTGCGGGCGTTCGGCGAGATCGAGTTCTGGTTCTCCATCATCAAGATCGTGGCCATCATCGCCCTGGTCGTCGTGGGGATCGTGCTGGTGGTCATCAGGTTCACCCCGCCGAGCGGCGCGCAGGCGGACATCGCGAACCTGTGGCGCGACGGCGGCCTGTTCCCCGAGAAGTTCCACGGGTTCGCCGCGGCCTTCCAGATCGCCGTGTTCTCCTTCGTGGGCACCGAGCTCATCGGCACCACCGCCGCCGAGGCCAAGGACCCGGAGGTCACCCTCCCCAAGGCGATCAACGCGATCCCGGTGCGCATCGTCATCTTCTACCTGGGGGCGCTCGCGGCCATCATGTCGGTCACGCCGTGGCGGGAGGTGTCGCCGGAGTCGAGCCCGTTCGTGTCCATGTTCTCGCTGGCCGGGCTCGGCATCGCCGCGGGCCTGGTCAACTTCGTGGTGCTCACGGCGGCGGCGTCGAGCGCGAACTCCGGGATCTACTCGACGTCGAGGATGCTGTTCGGGCTGTCGTGGTCCGAGCACGCTCCGCGGGTCTTCCGCACCCTGACGGCGCGCAGCGTGCCAGGCCCGGCTCTGCTGGTCACCTGCGCGGCGCTGCTGACCTCGATCCCGCTGATGTACGTGTCCACCTCGATCATGACAGCCTTCATCGCGGTGACGACGGTGGCCAGCGTGCTGTTCATCGCGGTGTGGTGCATCATCGTCGTGTCGTACATGCGCTTCCGCGTCCTGCGGCCCGAGCTGCACGAGGCGAGCGCCTTCCGACTGCCCGGCGGGTGGGTCGCCGCCTGGGGCTCCCTGGCCTTCTTCGCCTTCGTGACCTGGACGCTGACGGTGGAGGAGGGGGAGACGCGGCTGGCCGTGGAGGTCTCGCCCCTGTGGCTGGTGGCCCTCGGCCTCGCCTGGTGGGTGCGCTCGGTGAGGTCGCGCCGAGCCGAGCGGACGAGCGCCTGAGGGGCCGCCCGGGGCGCCGGCCCGCGCGGACGAGCATCCGAGGCGCCGGCCCGCGGTCACCGGGCCTTGACGGCGGCGACGACGGCGTTGGCCCGGCCCGGCAGCACCGGATCGGGCCGGGAGTGCTGGTAGGTGACGATCAGCCCCAGCTTCTTGCAGGTCCGCGAGATCCAGGCGGGCGGGACCACGAAGAGCTCGGAGGCGTATCGCTCCTCGCCCCAGGTCAGGGTGACTCGACGACGGTCCTGGTCGGCCTCGTCGTCAAGGCGGATGCGGGGATCCGGGGAGTACGACGCCATCGCGGGGGCCTCGTCGAGGAGGTACTCGGTGCAGACGATGAGGGCCCCGCCGGGCGCCAGGTGATCGGCCGCGCGCTCCAGGACGCGGCGCCGCTCCTCGGGCGCCACCTGTGTGACCGAGCTCGTGGACAGGCAGACCGCCTTGAACGACTCCTCGAAGGAGAAGGCGGTCATGTCCGCCGTGCGGAGCTCGATCCGCTCCACTGCTCGGGTGTGCTGCGCGAGCTCGGCCGCGAGGTGCACGAGGGCCTGCGGGTCGATGTCGGTGGTGAGCACTCGGTGGCCGGCCGTGGCCAGGGGCAGGGTGAGGCGGCCCGAGCCGCAGGCGAGCTCCAGGACGCGCAGGTCGGAGATGCCGGGCTCGGTGACGGTCGTCAGGCTCTCCAGGACCGCCGTCACCTCCGTGCGATCCCGCAGTGAGAGCCGGTGGTGACGGCGGGCCCCGGCGCCGCGGTGCAGCGGCAGAGCGGTCGTGCTGAATGCGGTCATGGCGGGGCCTTGCGAGACGTCGGCGCTCAGCGTTGGAGGGACCATGAGGAATCGCGGGCGGGGTGAAGCATGTCGGAGCCTTTCAGGGGTCGTGCTGCGTGACGATCCCCATGCTTCTCCCCGCCGCGCGACGGGGGATCGGATGATCGGCTCAGTCGATGGGGTGAGCCGATCAGACGAGCCTGTTGCGCAGGGCGTGGACGACGGCGCCGACCCGGTCCTGGACGCCGAGCTTGGCGATGAGGGCCGACACGTGCGTCTTGACCGTGGCCTCGCTGACGCCCAGGCGGTGGGCGATCTGCTTGTTGGACAGCGCCTCGACCATGAGGGCGAGCACCTCCAGCTCGCGGTGGGAGAGGGCGACGCCCGGCGGCAGTGCCCCCGGCGCCGGGGCGGTGCTCGGCGCAGCGGGCGCGGGCGGGGTCGCCCGGTGCCCGATGAGCGCCGATGAGCTGGGGGACAGGACCATATTGCCGCTGGCCACGTGGCGGATCGTGTCGGCCAGGGTGGTGATCGGGTCCTCCTTGGCGAGGAAGCCCCTCACCCCGGCGGCCAGGGCGCGTTCCAGGACGGCGTCGGCGACGAAGGTGGTCAGGATGAGGACGCCGAGCTCGGGGCGCTCCCGGTGGAGGATCTCCGCCAGCGCGATGCCGTCGATGCGCGGCATCTGGATGTCGAGGAGGAGCACCTCGACGGCGGTGCCCCCCGAGCCCAGACGATCGAGGACCTCCTGCCCGTCCCGGGCGGCCCAGGCGACGCGTATGTCCTCGGTCGTATTGAGGATATCGGTGAGGGTGCGGCGAACGAGGGGATCGTCGTCGGCGAGCCCGACATCGATCATCGTGGTCATGCGGTCCTCTCCAGTGGGGCGGGGCGGGACGAGGCGAGGGGGACGGTGGCGGCGACCATCCAGGAGCCGTCCTCGGCCAGGGTCGTCAGGGTCCCGTCGATCGCGGCGAGGCGCTCGCGCATGCCCAGGATACCGGTGCCCGAGCGGGGGAGCCCGGGGGAGTCACCGGCACCGGCGATGCCGTTGGTGGACACGAGCCGGAGGACATCGGGGCCGAGAGCGAGGGTCAGCGTGACGGGGGACTCGCGGTCGGCGTGACGGATGATATTGGCCCCCATCTCACGGGCCGCCCGGGACATGGCGCTCGCCTGGAGGCGACTCGGGGTCTCCTCGCCGACGCAGCGGAAGACGACGTCGAAGCCCGCGGCGGAGACGTCGTCGCTCACGGCCCGGACGGCGGCGTCGAGGTCCACGACGGCATGACCCAGGCCGGTGGCCGTCGCCACCGCCGAGCCCTGCGCGGGAGCCGTCTGGCGCAGGGTGCGTAGCAGCAGGCGCAGCTCGTGGAGCGCGTCGGAGGCCGTTGAGACCACGGCCGCGAACTCCTCCCGCGCCTCGGGCGAGTAGGAGGCGTCGGTGGCGGCCCTCCGGGCGCGCAGGGCGGTCTGCGACATGGAGTAGGCGACCAGGTCGTGCATCTCCCGCGCGATCTCCAGGCGCATCTCCTCCAGCTGCTCGCCGGCTCGGCCGACCTCCCGCCGCCGGGCGACCTCGGCGGAGCGCAGGGTCATCCCGACCGACAGCAGCAGGATGCCCATGAACAGGTTGAAGAGCAGACCGCCGATGTCATTCGCGGCAATCCCGACTGGCAACAATGTCAGGAGACATACGAGGTTGACCAGAACGTTCATCAGGAGGAGGGACACTGCCGGCCGCGCCGGGAGGAAACGGCCCAGGAAGAGGAAGAAGGCGCCGTTGGGGATGACCATGTCCGACGCGAAAGTGTTCGGGGTGACGAGCAGGACGGTCCAGCACAGCTGGTAGGCGATGAGTCCCGCCACTGGCCGCAGCGGGATGGTGATGACCAGGACGAGGGCGACCAGTATGAAGGCGACATCAGAGTCCTGAAGTATGCTAACACCGAGTATGGCGTTGGCGACAATGCCCCCGACTCCGAAGAGCGCTCCAACGGCCATGTACATGCGTCGTCCGGTCGGGTCGTCGAGGGTATAGGTCGCCACGGCTCGTCCGTGCGCCGTCAGGGAGGCGACCGCGTCGCCCAGCGTGCTCATCGATCCGACCCCTCGCCTCGTGGCATGCCTCTGCGGCCAACCTTAGCAAGTGGTGACAGACGGGTCTCTTGCAGCCAGGATCACCGAGCCGGCCGCCCGCCGGGCCGCACGGGCGCCCGTGCTGGCGAGCGGTATGCTGCGTCCTCGACCGGGGGCCGCAGCGGCATCGCGCAAGGTGGTCCCGGGCGCTCCGACCCGCCGAAGGGAGAGACCATTGACGAGCTCGCAGACCGCACCACTCGCCCACGAGGACGACGCCGTCGAGCTGGACCGGTTGCTCGCGCTCGCTCTCGACGCGGTCCGCGCGGGGGCGCGGCTCGGGCTCGACCCGGGGGAGGAGCTGCGCATCGACACCAAGCGCAACCGCAACGACGTCGTCACCCAGGTCGATCGCGGCATCGAGGCCCTCATCGCCGAGCGCCTGGCCCCCACGGGCCACCCGCTGCTGGGGGAGGAGGGGCACGCGGTCGACTCCTGGCGCGGTCGCGTCTGGGTGCTCGACCCGATCGACGGCACGCTGAACTATGTGGCGGTCCACCGCCACTGGGCGATCTCGCTGGCTCTCGTCGAGGACGGGGTTCCGGTGCTCGGGATCGTGGCCGATCCGGTGGACGACCGCCTCTGCACGGCCGTGGTCGGACGGGGCGCCCGTGCGGGTCGGCTCCTCGGGGAGAACAACACCGACGGCGGTCGGCGGCTGCCGCGCATCGCGGACACCCCTCTGACCGACGGCGTCGTCATCGCCCACCTCCACGCCCTGGACTGCCTGCGGCACCTGCCCGGGATCATTCGATCCTCCCGGGGCATGCGCTGCTACGGAGCGGCGGCGCTGGAGCTCGTCGAGGTGGCCGCGGGACGGGCGGGGTGCCTGGTCCACCCCTGGTTGCGGCCATGGGACGCCGCCGCCGGCATGCTGATCTGCCAGGAGGCGGGCGCGGTGGTGACCCGTCTGGACGGGACGCGACTGGACGTTCGCGAGCCGGGCTCCCTGCTGGCGGGCACGCCGAGCGCTCACGCCGAGATGGCCGAGCGCCTCGTCCTCGGCTGAGGACCGGGGACGAGGCGGGCGCTCAGGACTGCCGGGCGGCGAGGGTCACGTGCATGTGCCCTGGGTAGGACGGGTCGGGCCGGGATCGTTGGTAGCTCACCGCCAGGCCCAGGCGGGTGCAGGTGGTGGCGAGCCAGGACGACGTGATCAACTGGGACTGCGGGGTCTCAAGGTCCACGTCCCAGTGGAGGCCGGGCTTCTGGCGGCCCTCGAGCGCCAGGTGCTCCACCGGTTGGATGGCGGGGGCCCCGGCGCCGACGAGGGACGAGGCCGAGCGCCGGACCTCCTGCGTGGAGATGATGAGGAAACCGCCCGAGCCGATGTGATCTCCGGCGCGCTTGAGTATCTCGCAGCGCTGGACGGCGTCGAACAGGGCGAGCCCGGCGGCCGGGATGTGGACGGCCTTGAACTCCTCGGGGAACCAGAAATTCCGTATGTCCGTCAGCCGCAGCTCGACGCGCGTGGCGATGTCGGCGCGCTCCGGCGTGGAGGGGACGAGCCGCTCGGCCATAGTGGCCAGGTTCTCGGAGTCGATGTCCGCGGCGAGAACATGATGTCCGGCGGCCGCGATGAGGAAGGGCGACCGGGGCCCGCCGCAGCTGAACTCGAGGACGCGTCGCTTGGCTAGATTGGGCGGACCGACCTGGGAGAGAACGTCGAGCACGCTCTCGATCTCGAAGTGGTCGTGCGCGGCGGCGGAATGAGCGCCCGCCGCGCTTGAGACGGGGCGCAGCGGCGCGGCCTCAGTGACGGGGGAATTCCATGGGAATTTCAATGGCATGCTTCCGGGGGAGAGTGGAATGAGCCGTGCGGGTGGAGTCCGTTCTGGACGAACCAACTCCACCCGCACGGGCAGGGACAGCCAGGGATGACCAAGGACCCTCAGGGAAACCAGGGAGTTTCAGGGAGACTCAGGGCCCAGGGCATTCAGGGACTGTCAGGGGTGATTCAGGGACCGCATATGCCAGGGACTTCAGAGAAATGAGCGGGATCCCTCAGGGGGGAAACCGGACTAGTTAACAATGACAGTCACAAGCCCAGCCACCACCAACTGGAACGCCAAGTGTAGTACGCTCCCGAGGGAGATGAATACATCTCTACCGCCTTTCATTTCCTTGAAGTGAACCTGACAAGGACAATCATGCACGGTTCGCCGCGGCTGTACATCCTCCGGTCGTCTCCTCCGATAGGAGGATGGTCAGACCAGTCCGTTGCGCAGGGCGTAGACGACGGCGCCCACCCGGTCCTGGACGCCGAGCTTGCCGATGAGCGCGGAGACATGGGTCTTGACGGTCGTCTCGCTCAGTCCCAGCCGGGTGGCGATCTGCTTGTTGGACAGCGCCTCCACCATGAGGACCAGGACCTCGGATTCCCGCGGGGACAGGGTGACGCCCGGCGGCAGGGCCTCCGGCACGTCGGGCGAGGGCGCGGCCGCCGGGGTGGCGGGCGCGGACCAGCCGCCGATGATGGCCGAGGAGGTGGGGGACAGGACCGTGTTGCCCGCGGCCACGTTGCGGATGGTGTCCGCCATGTTCGTCACCCGGTCCTCCTTGGCGAGGAAGCCGCGCACGCCGGCCGCCAGGGCGCGGTTGAGCACGCCGTCGGCGACGAAGGTGGTCAGGATGAGGACGCCGACGTCGGGGTAGTCCTCCTGGACCCTCTGCGCCAGGGTGATGCCGTCCATGCGCGGCATCTGCACGTCCAGGAGCAGGACCTGGACGTCGGGCGCCTCGGGCGAGCGCAGCAGGTCGAGGGCCTCCCGGCCGTCGCAGGCGGTCCAGGCGACCCTGATGTCCTCGGTCGTGGCGAGGAGCTCGGTGAGGGTGTCGCGGACGAGGGCGTCGTCGTCGGCCAGGCCCACGCGGATCATGAGTCGCCCCCGGGGAGCGGGGTCCGCGAGTTGTCCACCGGGACGGTGGCGGTCACGATCCAGGAGCCGTCGTCGGTGAGCGTCGTCAGCTCGCCCCCGATGGCCGTCAGGCGCTCGCGCATGCCGAGCACCCCCGAGCCGGAGCGGGGCAGATTGCCGGGCGTCGTGCGGATCCGGTTGGTGGAGACCAGGCGTATGGCGTCGGGGCCCAGTCGCAGGGTCATGGTCACCGGGGCGTGCGGCTCCGCGTGACGAACGATGTTGGCGCCCATCTCGCGGACGACCCGGGAGAGGGTGGAGGCCTGGGAGCGCGTGGGGGAGGCGCTCCCGCGGCACTGGTAGGTGACGTCGAACCCGGCGACGGCGATGTCGTCGCTCACGGCGCGCACCGCTGCTCCGAGATCGGTGACGACGTGCCCGAGCCCGGTGGTCTGGGCGACATCGAGGGTGAGCTCGGGGGCGGCCCGTCGCAGGGTGCGCAGCAGGAGGCGCAGCTCGTGGAGGGCGTCGGCGGCCGTGACCTCCAGCGCGGCGAAGTCCTTGCGGGCGGCCTCGGGGTAGGAGGTGTCCGCGGCGGCGCGCTGGGCCCTCAGGGCGGTCTGGGACATGGAGTAGGCGATGAGGTCGTGCATCTCCCGGGAGATCTCCAGGCGCAGCTCCTCCAGGCGCTCCTCCGCCTGGCGCGCCTCCTCCAGGCGCGATCGCTCGCTGGCCCGCATCATGGAGCCGATGGGGATGATGATCAGCCCCATAATGATCTGGAAGGTCAGTAGCCCGGAGTAATCGAAGGTGCCGGTCGCGTCGCGCTGTATGGCGGGGATGTTGGCGCCGACTGTGATGAGGAAGACAACTCCCGCGTACCCCGGCGGGAGGAAGCGCCCCAGGAAGAAGAAAAAGGCGACGTGGGTCAGCGTCATGCCCGAGGAGTAGGTGTTCGGCAGGGCGAGCAGGAGGAGCCAGCAGACGAGGTAGGCGATGACGCCCCAGACGGGACGCAGTGGTGTCACGGCGAGGATGAGGAGCGCCGCGACCATGAAGGCGAAATCGATGGCGCTGGGGCGATAGGCGTTGAGTCTGCCGGTCGCCAGCAGGATGTTCGCCATGCCGACGAGGATCCCGATCGACACGTACACGTGTCGGCCGGTCATGCGATGGAGGAAACTGGGACGCCACTGGGGTATGGGATTTGAGGGCCCATGCAAGGTCGTACTCATGGTGCCTTTATTCATCGAGTGCTTCTGCCACATGGTTACCATAACAAGTGCTCGCAAGGAAATATGGTAGCGACAAGGCGTGTCCTTTTACAGATCCCCGGTCCGCTGGAGGCGCTGCAGACTCAGCCAGCCCGTGGGGATGGGAATCCAGAAGGTAACCAGACGATAGACGATCGCGACCGGCAGGGCCACCCCGCTCGGGATGCCGGCCGCCACGAGTCCGGCGGTCAGCGCGATCTCGACCGGACCGATACCCCCCGGCGAGGGGACGACCGAGCCCACCGTGTTCGAGGCGAGGTAGGTGATGGCCAGGACCGAGAAGGGCAACGTGTACCCGAAGGCCCACAGACTCGCGCCGAAGGAGAGGATGTAGCTGAGACTCAGCAGGAGGGTGCCGCCCACGCCCAGCGCCAGGCGCAGCGGGTTGGACATGATCCACACCAGGCGCGGCCACACCTGCCGGTAGGTCGGCTCGATCTTCGCCCACACCCAGGTGCGCACGCGCGGTACGAACAGTGCCGAGCCGATGACGGCCATCAGCACGACGGCCCCCAGCACGAGCCAGGCCGAGGGCAGGGTCAGACCGGTGGACTGCCCGGTCATCGCGGCCAGGACGATGAGCAGCACGACCGCCACCAGGAACTGCACGACCTGCACGAGCGCGACGGTGGCCACGGAGACGGGGGTGGGCACGCCCTTGCGGTTGAGGAAGCGCAGGTTGATGGCGGCTCCGCCGACGCCGGCGGGGGCGACCAGGGCGACCACGGAGCTGGCCAGGTGCACCTCGGTCGATCTCCACACGCTCAGACGCACCGGGCTGAAGGCGACCAGTGAGAGGCCGGCGCCCAGGTAGGTCGCCAGGGAGAAGACGAGGGCGGCGAGGACCCACCACCCGTTGGCCGTGGACACGGCTTCGCTGATCTGCTCGAAGTTCATGCGCGCCAGCAGCGTCCACAGGGCCGTGAGCCCGACGACGGCCATGATGACGGTGCGCGGGGAGAACCGGGCGAGCCTGGCGGGCTCGGCGTGAGCGGTGGGGGTCAGGTCCACCAGGGCGTCGCGCAGCTCCTGGAGCAGCCGGCCGCGCCGTCCCAGGGCGTCGCGGGTGGCCGCGGGCAGCACGACGCGCTGGAGCATCGGCGCGATGGAGGCGAGCTGCGGGGTGGTCAGCGACCGGGAGGCCGCGGCGATGGCGCGGTCGACCCCGACGACGGAGGCCGTCAGGGCGAGGGCCTGAGCCAGGTCCACGCGCCGCGACAGCTCGGAGGAGATCGTCTCGCCCGAGTCCCAGTCCAGGAGCCAGACGCGACTGGCGGAATCGACGACCACGGTGGAGGAGTCGATGGCGCGGTGGGCCAGGCCCGCGGCGTGGGCGCGGCCCAGCTGGTCCCACAGCTGCCCCAGGATGTCGTTGGAGACCGACCCGAGGGATCCCAGGGAGCGGGCGCCGACGACGTGATCGGTCGCCAGCAGGACGGACTCGTCGGCCTCGGCCATCCCGAACGGCGCCGGCGTGCGCACATGGGCGCGTCGGGCCTCCAGGGCCATGAGGGCCGCGTGCTCGGCGGCGGAGCGCACGGACAGGCCCCGCTCGGGGGACAGCCCCTTGACGCGGATGCGGTCCCACAGTGTGGAGACGAAGCCGGCCACCTGCTGGTCGGTGTCCAGGACGGTGACGTCGTAGCGGGTGCCGTCGGCGTCCCACACCGCGTAGAGCCGGTGCACCGAGGGGCGGCCCTCGGTCAGGGCGGCCGAGGATGCCTCGGCCAGGACCGCCGTCAGATCGACGTCGTCGGCCCGCACGATCGTCGCGGTCTCCTCCGGCAGGAGTGTGGCGGCGACCTCCTCGTCGGCCTCGGCGGCCTCCATCCAGTCGTCGTCGGACTCGGCCAGGACGGCCGGCCTGGTCAGGGGGTTCTCCCGCACCCGCTCGGTGTAGCCCAGCGGGGTGTCGGTCTCGACGGTCCACGCGCGCGCCTCCGGCGCGCGGTCCATGCGCACCACCCGCACGGCGTCGATCCCGGCGCGGCGCAGGGCGCGCACGAGGGCGATGCCGTGGGCGCGACGGTCCTCGACGCCGAACGCGTAGCGGACCGCCAGGCCCGGGATCCGGCCCAGCAGCACGGACAGGATCGCGCCGGGCAGGGTCAGCGCGCTGCGCAGAACGGTCAGGCCGACGATGATCCACACGGCGGTCCAGCCGTAGCGCACCGTCCGCGAGGTGCGCCGTTCGCCCGAGCCGGTGAGCATGCCGGCGAGGATGGCGAAGACCGTGGAGATGCCGACCCGGGCGATGCCCGAGGTGGTGATCGTCAGGCCCGAGACGATGACGTGCGGGGCCCAGATGGTGACCACGACGAGCGTCGTCCACGACAGGAGGAAGCCGCCGACGCCGGCCAGCAGGGCCTCCCCGGTGGTGCGCCACGAGCGGCGCATGAGGTTGGGCAGGATGACGGCCACGGGCACCGCGAAGGTCGCCAGGCCCTCGACGGTCTGCAGGGGGAAGACGAGGATCTGGCGCAGCAGGATCGCCAGGGCGTTCTGCACATCGGCGGTGACCCCGGTGGTCGTCTCGCGGGCGTAGGCCGCCAGGATGAACATCGAGGCGGCGCCGACGGCGGTCAGGGCGACGTCGAGCAGGTCCTCGATGCGGCGCAGGCGGTGAGGCGCGGCGTCCACCAGGAGGGTGGTCGAGCGGGGCGGCTGCGCGGCCGGCGGGGTCGGGCGCTTCGCGATGATGGGGGTGAGACCGATCCGGGGGATGCCGACGGGCGAGGTCGCGGGCGTCGAGGAGGCGGCGCCGGCGACCCGCGGGTCCGGGGGCAGAGCGGAGGTCATGGTGGAAGTCTACGGGCGGGACCGGGGAGTTCGCCCAGTCCTATGGAAGATCTGCGGACGGGGGACGGTGACGGCGCCGCGCCGGTGGGGGCGGGCGGTTGCGAGTGGTGGATGCGTTGTTACGTGGACGAACTGCGGGTGCTGAGGGAGCGTGGGGGTTGTTCTGCGGGAGCGGATGTGCTTGGGTTGCGTGCGTCACAGTGCGGTGGCTGGGCGGTGCGCCGTCGGGGCGGGCCGTCCGTGCCCGCCGCGTGGATCCCTGGACCATGCCCTCAGGAGGCTCGTGCGGCGTTGGTCGGCGTGAGTGGTTCGGGGTGAATCCGAGAGGGGAGTCGTCAGTGGATCTGCTGCTCACTGTTGTGCGCCCCGGGCCGGGCCCGGAGGTGCGCGAGGATGCGCTGGTCTCGGTGGGGGAGGGGGCGACGGTCGCCGATCTGGCGCGTGCGCTTGATGAGCGTGCGGGCGCGGGGGCTCAGCAGCGCCCGCATCCGAGCCTCCCGCACTCGCGGGGCGCGGCGCCCCCGCCCCCGTCGGATGGCTCGGGGACCGCAGCGGGCGCAGGACGCGCCGGGGGCGGGGTCGTTGTCGATCTCAGGTCCGGTGGGGCGGGTGGTTCTGACGGGGGCGGTGGGCTGAACGATGCCGACGGCCCGCCCGGTGGCGGGGAGGGGCGGGTCCCGGACCTGTGGGTCGGGGATGCGCTCCTGGACCCGGGGGCGCGGTTGGATGAGGGCGCTGTGCTCGACGGGGCGGTGATCGGCCTCGGCGGGCCGGTGAGCCCGGCGGTCTGGTCGAACTGCGCCTGGTGGGCGGCCCCGGGGCCGGGGCGGTCCACCGCCTCGGCCTGGGCGAGTACACGATCGGGGGCGCCGGCTGCGATGTCGAGGTGTCGGGTGTCTCGGGGGCCGTGGTGCGGGTGAGTGTCGGCGTGGGGGGCGAGGCGCGCGTCGAGGCGCTGGGTGGTGCGCAGGGCCTGGAGGCGCCCGCGCGGCCGGTGCGCAGGCGGGTCCTGCCCGGCCCGCTGGTGCTGGGCCGCGGTGGCGCGGGCCAGGAGGAGGACTCCGGGGACGGGGAGGGCGCGGACGAGTCGTGGTGGGCCAGGCGTCGTCGTCGGCGCCTGGAGCGCAGGGAGCGCCGTCGGGAGCGTCGTCGCCTCAGACGGGGGGAGGGGGCGCGGGCGGTGCTGCCCGAGCATGTGGAGCTGGATCCCGATGCCCGGCGCGGGCTGGTGGAGCTGGATCGCCGCGGTCTTGAGGGATGCGCGCGGTGGCCCGAGGAGACGGTTCTGAGCGTGGGGGACGTGCAGCTGATGGTCGGGCCCGTCCCGGATGCGGATGCGGTGGTGACTCCGACCGCCGGCGCCCCGAGTGTTGATTTCAATCGTCCGCCGCGGCTGGCTCGGCCCGAGCGCCCGACGGTGTTCACGCTGCCGCGCGAGCCCAGGGATATGCGCAGGCCGCCCTTCTCGCCGGTGATGCTGCTGGCGCCGGTGGTGATGGGCGGGGTCATGTTCTTCGTCACCCATCGGGTGGCGTCGCTGGTGTTCCTGGCGTTCTCCCCGGTCATGATGATCGCCAACCGTCTTGCCGGTCGGGCTAACAGCAAGAAGATGTTCCGTCAGGCGATGGCCCGCTACGAGCAGCAGAAGCACGACGCCGAGACCGCGGCCTTCAAGGCGCTGGTGGCCGAGCGGGGGCTGCGCAGGCGGGACCACCCGGATCCGGCGGAGGTCATGCTGCGGGCCACCGGCCCGAGGACGGGGCTGTGGGAGCGGCGCGTGTCCGATGGGGACTGGTTGGATCTGAGGGTGGGGACGGCGGATGTGCCCAGCGAGGTCGAGCTGAGCGTGCCCGAGCGGGCCTCGTACGAGGAGCCTTTGAGGTGGACCGCCCCGGACGTGCCGGTGAGCGTGCCCCTGGGGACGCTGGGCGTGATCGGGGTGGCCGGGCCCGGGCGGCGGGGGACGGCGCGGTGGATGGTGTCCCAGTGCGCGGTCCTGCACTCCCCGGCCGAGCTGAGCCTCATGGTGCTGGTCGATCCGGCCATCGCCGGTGAGGCGGGTCGGTGGTGGGAGTGGGTGTGCTGGTTGCCGCACGCCCGGGTCCCCGACGGCGGTGGGGCGCGGGTGCGCGCCGCCGTGGACGAGGAGTCGATCGCCCGCCTGGTGGGCGCCCTGGGCGCGCTGATCGACCAGCGCGAGCAGGAGGGCGGCGCGGCGGGCGAACGGATGGTGGTGGTGCTCGACGGGGCGCGGGCGCTGCGCCTGGTGCCCGGCATGGCGAGCGCGCTGCGCCGGGGCCCGAGGGCGGGCGTTATGTTCGTGTGCATCGACGCCGACCGGGTGGCGCTGCCCGAGGAGTGCCGGGCCGTGGTCATGGCCGACGAGCCGCTGGCCACCGTGGCCCGCACGGGGGCCGACGAGGTCGAGCAGGTCGTGCTGGATGCGCCCCCGCCGGGCTGGGCCGAGCGCGTGGCCCGCGCCCTGGCGCCCGTGCGCGACGCATCCGCCCAAGGGGCCGAGGGGGCGATCCCGCGCTCCTCACGGTTGCTGGACCTGATCGGCCTGGAGGATCCCGACGCCGAGACGGTCCTGTCGCGCTGGCGGGGCGGGGCGCGGACGACCAGGACGATCATCGGCGAGGACGCCGAGGGCCCCTTCGCCCTGGACGTGCGCGCCGACGGGCCGCACGCCCTGGTGGCGGGGACCACGGGCTCGGGCAAGTCCGAGCTCCTCCAGACCCTCATCGCCGCCCTGTGCGTGGGCAACACCCCGCAGGCGATGACGTTCGTCCTGGTGGACTACAAGGGGGGCGCGGCGTTCAAGGACTGCGCCCGCCTGCCCCACACGGTCGGAATGGTCACCGACCTGGACGGGCACCTGACCTCCCGGGCCCTGGAGTCCCTGGGCGCCGAGCTGCGCCGGCGCGAGCACCAACTGGCCCGCGCCGGTGCCAAGGACATCGAGGACTACGTGGCGGCCATGGGGCCGGGCGATGAGCCCATGCCGCGCCTGATGCTCATCATCGACGAGTTCGCCGCGCTGGTGGCCGAGCTGCCCCAGTTCGTCACCGGCCTGGTGGACATCGCCCGGCGCGGCCGCTCCCTGGGCGTGCACCTGGTCCTGGCGACCCAGCGGCCCGCCGGCGTGGTGTCGGCCGAGATCAAGTCCAACACGAACCTGCGCATCGCGCTGCGGGTCACCGACGAGTCCGACTCCCAGGACGTGGTGGAGTCCTCCGCCTCGGCGCACATCCCGCCGTCGATCCCCGGGCGCGCCCACGCGCGCCTGGGCCACGGACGGCTCATGCAGTTCCAGGCCTCCCGGGTGGGTGGGCGGCCGCACGGGGCGGTGCGCACCGTCGGGCCGCGCCTCGAGCCGCTGACACTCGAGGCCCTGTCCCGCTCCGCGCCCGCCGGAGCCATGATCGAGGAGGACGTCTCGATTCCCACCGACCTGGCCCGCCTGGTCGACCCCATGATCGGCGCCCACCAGCGCTCCGGCGCCCCCCCGCCCCCACCGGCCATGGCTGGAGCCCCTGCCCGACCTGATCACTCTCGACCAACTCGACCCCGACCCCGCCAGTGC
>ERZ773079.748-NODE-748-length-20722-cov-35.279576_pt1 | contig 20722 bp, 17 predicted proteins | sample MGYA00511355_ERZ773079 | MGnify/ENA primary metagenome ERZ773079 (study PRJEB29015, sample SAMEA2737979) | human oral metagenome | biome: human oral; feature: human-associated habitat; material: dental | place: China | collected 2117 ... | reverse complement strand
GAAGGTTGGGGGTTCGAATCCCTTCTGGCGCACCAACGCCCCGTCATCGGCTGAACAGTCGGTTGCGGGGCGTTTTCCATACTCACACCTGTGATCCGGGAAATTCTGATCCCGACGCGATTGTCGGCGGCGCCACCTCGGAGGTGGCGCCGCCGACAATCGGGCGAACTGAACCGTCAGCCGGTCAATCCTTGACCGGCTCGAGGGGGTTGGCCTGACAGGTGGCTCCTTCCTCGGGCGGGGTTCCGTCCAGCAGGAACGTGCTGACGGCGTCGGAGGCGCAGGAGTTGCGGTTGACCGCGCCGTGGATGGCGTCGTTGACGGTCAGCAGACGGCTGTTCTCCAGCTGGTCGGCCAGAGAGGTCGCCCACGAGTAGGGGGTCTGCGGGTCTGCGGTATTGCCGATGACGACCACCGTGTCCGAGCCCTGCCCGGTGACGCGATGCGGTTGAGTGGTCGTCGTCGTGTGACCCCACCCGTGGCAGAAGGCGTCCGTGTAGGCGGAGGCCGCGTCGTAGGAGATCGGGTAGGACTTCTTGAGATTGTCGGCCTGAGCGTTCCACGACGCGGCATCCCCCGTGTCCGGGTAATCCGTGCAGTGCACTCCGTAGAAGGCGTAATTCGAGTTCTGCGTCCTCGCCACCGGCGGGCTCGTGGCGGCGTTGTCGTAGGCGGTGGCCACCTTCTGGTAGTTCTGATACAGCATGGTGCCGTTGCCGTCGTTCATGGCCTGGGCCAGAGCGCTGGTCAGATAGGACCAGTACTCCTGGCGCCGGTTGGAGATGAACCGGATGTAGGTCTGCGCCTGCGCGTGACCGAGAGTGGTTTCGCGCCCGTTGTTGGCCGTCATCGGCAGGGGTTTGTCGTCGAGACCCTCCAAGAAGGTCTGCAGTTGGGCCATGGCCTCGTCACTCGTGCCGCTCAGGGGGCAGCCGTCGCCCGCCGTCCCGGCCAGGCAGGAGTCCACATAGCTGCGCAGAGCGTTCTCGTTGTGCTCCATGTTGTCCGCGTGGATCTGGGCCCGGCTGATCGAGGGGTCCATAGCCGAATCGAGAATGATGCGGCCTCCCCGGGTGGGGAAGAGATCCAGGTAGGTGGCGCCCAAGTAGGTGCCGTAGGAGACGCCGAGGTAGTTCAGCTTCGAGTCGCCCATCACGCCTCGCATGACATCCATGTCGCGGGCCGCGGTGGCGGTATCCATGTGGTCGAGAATCTCGGGGACCGAGGAGTTCTGGGCGCAATTGGCGGATACGGCGGCGCCCCGGCTCTCGAAGGTCGCGGCGTCCGTGGCCTGAGCGTCCGCCCACGGGGTGAGATCATCCTCGTCGGCGGCCCCGTCATCGGGATCCTCGCCCTGGACGGCCGCGGCGTCGGCGGGCTGCTCGTCATTGATGCCGCCCTGCTGAACGGGGGCGGCGTCGCCGTTGCCCGCGTTCTGGCCCGCGCAGGACAGCGGCTCGGATTGCCCGACGCCGCGCGGATCGAAGCCGATGATGTCGTACTGGCCGCGCACCTTCGTGGCCAGGGAGCGGGCGGTCCCCTCGACGGAGCCGACGCCCGAGTTGCCCGGGCCGCCGGGGTTGGTGAACAAGGTGCCCTTCTCCGCGTTGCCGTCGGCGGCGCGCACCCTTTTGAGGGCGAGTGTGATGGTCTGGCCGTCGGGGGCGTTGTAGTCCAACGGCACGGTGAGGGTGGCGCAGGTGGCGATGGAGCCGTCGTCGCAATTGGCCCAGGTGAGCTCCTGGTTGTAGAAGGACGTCAGCTCGGCCGGGATGGCCGGCTGCTGATCGTCTGCGGCTGGTCGGGCGGCCGCCGGTGGAGCGGCGATGATGTCGGCCGCCCCGGGCGGGCCACCCGAAGCGGCGGGTACGGCGGATGCGGCTGCCGGCGCTCCGGAGTCCTCGACGAGATCCGGACTCTGCGGCTGGCCGGCAGCCAGGATCAATGATAGTGACATGGCGGTCAGTGCGACCGCGCTCCTCTTCTTCAGGGACTGAACGTAGGGCCTCATGTGTTTACTATCTCTTCTTGATCGGTGATGCGCCTCCTCCTGAAGGAGGAGATAACGTTTCGGTCACGATATTGAGGGTTAGGCTCACCGCGTGGAGTTCCTCAACGGTCTCATGCCGACCTTCGATCTGACATACGACGACGTCTTCATGGTGCCCTCGCGCTCGGGCGTGGGCAGTCGCACGGACGTGGACCTGGCCACCGACGACGCCACCGGCACCACCATCCCGCTCATCGTCGCCAATATGACGGCGGTCGCCGGCAAGCGCATGGCCGAGACGGTCGCCCGCCGCGGGGGACTCGCCATCATTCCTCAGGACATCCCCGTCGATGTCGTCATCGACACCGTTGAGCGGGTCAAGGCCTGTCACCGGGTGTACGACACCCCCGTCACCGTCAAGCCGCATCACACCTGCGGTTACGCCCTGGGCCTGATCCCCAAGCGCTCGCACGGGGCGGCCGTCGTCGTCGACCCGGACACGGGCGCGCCCATGGGGCTGGTGGACACCGACGACGTGACCGATGTCGACCGCTTCACCCAGGTCCGCGAGGTCATGAGCACCGAGCTGCTCACCCTGCCCGAGGGCGTCGACCCCCGCGAGGCCTTCAACCGCCTTCGCGCCGCCCGTCGCAGACTCGCCCCCGTCGTTGACGCCTCGGGCGGGCTCGTCGGCCTGCTCTCCCGCTCCGGTGCGGTGCGCGCCACCATCTACCGTCCCGCCATCGACGGGGCGGGGCGATTGCGGATCGGGGCCGCGATCGGTATGAACGGGGAGCCGGCGGGACGGGCCGCCGAGCTGGTGGCGGCTGGCGTGGATGTCATCGTCGTCGACACCGCCCACGGGCACCAGGACCGCATGGTGGAGGCGGTTGCGGCGGTGCGCGACGCGGTGCCGTGCACCCCGGTGTGCGCCGGCAATGTCGTGACCGCGGCCGGTGTGGGCGATCTGGTTCGGGCCGGGGCCTCCATCATCAAGGTCGGCGTGGGGCCGGGCGCCATGTGCACCACTCGCATGCAGACCGGTGTGGGCCGCCCCCAGTTCTCCGCCGTCGTCGAATGCGCGCGCGAGGCGGCCCGGCTGGGCGCGCACGTGTGGGCCGACGGCGGGGTGCGCCACCCGCGCGATGTCGCTCTGGCCCTGGCCGCCGGCGCCTCCAACGTCATGGTCGGCTCGTGGTTCGCCGGTACCCACGAGTCACCGGGGGATCTGCGCTACGACGCCGACGGGCGCGCCTACAAGGAAAGCTTCGGCATGGCCTCCAAACGCGCCGTCAGCCACCGCACCGAGGGCGAGGACGCCTTCGACCGGGCGCGCAAAGCCCTGTTCGAGGAGGGCATCAGCGCCGGCCGCATGTACCTGGACCCGGCGCGGCCCGGGGTGGAGGACCTGATCGATTCCATCGTGGCGGGGGTTCGGTCGGCTTTCACCTACACGGGCGCCGGATCGATTCCGGAGTTCCGCGAGCGGGCGGTCGTGGGGATCCAGTCGGCCTCCGGCTACCGGGAGGGGGCGCCGGTTCCCGTGAGCTGGTGAGGCGTGGGCGTCCTGGCCGTGAGTGTGTCCGCATCCCGCACGAACGTCCGCCGGACACCGTCGGTCGAGTGGGCGGGCGCCCGAACCGTGCGGTTGTGCGAGGGGCTCGTGGTGCTTCGGATCGCGTTTGTGCGGGATTCGGACAGCGACCCCGCCCGGCGTCGTATCAGATGGGGATGCGCATGAGGGAGCGCACGCGTGCCAGGCCCCGGTCTGTGGCGAGCTCGGCGCGCAGCTCGCGATGGTCGGAGTAGAAGTCGGCCACCTGCTGGAGCTGGACATAGCCGACGGCGACGGCGTTCATGGGTGCGCGGACCAGGCCGACCTCGGGCGCATGAATGAGGATCGCGCCCGACGGCAGGCCGCCGACGACACGAGGGCGGGTCTCCCAGCGGAATGTGGTCCGACGACGGGTGCCCGGGGCCAGATGAAGGCCGACGGGATCGAGGACGATCTCGGGCCCGCCGTGCGGTCCGCGGGCCCGTCGCCACGCTCTCCCCGCGACGAGGACGCACACCAGCGCGGCGACCATCGACATCGCACGCGCCTGTTCCTCGGAGGCATCAGCGGTCAGGGCGATCGCCCAGCAGGAGAACGCGATCGCGGACAGGGCCATCGCACCCAAGCGCGCCATGAGCGGAGCCGCCCATAGCGGCGGCAGTTCGATACGGCCTGCCCCGGCTCTCCATTGTCGGTCGGCGCGCTCCGAAGGGATCTGCAGGATCCGGAGCGCGGCCAGCCGCAGCAGGGAGAGGATGAGAACGAGGAGCAGCAGGGGAGTGAGCGCCGTCGTCAGATCGGTGGCGAGAACACCACCGAGAACGACCGCGATTCCAAGGATTTGGAGGGCGGCGCGCCGGGGCGCCGCCAGCCGTCGCCGGTCGGCGCTCGCGCAGTCGAGAGTCTCGGACGGCAGCTGCGGCTGGGGTCGGCGGGACGCGTCGGATGCGGGCGGGGCGTCTGCGATGGCGCCCACGGCGGCGTCGGCCGGTGCGGGGAACCCGTACGAGCCGACGGGCGGCTGGGCCGAGCCGACGTGCGGGTCCACGATGGGGGCCAGGTACTTCTCGGCCCGCCAGACGGGGGTGCGCATGAGTGAGTGCACGCGCGCCAGACCCTGGTCGGTGGCGAGTTCGGCGCGTACCTCGGGGTGGCCGGAGTACAGCGCCACCACCCGCTGCAACTGGACGTACGTCAGAGGCGTGGCGCCCACGTCGGCGGGGAGGGTGCCGGCGTCGGGGATGAGGACGAGTGCGGGGCCAGTGGTGAGGGCGCCGACGACGCGGGGGCCGTCCTCCCACAGGAAAGCGGCCTCGCGCCGCGTGCCCGGTGCGGTGCGGAACCCGTCGGGGCTCAGTACGATCCCCGGACCCGAACGCGGCAGCGGGGTCCTCCACCAGGTGGTGACGGCGACGGCGAGGCAGGCCGTTGCAACGGCTAGGGACGGGATGAGGACATGTTCGCGGCTGCGGCTGTTGTCGTCGATGGCGGCCGTCCAGTAGCCGACGAGCGCGAGAAGGGCGAGGGCCAGCGCTCCCAGATGCCTGGTGAGAGGGAGGATCCGAGATTCGGGCAGCCAAATGCCCCTGGCGTCCCTGACCCAGTGACGGCGAGCGCTTCTCAATGGGATCTGCGCTGCCCGCAGAGCCGCCGCGTGAAGCAGGAGGAGAAGACAGATTCCCGGGACGAGGACCGCGAGCGCCGTGTCCTGGCCGACGTTGGCGGAGACGAAGAACAGGAATACGACGACGGCGTGCAGTGCGAGGTACAACGGCGTATCGAGCGTGCGGCGGTCCGCCTTCCCGCAGTCGAGGGCGGGCAGAGCCGTTGGGGGGTCGGGGGGTGATATGGGCGGAGCCGGGGGCGAGGCGAGCGCCGCGGGCGGGGCCGGAGCTCCGGGCCTTGCCCGGCCCTCGGGCGGGGCGGCCGCGGAGTCGGTCGGAGAAGCGGCCGGGCCCCGGACCGGCGCGGGCACGGGTCCGGTGGGGAGGGGGCTTGGGGACGCGATCGGCGCGCTCGCGGGTTGCGGCCCCGGGAGGGGCGGCGGGTTCGGCGTCGCGAATCGGACCGGAGGCCCCGGGGCCGGGCGCATGGTCTCCTCGATTTCCCAGACGGGGGCGCGCATGAGGGCTCGCACGCGTATCAGGCCCTGGTCGGTGGTGAGCTCGGCGCGCGATTCGGGGTGGTTGGTGTAGAACTCGACGAGCCGCTGCAGCTGGACGTAGTTCATAGGGACGGGAGACATGGGGACATATACTGGGTCGCCGACGTCGAGGGTGATGACGGCGCACGGTTGCGCATGACGGCGTATTCGCCCTGCGACGGCCGGCCGCCGGTCCCATGGAATGTATGTGCGGTACCGTCCGTCGGGCCACAGCCATAATCCGGTGGGGTCGAGGACGAGTTCGGGAGTTCGCGGTGGATTGAAGGGCATGGGCGCCCAGGTGATGGCCGTGGTCGTAAGCAGGACCAGCGAGAGAATCAGCGTGCCGGTCCGGTCGGAATGGGCGTCGTGCGAGGCGTAGATGATGCATAGGGTCGAGATGACGCCGACCGTGATCGCCGAAGGCGGAAGCTGCTCCCACAGGAGGAATCCCCAGGACGGCCCGAAGCATATGCAGCCGTTGCCTGTGCGCCAACGATTGTCTGATGTGCGAGTCCGCCGGCGCAGCGCGAGCCGGCCGGCCCCGTGCAGCATGAGGCCCAAGCCGATCGAGAAGAGCATGACGGCGAGAGGAGGAGAATACTCGATCAGTAAGACGAAGCCGAGGAGAAGAGCTGGAGCACCGAGCGTCAGACTTATGAAGGCCTCGGTTCCCCGATCCTGGTCGGCGCGATCGCAAGTGCGGATTCGACCCGACGGGACCCGGCGCGACGTGCTGCTCATGGCCGACTACCATACATGTCGCTCGGGCGCACTGTCGTTGACCGGGTACGGGTCACGTGGCGCTTGCGTCCGGTTGCCGTTAAAGGACGCGTTTCGATCACTTCATTGAAAACGGCGAGGAGCCCTGGATGCAACCATGATGAGGGCATGCGCGAGTCATTTCTGCCGTTGTTCGCCATATCGCAGGTGCAGGAATCAGTCGGAGCTGCGTGCTATCAGTCGCTACCGCTCGTTGCGGCCGCCTCGAGGGCCTGTCGCAGGTCGGCGACCAGGTCCTCGGCGTCCTCGATGCCCACGCTCAGACGCAGCAGCCGATCCGTCAGCCCGTAGGCGGCCCTGGTGGCGGGCGGCACGTCGGCGTGCGTCTGCACGCTCGGACACGTCACCAGCGACTCCACTCCGCCCAGGGATTCGGCGAAGGTGAACACTCGCACCGTCTCCAGGAAGACCGCGATATCGACGTCGTCGGCGGGATCGAAGGAGACCATGCCCGAGCGCCCTGGATACAGCACCCGGCTCACGTGCTCGCTCGCCTCCAGGAACTCCGCCACCAGGAGCGCGTTGGCCTCGTGACGCTTCATGCGCAGAGACAGGGTCTTCAGCCCGCGCAGCAGCAGAAAGCAGTCGAAGGGGCCGAGCGTTGCGCCGGTCGTGTTGAGCCGGTACATCAGACGTTCGCCCAGTTCCGGGTCGGCCACGACGACGGCGCCGGCCATGACGTCGTTGTGCCCGCCCAGGTACTTCGTGGCCGAGTAGACGACGACGTCGGCCCCCCGCTCCAGCGGCCGGCAGACGACCGGGGTGTAGAAGGTGTTGTCCACCACCAGCAGGGCGCCTGCGGCGTGAGCCCAGCCGGCGACGCGCTCGATGTCGATCTCAGCCATCATCGGGTTGGTCGGCGTCTCGATCATGACCAGGGACGCCGGGTTCTTCAGCGCCCCGCGCAGGCCCTCCTCGCCGATGACGAAGTCGACGTCGTAGGCGCCCTCCTCCGCCAGCACCTGGAGGTAGCGGTAGGTGCCGCCGTACAGGTCCTCCAGCGCCACCACCCGACCGCCGTAGGGGGCGAGGGTCTCGACCGCCAGCTGGACCGCCGCCATCCCCGACGACAGGGCGAAGGCTGCCGTTCCGGCGTCCAGACGCGCCAGCGCGTCCTGCAGGACGTCGCGGGTGGGTGAGGCCGTGCGCGTGTAGTCGTAGCCGGTCGACTCGCGCAGGCCCGGGTGACCGAAGGCGGTCGACAGGTGGATGGGGGTGGTGATCGCGCCGGTCGCCGGATCGGTGGCGGTGCCCACGTGCGCGAGCATCGTGCCCAGGCCCCAGGCCGGCGGCTCGGCGCTCCAGGAGGCGTGATGGTGGAGCGGTACGGCGCGACAGCCGGAGCTCTCGCCGTGGGCGGGAGGGTGCGGGGCGGGGGAGTCCTGTTGGGCGGGGACGGTCAAGGAGGCGGTCGTCGGGGTGGTCATGGTGCAGGTCTTTCTAAGGCGTGTGAGGCGGTGGGAGGTCGGGTTGGTTCGGCTCGGGCACGACCGATCGCGGCGGCTCAGGCGGCGGGAACCGCCGGAGGGCGCCGATCGGCCGCGGCCCGGTGCTCCTGACGGGACAGCAGGGCCGCCACTGCGGCCTCGAGACGATCGAGGGCCTCATCCAGCGTGGCGCGCGGGCAGGCGACGTTGATACGGGTGAAGCCTCGCCCGCCAGCGCCGAAGATCGCGCCGTCGTCGAGCCACAGCCCGGCCTCCCCCAGCACGAAGTCGTCGAGCTCGTCCGGTCTCAGACCCGCGGCCGCGAGCAGACCGGTGCAGTCCAGCCACAGCAGGTACGTGCCCTCGCAGGGGGCCGCCTCGACGCCGGGGATGGCCGCCAGGCGGTCGACGACGTGCTCGCGGGCGGCGGCGATGTGCTCGCGCAACCCGTCGAGCCAGGCGTCCCCGCCCTCGTAGGCGGCCCGGCAGGCGACCAGACCCAGCGTGTTGGGCTGCGAATAGCCGGCCGAGTCCAGCTCGACGCGGAAGCGGGAGCGCAGACCGGGGTCGGGGATGAGAATGTTGGCGACCTGCAGGCCCGCCAGGTTGAAGGCCTTCGACGGGGAGGTGCAGGCGATCGTCCGAGCAGCCGCCTCCGCGCCCAGCGAGGCGAAGGGTGTCGTGCGGTGGCCGGGCAGGGCGAGGTCGGCGTGGATCTCGTCCGCGACGACGACGACGCCGTGGCGGCCGGTCACCTCGGCCAGCCCGGCGAGCTCGTCGCGGGACCATACGCGACCGACCGGGTTGTGCGGGTTGCACAGGAGCAGCAGCCGCGCGCCCGTGCGGGCGAGGGTCTCCTCCAGAGCGCTCAGGTCGCGCCGATAGACGCCGTCGGCGTCCCGGGACAGCGGAACCGGGGCGACCGTCCTCCCATTGGCCTCGACAACCTCCCGGAAGGGGTAGTAGACGGGCTCCTCGATGACGACGGCATCGCCGGGGGCGCTCAGCGCTCGCACCGCCAGCGCCAGGGCCGGGACGACCCCGGGGGTCACGACGTTCCAGGCGGGGTCGATCCGCCAGCCGTGGCGGCGGGCGAACCAGCCGGTCAGGGCGGCGTTGTAGACGGCGTCGGGCTCGGAGTAGCCGAAGATGCCGTGACGCACCCGCCACAGCAGGGCGGAGGTCACGCAGGGCGCGGCAATATGATCCATATCCGCCACCCACAGGGGCAGTGCCGAGGCGGGGCGGCCGCGCTCGGCGGCGAAGTCCCATTTCAGGGAGCCGGTGCCGGTGCGGTCGTGGACGAGGTCGAACTGGGACGGCAGCTGGGACGACTCGGTGCCGAGGGCCGGAGTGGCGGCCGGGGTGCCCACGGGACGCAGGGGAGAGTCGAGGGCGGTAGTGGCGGTTGAGACGGTGGCTGAGGGGTGGGCGGACATGGCTGACGGATCCTTGGGGCCGGCGCACGCGTCGCCGCCGCACGGGGCGGTGAGCGCGTGCGAAAGAACGGGGCTAGGCGATGAACACAGCCCGCCGGGAGTGCGGCGGATGCGGAGTACGACGAGCGGGCGGTGCGCGGGGCTCGGACTCTGACCGTTATTCGGGCTACAGCGACGGCTGGCGCTGTCAGCGCATGTGCATTCGACGCATGACCTGGGCGCGCACCGGCAGGGCACGGGTCATGGACGTCGCAGCAGTCATGGGGCGAGCGTAGCGGCTGGTGCGAGGATGCGCCAAGCGGGATGAGCCCGGTGCGTTCGTAGACGGCGGGCCCGGCCGGGTGTGCCGCCTATGAACGCACCGGGCGCGCGCTCAGCCGACCGGCTCGTAGACGGCGAGTGCGCCGCGCTCGGGTGAGCAGCCGACTGCTGTGTCGGGATCGGAGAAGACGAGGTAAACCCCTCTACTCGGATCTAGGTCGGGCACCTCGATGGCCTCCCCAGTTTTCGCGTTGACCATGGTACGAAAGGCCGTCTTCGGAGATCCGATCCCACCTCTGTTGAACATCACGAGTCGCCCCTTTTCGGTGGTGTCTGGCTGCAGGAAGGTGCAGATGTCGCTCGGCATGCCGTCTTGGTAGACATGGGGTTCGGGGGGCGTCCACGGAGGAGCCGCTGTCCATGGCGATCCTGGCGACGCAGCCGTTGCCATTCAGGGTGTATTCACCGACTCGCTTGTTTTCGGGGGTGTCGAGGATGGGGGATTAGCCTTCATCAATGTTGATGATTGTCACTCCGGCGGTGACGTAGCGCTTGCCATGGCGCACGGTGACACCATGAGTCGCAAGCGCATTCGACGTGTCGTTGACACTTCAGGCGGTGCTGCCGTCCCGTTCCCAGGACCTCCAGTCCTGTACGCCGTCGATTGGGCGTTTGCACGGGCATGCCGCCGGGCATCGAACCTGGCGGGAGCAGCTGCTGGTAGTGCGTTGGAACCGGTTGCGTCGGCTGCTGATGGGGTTGAGCACCTTGCTGCGGGGGCCTCTGTGTCCATGCGAGCGCGCCGGAGGGGCCGTCGGGCTGCGGTGGCTGATAAAGAGGTTTCCCCTGAGCCATGTTCGCATGTATCGTTTGGGTATCGCCCGCTAGCGAAGGTTGGGTGTGTAACTGGTGAGGGTGCCGTCTGCTGGCGAGTAGCCGACGATCTTCTTGGAATCGACGAAGGCGAACACGGCTCCGCTGTTCGGATCCATTCCTTCGAAGTCGATCTGCTGCCCTGTCGCGGCGTCATACATCAGTGAGAAAGGAGCGGCATTTACGGACTGCTTCATTCCGACAGTCACCACCTTCGCATGGTCGGAGACCTGAGTGTCATGTTGATCGAAGCAGGGGAAAGTGGTTGTATCGAAGCCAGTGAGGTCGATAGCGGCGGCGTTGGTCATTGAGATCGTCTTCGCGCACTCCTTATCGCCTTCGCTTGTAAAATTTATTGTCCCGGCCAGTGAGGCGGGGTCGTCATCTACCCATAGTGAGCGGAATCCTTGGGCCGAGCGAGGCCCTGGGAGGTAGATGGGCTGGGTGTCGAAATCTCTGCGAAGAGTGTCTGTGGATGTGGGGTCGCCACCGTTCTCCTCATAAAAGGAGATGTGCCATTCCCCTGTGGCTTTGTCCTTTGAGACGACCGACCATCCCTTGTCCGTGCTGACCGTGATGTATTGGGATGTTTTCTTCTCCGGCAGGGTGAATTCCACCATCTTTCCAGTACTAATATTGATGGCGTAGAGGCCGGCAATGGTGGCGTACTTCTCGCCAGAAAAAACTTGGACGGTCTCATAGTTTTGACCGTATTTCAAGATGTTTTCGGCCACATCGGTTGATTGTTCGGAAAAAGTGGATGGGTCGTTGACCGCGGTTGACCACATGGAGCTGGTATTGCCCTCGCGATAGCCTGCGCAGGTGGTTTTCTGGCAGGCGACGACGACGTCGCCGGCTACGACGGGCACAGCATCTTCGGGCCATGGGGCGTCGCTGGTGTCGCCGGTCGTGATGTTATAGATGTTTCTTCCATGAATAAGCGTGTTCTTGCCCCAGATCAGGAATGCGGGATAAACTGGGTTATTCTTCGCTGAGAGCCCGGCTACGGAATCCTTCGAAGTGTCTACAGTTGTGGACCACGCCTTGGAGACTCCGGAGTCGCTCATCGTATAGGCAGTGAGGGTGGAATTCTGGGTGCCGTCGCCGTGAGGTTTCACCGAGAAGAGATGATCAGCGGAAGTGAAGATCGAGGCGTCTGTGTCGATTGTCGAAGTCCATTGCTTCGTTGAGCCATTCGCCCAGGAGTCTGACGGGACTGCGTAGTACGGGTAATCTATCCTCGACGGACGTGCATAGTTGGTGCCTCCCGTGATCAGCAGGACTCCTCCGATGACGGTGACCAGGGTCAGCGCCCCGGCTAGGGCGGCGATAACCGCGGTGCGCAGGTTAAAGCGCGCCCTGCGGTCGGGGGTGGGCGTAGGGGCGGGCAGACTCATGAACTCGATGGTAACGGTGATGCCTCTGCCGGGGCGTGCGGTGGACGGGGCGGGTAACACGGGGAGGGTTCCCCTGATTCCGACGCACCCAACTCCATTCTACTTAGTAGTCGATGGGCGGGCCTGTGCCTAGCCTTGTGTTTCGTGGGGTGGTTGGATTGGTCTATGGGGGTTCGGGCTTGCTGGGATGGGGCGGGTAGGGACTGCGGGCGTGTGAGGCCGCTTATGAACGTCTCGGTCCAGGGGTGAGAGGCCTTGTAGCGGATGATAGTGCGCCGGGCGTGGTGAGTAGTGATGGCGGCGGGGATGGCCATCAGTCGGTGGCGCTGTGTTCCCGGCTCCCATCTGCGGGCACGGGTTCCGGCCAGGGCCAGCATGTCTGCCCAGGCCAGGGTGTCGCGGGCCAAGGTGGTGATCGGGCACCACGCGCGGTTGGCAGCAAAGCCAGGGAAAGGCAATGCTCCCAGCGCGGTACTCGTGGCGCAGCGGATGCGGTCGGAGCACCTGGCCCTCAAGCGGTGCCTGACTTCCAGGTCGGGCAGCTGGCCGATACCGGTGTTGGTTGCGAAAGCAGTCAGGCGGTAGCCATCGACGTCTTCGAAGCGCAACGGAGCCCCGAGGTGGGGCCGTTCCCTGCGCATGATGGCCCGCATACCCGGCGGCCAGGCAGCTAGGTCCAGCAGGTCGGTGATCTCAGTGACATCCGCGCCATCTTTGGGCTGCCCGTCAGTGTTGTAGGCCGGACTCCAAGCCCTCTGGGGGATCGTCCGGTAGATCTGGGGCATGTGGTCAGGCAGGGTGAAGCCCACGCTGTAGGACGCCCGCCGCCGAGATGCCTGCAGCAGGGGCGTGCTCGCCGCCAAGACCCACACCCGCTGGTGCGCGGTCATGCGGCGGGCCGTGCTGATGGCCTTGTGGACCGCCTCAATGTCCCCGGTCAGATCCTTGACCAACCGGCAGACCGTGGGGGTGAGGCCACCGGCCCGAACATCCTCACTTCTGGGCACGCAAGGAGGGCTAAGTCCGGGACGCACTTCCCGCCTAGGGCCAGCGATAAGGCAAGATCATAGATGACCTTGCCCGGACCGTGCACAGCCCCCGGCTTGCGCCACCGGTCCAGAACCCGAGACAGACCCAGCCCCAGACCCGCAGCACGGATCGTCTCCGTCAGCAGCCCGGCCCCGGCAAGCCCCGCCGTGTTGATCTCACCGGCCTCAACCCTCACCCCCGGATACAACCGGTGCCATTGACCAGGAAGGTGCTCCTCATCCTGAACATGCACGACTTAAGCAACCCGCATTATCCCAGGAAAAAGAGCATCTTCACCCCGCCTTTAGAACACCAACCACAAAAATTCAAGGCCAGCTAGAAAGCCGGGCTTCTCGGTGACTCAGCTGGACACCGGATTAGACGGGCACACCTACTTGATCGTCCCTGGAGACGATTGGAGGCGCGCTACCTGTGTGTGGTACTCGGACACCGGCCGCACCCTGACCATCACCATCGCAATAGAACAAGATCAGATCCCCGATGACGAACTGCCACAGCGAGCAGAAGACCTGATGACCTACATCGGCTCCACACTCCAAACCGCCTACCCCCTCCCCACCGACAACGCCACACCGCCACCGCCCACACCGGATGAGCCAGACGAAGAAGAACAATAATGAACCACCTGCACGCAGTCTCGATTCGCAAACGAGCGGCCGTCTCGCTCGCAGTGCTCTGCCTGGGCCTTGGCGTTGGGGCTTGCTCTGGATTTCCTGGCTCCCACAACCCTTCACGCACCGCAAAATCCACGCCAGTAACGGACGAATACATCTGCGGCGGCGCGCTATCAACACAACAACTCAAAGAAACACTCGACTACGAAATACTCTCATACAGATACAACAATGGCCCCATAAAGCCTAATGGCGGAAGCGGGAGAATTGAATATATCTACAACTGTAACACCACTTCCTACGCCAATTCCGACCCATTCGGACTTCTCGAATTGAGCTATGCCTCGAGTAATTCTTTGGGAAATAACCCAGGCTTTGATGGTTGGCTGTATTTCGATGATATTCCCTCCCATTTTCCAGACACCGCTAAAGCGATTGAGCTCGACGGAAAAGACGGCGAGGGATGGTCGTGGACCGCGGATAACGGTGCATACATCGCGTGGCGCTACCCAGACGGCACCATGCTCTATGTGCGACTGACCAGTGCGGACGACAACCCCGTCACACCCGAACAACAAGACGCCCTCCTACAAGTCTTCACCCCACTGATCGACACCGTCCCGCCCATCGCCGCCGGCCCACCCGATCAAGCCAGCTACCCAACCCCCACCTAACATTTCCACGACTCGGCGGCGCGCCGGGACTCCATGACTGTGAATGATTACACGACATCGGCCTCGGACCTTCCAGACCTCACCCCATAGCGTTACAGCCCATTTGCGCGCGCTGTAGAGACTATATGGAGACTCTAGAGTGCTGTGTAATTTTTCAGATTATCAACGATCTGCGGTCAAGTAGTCCTCGCGTTATGGGGAGAACTGCTCATGGGTAGCCGTTGATGGGTGGAATAAATAAGGCCTATCCTCGATCGGTTCCCTGAAGCTTATTCATGAGCTCTCTCGTATTTGCGCAAGTTGTGCGTGCTTTGCGGGGGGCAGTCCTCAAGAGTCGTAGGGCGGGATGCGCGGTTGCCCCCCCCCGGGGCGCCTCGCAGTGAAGACCGGAGATGGCGAGGATTCCAGCCATCAACGGGGCTGCCGCACTCAACGCCGGCTTCATCCCTGACGATAAGGTCCCGGCCCTCGTGATCAGCACCGAACCCGCGTTAGCGACGCACACCTTCGTCCACGACAACGCTCACGCGTCCTCGAGTGCCTCGCCCAGGCCCGGCCCGCTCCGAAGACAGCCCTACTCTGGTGTCGGCACGGCGCATCGCCCCCGCCAGGTGTCCAAAACGGAGGAGATTAGCCCGAGCGTCATGCAGCGCGACATCGAAAACACCAGGCAATCGCACGGTTTCTTGGAGACGCCCAGGCCATCGAGGCTTTAATCCCCTCCGTTTTGGACACACTCAGCCCAACAAGCCCATCAACCGACCCCCATAGGCACGCCGGCTCACCGACACGACCGCCCCCCGGGGACGACACAGACCCACGCATAAGCCTCGAGGACTCCGCCGGCGGGCACACTGCTATTTTTGATTTTTCTGCTTTTTCTTCTTCTGAGGAGTGAGGCTGAGACATGCCCCGTATCGATCATGCTGCTCTATGGGTATCCGACCTCGCCGGTGCGCGCGACTTCTATGTCAGCTGGTTCGCCGGACGGTCCAACGGCGAGTACCACAATCCTGCGACTGGCCTGCGCACCTTCATCATCACCTTCGAGCCCGATCATGCCGGTGAGGCTTCCAATGGGCGCTCCGCCCGGCTCGAACTCATGAGCCGTCCCGATATCGCCGCCTCCACCGGTGCCGACACACTCGGCTGGGCCCATGTCTCCTTCGCCCTGCCCGGCCGCGCCGATGTCGACGATCTGGCCGCCCGAGCGCGCGCAGCGGGCGTGCCCGTGGTCGACGGCCCACGACGCACCGGTGACGGTTACTACGAGGCCGTTCTCCTCGACCCCGAGGGCAACCGCGTTGAGATCGTCGCCGGTGACTATACCGACGAGATCGCTCTGCGCCCCGAGGCGTGAGCCACCGGCTAGCAAGAACTAGTAAGGACTAGCAAGGGTTAGCAAGGACTCGTGACACCTCGAGCTCGAGGCGTCTGCGGGACTCTGCTCGCCCTCGTCGGTGTGCGCGATCCCGCATATCGTCGGGATCGCGCGGCCGTAGACTCGCGCCACGTGAGTACCTTCGCCGCATCCGGACGCAGTATCCGCCGGGCACTGCGCCGCCCCCTGGCCATTGCCGAGGCTGCCATCGCCCGTCGTACTGTGCGCCTCGCCCCTGAGCCGCCGGGAGAGCGCGAGGGCGTTGTCACGCCTGACGGAGCGCATGCCCCCGCCGGCACCGGGATCATCCGCGGCGGCGGTGCGCCGCTGCGGCTGGCTGCTGTGGGGGATTCGCTCATCGCCGGCTCGGGTGTCCAGGCTCAAGAGCAGACCCTTGTGCCGCGTATCGCCCGCATTGTCGCCGCCGGCACTGGACGCGACGTCGAATGGGTCACGCACGCCAAGCTGGGTGCGACCATGCGACGTGTGCGCTACCGCTTCCTGCCCGAGGTGGCCGACGCCGACGTGCTCTTCGTGTGCGCCGGTTCCAACGACCTCATGGCCCGTCGCAGCCTTGACGAGTGGACTGATGACCTCGCCGCCGTCCTCGACGACGCTGCGCGGCGCGGCCGGCACATCGTCGCCTGCAGCGCCGGCCAGCTCTACCGCAGCCCCGCGCTCATGGCGACCCTGCGCTCGGTCCTGCGCGAGTGGACCGACACCCAGACCGAGGCCTCCGCCGCCATCTGCGCGCGCCGCGGCATCCCCTTCGTCGACGTCGCCCACTGCGACCTCAATGAGGGCTTCTGGGCCGCCGACGGCTTCCACCCCTCCGCCGCCGGCTATGAGATGGCCGCGGACATGGTCGCCGCGGCCATGGTCGACGCGCTCGCGGCCGACGCGCCGGACCCCGTTGTGTGAGCCCGACGGCGCCCGGGTGCGCCCGGCGTCCTGATTCCCCGTCCGAATGCGCCGGACGGCGCCGGGCGCCCGGACCTCAGTCCCAGGGCAGGCCCACCAGCTTGCCCCGGCGGGCGCCGCGGGCCATGTCGCGATGCGCCGCCGCGATATCCTCCAGCGAATAGGTGTGCACCGCCAGCAGCTCCAGGGCGCCGGCCGCGATCCGGTCCAGCACCCGCTGGAGCTCGGAGGCGGGCAGGTCGGAGGACTGGCCGGAGTAGGCGGTCAGGCGCACCCCGTTGGGGATCCAGTCCATGGGGTAGAAGTCCGGGATCGTCCACGAGTCCGACAGCATGCCGGTGAAGCAGACGACGCCGCCCGGAGCCGTCGCCCGCAGCGAGTCCCGCAGGGTGGGCGCCCCCACGAGCTCCAGGACGCCGTCGACCCCGCCCGGCACGAGTCTGCGCACCCGCTCGGCGATCCGGCCGTCGTCGAGCACCGGCTCCAGGCCGCGCGAGGCCAGCAGATCCAGCCCCGCCTCGCGCCGGGATGTCGCCAGGACGCGGCAGCCGCGCTCCGCCGCGAGCGCGGCCGTCGCCAGCCCGAGGGCCGAGGTGCCGCCGCGCACGAGCAGGCTCTTGCCGCCGTCGTACGCGTCCAGGCCGGTGGTCAGCGACCCGTAGGCGGTCTGGAGGGTCTCGGGCACCGAGCCGATGACCGGCCACGGCAGGTCGCAGGAGAAAGTGAGGACCTGGGCGCGGGGCACGACGACGTACTGGGCGTAGCCGCCGTCGAAGGCCCGCCCCATCCCGCCCATCATGGTGGCCGCCTGGGTTCCGGGGGCGAGCTCGCCCGCCGGGTCGAGGTCGATCACGCCGGCGGCCTCGATGCCCAGCACCCGCGGGAGGGTCATGCCCTCGGCCTGGCCGGTCACGCTGTGGTACTCGCTGCGGTTGAGGCCGAAGGCCATGACCCTGATCCTGACCCAGCCCTCGGGCGGGACGGGGACGGGCAGGTCCTTCACCCGCAGGTTGTCCAGGCCCGGTGCGCTGAGCACGGCGGCGCGCATGGTGGCGGAGGCGGTTCGGGTCGTGGGGGTGGTCATGTCCGCTCCTGGTCGTCGGTGTCGGTGCTGCGGGGGCCGGCGCCGGCCTCGGCGGCACCGGCGCTGACAGCGGTATCGGCATTGGCCTCGGCGGCGCCGGCACCGGCGGCATCGGCGTCGTCGGACAGGATCCGGCGCAGCCAGGCGATCTCCTCGCGCCTGGCCGCGGCGGCGATGAGGGTCATGCCGCGCCGGTAGGGGTCGGGTTCGACGGCGGCCCGCCGGGGGCGGCCGTCCTCGTCGTAGAAGAAGGAGGGCGGCCCGTCTTGGAGGATCTGAAGGCGGCGGTGCAGGACGGCGCGGCGCTCGGCGGCGTCGGGCAGGTGGGACAGGAAGGCCAGGACGCCGAGGAAGGCGGGCATGGCCTCCATCTCCTCCCGGGCGGGCGAGCGCAGGAGCTCGTGGAGGCGCTCGCGGCCGGCGTCGGTGATGGTCAGGATCCGGCGGGCGCGCCCGCCCGCGCCGGTCCGCGCGGTGCGGGTGATCAGGCCGGCCCTCTCCAGGCGGGCCAGGGCGGGGTAGAGGGCGCCCTCGGACAGGCGGGCGCCGGGGCCGTCGAGTTCGGTGATCCGCCGCCGCAGCTCGTAGCCGTGGAGCGGGCCGTCGTCGAGGAAGCCGAGGATCTTGCGGTCGAGCACCGACACAGCATACATCGAATAGACATGATGGAGGTCCGCTGATACGGTGAACGCGCACCGCGCAACCGGCGGTGCTGGAAGGACGCCATTGTGACCAACGAGCCGACCGCCGCCACGGCAGTCGCCGCCCACCGCGCCCCCGTCATCGAGTTCGACGCCGTCACCAAGCGCTATGCGCCCCCGCCGGGGGCGCCGCGCCCGGACCGGCCCGCCGTCGACTCCTTCAGCGCGACCGTGCCCTCGGGATCGACCACCGTCCTGCTGGGCTCGTCGGGCTGCGGCAAGACGACCCTGCTGCGCATGGTCAACCGCATGGTCGAGCTCACCGGCGGACGCATCCTGCTCGACGGCCAGGACGTGCTGTCGCGCGACCCGGTCGGGCTGCGCCGCTCCATCGGCTACGTCATGCAGAACGCCGGGCTGCTGCCGCACCGGCGGGTGATCGACAACATCACCCTGGTCCCGCGCCTGATCGGCACCGACGGGCGCCGGGCCGCCGAGCGGGCCCGCGAGCTGATGGACCTGCTGGGACTGGCCCCCGACCTCGCCCGCCGCTACCCCCACCAGCTCTCCGGCGGCCAGGCCCAACGGGTCGGCGTCGCCCGGGCCCTGGCCGCCGACCCGGGCCTGCTGCTCATGGACGAGCCCTTCGGCGCCGTCGACCCCCTCGTGCGCCGCGAGCTCCAGCGCGAGCTCATCCGCATCCAGGCCGAACTGGCCAAGACGATCCTGTTCGTCACCCACGACGTCGACGAGGCCCTGGCGCTGGGCGACGAGATCATCCTCCTGCGCGACGGCGCCCGCATCGCCCAGCGGGGCAGCGGGGCGCAGCTGCTGGCCGATCCCGCCGACGACTTCGTCGTGCGCTTCCTCGGGCTCGACGACGCCGACCGCGCCCTGCGCCTGGCGGAGGTGGCGGGCCGTCGGGTCGTGCTCGACGGCGCCGGGCGGGCCCTGGGGCGCCTGGCCGCGGAGCCGGGGGAGTCGGGGGAGTTGGGGGAATCCCCGGGGCGCTGGGGCGCCGGGAGAGCCGCGGAGCCGGGAGGGCGCCCATGAGCTGGGTCGCCGCCAACCTGCCGCTCATCGGCGACTACCTCGTGGCGCACCTGGCCCAGGCGGCCCCGGCGATCGCCGCCGCCCTGGTGCTGGCGATCCCCATGGCGCGCCTGGCCCAGCGGGTGCGCTGGGCGCGCGGCCCGCTGGTGACCGGCGCCTCCCTGCTGTACGCCGTCCCCTCCCTGTGCCTGTTCGTGGTGCTGCCCATCGTCCTGGGCACCAGGATCTACGACCCCGTCAACGTCGTCGTCGCCCTGACCCTCTACGGCCTGGCGCTGCTCGTGCCCGCCTGCGTCGACGCCCTCGACAGCGTCGACGCCGACGCCGTGGACGCGGCCGCCGCCATGGGCATGGGGCGGGTCCGCCGCTTCCTGGCCGTCGAGCTGCCGCTGGCGGGGCCGGCCATCCTGGCGGGCCTGCGGGTGGTGACGGTCTCCACGGTGTCCCTGACCACGGTGGGGGCGGTCCTGGGGGTGCGCAGCCTCGGCTTCCTGTTCACCGACGGGCTCCAGCGCAACCTGGGCGTCGAGGTCCTCACCGGGGTCGTGCTCACGGTGGCCCTGGCGCTGGCCCTGGACGCCCTGGTGCTGGTCGGCGGGCGCCTGGCCATGCCCTGGACGCGCCGGGCGGCCGCGAGCGCCCCGGCGGGGGCGGGGGCGTCATGACCCACATCCTGGCCGCCCTGGCCTACATCCGGGACGCGGCGCACTGGACCGGCCCGCTGGGCATCGGCCGCCTGGCGGCCCAGCACGCGATCTACTCCCTGGCCGCGGTGGCCCTGGCCTGCGTCGTCGGGCTGCCGCTGGGGTGGTGGGTGGCGCACAGCGGACGGGGGCGCGACCGGGTGGCCGCGCTCCTGGGGGCGGCCCGGTCCCTGCCCACCCTGGGGCTGCTCACGCTGTTCGGGCTGTGGCTCGGCATCGGCCTGGCCGCGCCCATGCTCGCCTTCGTCGTCCTGGCCCTGCCCAGCGTCCTGGCCGGCGCCTACACCGGCGTCGAGGCGGCCGACCCCGTCGCCGTCGACGGCGCCCGCGCCTGCGGCATGAGCGGGCTCCAGGTCCTGACCCGCGTCGAGATCCCGCTGGGGGCGCCGCTGCTGGTCGGGGGGCTGCGCTCGGCGAGCCTCCAGGTGATCGCCACGGCGACCCTGGCCGCCTACACGGGCGCCGGGGGGCTGGGGCGCCTCATGTTCCTCGGGCTCAAGACGCAGAACTACGCCATGATGCTCGCCTCCGCGCTGCTGGTCATCGGCCTGGCCCTCATCTCCGAGATCCTCTTCATCCTCATCCAGCGGGCCGTGACCCCCGCCGGCGCGCGCCTCCGAAAGGAAACCCGATGACACCCCGCAACCCCTTCGACCTGCGCTTCGCCGACCCGCCCGGCCCCGGCGGCGCCCCCGGCCCCGGCGGCGCCCCCGGTTCCGGCGGTGTCCCCGG